>Ga0209805_1002351_pt1 | contig 11041 bp, 14 predicted proteins | sample GraSoiAngelo_148_FD_185905 | JGI IMG/M metagenome (GOLD analysis project Ga0209805, IMG submission 185905) | Grasslands soil microbial communities from the Angelo Coastal Reserve, California, USA - 14_1009_09_20cm (SPAdes) (version 2) | ecosystem: Environmental > Terrestrial > Soil > Grasslands ... | reverse complement strand
ACTTTGCCGCCGTTGCCGACGCCGAAGACCCTGAACTCGAGCAGCCCGAACCGGGCCTTGTCGCCGAGGTCTTGGACCACGCCCGTCGGTTCGGTCGCGACGGACACATGGATGATAAACTCCCCATTCGCGGGGGTCCCAACCCCAGTAATCCCGCAGGCGGCGTCTCCCGAAGACGGGGGCGCCACAGTGCTTGCGCCGACGCAGAACCCTCCCGACGTCATGGCGGTGCTCGCCAACAGATGGAGGACGAGACAACAAGGGGGCCCCGCCACCGCGCTCACCAGCGCCTGGATCGCGGTCGGAACCCGTCCAATGGCGTTGTGGGGCGCGAGCGCTGACAAATCCACAGGCGCGGTTGACTCGTTCGCGCAACAGAGGCTGAGGGCGCCGTCCGCCCCTTTCATCGTGATCTTGGCCGGGGACCCGCTGGCCGGGCAGGAGCCGTCCGCCGCGCGAGCGACCGCGCAGTCCCCCCCGATTAACGCCTTCTTCAGCGCGTCCTGCCGCCGGAAGGTGGCCCAATTCAGATAATTCCCGTCCCATTCGGTCGCGCCGCAGGCCGAATTGATCACCGCCTTCGTCGAGGACGGGTCGAAGCGGGTATTGGTCGTGTCATAGGTATAGCAGCTCAACGAATCGAACAGGCCCGCGAACGTCACCGCTTCCCTGAACGGGGCGCCATCCGGCGTGCCGGCGGGGTACAGGGCCGTGGCGGTTGGACAATTGCCGTACACGTTGGGAGCAGGATTGCCCGCGCGCGGGTCGGGGGGGGCGATGACAAGTTGAGGGTTGCCGGGCGCGGGAGTGGTTCCTGGCTCAGCGGCCATCTGATAAGTCAACGTGGTGGGGGAAGGAATGGAGAGAATCACAAACGTCCCGTTGTAGTTCGCGTTGCTGGCGATCGTCGTTGTCACACCGGAGATGGTGATTTGGGTCACCCCCACATCGGCCGCGACAAATCCATGGGCGCCGCCGTACGTCACCGTCGCGACTTTGCCCGCCGGAGTGCCACTTGCACCCCTCTTGAGCGAGGTCAGCGCAAGGAAGTCGTTCGTCGTGTTGTCGCAGACCGCCCGGTATCCCATGCTGCCGGAGTTGTCCAGCATGATGAGCACGTTCGGCGTGGCGACACTAGCGATGAAGGGCGGCGTGCCGGAGTAATCGGCGTTCGTCATCGTGTTCGGAAGGCCGGCGATCGCTGGAGCCGCCCAGAAGATGATCCCGAGCACTCCCCACACCACCACCGACGGCACCCGCAAGAATCCTAACCGTTTCATGATCGCGACTCCTTTGTTCCTCTAGCCCGTCACTCCGGGAAGTAGATGACTATCTGACTGATTTGGCTACCGTCCAGCCAGTACTCCACGCGGAACTGGATGTTCTCCCACCGGAGATCTTTGACCTGCAGCCGTCTTCCGTTTCTGTTTTCAACCAACGTGTCGGCGGTGAGGGTATAGGTTCTGCCGTCGATCCAGGCGGTCCCGTTCAGGGCCCTCGTCAGCACACCCTTCCGCTTCCCCTCAAGGCTGCGGTCGATCGAGCGGGGCTGGACTTGCTGGACTTGCAGGGCTGAAGAGAACGTGCCTTGCGCCTCAGCCATCGGCGACCACATCAGCGCGGCCGTCCCTAGGAGAAGCCCGACACACGAGGTCCCTACCAAGCTCTGACGTGAACGTTGTCCTGCCATGGCTTGCTCTCCTTCCCTAGATCTTCCGCTGGCACGACTGGCCCGTCGCCACGCAGGAATAGACCCCCGTGACGCGGCCGGAGGCCTGGGGCGTGACTCCGACAGAGGTGACTGCGAAACAGTCGATCCGGTATATGATCTGAACACCTGCCCCCTGAGCAGGGACGCCGAATCCCGCCGGCTGGCCGCTCATGGGTTGTGTGTAAAGACGGTCAATGTCCATGTTCACGGTGTAGTTGGAGACGGTCAGCACCGCATTGGGAGCAAAGGCACCACTCGTGGGGTCCGCACTGTCCGAAAACCCCAGAAACCCGGGATAACCCATGATCTCCGACTCGAGAGGAGCCGCGGTGACGACCGGATTGGCGCCCGCCGCCGTGAGCGTGCCGGGAACGGCACCGTTCTGCAAGGTCTGCTGGATGATCTGCACACCGCTGCTCATGCAGGCTTCAGCCGCATTCACGGTACTCTCCCGGATGCGCTCGCCGCCCGCCATCTTGATGTCCAGGCTGGTTGTGGTGATCGCCGCGATCCCGATCACGGTCAGGATGATGGTCAGCATCAGGACCGTCAGCATCGCAATGCCGTCTTCCCGACTCAGCACTACCCTCTGCTCTGTACGTCCTGGTTTCAACACGGTCATCCGCCTTTCACGAGGTCAAGCCCTACGATTGTGAAGCATCGCGAAGAGTGACTATCCTGGTCAGCGCCCGCCGACGTATGCCAGGGCTCGAAGCGATGACTTGGTCCTCCGCCGTGATGGCCGATCCGCCGGTAAAGGTCGGGTCCTTCCAGGTATTGTTCGCCACGTTCACGGCAGCCGGGGGAATCGCCCGTCCCACCACCGTGATGCGGACCTGCCGAACCGAGGTCGGGGTCGAATTCACGGACACGGGCAGCGTCGTCACGGTGCCTGTGCCTGCCGGATAACTGGTTGCGCCGTTGATGCAAGGCCCGTTGTTGGGAACGAAGTCCAGGCAATCGACCGTATTGGCCACACCCCCGGCCTGATCATCGATCTGCCCGTCGCCGTTCGCATCCAGAGCATAAGCCAATTGAATGGATTCGATGCCGTCAACGATCGCCGCCCCGTTGCGGAGAAGCTGAAAAGGAGGCGTCACGCCGCTGCCCGTCACGGTGTACGTCACGCACGTCAAGCGCAAGACCGGCGTGCTGGCTGGAAACGCGACCGGATTCTGGATGGTTTGGCTCAGCGTCAAGACGGAACCGGCGATGGCATTGACTGTGGCTGTGAAAGCGCCCTCCAGAGTGATGACATCATTGACGTTGACGGAACCAGCGGAGAGACCGCTCACATTGATCGTGGTCGTGCTTGTCGCCGGGGGAAGAGGCGCCTGAGCGGCCAATGTCCCGATCTGCTGATCCACCGTCATGACGCTGATCGAGTCGGGCCCGGTATCGGCTCCCACCGCTTGGTCCGTGGCGTTCAGCTGGTTGGCGCAACCCGCCAGCGATCCCGCCGCCGGATTCCCATAGCCGGTCATGCGAATGTCCCGGGCGAGCAGGTCCATGGCCAGGCGGACATTCCGTTGGAGCTGCACGGTCTGGTCATTCATCACGGCGGTCTGCTGCGAGGTGCTGAGCACGGAGAACGCGGCAAGCGAGATGACCGAGAAAATAACCACTGTGATCATCAACTCGATCAAGGTGAACCCCTGCTCCGATGCGTGGTTTCTTGCACCCATAGGGAAAGCCTCTCGTGCCGGCCTCATAGCGGCGCCACCAGTGTCGTCATGGTCATGGTCGGCGTGCGGAAGCCGGTGGACCACTGGACCGTGACGGTAATCTGAACCTGCTGCAGAGTGGACGGATTGGCCACAGCCGTCGAGGTCACGGTTCCCGTGGCATTCGGAAGAAAGGGCTGACCGGAAGAATCGGTGGCTGCCAGGTGCCCCAACCACTGGTTGTAATCGCCATTGGCCGTCGCATTGGCCGTCGCATTTCCCGGAGTGGACCCTCCAGTACAGGCATAATTGCAAACCTGGATGTTGTGATAGGGATAGCCGACGCCAGCGAATGAAGTTGCGTTAGCCGGGGAATTGTACCGGATGCGCTCGATCATCTCGGTGGCGAGATTCGTCGCGAAGGTCAGCCGCTTGGCATCCACATTGCGGGACAGTGCGATGTCCTCCATAGCGGCGATAGTGAGGAGGCCGACCGCGAGATAGACAGAAGCGAACATCACCTCGATCAACGTGAATCCGGCTTTGGCCTGTTTCTTCATTTCATTGCCTGTACCAGCGACGCGCGACATCGCCTTCCTATTGAGCGCAACCGCTCGCGTAGCACCACGACGCTTTCCCAGTCGAGGTGACGACGAGGCGATAGTTAAGACCGCGAGTGTTCATGAAATTGAACGCCTGGTTTGAATTACTGGTGCAGGCCGCACCGGTATAGGCGCCTGTACCCGTGATGCAGAGGTTGTTGGCATTTCCCGAATCTCTTCGAAGCCCCAACGGGCTGAATTGCACGTCCTGCGGCGAATTCACGCCCGCGCCGATCGTTGCGCCGGTTGCATTGGTCAACGACACCTCCGCATCCATCGTGACAGGCTGTATCACGTCGGTACCAGCACTGTTCCGAAAGGTCACGGTCACCGGTGAGGTCGGTGTCGCTTGGGTGATCGTCACGGTCATGGTCGTGCTCTGGTTGATGGCAGACATCCGTGTAAGTCCGATATTGCCGTGAAGCATCGAGACGGCATCCTTGAGCTTGTACTTGCGGTTCCAATCCAAGAAATTCGGGACGGCGATCATCACCAACAGGCTGATGATCCCCACAATGATCATGATCTCGGTAAGGGTAAAACCGGCCTGCGCCTTGAGCCGAGACGCCATCCCTGCCTGTGTATACGTCATCGACCTTCTTATTAAGCAAAGCGGGTGCCCAGGAGACAGTCCACCACGATATCTCTTATTTTCCGTATTAATCTCAATATGTTACGTGAAATCTGCGGACGCGTGAGAAGGGATGCGTGGTACTGTTAGGGGCAGGAAACTGGGCAATCCATTTCCACCCCTGGGGAATGGACTACATGGTTTCCCGTGCAGGTTCAGGCGGGCACATCAGGGGCTTGCGCATCGCCCCTTAGCGCAGGCAAACATAGACGACCGGCCATCAGGCGTTCGACACGACAGGTATTCGGCATTTTGGTCACTCTTCCAACCCCTGATATCGCATTGCTGCCACCCCTTACCCATTTCATACCATCCTGTAATAAGCCGGCGAGGATTGGGATCATCAGCGGCAAGGTGCCCCACTATCGTGTTCCCTGCTCCGTTATTACATGACCTCACCGGCTTCCATTGATTGGAGACCAAGTGATAAATCACGAAGGCCCTGTACCCCTGTCCTTGGAAGGTGCACGTGAAATCAAGCGGGGTATTCACCACCACCGCCAGAGCCGTATTCATGTCGACGCCTTTTGGACCGGCGCCTGGAACGATTGTTTTCGCCTTCGTCTGATCACAGGCCACGCAGAAAAGGAATAGCGCACAGATGGCGATCTTTACCATGCATCAGTCCTCCCACTCTCGTCACGGGCACACCTACGGCTTTGCGCAACGCCCCTTGGTGCACGTCACCGTCATCGTGCCACCGCCAGGCGTCTGGCACGAGAGGGATTTGCCCTTGGGGTCATTTCTCCAGCCTTTGAGGTTGCATTGCTTCCATCCTTGACCGTCATCGTACCATCCCGTAATCATCAGGCCCGGGTCTCGACCATCAACGGGAACGTGGCGGTCGATTTGGCTTCCGGCCCCATCATTACACGAGAGCTTGGGTTCCCATATTTCCTTCGAGAGGCGGCGATAGACGATGACGACCTTCTTGCTGCGCCCCAGGAAGGTGCAGGTCATATCGAACGGCCCCTCCACCACCACGCCTAACTTGGCATTCATCCTGGTGCTGCCAGGACCTTGACTCGCTTCCGCCTGCGTGTTCAAGAAAACAGTCATGACGATCGTGAGCGCCCACAGCATGCTGGACATCATCTTCGGCCTCCTGCTCGCTTTACTGCTCCCTCCACGTTCCCCGGATAGGAAACACAACGGGAAGCCCCTCCACACGGCCACGGCCTAGGCTATTGTTATACCAGACTTCCATAGGCCCCGCACCGGCCAACCCCCGCTCCGCCACGACGGCGCCGAACACCCGCACCTCCGTGTCAACCCGGAGCGTTCTGGTCGTGTATAGCACCCCTTTGATCGTCACCTCAGCGAGGCTCACCGGCACAGGCGAGGCCGATACTGGCTGTCCCTCCGGCAGTGGAGTGAGGGTCTGGATTGCCTGGCCTGTTCCCTGCGGCTGCAGCACGACGTGCGCATTGATGTAGAAGGTTCCCTCCATGTACGGGGCCTCCAGCACAAGTGTGACCTGGTTGGTCTCGTTAGGTGGTTGCTGGTCGAGGGTATCAATGAACACCAGACCGCGCTGGTCCCCAACTTCCTGCGATCCGAAGACCTGCGACGGCGTCAGGGCATGGGACGGATCCGTCATCCCGTTCCTGTAGAGTCGGCCCTCCCGATCCGGGACGTAGTAGCTGCCAAAGCGTTGCGCATAGTCCTTGAAGGTCTGATACTGCCAAGGACCGGGCGGACTGTTCGAAGCAATCTCGCCCCAATGAGTCTGGACCTTTGGAAGGGAGCCAGATTCAGCAACGCTGAGGTCAGTAGAGGGAACATCGGCTTGGACGGCAGCACGAAGGGGCGGGATCCTCCATATACCCAACTCGACGGCCACCGTCCGGCGGGATCCGCCCCGTGCCTCCGCCGTCACCTCCAGCGCGCAGTAGCCATCGGGGTGTCCAGGGCCGTAGAGACGAACGCGCGTGACGCGCCCAAAGTCGGCCAGCGCGCCTCCTGCGCTCGCGTTGTTGAGCACACGATCGTCCTCAGGGCGGCCGGCATCATACGTCACATCGGGAGCGTCCAGCGTGCCCGTAAACCGAACAGGCAACAGCATTGTTTCATGGGAGGCAGGCAATGCACCTTGCGTGAGCCAAGCCATCACTTGCTCCACGCCGCTTTCAGCCAATAACTGCGCAGTCTTCTCGTCCACGTGTCGGCTCGACGCTGTCACTTCCGTGACCGCCAAGTTCATGGCCGTCCCGCCCAGCATGGCCAGGAGCAGCCCGACCAGCAGCGCCCCGATCAACACCCAGCCCTCTTCAGCGGTATGTATCATCATAGTGCCCTCACACCGAGTTCCTGCATATGGGTTCGACGAATCCGCCCTCCATGGCCATCCGGACGGCTGGTTTCCAGATGAAGTCGGATCAGCTTGATCTCATCCGCTCGTCCGGCTGGATGTCCGTCCGCGGTGAGGTAGCTGAAGGAAAACCTGTCAACATACTCGACGAGGGGATTGGCGCCAGCATCCACCTCACGCATCAGCTTGGCATTCCCGGGATCGCGGCGACTCAGATAGTAGCGGACCCGGTTCACGATCTCGACCGGACTGCCGAGCGGAAAGTCTCGCGTGAGCTGATCTGACAGGGTCAATTTCCCAGTCGAGCTGTCCCGCGCCAACACGTGTTCCTCGCATCCGGCGAGTCCGCAGACGACGATCCTTTTGCATTTTGTCCACCCTGATCGGGAGCCGACCTGCACCCAGTCCTGACCGGCGACGGCGGCCGTCACCAACACTCCCCGGACATCGTTCACGTTGGCGTCAAAGGCGACCTCCTCGCCTGCCATCACGGTCATGGTCGGTCGGCCTACCAAGGCCCCCGCCCCTGCTAGGCGAAGCTCGCGGGCCAGCACGTGGACGCCACCGCGTAACTCCTGTTGGATCTCGGCCTTCGTCTGTTGTCCTCTGTAGTGCTGGTGGTGCGAGACAAACATGTCCAGGGCCCCTCCCAGGACGAGAGCTCCCAACGTGGCGGCAATCATGGTCTCCGCCAAGGAGAAGCCAGCATGGTCTGATGCGATCCCTCTGTCACTGGCCGGTTTCATCAAACAGCTCCTCCGCTGAATATGGGGTTCGCTCTCCGCATTCCTAATCGGACCATGCGACGGCGCCCTGCCTGGTCGGACCACGCAGCGGTCACCGTGATCGTCGCCGTTTGCGAGTTCGCCAGGCTCGGCCGGTCCGGGCGGACTGTCCATGTCACACTGATGCCGTTGATGGTTTGCCGATTGACAACACCATCGCCATCCAGATCGGCTGTCAGAAGGGTGTGATAGGCCGCCGCCCGAAGCCGCTCCAGCCGGGTCTCAGCCAGCGCCATAGCCTGGAGCCTCCTGGCGCCCCCTGTGATGCCATCCTGAGCCAACGCAAACATGCTGACCGAACCGAGCAGGCTGAACGAAAGCACCACCATCGCGACCATTGGCTCGACCAAGGACACGCCGCGTTTCGAGTGCAACGACACGCGCTCCATGGCGGCGTCACTGTGCCCGGACGATGCCGGTCAAGCTGACTGTCACCACCCGCTGAACGCCCCGCCGGTCCTCCAGTGTCAACGTCGTCGGTGTCGAGCTGGTGCCGCGAGGATGGAACGACAACACGCGCCCCCCGGTTGACCGGATCGTTCTGATGCCCCGGTTCATGAGGTTCCTCATGGGAGCCACCGGCTGCGTGGCATCGCTTGAACGGTACAGGGTTACTCCTGGTTGGTCGGGATCAAGGGCGACCTGGATAGTCTGTCCTTCGCGCACTGCGAGGCTCCTGGCATACCGCAGATCGCCGACCATCTCTGCCACCGCTGTATTGAGATATACCTGGTCCGCCACTGCCTGGAGCTCTGTACCCATAAACACGGACAGCGCTCCGGTGATCGTCAAGACAATCACCAGCTCCGCCATCGTCATTCCTTTTTCACGCCCCAGCGAGTTCTTCGTCGCTGCCGTCGTCATCGCACGCCCTCCTAAAGTTGCCGAATGAGATGCCGGGGGAGTGATCAAGGACCGTGCCATCGACGACAGGAGTTCGCAGATCCGCATCAGCAACGGGACTGTCAACGATGGCTGTTGGGAAACCACGCTAGGAGCGGTCAGGAAGAAGCTCTGCGAGGAGGAGGCCGGTCAATACAAGCGATTCGAGCAACCGGAAGACTTTCGTCACAAGCCGACAGGTCCGTCAGGCCCTGAACGTCTGTTCAGGGCAATTGTCGGCTTGTTCACTGTCCACGTCGTTGGGTGGGTGCGGGAGGGGCGCCTTTGACGGGGCCCCCTCCTGCTCTAATTACGCCCTGACCCTAGGTGAGCTCGCCGTTGAAGGTGCTCCAAGCAAGAGTACGGCAGGTGACCGAACGAGAAGCGCCCTGCTGGACCCGAGGATTGGCGTCGCAGCAGGGCTTTTGAATAATTGCAGCGGGCTTACGCGCGGGACCATTTGATCTCAATCACGTTGTTCCCGGAAAAGACAACTTCCACGATCCAGTTGTCGGACGTGGTGTAGATCCAGCTCTGCGTCCCCCTGTTCTTAAACCTGTGCCGCGGCGAGCCGGCTCGGCTCAAAACCTCCGCCTTCGTCATGCCGGTCGAGAGCATCCGTAGGGTCTCGAATGACATCTCTTTTCTGGAGCTGCTTTTCGAGAGATGACTGTGACTTTCATACACGGGAGGCAGGTGGAAGTGCTTCGTGTGCCTCCAGGAACCAGCCTGAGCCAAATCGGGCGCGAGAAGCCCGATCCCTGCGCCAACGAGAACTGCAATCCAGGTCCACCACATAGGACACCTCCTTCTCGACGTTGTTTGTAAACAGCCTGCAATCATCTCGGTGATTGAGCAGAAACGGTGCCAGGAGGCGCTCAAGGTAGGGAAATGCCCACAGAATGAAGACGACAGAGGGATTTTTGATGAGTTCGGCAAGCCAGCCTCCCTGAACGAGCGTTCAGGGGGCAGCGCGCTGTTCAGGAGGAGGTCATGAACTGGTCAACTGAGCGAAAGCCGACACCCAGACGCTTGAGGATGAGATACTGCTTGTCAAAGCGATTGTCCGTTCGGGCGATGTCGCGAAAACTCCCGCTTCCCCCCCGCCTCCCGAAAGGCCAATGAAAGACCAAGTGAGGGTAGTCGGTTCCGAACAGGAGCCGCTCGTGCGTTTCCGGGTAGCGTCTCAGTCGGAGCAACATTCCCACACGATTGGGCAGCGTCAGAGCCGATACATCCGAAAAAAAGTTCTTGTAGAGCTGCACAAGATTCAAGAACGTGGGGATGTACCGCTCGTAGAAGAACAGCCCGGAGCTGCATCCGTGGGCGGCGATGACCGTCACGCCTTCCTCCAAGGGAACCCGTAACTTGCTGGGGTCACCGGCGGATTGGTCTTGCCGGGTCAGAGTGAACTCATAACCGACGTGGCTGAGAAGAGGAATCTTGCGCTGGGCCAGCTTCGTGTAAAACGGAATGTACTTTCGGTTGCCAGGATCAAACCCTTGGGTGTTGGGCAAGACCTTGACCAGCTTAGCTCCCGCCGTGACGCAGCGGTCTAACTCATCAAGCGCGTCTCGTCTCTGCGGGTTGATGGAAACGCCAGGCAGGAACTCATTTGGATACGATCGGGCAAGACCCAAGACGTAGTCATTGCCGACCAGAAATTCCGTTTTCTCAGCATCCAACATGCCGTTTGCATCGTACACGCCATCCATGCCGAGTAGGACGGCTTTCTCGACATGCTTTGACCTTCGGAGTTCCAAGAGTAGACCCTTCACGTATTCCTGATTGGACCGCGCCGCATCCTCGATCGGCAGGCGATGCGGACTGTTGAGGAGCCTGGGAGAGATGTAGCAGCCGTTGTCTGTAGTCCTGAGCGCCGCCAAGTGAACATGGCAATCAATCACCCGGTCTCTCCGTCTCGACCTTGCGCAACCAGCGGTAGGTCCGGCCCAGCAGTCGGGCGGCGGCTGTCTTGTTGCCTGCATGTTCCTTGATGGCACGCCGGATGAGCGCCCATTCAATGCGCTTGATGAGGCCGGTGAGCCCGTGCCCATTCTTGACCGCCTGGACGATGAGCGGCCACTCGACCCGGTCCATGAGATCGTCGAACCCTCGGGCGGAGATGGTTTCGGGCGCCTCGCGGATGAACGGCGGCAGGAGGTCGGGCCCGACCATGGCGGTTTTCGGCCCGGCGAGGGCGATGGCGCGCTCGATGACGTTCTCCAGTTCGCGGATGTTCCCGGGCCAGCGATAGCGGACCAACACCTCGAGAGCTTCGCCGGTCAACCCCTTGACGGCTTTCTTCTGCGTTGTGGCATGCCGGTCAAGCAGGCGCTGGGCGATCAGCGGGATGTCCTCGACCCGTTCCCAGAGCGGCGGGATGTGGAGGGGAAAGACATTGAGCCGGTAGAACAGGTCTTGGCGGAACTTCCGCTCGGCGACGAGCGCTTGC
>Ga0209805_1002349_pt1 | contig 11045 bp, 10 predicted proteins | sample GraSoiAngelo_148_FD_185905 | JGI IMG/M metagenome (GOLD analysis project Ga0209805, IMG submission 185905) | Grasslands soil microbial communities from the Angelo Coastal Reserve, California, USA - 14_1009_09_20cm (SPAdes) (version 2) | ecosystem: Environmental > Terrestrial > Soil > Grasslands ... | reverse complement strand
GCTCGAGCCCGAACACCATATTGTCGCGCAGGTAGTCGAAGCCGAACTCGTTGTTCGTGCCGTACGTGATGTCGCACTGATACGCCGCGCGGCGCGCCGGCGTGGACGGCTCCGTGTCGTCGATGCAACCCACGGTGAGGCCGAGCCAGGTGAACAGGTGGCCCATCCACTGCGAGTCGCGCCGGGCGAGGTAGTTGTTGACCGTGACGAGGTGCGCGCCGCGCCCCGCCAGGGCATTCAGGTACAACGGCAGCGTGGCGACGAGGGTCTTGCCCTCGCCGGTGGCCATCTCGGCGATCTTGCCCTGGTGCAGGACGATGCCGCCGATCAGCTGCACGTCGTAGGGCACCATGTCCCACTTGAGGGAGTGGCCGGTGACCACGACTTCGCTGCCCACCAGCCGGCGGCACGCCTCGCGCACCGTCGCGAACGCCTCCGGCAGCACATCGTTGAGCGTCGCCTGCAGCTCCTTCACGTAGGCCGATTCGGCCCGGGAGAGCTGCTCGCTCAGCACCGCACGCTGCTCGGCCTCGGGGCAATCGTGCTTCGCGCGCTTGAGACGCTCGACCTCCGCCGCCAGCGCGCCGGTGCGCTCCGCGACGAGCCCGCGCAGCTTGGGCGTCTGCGCCTGCAGCTCCCCATCCGAGAGGGTCTTGAGGCGCTCCTCGTGACGATGAATCGCATCCACGATGGGGCGGATGCGCTTCATCTCGCGCTGGAAGCGGGTGCCCACGATCTTCGTAAACCAGCTCTTGACCATCAGTCCTCTATTTCCGGTACAGCCCCCGCGCCGCGATGTAGTCGCGCACGGCGTCGGGCACGAGATAGCGAATCGACCGCGCGTGCCGCACGCGCTCCCGGATCATCGTGGCGGAGACGTCGAGCGCCGGCACTTCGACGATCCGGCTGATGGCGGGATGGCGCGGCAGCGGCGCTCCGGGCCGCGCGAACACCACCACGTCGGCGAGCTGCGGCAGCGCGTCGACCTCGAACCAGGCCGCGAGCTCCGCCGCCGCATCGGCCCCGAGCAGTAACGTGAAGCGGTTCCCGGGTTCCCGCTGGGCGAGGGCCCGGAGCGTCCGCACCGTGTACGACGGCGTCGGCAGTGTCAGCTCGATCCGCTCGACGGCGAGCCGCGGGTTGCCGGCCACGGCGAGCTGCAACATCTCGGCCCGCTGCTCGGGGCTGGCACCATGGGCCACGCGGGCCGCGCGCTTGAGGGGCTGCTCCCGGGCCGGCAGGAACCGGATGGTCGCGCCGAGCGCGTCGCCCACCGTCTCCGCCGCGACCAGGTGCCCGACGTGCACGGGATCGAACGAGCCGCCGAACAGCGCCTCCACCGAGATCAGGAGGGCGTCGCAGTGGCAGAGTCCGCTGGGCAGGACGCGCCGAGCCCCGCGGTTTGCGGGTAGTACTTGCGCAACGTCCCGCACGTTTCCTTCAGCTCGTCCGTGTACCCGATGGCGCGGTAGGAGTCCACCAGTCGCATCAGGGCGTCGGGGACGCGCGCGGTCCCCTGGTAGTTGGCGATGACGTCCTTGAAGTAAATGATGGCGGAATCGAACGCGCGCCGCCGAAAGTAAAACAAGCCGTTCTTGTAGTCCTTCTGCGCGAACCACTCCCGCAGCTGCTGGACGTGCACCTGGGCCCGGGCCGCGGCGTCGGTTCCGGGATATCGCCCCGCGAGCTCCTGGTAGATGGCGAGGGCGCTCTCCCCGTACGAGGGGTCGAGCTCGGGTTTGCGCCACAACCGCAGGTTCGCGTCCCCGGCGCGCAGCAGCGCCAGGGGTGCGTACGGGCTCGCGGGAAACTGATCGGCCACCTGGCGGAAGTCGTGCGCCGCCTGGACCCGATCGCCCGTCTGGAACGAGCACTCCGCGAGGTCGTACTTCACCTCGGCCAACTGGGGCTCGGTGGGGCCGAGCTCGTAGCTCAGGCGCCGGAGGGAGACGAGGGCCTTGCCGAAGTCGCCGCGACGAAACTGTGCCCGCGCGCGGGCCAGCTCCCCCGCGGGATCGGGGGCCGGCTGGATCCGCGGTCCATGGTGGCATGCCGCCGCCGCGGCGCAGCCGATCAGCAGAAGATGATGCATCGTCCTCATGGTTGCTTGGGCGGGGCCGGCGACGGCGCGTCCGCCTTCCCCAACGCATTGATCTTGTCCTGCGCGCGCTGCGTGAGCGTGTCCCCCGGTGTGCCGCCCGACAGCACCTGCTGGTAGCTCTCGAGCGCCCCCGCAACGTCCCCCTGCGCAAGCTTCACGTCCCCGAGTCCCAGAAACGCCCCCCGCACCACGACGGCCGGTGCCCCGGGGGCCGTCGCCCGCCGGAACCAGTCTTCGGCTTCGGTCGGCTTGCCGGCGGCGACCAGCCGTTGTCCCTCGACCAGCGCGCACAAGCCCAGCCCCTCGCGCGCTCCGTCGGCGACGGCGGGCTCGCGCTGACGCCGGATGATGCCCTCGAACACCGAGACGGCGGTGCTGCAGGCGCGCGCGCGCACGGCCGCCATGCCGTACACGAACAGCAGGGAATCGGTCATGCGCGGGTCGCCGGCGGCGGCGGCGGCGCCCGGCAGGAGCGCCATGGCGCCCGCGGTGTCGCCGCGATCGGCGGCGTCGAGCGCCGCGAGGCGGGCGTAACGGCCCAGCGGCCGGGTGGGTGCCACCGCGCGCAGTCCCGCGAGCCCTCGAGCGGCGTCGCTCCGGTCGTTCGCCCCGAGGGCGGCCCGGGCGCTGCGCTCCAGCCCGTCGGCGGCCTCACCGGCGCGCGAGCGGTCTCCCTCGCCCAGGGCGATGTAGGCGTTCACCGCGGTGGCGTAGTCGCCCACATGCAGCGCGGCCGCCCCGAGCTTCGCCTCGAGGTCCGCGTCTCCGGGGTGCGCCTTCAGGCCGAGCTGGTATTCGGCGAGCGCGTCACGGTACGCACCGCCCCCGTACCAGCGGTCGCCCAGCTCCTCGTGGTCGGCGGCGCTGGGCTGGCACGCGAGCGCCAGCGCGACGCCTACAACCGCCCAGCGGCTCACGCTCCCGTCTTTCGTCCGCCCCGCCCCCGCCCCCGCCCCCCGGCTCCCTCGGAGCCGCCGTCTCCGGATCGGGGGGGCGGCGGCTCGGTGTCCGGCGACGCCGCCGCGCCGGCCAGCACCTGGGGGAGGGCGGCGTTGTCGTTGCGGGCCAGCATGGCGAGGTAGGCTTCCACGCGGGGATCTTCGGGCCGGCGCTCGCGGCAGTCTTCCCACACGGCCTTGGCCGCGAGCCCGTCGCCCGCGAGATAGCAGGCGAGCCCCAGCATCGCCGCGGCGTCCAGGTAGTTGGGACGCGCCCGGACGATGATCTCGAAGTGCTCCCGTGCGTCCAACGCGCGTCCCGCTTCGAGCAGCATGCGCCCCAGCTTGTACCGCAGGTCGTGAAACGCGGGTCCCAGGGCGAGCGCCGCGTGGTACTGGTCGATCGCGGTCGCCAGGCCTCCCGACTCAAGGTAGGCATCCCCCAGGCGCGCGTGGTGGTTCGCGAGCTTGGCGGCGACGTGGGCCGGAAAGCCCTGGCGCGGCACGCCGCCGATCTGCGCGGCACGCCGGAACGCCGCATCGGCCTCCGCTTCGCGACCCAGCTCGTTCAGCACGAGGGCGCGGTGCACGAGCGCCTCGACGTAGTGCGGGTTCAACGCGAGCGCGCGGTCCAGCTGTGCCAGCGCCGGGTCCTGCTGGCCCACCAGCGAGTAGGACAGCCCGAGCAGGTGGTGCGCGTCGGCGAACGCCCGCCCCGTCGTGATCACCTCTTCCAGCAGGTGAATCGCGCCGTAGTAGTCCTGGAGCTGAAACCGCTCCCGGGCCTGCTCCACGAGATGCTCAGGACTGACGTCCATGGGTCGCCTCGTACCAGCGGACGAAGAGCCGAATCCCTTCCTCGATGCCGACCTTGGGCCGGAAGCCGAGCTCCCGGCCGGCGCGCCGCAGGTCGGCATCCGTGAGCCGCACGTCCCCCGGCTGGTCGCCGTGGCGCTCGATCCGCACCTCGCGGCCGAGCGTGCGCGCGATCAGCTCGATCAGCCGATCGAGCCGCACCCGCGCGCCGCCGCCGATGTTGATCGGCTGGGCCGTCCCGCCGGGACGGGCACGCTCGGTCCAGGCCATGGCCGCCAGGACGCCGTCGACGCAATCCGTAATATAGGTATAGTCCCGCTCGCTCGACCCGTCGCCGTGCATGCGCACCGGCTGCCCCCGGGCGACCAGGTCCGTGAACCGGTGTATGGCGAGGTCGGGCCGCTGGCGCGGGCCGTACACCGTGAAGAACCGCAGGCAGGCGATCTGCATGCCGTACAGATGCGCGAAGGCGTGCGCGACCAGCTCGCCCGCGCGCTTGCTCGCGGCGTACGGGGAGATCGGCTCCACGGCGGGGGCATCCTCGCTGAACGGCGCGGCGGTCGTGTCGCCGTACACCGAGGACGACGAGCCGAACACGACCCGCCGGATCCCCGCGCGACGGGCCGCCTCAAGCACGCGCGCCGTACCCGTCACGTTCGTCTCGCTGTACGAGGCGGGATCTTCGAGCGAGGGGCGCACGCCCGGGCGTGCCGCGAGGTGCACTACCACCGACACGCCCTCCAGCGGCAGCGGGTCGCGCACGATGTCGGCCTCCACGAAACGGAATGCCTTGCTGCGCTGCAGCGTTTCGAGGTTCCGCTCTTTCACCGCGCGCGGGTAGAACGGATCGAAGTTGTCGAGGGCCACGACCTCGTCGCCGCGCGCCACCAGGGCTTCGGCCACGTGCGACGCGATGAACCCCGCCGCGCCCGTGACGAGCACGCGCGGGCTCACGCCACGATCCCGCGGAAGTACTCGATCGTACGGCGCAACCCCTCCTCGAGCGACACCCGCGGCTCCCAGTCCAGCGTCGCGCGGGCGTGGCGGATGTCCGGCTGGCGCACCTTGGGATCGTCGGTGGGCAGCGGCTGCTCGACGATGGCGCTCCGGCTGCCCGTGAGCCGCAGCACCAGCTCGGCGAGCTGGCGCACGGTGAACTCGTGGGGGTTGCCGATGTTCGTCGGGTCCGACCCGCCGCGCTCGAACAGCCGCACAATGCCGTCGATCAAATCATCCACGTAGCAGAACGAGCGGGTCTGTGACCCGTCGCCGTACACGGTGAGCGGATCGCCCTTGATCGCCTGCACGATGAAGTTGGACACCACGCGGCCGTCCTTGGGGCGCATGCGCGGCCCGTACGTATTGAAGATGCGCACGATGCGAGTGTCGAGCTTGTGGTAGCGGTGATAGGCCATCGTCAGGGCTTCGGCAAAGCGTTTGGCTTCGTCGTACACGCCGCGCGGGCCCACCGGGTTCACGTTGCCCCAGTAGCTCTCGGGTTGGGGATGCACGAGGGGGTCGCCGTACACCTCGGACGTGGACGCAAGCAGGAAGCGGGCCCCTTTCGCCCGCGACAGCCCGAGCGCCTTGTGCGTCCCGAGCGAGCCGACTTTGAGCGTCTGGATGGGGTAGTCGAGGTAGTCGACCGGGCTCGCCGGACTCGCGAAGTGGAGCACCCCGTCGAGCGGACCCTGGGTCTCGATGAAGTTCGCGACATCGTGCAGCACGAACTGAAAGCTGGGATGCTTGCGGAGGTGGGCGATGTTGACGGGGTTACCGGTGAGGAAATTGTCCATTCCGACGACGCGGTGACCCTCTGCCAGCAACCGGTCACACAGGTGCGACCCGAGAAACCCCGCGGCCCCGGTTACGAGGACGCGCATGCGACCGGGCGGCCGATGCTTTCGTACACGAACCCGAGGCGCGCGAGACGCTGCGGGTCGTAAAGGTTGCGTCCATCCACGATCAAGGGCCGCGACAGCGTCTGCTTGATCCGGCTGAAATCGGGGTTGCGATACTCGAGCCACTCGGTCACGATGACGAGCGCGGCCGCGCCCTCGAGCGCCTCGTAGGCGGTGGCCGCGTACGTCACCCGGTCACCGAGGTGGCGACGGGCGCTGTCCATCGCGGCAGGGTCGTGCGTGCGCACGCGCGCGCCCGCCTCGACCAGCTGTTCCGCGAGCACCAGCGCCGGGCTCTCCCGCACGTCGTCCGTCTCGGCCTTGAAGGCGAGTCCCCACACCGCCACGGCCACGTTGCGCAGCTTGCCGCCGAAATGGCGGGCCAGCTTCTCGTACAGCACGCGCTTCTGCCGCTCGTTCGCGGCTTCCACCGCTTCGAGCACGTCGAGCGGCACACCGCAGTCCCGGCCGGTGTGAATCAGCGCCTTGACGTCCTTGGGGAAGCACGATCCACCATAGCCCGGACCCGGGAAGAGGAACGCCGGGCCGATGCGCCGGTCGGTCCCGATGCCCTTCCGAACCAGCGTGACGTCGGCCCCGACCGCGTCGCACAGCCGCGCGATCTGGTTCATGAACGAGATCCGCGTGGCGAGCATCGCGTTGGCCGCGTACTTCGTCATCTCGGCCGACGCGAGGTCCATGAAGATGATGGGGTTGCCCGTCCGCACGAACGGCGCGTACAGCTCCCCGATCGTCTGGGCGGCTTCCGGTGAATCCACGCCGACAATGACGCGGTCCGGTTTCATGAAGTCCTCGACCGCCGCGCCTTCCTTCAGAAACTCGGGGTTGGCGCACACCTGAAACGGGGTCGTCGTGTGCGCGGCGACCGCCGCCCGGACTTTCTGCGCCGTGCCGACGGGGACCGTGCTCTTGGTGACCACCAGCTTGGGTCCGTTCATGTGGCGCCCGATGGTCGCAGCGACGTCGAGCACGTGGGTCAGGTCGGCGGACCCGTCCTCGTCCGGCGGCGTGCCGACGGCGATGAAGATCACGTCCGACCGCTCGATAGCGGCGCCGACGTCGGTCGTGAACTGGAGGCGCCCGTCGCGCTGGTTGCGCGTCACCAGCGGCTCGAGGCCCGGCTCGTAGATCGGCAGACGATTCTGGCGGAGCGCCTCGATTTTCGCGACGTCCAGGTCCGCGCCCACCACGTCGTTCCCGGTCTCCGCCAGGCAGGCGCCGGCGACCAGGCCCACGTATCCCGTGCCCACGACGGCGACTCTCACCGCTCTCGCCCCCGCCGCCGTTGCCGCGCGAGCGCGTTGCGCGTGTCCACGACCAGCCGCGCACTGCGCGCGATGAGCGCGTAATCGACGTCCGAGTGGTCCGTGACGATCACCACGCAGTCCGCGGCGGCGAGCGTCTCCGCCGTGAGCGGCGCGGACGTCAGGTCGATGGCCTCGTCCCTGAGCTTGCGCACATGCGGATCGTGATATCCGACAACCGCCCCCCGCTGCTGCAACAGGCGAATCACGTCGAGCGCCGGGCTCTCCCGGACATCGTCGATGTCCTTCTTGTACGCGACGCCGAGCACCAGCACCTTGCTGCCCCGCGCCGCGCGGCCCTGCTCGTTGAGGCGGTCCACGATCTGCCCCACCCAGTACTCCGGCATGGCGGCGTTGATCTCCCCCGCCAGCTCGATGAAGCGGGTGCGGTAGTTCAACGTGCGCATCTTCCAGGCGAGGTAGTGGGGGTCGAGCGGGATGCAGTGCCCACCGACGCCGGGCCCGGGCGTGAATTTCATGAACCCGAACGGCTTCGTCGCGGCCGCTTCGATCACCTCCCACACGTCCACCCCGAGCTTCTCACACACGATCGCCATCTCGTTGACGAGGCCGATGTTCACGCTGCGGAACGTGTTCTCGAGGATCTTCACCAGCTCGGCCGCCTCGGTGGACGAAACCGCGATGAGCGTCTCGATGGCCGGCTCGTACACGGCCATCGCCACGCGCCGACAGGTTTCCGTGATCCCGCCCACCACCTTCGGTGTGTTGTGCGTGTTCCATTTGCCGTTGCCCGGGTCGACCCGCTCGGGGGAGAACGCCAGGAAGAAGTCCTCCCCGACCTTGAGACCCGTCTCCTCGAGCGCCGGGAGCATGAGCTCGCGCGTGGTGCCGGGGTACGTGGTCGATTCGAGGACGATGAGCTGACCGCGCCGCAGCGCCTGCTTGATGGAATTCGTCGCCGCGAGGACGTAGCTGACGTCGGGGTCCTTCGTCTTGGACAACGGCGTCGGCACGCACACGGACACCACGTCGGGCTCACCCAGCCGTGCCAGGTCCGCCGTCGCGGCAAACTTCCCCACCTGAGCGAAGCGGGCCACGTCGGCGCTCGCCACGTCCTGGACGTGCGACCGCCCCTGAGTCAAGCCCTCGACCACGCCTTTGCTCACGTCGAAGCCGAGTACACGGAACCCGGCCCGCGCGAACTCGATGGCGAGCGGCAGGCCGACGTATCCCAGCCCGACGATGCCGATCAGCGCCGAGCGGTCCTGCGTCTTCGCGACCAACTGGTCGGCGGCCGATGATGCCGTGGCCGTCACAGGTCCACCGGCGCTCCGCCCGTGGCCAGCGAGCGGGACGCCGCCTCCAGCACGCGCACGACGCGGACGCCGTCGTCGGCGCCGGCGCGCGGCGGCTCCGCGCCGCGCGCCACGCGAACGAAGTGACTCAGCTCCGCGGCGAGCGGCTCCACGTTGGGAATCTTGGGGATGAAGATGTCCCCCTCCCGGATCGACAGCGCTTCACCGTACGACCCGTACTCCGGTGGACGCTCCACGCCTTTGTCGTAGATGCGAAGCTTCTCGCGCGCCTCCATATCGTCGAACACCACCATCTTCTTCGCTCCGACGACCGTCGTTTTGCGCTCCTTGTGGGGGTCCAACCAGGAGAGCTGCACGTGGGCGAGGACCCCGGAGGCAAACTCCATCGTGAGGAACACCACATCTTCAACCTGGCGTTGGAGATAGCTCTTTCCATGCGCGGCGACGCGCACCGGCGCCTCACCCAGCAAGTACAATGCCACGGATACATCGTGGGGGCCGAAACTCCACAGGGCGTTCTCGTCCGCGCGAATCTGGCCCAGGTTCACGCGCAGTCCGTAAAGATAGTAGATCCGACCGAGTTCCCCGCCCTGCACCAGGGCCCGCAGCCGCTCGACCGCCGGATGGAACACGAGCAGATGGCCGGCGAGGACGGGAACCCGCCGCTCGACACCCGCGCGAGCCACGGCCTCCGCATCGCGGGTGCTCAGGGCGAACGGTTTCTCCACCAGGCACGGCTTCCCCGCCTCGACACATTGCAGCGCCAGCCGCGCGTGTGTGGCCGCGGGTGCCGCGATCACGACGGCCTCCACGCGGCCGAGCAGGTCGGCCACATCGGCGGTGACGTGCACGCCCGGGTATTGGCGGCACACCTGCTCCCGCCGCGTAGCGTCGGTGTCGCACACCGCGGCGAGCTCGCCTTCGGCGAGGCCCGCGGCGGTGCGCACGTGGTTCCTCCCCCATGCGCCGGCTCCAATCACGCCGAGCTTGAGCCGGCTCACCGGTAGAATCCACGAATCGTCTCGATCACGTAGTCCAGCTGCTGCCGGGTGAGCTCGGGGAACACCGGAAGCGAGAGCACGTCCCGGCACGCCCGCTCCGCGTGCGGCAGCCGGCCGGCCTTGTAGCCCAGATGCGCGAAGCAGTTCTGGAGGTGGAGCGGCACCGGATAATACACCGCGGTTCCGATGCCTTTGGACTTGAGGTGCGCCTGCAGCTCGTCGCGGCGCTCGACGCGCACCGTGTACTGATGATAGATGTGCTCGTTCGCGGGGTCCAGCACGGGGGCACGAACGCCCGGAACGTCGCTCAACCCCTGGTTGTAGTAGGCGGCGTGCTCGCGGCGCTTGGCCGACCAGGACGCGAGGTGCGGCAGCTTGGCGAGCAGCACCGCGGCCTGCAGCGAATCGAGCCGCGAGTTGGTGCCGACTTCATCGTGGTGGTACTGCTTGGCCCCGCCGTGCAGCCGCAGCCTCCGCAGCCGCTCCGCCAGCGCGTCGTCGGACGTCACCATCATGCCGCCGTCGCCCCAGGCCCCCAGGTTCTTGCTGGGGAAGAAGGAGTAGCCCGTCGCCCAGCCGAGCTCGCCCGCCATCCGCCACTGCCCGTCGATCCGACGCCGCGCCCCGATCGCCTGCGCGGCATCCTCGATGACGCGGAGCCCCCCCCGCGCGCGCGCCAGCGGCAGCAACCGTTCCATGGCCGCCATCTGGCCGTACAAGTGGACCGGCATGACGGCGCGGGTACGGGGCGTGATGGCCGCGTCCACGGCGGCGGGATCGATGTTGAGCGTGCCCGGCTCGATGTCCACGAACACCGGCGTCCCGCCGGCGTTGTGGATGGTTCCGGCGGTCGCGAAGAACGTGAATGGCGTGGTGACCACCTCGTCCCCGGGCTTCAAGTCGAGCGCTTTCAGGGGCAGGAGCAGCGCGTCGGTGCCGCTGGCGCACGCGATGCCGTGCTTCGCGTGAGCGAGTCCGGCGATTGCGGTCTCGAGGCGCGCCACGCTCGGGCCCATGACGAACTGCTGGGACTCGATCACCGCCTGGACCGCGGGCAGGACATCGTCCTTGATCGCGCGGTACTGCGCCACCAGATCGAGGAGCGGCACGTTCACGACGCCGGTGTCCGAAAGTAGGGCCACGAAGCTATCCGACGCGGCTGGGTTGGGCAATCGCGCGCAGGGTGCCGTTCGTCTCCTGGTAGCGGGAGCCGCACACGGCGCACGCCGCCTGCCCCGACGCCACGGAGAGGCGCTCGCCGCATTGGCACATCCAGCCCACGCGACGGGCCGGCACGCCCACCATGAGCGCGTACGACGGGACGTCGGACGTCACGACGGCACCGGCGCCGATGAACGCGTACTCGCCGAGTGTGACGCCGCACACGATGGTGGCGTTCGCGCCGATCGACGACCCCCGCTTCACGAGGGTGGGGCGATACTCGTGCTTGCGCGACACGTGGCTGCGGGGGTTCATCACGTTGGTGAAAACGCACGACGGCCCGCAGAACACATCGTCCTCGAGGGTGACGCCCTCGTAGATCGACACGTTGTTCTGGATCTTCACGTTGTTGCCGATGCGCGTGCCGGGCATGACCACGACGTTCTGGCCGAGGCTGCAGCGCTCGCCGATGACGGCGCCGGGCATGACGTGGCAAAAATGCCAGATCTTGGTATCCTTGCCGAT
>Ga0209805_1002346_pt1 | contig 11050 bp, 9 predicted proteins | sample GraSoiAngelo_148_FD_185905 | JGI IMG/M metagenome (GOLD analysis project Ga0209805, IMG submission 185905) | Grasslands soil microbial communities from the Angelo Coastal Reserve, California, USA - 14_1009_09_20cm (SPAdes) (version 2) | ecosystem: Environmental > Terrestrial > Soil > Grasslands ... | reverse complement strand
GCCTGATAACCGGACAGCCGCTCGCCGAATACCCGGCGATCGGCCAGGCGTTCCAGCCATTGGCGCGCGGGCTGGAACGCGATCGTGACCGCGATCGTGACGAGGATCGCGAGCGCAATCGGAAGGCGCTGCTCGGCTGCCAGCCCGAGCATCCAGGCCAGCCCGAGGTATCCGCCGAGAATTGCCAGCCAGAGCGCGCCGTAGACCAGCGACTTGCGAATGACAACGTCGATGTCGAGCAGGCGGTATTTCATCAGCGCAATCGCGATGCTGAGCGGGAACAGGGGCAGCGTCAGGTACCAGACCGCCTGGCTCAACCAGTAGGGAACGATTCCAAGCTCATGCATCGTGCCCACCACTACCGAGCCCGCAAAACAGATGGCGGCCCACAGCGGCCACTTGACCTGCAGCCGCTGCTCATATGAGAAGCGTCTGTAGCGGAGGGCGAGGATCGCGACCGCGACCAAAGCCCACACGAAGACCGAGTCGAAGTAGGAGCTGGCCGCACTCTGGAGCCAGCCGAGCGCAGGCTGGTAGATCGGGCTCTGGATTTCGGGCCGGGCCCAGACCATGAACGGGTCGTACAGAAGCGTGCGCGAGCACAGCAGCAGCAGTCCGGGAAGCGCCACCACCTGCAAGGTGGCGCCGGCCACGATCCAGCGCTCGTAGCGACGCGAATAGGCGCCGTCTGGAAACACAGCCACGAGCGCCACCCCCGCGGCGACTCCGGCCAGCTCGGCGGCCTGGTTGGCGACCGCAAGCAGCCAGTACCAGGGCTGCGATCCGACCGTCAGCCATAGCAGACTGAGAACCTCGCCCGCGCCCAGCGCAACCAGCGGACTGACGCCAAGCGCAAGCAGCCGATGCGCGATCCGATGCCTTGGCCGCCGCCAGTAAAGGAAGGCTGCTATGAGGTATGCAGGGACGATCGGGAGGTTCGATAGGTATGCCTCGAGGGCTTCGTGGTGGCTGGGCAGGAACTCGCCACCGATGAAGACGGCCCCAGCGAGCGCACCGATCGCCAGCAGGCCCCAGCCTAGGAACGCGGGCATGGCTGCATGGTGAGCCATGCGGGCGAGACGCGAGATGGCTTTCTGCAACTTATCTTCTTCGACCGGCGTCTCGAAGCCGCCACCTGCGAGCGAGGTTGTCGCCTCCGCCGCTTGCGGTTCACTTCCAAGGCCGTTAGGTCGAGGCGAACCAGCCGCTCGGGCCGACGCGGCGGCCTTCCCTGATGCGCGGCTGGTAGTGCCCCGCAAGCAGTTGTGCAGCGAAGCTCGTGCATCCTGTAGACCTTGACGCTGCTGAGTCGAACGATGCCAGGCCCGTCACCAAAGGTCGCGAATCCCGGCCCGCCAGAGTAGGCCGCGACGTCATGGCACAGCGAGCCGGCAAGGCCTGAACTCGTTGAGTGCGCTTGGAGCAGGATTCTGGACCCCCGCCTCGTCACAGAAATGTCACGTACTCGCGGAACCAGAAGGACACAGGAGGACACGAGAGGACACGAAACCTGGCGAAGTTGAGTACAGCAGGACACTGCAGGAAACGACGGGACACTGGAGGACACGAGATACGCAGGGTTCGGGACCGTGAGGCCCCGGGTTCAAATCCCGGGCCCCCGACCACTTCGTATTCAATGTCCGCGCTTTCCCGGGTTGTCTGGAGTCGACGGGCCACAGCCGGGTCACAGTTTCCTGGGCCGCACACAAGCTTGGTCGTCTCCATCGACTTACCGCGGCTAGCACACTCTTTCGTGGCTGCCAAGCGACCAGTACGCCAAGATTCAGTCTCGTGCGTACGATCGCGGCAGGCCGAATCGTGCCATCACGCCGCTCTCAAATGCCGTAATTGCGCTGACCCGACCGCCAACTAAGGTGACCACGATCAGGCCGAACGCGTGGGCGACGCGGCTTAGAGGGCTGAAGACATAGAGGCCGAATGCGGGTTGTCCGTTCGCACGAGTAGGGACGAGCCGGAAGCGTAGGCCCTCGCGGAACGCAGTGGTCGCAAACCACCGTTTGGCCCTCTCCTTACCGTGGTATTCGAGAGGATTCGGTGGCATCCGCAACCACACGTCGTCAGTCAGCAGCGCCACTAACGCGTTCGTGTCGCATTCCTCCCACGCACGAACCAGCCGGTCAAGGACCTTCTTTTCGGCTGGTGAGTTCGGCAGCGGCGCCGGCTCAGGTTTCGGCAGCTGGCGAGCGAGCGTGGCACGCGCTCGCTTGACCGCACCGTAGATCGCGTGCTCCGTTGTGTCGAGCATGTCGGCGACTTCGCGCGCGGAGAAGTCCAAGACGTCAGTCAAGATCAGGGCAGCACGCTGGCGCGGTGGCAGCAGCTGCAGCGCGGCGATGAAAGCCAGCGAAATGGTTTCCCGCTGCTCATAGCGCGCTTCCGGTCCCGCCGCCGGGTCAGCGACCTCTGCCAGGATGGCATCGGGATACGGTTCTAGCCAGAGAACCTCACCCAATCGAGTGGGTTCTGGCGGCTCCACCATCAGCGTCGCACTCAGTGGTGACCGCCTGCTAGCGCGCACCATATTCAAGCAGCGGCCGGTGGCGATTCTGTACAGCCATGTGCGGAAGGAGGCTCGGCCCTCGAATCCCGCCAGTCCCTTCCACGCAGCGGTAAGCGACTCCTGGAAGGCATCTTCCGCGTCGACGGCGGATCCCAGGATTCGGTAGCAGTGCGCCTGGAGCTCCCGATGGTAGGGACCGACCAGCTCCTCAAAGGCCACGTCGTCTCCCGAGCGGGCACGGCTAAGTAGCTGCCCTTGCACGCCACCATCCTCTGCCCTACGCCCCCATCTCGTCGCGGACATGCCCACAAAAGTATTGACACCGACCGGGACCAAATTTAGGCGGTCGGACGGCCAGCTAATTCGCCGGCGATCTGGTGTCTATACGGCTAGGTGCTAGCTCCGGCTCGGCGCCTGAAGAAGGTCATCGTCAATAACTCACCAGACCTGGGAGGAAGCATGCCGTGAACACTAAATCTACGATCGCCGAGCAGGTAGCCAGCCATCACCGGGCCTCGGCCGGCCAGTTGCCCCTCAACGTCGCCGAGGCGTTCGCCACCGAGCAGCGCGACTTGGCCGCAGCCGGCAAGCCGTCGGGCGTGGCAAAGCCTGGTAGCCGGCTGCCGGATGGGAAACTGCTCGACGTCGGCGGCCAGCCGACCACGCTCGCCCACAACCTGGGCGGCAAGCCCGCCGTCATCGTGTTCTACCGCGGCGCCTGGTGCCCCTACTGCAACATCGCCCTGCGCACGTACCAGGCGCAGCTCGTTCCCGCGCTGGCCGAGCGCGGCATCGGCCTAGTCGCGATCAGCCCGCAGACGCCAGACGGATCTCTGTCCACGAAGGAGTCGAAGGAGCTGACCTTCACCGTCCTGTCCGATCCGGGCAACCAGATCGCCGGGCAGCTCGGCATCCTGACCGCGCCCAGCGACGGCACCCGCGCCGCCCAGCTACAGCTGGGCCTGGACCTGACCCAGGTCAACGCAGACGGGACCATCGGACTGCCCATGCCCACCGTCGTCATCGCCGACGCGGAAGGCGTCATCCGATGGATCGATGTGCGCGCCGACTACACCACCAGGACCGAGCTCGGCCAGATCCTGCAGGCGGTGACCGAGATGAGCCGCGAGATCGCGGCGTAACAAAGCAAGGAGTGAATGAACATGAAATTCAAACCAGGCGATACTGTTCCGGCCACAACTCTGGAATCCGTCACCGGCGAGTCGATCAAGCTTCCCGACCCTGACCGTCTCGTCCATCTGCAACTTCGACGGTTCGTGGACTGCCCTATCTGCAACACGCACATTGCCGAGATGCGCGGGCGTGCTCGCGAGATCGAAGCGGCAGGCATCAAAGAGGTGATCGTCTTTCACTCCTCCGCTAAGTCGATCCGGTCGTACCAGAAGGATGTTCCATTCGTACTGGTTGGCGATCCGAAGAAGGCCCTCTACAAAGAATTTGGCGTGAAATCGTCGCTTGGCTTCATTAGCCTCAAGTCCCTGAGCGCCGCGATGCGCGGGGTGGCGCATGGCCATTTTGGCTTGCGGCTTTCGGGAGGCCCGTTCGGTCTCCCAGGCGACTTTCTGATCGCGCCGTCCGGGCGGATCAAAGCGGTGAAATACGGGACCCACGCCTATGACCAGTGGTCCGTGGATGAGTTGATCGCGCTTGCCAAGGGCGCCGCGCTGCAGGCGGCTTGAAACGAGCCGGGTAAGGTTCCGGGCGCCAAGATCGCGTAAAGCTGTGTGGGCGGTACGGTAGGGCCGTATCGCCCTTCCGACTTGAAAGCGTGTGATTGACAGCGACCGATTGGCTCCGCGAACACCACCTCCTCCAACGCTGGGCACAGTCCGACATCTCCACGCTGTACCGACTCCCGTCCGTGTTGTCCGTATCGGCGCGGGGGTCGGCACCAGCGAGTCTTAGTTCGTTGCCACGGAAAGGGGTCGGCTTTTGACCGGTCCGTGGACCATCGCCGGGGCACAGCCGGGGCACAGAATCCCGGAACCAGGAGGATCTAGGAGGACCCGGAAGGAGACGAAGCAGACAGCGATCAAGTACGAGCGGACACTTGAGGAGCCGCGGGGATACTGGAGGACACGACATAACGACGGTTCGGGACCGTGACCCCGGGTTCAAATCCCGGGCCCCCGACCAATTTCGTATTCAAAATCGGCGATTTGAGACCTTGCCTCGAGTCGCCTGCACACCGCCGTATCACAATTTCCTACGGAGCATCGAAACCGCGGCCGCGTAAAGCGTCTTGTAGTGGGACAAGTTGAGATCGCTGAATGGCGACCAGTGGCGATGCAGCGTCCCGAGCCGGCTGACGCACGGGGCAGGATGGTGAGGCTTCCCGTTCCGAATCCGAAGGTTTGCTCCTTTCGTACCGGCGGGGTTCGAGTCCAACGCGGCGACCACAGACCGGGGTCAGAGCGGCGGTTCGATCGCGTGCAGCTCGAGAATCGTCAGATCGGCACTCTTGGGAGGCGGAAACCCGCCCTCGGCCAAGACTTTCTCAAGCTCATCACTTGACCAGCGGCTTCGCGCGTGCTCCTCGGAATCCCACACCCCCACGATGTAAAGAGCGCCATCTCCGACTGCGCAGTGATGGCGCAGCTCGCCGAAGGATGTCGCCCCTCCTCGGCTCATGATCAGTGCGTGTGCGCGGTCGTACGAACGCTTCAACTCTTCGATGTCACCGTCAAATCGGGCAATCAGCAGCGCAGACATTCCTCTCTCCTTGGCCAGCACGGCCCGCCCAACGCGCCCGATAACAGCCAGCCCCGCGCTCGGCTCAAGTCCACTCATTCTGCCTTCTTGCGCTGCGCTAGGGTCAGACGTACCGCGGAAGTAGGTGGTTCGAGTCCACCGCGGCCCTCTCCGACGGCGCCCAACGCCGGGTTATTCCGGTGCATGAGGCTCAGTCGCCGAGCCCCGTCGAGGTCACAGCCGTGTCACGCATTCGGAGAACGCAGCGGATACAGGAGGACACGAAAGGATATGGCGAGGTCGGCGGCTGAGTACAGGAGGACACTGGAGGAGCCGCTGGGATACGAAAGGACACGACGTTAGGCCGGTTCGGGACCGTGAGGCCCCGGGTTCAAATCCCGGGCCCCCGACCAACTTCTGAATCGAATCAATAATGCCCGCGGTGTTAAAGGTGATGCGCCTTCTGTATCACCTGCAGCAGTTGTGCAATACCAACTTGCCGTCCAACCTCGGGTTCAGCGGTCAGCTCTCATAGTTGCATCCTGCGTTGCGAGGATCATTGGCCTCGGGATCAAACTCAGGACACGATCACGAATCGCGCACAGGACTGGGTTGTCGATCTGCACACCGCGAGTGGCCTGACGCGAAATCCGGACCATGCGGTTTGCGCGACCGAGGCGCCTGCGTTCATAAAGCTCGAGGGCTAGAGTGATGCTGGCCGTCTGGGCGAGGCTCTCGCCGAGCGCAATCCCGTCCTCGAGGGCCTGACAGGCGCCCTGACCCTGGTTCGGTGTCATCGGATGCGCTGCATCACCGACCAGTGTTACCCGGCCGTGGCTCCAGCGTATTGAAGGCCGCCGGTCATACATGTCGTTGCGCAGGATTGCGGCTTCTTCGGTCGCCCTGATCAGCGCCGGCACCGGTTCGGCCCACGTGAAGAAGCGCTCCAGCACGTCATGTTTTGTGCCTTCGGATCCAGGCTTTGCACCGTGCTCCTCTTTGGTCACGGCCGCCCAATAGATCTGGCCGCCAGCGAGGTGGAAGGCCACGAACTCAGAACCATGGCCGACCCAGTTGACGCCGTCCCCGATCGGAAGGTCGATTCCTTCGCCGGGCGCCAACCCGCGCCATACCGTAGATCCGAGATAGAGTGGGTCTCCGTCGCCCAGAAGCTGTCTCCGCACCGCCGAGCGCAAGCCATCGGCGCCCACGAGTAGATCTGCACTTCGGGCTGATCCATCTCCGAGGGTGACCTCGACCGCGTCCCGCCCTTGGACAAAGGCTCGGACCTCACATCCAAGATGCAGCAGCTTTTGTCCGAAGCTCCTCGCCAGCGCGGACTGCAAATCGGCGCGGTGAACGAAGGCGACGTTGAAGCCGTATCGTTCCAGCACGTGAATTGCGCACCGTGATCTTGTTGACGACAAGCATTCGGACCTTGACGTCAATAGATTTCAGAGCACGCATGCCGTTCGGCCAGATCATCAGACCCGCGCCGATCTCACGCAGCTCTCGCGAACGCTCGAAGATCTCCACGTCGTGGCCTGCCCGGCGCAACGCGATGCCGGTCGCCAACCCGGCGATTCCGGCACCGGCGACAAGCGCTTTCACGTCCTGAACTGAGACCAGACCTCCGTCAGCCTGTCCGGGCCGAAGGAGGCCTTGCTCATGAAGCCAATCGCGCCGGCGCGACCGATGCGAGCCGCGAAGTTTTCGGGGTCTTGCGTGGACAGGAGCAGGACTGCCACACCTGGGTGTGCAGCCTTGATCTGACGGCTCGCTTCGATACCATCGATTCCCGGCAGCTGCACGTCCATGAGCACCAGGTCGGGGAGAAGGATGCCGGCGGCCACAACCGAGTCCTCCCCCGTGGCGGCCTCGCCGACAACCTCGAAACCGACCGTTGCGTTGACCACTTCTCGGGCCGCCCCACGAAAGGCTTTCTGGTCATCACAGATCAATACCTGCACGGACATGCCACCGGAGCTTAGCCCGCGATCGCCCGCCCGCCAAGGGGGCCTGCACCATGTGAATTGGTGGGGCCAGCCCTATCCTTTGGCGGTGCCGATCAGGGTCGTTCTCGCCGATGACAACTTCATCGTTCGCGAGGGCATGCGCGAGCTCCTGGAGACAGTGGACGAGGTCCAGGTCGTTGCCACCTGCAGTGACTTCAATTCCCTCCAGGCGGCAGTCGAAAGGGACCGGCCCGACGTCGTTGTGACGGACATCAGGATGCCGCCGACCAACACCGACGAGGGCATTCGAATAGCGGAGGGACTGCGCGCAAGCGCGCCTTCAATCGGTGTCGTCGTGCTGAGCCAGTACGCAGACGCCGAATACGCGCTGGCACTGCTCGACCGAGGCGCCGCAGGCCGGGCTTACTTGCTGAAAGAAAGGGTTTCGGACCTGGACCAGCTGGTCAATGCAATTCGCGAGGTCGCGCGCGGGGGGAGCGCCATCGACTCGAAGGTGGTTGAAAATCTCATCGCCGCACGAGCACGAGGCAAGCGTTCTGCTCTCGTGGAGCTGACGCCGCGTGAGCGCGAGGTGCTGGCGGCGGTTGCCGAAGGCAAGAACAACGGATCGATCGCGCAGGCCCTCCACCTCAGCGAAGGCGCCGTCGAAAAGCACATCAGCTCGATCTTCTCCAAGCTTGGGCTGAGCGAAGAGCAGGACGTGCATCGGCGCGTCAAAGCCGCTCTCATTTACCTGGCAGAGGAGCGGGAACCCGATAGGCGGTGATCTTCTCCTTGCGACCTTTGACCTGCATTGGGCCGATCCGCTCCGCGTGAGGTGAGCGCACCAGGGCCGAATACGTAGGCTCGCTCAGCACTGTTTCGCCGGAGGATGCGAACTGCTGCAGGCGCTGCGCGAGGTTGACCGTGTCGCCGACGAGGGAGTACTCGGCGCGCTCTCTGCCACCGATGAGCGCGGCGGCAACCAAGCCCGTTGACAGGCCGACGCCGAGTGCGAACGAAGGCAGGCTTTCCCTTTTCCATTGTTGGTTCAGCACGTACTGAGCCATGTGCATCGCCAGAGCAGCTCGCAGGGCGCGTTCGGCATGATGAGGCTGCGGCTCTGGCGCTCCGAAAACCGCCATCACCGAGTCACCGACGAACTGCATGATCGTCCCGCGCTCGGCGAGGACGGCATCGCTTGCCACGGCTCGATGCTCCTTCAGCTGAACCGCCAGGCGCCCCGGGTCCGAATCTTCGGCGATGGCCGAGTAGCCACGAACATCTGAGATCAAGACGGTCACGACAAGGCGTTCGGTCTGGCCGAAACCTCGGCCACCCCGGCGCAGACGATCTGCAACGCCGCCAGGCAGGAGTCGGCTCAGGACCTCACCCTGCTCCTCGCGGTCGACGATGGCTTGATGTAGTCGGCGCAGGTTGCGGACGCCCGCCTCTCGGCCGCCGGTGGCCTGCTTGGCCAGCGTGAAGAAAAGCTGCTCGACAGATGCCGCGACATCAGCTCCAGTTGTCCCACGTCTGATCGCGATCGCCTTGATGGTGCGGCCTGCGGCCACCATCCCAAGGAGCTCCTCATCCGCCGGCGACAGTTCCGCGTCATTGATGGGGCGCACGAGCGCCTCCACCACCTTGGGATCGAGCATCGAGCCGCCTCCGCTCACCGTGCGAATCGCACGAGCAAGCTGGTCCCCTTCGGCGACGCGGTCTTTGAGCAAGTAAGCAAGACCAGAAGCGCCCTGGCTCAGAAGCGCCAGGGCGTACTCCGGGTCGTCGAACTGGGACAGGATCACGATGCCAGTCCCGGGGTGCCGCTTGCGCACGAGAAGCGCGGCGTCGATCCCCTCGCTCTGGAATGTCGGCGGCATCCGGATGTCGGTCACGATCACGTCGGGGGCCACCTCTCCCGCCCGCGCGACGAGCTCGTCGAAGTCCTGGACGGCGCCGACGACCTCGATATCAGCGGCCATAAGAAGCAGCGCGCGCAACCCTTCGCGCACGATCACGCTGTCGTCGGCGAGCAGCACCTTCATGCGCCCCATCCACGTATTGGACGCAGCGATGTGGATGCGGCCAATGGAGCCAGCATCACGGCAGCCGTGTGGCAGGCCCCACCCAAAGAGGCCAGCCGACACCATCGACCGGATGTCTCCCGGGACATATGTTGCTGGGCGGAGGTTGAGCACATGAAAATCCAGAGCTCCGTTACAGCGGTTTCGTGGATCCCCTATGAAGCGGTAAAGGGCTTTCTGGCCGTGCCTTTCGCGATGGGCCTGGCTCACTACGACGAACCCCTGCCGTCTCGACTCGACGACCTGGACGAGTGGCACCGCAAGGACCTCTTCCGCGAGTGCAACGAGCTCAAGGCCTGGATCGAGGTCGAGGACGGAAAGATAACGGCTTGGGGACAGCACGGCGGTGGTCGCATCGGTGTGACGCGCCTCAAGCTCGGCCCGAAGACCGTGACCGTGAAGGCGAAGGCGATGCCCGACATTCGTCACGAGCCTGTCGTGACGGACACGTCCGTGCGGTTCACTCAGACATGCGGTGGCCGCACCGGGGTGCCGGCGCCGAGGCCTGTCAGTCGCAAGCCCCTCTTCCAGATCGATTCGGCGGTCGCGTGGACCACCCTCGCCCTGACGATCCACGCCGACGGCCGCGTCGGGAGCGAGCTGGTCGGTGCCAGCTGCTTCCCGCGCCACTGGATCTACGACGACGCCGGCGAGCTCGTCGTGCAGACGGGGCTGACCGATTTCGCGACATGGATCAATGAGGCGTTCGGCGAGCGCACCCCATGGGGCGCCTACGACTCCCCGGCGATGGTGCAACCGGTGGAAAGCGCTCTGGAGCGCGAGCTGGCCTCGATCATCATCGGCGGCACCAAAGAGAAAGGACGCGCGATCAACAAGGGGAACACGCTGGTCGAGCAGGGTCAGTCGGGTGACGAGATGTTCCTCGTGCTCGATGGCACTTTTGAGGTGGAGGTCGATGGCAAGCCGGTCGCGAAGGTAGGCCCCGGAGCGATCGTGGGAGAGCGGGCGGTGGTCGAAAAAGGCGCGCGCACGGCCACGCTCCGCGCCCTGACAGCGTGCCGGGTTCTTCCTGTTCCGCAGCGGTATGCGGACGACCGGGAGCTGTCCGAAATCGCGCGCGGACACCGCCGCGAGCAGAGGGGATAATGCGCGAACCTATGGACGGCCCGATTGTCCAGGCGCGCCGCCTACGCAAGGTCTACCGCGGCGCCGGCGAGGTCGAGGCGCTTCGCGGAATCGACGTGGAGGTCGGTCGGGGCGAGATGGTCGCCGTCGTCGGCCCCTCGGGCTCGGGCAAGACCACGCTTCTCAACTGCCTCTCCGGGCTGGACAGCTTCGACGGCGGCCAGGTCAGCGTCGACGGACACGACCTGGCCAAGCTCTCGGATCGCGACCGGACGGCCTACCGGCGCAAGAACATGGGCTTTGTCTTCCAGGCCTTCAACCTGCTTCCCGTCCTTTCCGCCGTCGAGAACGTCGAGATCCCGCTCCTCCTTCAAGGAGTCGGATCAGGAGTGGCCCGCAAGCGCGCGCTGGAGATGCTGGAGACGCTCGGGCTCGCCCACCGGGCCGGCCACCGGCCGGACCAGCTGTCAGGTGGCGAACAGCAGCGTGTCGCGGTGGCACGGGCGTTGGTGCACAAGCCGGCGGTCGTGTGGGCCGACGAGCCCACCGGCAACCTCGACACGGAGGTGACCCAGGTCATCGTCGAGCTCCTCGTGCGTACCAACAAGCAAGGCCAGACGATCGTCCTGGTCACGCACAACCCGCAGGTCGCAGAGAAGGCGGCGCGGACTTTGCACATGCGAGACGGT
>Ga0209805_1002345_pt1 | contig 11050 bp, 14 predicted proteins | sample GraSoiAngelo_148_FD_185905 | JGI IMG/M metagenome (GOLD analysis project Ga0209805, IMG submission 185905) | Grasslands soil microbial communities from the Angelo Coastal Reserve, California, USA - 14_1009_09_20cm (SPAdes) (version 2) | ecosystem: Environmental > Terrestrial > Soil > Grasslands ... | reverse complement strand
CGGTGCACTCGACGGAGATCGGCGACCGCCGCCGTCGAAGGTCGCACGACGTCTCGCCACAGCCCCTCTTTCTCGAGCCGTTCGATGATCGACCGCAGCCGATCAGGCCGCTCCACATGGAAGGGAGAGGCCACGTGGTCCAAGAACCGCGGGTCGTAGACGATCACGACCGCAGGAATGACAGGGCCGATTTCAAGGCATCGTCCGTCGACGAATCAGGGGCCGTGTCGATCGAATCGCCGCGGGCTCGTGCAAAGGTCTTTAGCTCCCGCTCGAAGTCGGGACCTCGTGCTGGAGACGCGCCGGATCCTCCAAGGGGACCGTCTGCGCCTTCGCCCGCTCGCGGCGACGGACCTCCGCCGTTGCGTGAAATGGTTCTCGGACTTGCAGATCATCCACTTCCTCGGCCGGAATTCGCCCGTGACTCTGGCGGAGGAGGAGCGATGGTTCCGCGACTACGAGCGGCGGAGCGACGAGCAGATCTTCGCGATCGACGTCGATGAGGTCCACATCGGCAACATCGGCTTGCACAAGATCGACCGGTCGCATCGGAAGGCGGAGGTGGGAATCGTCATCGGAGAACCCACCTATTGGTCGAGGGGCTACGGGACGGAGGCGATGCGGACCGTGTTGCGGTACGCCTTCGGCGCCCTCGGCCTGAACAAGGTCTCCCTCGATGTCCTCGAGTACAACACGCGGGCCATCCGGACCTACGAACGCCTCGGGTTCCATCGGGAGGGCGTGCACCGCGAGGACGTCTACAAGGACGGCCGTTTCGTGCACGTGATCCGGATGAGCATCTTGGCTCGGGAACTCGACGAAGGGATGCAGGCCTGAATCTCACAATTCGAGGAATTCGCGTGGTGCCGTGCTGAGGACCCGCGGCCCGTCCTTCGTCACCAGGACGTCATCCTCGATCCGCACGCCGCCGAACCCCTGCACGTAGATGCCAGGCTCGTCCGTCAGGACCATGTTCGGTCGAAGGACGAGGTCGCTCCCCGGGCTGAGCCCGGTGCCCGGGTCGTGGACCGCGAGCCCGACGGAGTGGCCGAGTCCGTGGATGAACCGGCCCTTGTACTTCGTCCGATCGATCAGCGTCCGCGCGGCGGCGTCGACGGAACTCCCGCGGGCCCCCGGCTTCATCTTCGCAAGGGCCGCGGCCTGGGCCTTCGCGACCGTCTCGTGCATCCGCTTTTGCTCGGCGGACGGAGGCCCGATCACGACGGTGCGCGTGATGTCCGAGCAATACATGTGGTATTGAGCTCCGAAGTCGATCACGATCATGTCCCCGCGTTCGATCTTCCTCGGCCCGGCCGAATAGTGAGGTTCTGCGCCGTTCGGACCTGAACCGACGATCGTCCGGAAGGACGGCGCGGTCGCCCCGTTCTTCTGCATCCGATAGACGAGCTCGGAGGCTACCTCCGATTCCGTGACGCCGGTCCGGATGAACGGGAGCGTCTCCTCGAACGCCCGAGAGGCAATGTCGCACGCCCGCTGGATCAGCTCGATCTCCTGGGCGTCCTTCACGAGTCGCGTCTTCGTCACGGCCGAAGAGATGTCGACGAACCTCACAGAGGGGGGCGCGAGTTTTTGGAGCCGCTGGAACGTGGCATAGGTGAGCTCGCTCGCGTTCACGCCGATCTTGCGGTGCCCCTTCAGGTTCTTCTTGATCAGCTTCGCGTTCTCATCCCGGGTCCGGAAGACCTCGAGCGGCAGGCCGCTCTTCTTCGCGGCCTCTTCTTCCAGGGCGGAGGTGGTGATCTTGAGCCCGCCGTCCGGGGCCAACCAGGCCCCGCATCCTTCGAACAGGCCATCCGTGATCCCGGTCGCGTAGAAGAACGACATGTCGATGTGCGGATCGACGGCGTTCATGAACAGGATGAGGTCGAGGCCGTCGTTCACGTTCCGGAAAATCCGCTTCACGCGCTCCCGCATGGTCTCCCCGTGAGTAAGCGGGCCGAGCGTAGTTAAAGGTTCGTCGCCGCGAAGGATTTTATGCGAGGACTCGGCTGCGCGACGACATGGTGAAGCGCCGGCACCGCGGCATGGAGCGCCGGATCGCCGGCGAGCGCATGGTGACGCTCTTTCGGCTCGCGGAGTCGGAGGCCCTGCGCCGCCATCCCGGCCGGGCTCGACGATATGTGGAACTCGCGCGGCGGATCGGGATGCGGTACAACGTCCGCGTGCCCGCGCCATTCAAACGGTCCTTCTGCAAGAAGTGCTTCGCGTTCCTGCTGCCGTCGGTCAGCGCCCGCGTCCGCGTCGGCCGAGGGAGGATCGTCGTCACGTGTACCGCCTGCGGAGCCATCCAACGTTTCCCGTACACGCGGGAGCAACGCACGAGACGCGCCTCGAGGACGCCGACTCAATAGGATGTCGTCATGTCGATTTTCCCGGCCTTCCGGGCAAAGTACTCGCCGACCTTGTAGATGAGGACGCTCAGGAGGAAGAAGCCGATGGAAGATACGATCAGGAAGAGCAGGATCGTCAGCGGGTCGAATCCACTCAAGGTCGTGTTCACCGTCACCGTCGGGGCGATGAGCCGTCGCGTAATGTCGAACCAATACGTCAGAGGGATGGCCCGGCCGACGGCCTGGCCCCAGCTCGGCAGGACCGAGAGGGGGAACAGGACCCCGCAGAACACGTAGAATAATCCCGGGATGCCCTCCGCCAGTCCGTGGGTGTGCTTCGCCGTCAGGAACGAGATCCCACCGAGGCAGATCCCGATCGCCAACAGGACGGCGAGCCCGAGGACCGTGCTCACGAGAAACAGCGGGACATCGGCGAGAGCTAAGTGCAACCGCACCCCGAGGAACATCGCGCCGAAGAGGAGAGTGATCGCGACGGCAAACACGGCGACGGCGATCTTCGAGGCCGCGCGGCCTAGGATGTACACGTAGTACGAGATCGGGGAGATGTAGATGTACCGAATCGTCTGGTACCATTCGCGGTCGGACTGGATCACCTGGAACGTCCCGAACAGGACCGTGGCGACGAAGATGAAGAACGAGTTCCCCACGTACATATAGGAGAAGGCGTCGGCGTCGCCCGAAGGCCGACCGATGGCGACGAAGACGATGTACATGAGGACCAGGATGAACGCTCCGGCGACCGGCTTGATGACGGAGTACAGGACGAAGAGCCAAGGCTCGGTCCAGTTCGAGTCCATCTCCCATCCGAGCCATGCGGCCGTCTTGAACGTCCGCCAGTAGGTCCTCATTGATGCCGTGAGGTCAGCTTCCCCTCTCGCTTCGCGAGCGTCTCTAGGTACGCCAGGCAGTATCTTGCGAGGATCAGGAACAGGACGGCCATGCCGACGAGGATCCCCAGTTCCGTCGTGACGCTGAAAATCCAGAAGTTGCCGCCGAAGGCCGTCGAACCGAGCGTGAGCTGGCGGAGCGCGTCGAGGCCGAGCGAGGCCGGAATGAACGAACCCGCGATCGCGATGGCCGGGCCCCATCCGGGAATCTTCAGGAGGCCGCCGAGCGGAAAGTAGAACCCACTCGAGAAGAAAATCGGTTCCTCCATGAGCGCGGACAGGTTCCACGCCTCGCGGCCCCAGAGCAGGTACAACGAGGCGAACATCATCCCGAGGCCGTAGAGGGCGATCAAGGTCGCAAAGAAGACGGCGAGGAGCAGCAACGGGCTGGCGACCTGGAAGACGACGCCGAACACGAGGACGCCGGCGACCAGGGTCGAGACCGCCCGCATCGACGTCATGACCATCCCGCCGACCGCCATCCCGCCGAGCAGGGCCATCCGGTTCATCGGGGCCATCATGTAGAGCTGCAGGTTCCCGATTTCCTTCTCCCAGTACAGCTGGCTCGCCATCGACCAGAGGACGTTGAGCCAGAACGCGACCATCGTGCCGCCGAGGACCACCGAGGCCACGAGGGCGTTCGTGTTCGCGCCGACGGCGGCCGCGGCGGCGGATTGCGCGGCCGCGTTCGCGCAGGGATCGTGCCCGCACATGCCCCAGGGCGCGGCCGCGGTTTTGGTCGTGATCGCCGCGAGCGCCTGGCCTCCGAAGAACTGATAGATGAACACGTATGCGGCGATCCCGAGTAGCGGAAGGAGGGCCTCGAAGAAAATCCAGGACGGCTCGCGGTTCGCACCGACGATCCGCGGATAGGACCGGCCCTTGACGGCCCGCAGGTTCAGCCCGATCCGATACCGAAGGTCCGAGCGACGGGCCTTGGCCTCGCTCACTCGAATCCCCTCCCCACCATGCTGATGAAGACGTCCTCCAGGGTCGGCTCCGACTTCTGCAGGGAATGGACCTTCTTGCCTTGCGACGTGATCGTGCTGAGGATCTCCGCGACAGGACCCTCGTCCTCGAGGATGAACGTGAGGAACGATCGGTTCTTGGCGATGTCGTCCTTGTGCGAGAAGTTCTTCACGCCTTGCAACGTGGAGAACGTCGTCAGGTCGCGAATCGCGTCGACCTCCAGTCGGAAGGTCGTCTCCGTCCGGATCATCCGCTTGAGATTCTCCGGGGTGTCGCACGCCAAGATCTTCCCTTTGTCAATGATCGCGATGCGGTCGCACATCTGGTCGGCTTCCGCCATGTAGTGCGTGGTGAGGAGCACCGTCTTGCCTTTCTGGCCCCGCACCCAGTTCATCACGTATTCGCGGATCGTCCGCGCCGCGTTCACGTCGAGGCCCAAGGTCGGTTCATCGAGGAACAGGATGTCCGGGTCCGTCACGAAGCCGCGGATCATATTCATCTTCTGCCGCTGGCCGGTAGAGAGCATGCGCACCTTGGCGTTCCGCTTGTCCCAGAGCCCGAAGATGTGCATGAGCTCGTCGATGCGACTGTTGGACACGTTGCTGGGAACGCCGTAGAACTGCGAAAACATCCAGATGTTCTCGCGAGCGGTGAGGAGCCCGTACCCCGACGTCTCGCCGCCGGAGACCATGTTGATGACTTGGCGGATGGGAAACGGATCCTTCGTCACATCATGGCCCGCCACCAGCGCTTGCCCCGACGTCGGCAGCAGCAACGTCGCAAGGATCTTGATGAGGGTCGTCTTGCCCGCGCCGTTGGGGCCGAGCATCCCGAACAGCTCACCCTCTTCGATCTTGAGGGACACCTGGTCGAGCGCGGTCACCGGGCCGACGCTCTCGTCGACTTCCTCCGCTGCCCTGCGTCGGCGTTTCTTCTTCCCGGCGAAGATCCGGGTCAACTCGCGGGTCTCGACTGCATAGGACATGGGGACCGATTCGTCTCGCTCTCGGACCGGGCGGGTGTGACCGCGGGCTCAGGCGGCCATCCGCTGCCGGTATCGCGTGACGTATCCGGCAATCCGGTTGCGCATCAGGACGCTCCGCACATCCGTCAGTTCGGAGACCATTTTCTTGTTGTGCTCGTAGTCGTCCGTGAACTCGTTCGGATAGAGCTTCGCCAGCTCGATCGCGACTCGTTTGATGTACGTCGGCCGAATATTGCCCAACGATTCACTCCGCGTCCGGTTCGGGAGCCGCTCGAAGGGGAGCGCCGTAGATAAAGGTTGCTCGGAGAACCGCGATTCGAACGCGTCCGCTCGCGACGCGCCGCGCGGCTCGGTCGTCCGTCGAACTGTCCGGGCAACTATTAAATAGGGACCTCGGATACGGCCGAATGAGAACGCGCCCGCCTCGGTCTCACGGAGCCGCCGACCATGGAAGAATCGCTGGTGAACGTCGAGTTCCTGAAGAGCTCGAACAACTACATCGCCCGCATCCAAAGCGAGCTCGGCGGCATGCGCGAGTACCGCAGTTCCTCGTTCGAAGAGGTCCTCGAACAGGTCGTGATCGACCTGCAAGAGGAGTTCGAGTCCTATTCTTGATCACGCGCCGGTCCACGAGGGCTTGCGCTTCTCGATGAACGCCCGCATGCCCTCCTCCTTGTCCTTCGTCGAGCCGACGACGCCGAACGCGGCGGTCTCGAGGTCGAGTCCCGCGGCGAGGGGCATCTCCATCGAGGCCCGCAGGCAGGCTTTCGCGAGGGCGATGGCGGCCGGGCTCTTCTCCAAGATCTTCCGGGCGACGGCCTTGGTCTCTTCGAGCAATCGGTCGGCGGGGACGACGCGGTTCACCAGGCCGATGCGCTCCGCCGTCGCGGCGTCGATCGCCTCTCCGGTGTAGATCATCTCCGAAGCCCATCCAAGCCCGACGAGCCGCGGCAGGCGCTGGCTCCCGCCGAAACCGGGGATGATGCCGATGTTGACCTCGGGCTGCCCGATCTTCGCCTTGTCGGAGGCGATCCGGAGGTCGCAGGCCAGGGCGAGTTCCGCGCCGCCACCGAGGGCGTACCCGTTGATCGCCGCGAGGATCGGCTTGTTGCAGGCGGACATCACGTCCCCCAGGCGACGACCGGCCTCGGAGAAGCTCCGCATCTCGAGGGCCGATAGGCCGACCATCTCCTTGATGTCCGCGCCCGCGACGAACGCGCGGTCCCCGGCCCCCGTGAGGACGATCGCCCCGACGTCCGCGGCCATCGACAGATGTTCGATCGCCATGGACAGTTCTTTCAAGAGCCTCGAATTGAGCGCGTTCATCGCCTCCGGCCGATTGATCGTGACCACGGCGAGCCGATCTTCCATCTCGATTCGGACGAAATCGGGCATGTTCTCAGGAATCGGAATGCGAGAAACTGCGATGAACCTTCGGGCTCCGACGAGGCGGACACGCGCGCGAAACCAAACATTTACACCGTTTCGGAGCCATACCGCGAGCGGCGGAGGGAGTTTGTGAGTCATCGAGCTTTGATACTGGGTCTAGCCCTCGTGATGGTCGTCGGATTCTTGGTGATCCCGGGGGCCGCCAGAGCGGATATCGACAGGCCGGTCTGGAAGAACGGAAATTTCTGGGTGTATGAAGGGACCGGCGGCGCGGGCGGCGTGGGTGGAGCGGGCCACGTGAAGCTGCGCCTCGACGTCGTCGGAACGGAGGCGATGAGCGTCGGAGGGACCTCGTACGAATCCTACCACACGCGCGTCGCGGTCAATGTGACGTCCGGTACCCTCCCGATCGACAGCCCGGGCGATGCGTGGTTCCGGACATCGGACCTGTCCCTGGTCAAGCTCGTGTTGACGACAACGGTCATGACGCCCTTTGGCCAGCCGTTCACCGCGGTGACGACCGTCACGATGAATCCCCCGCAGCGGATGCAATGGCCGCTCTCGGCCGGAGCGACGTGGACCGTCACGGGAGTCGCGACCGTGGTCCTCGAGATCACGGGGCAACCTCCGCACACCACTGCACAAACCGTTTCGGGAACCGCCACGGTCGGTGCAGCGGAAAGCCGGACCGTGACCGCGGGTCGATTCGACACAAACCCGGTCACCCTGACGACCTCGGACGGGAACACCTCGAAGAGCTATTGGTCCCGCGAGGCGGGGAACTATGTGGAGCAGAACTCGCATGATTCGAGCAACCGAGACACCGGTTCCTCGCAGCTGACGTCGTATAGCTACACCGCGCCTTCCACGCTTGGCGGAGCCGGGACGATTCTGGGACTGCCTTGGTATGTCTGGATCGCAGTCGTCGGAATCGCCGTCGCCGTCGTGGTCGTCCTCGTGGCCGTGCGACGTCGCCCGCGGATGCCCGAGCCCGTCCCTCCGGAGGCGCCGGTGACGGCAGGACCTGCGAGCCCGGAAGCGCCGATGGAACAGGGCCCCCCGAACGAGCCTCCGCCGCCGGCTCCGTGATCGCGGCGGCATCCACGCGAAGTACGAAGCCAACGACTGAGGCCACCGCGGGCTAGGCCTTCGTGTAGTCGTACACCCCGCGGCCCGCCTTCCGTCCGAAGCGGCCCGCCCGCACGTACTTCCGAAGGAGCGGGGACGGTCGGAACTTCGGGTCTCCCGTCTCGCGGAACAGGACTTCCATCACGTCGAGGCCGATGTCAAGGCCCGTGTAGTCGGCGAGTTCGAGAGGGCCCATCGGCATGTTCGTCCCGAGCTTCATCGCCTTGTCGATGTCCTCCGCACTCGCGACCCCTTCCTGGAGGAGGTTGAACGCTTCGTTCATCATGGGGACGAGGAGTCGGTTCACGACGAATCCGGGCGACTCTTTCACCTCGACCGCATCCTTGCCCAGCTTGGCGCACAGATTCGTGATCAGGCCGATGGTCGCGTCGCTCGTCTCCGAGCCGCGGATCACTTCGACGAGCTTCATCACGGGCGCGGGATTGAAGAAGTGCATGCCGACGACGCGGTCCGCGCGCTTCGTCGCATTGGCCATCTCCGTGATGCTCAACGACGACGTGTTCGACGCGAAGACGACCTCGGGCGGGCAGAGCCGGTCCAGTTCGGCGTACAATTCCCTCTTGATGTCCATCTTCTCGAAGACCGCCTCGATCACGACCTGAGCGCCGGCCACCGCCTCCTTGAGGTCGACGACGCCGCGGATCTTGGAGAGGATCGACTCCACCTCCGCGGCGGTCATCTTGCCCTTCTCGACGCGCTTCGCGAGGGGCTCGCGGATCCGGCGGAACCCGCCGTCGACAAAGCGTTGGTCGATGTCGCGCATCGCGACTTGGAAGCCCGCCGCGGCGCAGGCCTGCGCGATGCCCGCGCCCATCGTCCCCGCTCCAATGACCGCAACCTTGTGCACGTCGGCGAGATGCATCGATGCCACCAGCCGCGTATGCGCGCCCTTCTCTAAAGAACAAGCGATAATGAATGCGTTAGGCTCATATCCGCCATGCCGCATGGGCCGGCGGACCCCCATGGCCCCGCTCCGGAAACCGCTCACCGTGGCCCTAGTCCTGGCGATGGTCCTTTCCTCGTTCGTGCTGATCGCGAGGCCCGTCGCCGCGGCCCAGAACCATCCGACGTGGACCCAGGGAGACTTTTGGGTCTACACACGGACCGCCGGGAGCGCGACCTCGACCATCCGCATCGACGTCTATGAGAAGTCGACCTTGACGCTCCCCCTCGGCAGCTACGACTTGTGGCACATCACGACCACCACGACCGATTCGAACGGCAACTCCGCCGTGGTGCACAGCTGGGTTCAGGATTCGAACCTCGGGACCGCGAAGACGACGATCAATCTGGGAGGGTTCGGGACCGTCACCGTCACCTATGACCCGCCTCTCGCGGACGCCGTGTTCCCTCTCTCGGCCGGCGCGTCGTGGTCTCTGAGCACAACGTTGAGGGTCGTCAACACCACGTTCACTTTCCCCCTGGCGTACAACGCGGCCGTGACCACGGAACAGTCGACGAGTGTCGTCGCCGGCTCCTTCAACGTCGCGGTCATCTCTCGGCCGGCAGCCGGGTCGCCGACGAGTAAGGACCATTATTCGGACAGCGCAGGGAACCATGTACGCCGGGAAAGTTACGCACCGAACGGGACGAAGACCTCGGACCAGCAGCTCACCTCGTACCGCTACCAGGCCGGCACCTTCAGCCTCATCCTGATCGGCCTCGGCGTCGCCATCGTCGCGGCAATCGTGATCGCGGCCCTCGTCGTCACCCGACGACGGCGACGGGCGCGCCCTCCCGGCACCTATCCGCCGCCGCCGGAGACGCCGCCTCCGCCGAGTTCCTAGGTCGAGCCGTAGCCGTTAGATAGACGCCCGCTCGTCACCGCCGCGTGACGGGACGGCCCTATGCGGCGATCGCCCTGGCGGTCGTCTCCGTCTCCTTCTCGGCCATCTTCATCTCGTGGTCCGGTTCGCCGTTCATCACGATCGCGCTGTATCGCCTGGCCCTCGCGTCGCTGCTCCTTTTGCCGTTCGTCCTTTGGAATCGCGGCGTCCTGTTCGCGCTCTCTCGGAAGGAAATCCTCGGGATGATGGCGGTCGGCGCGATCCTCGCGACGCACTTCACCCTCTGGATCGGATCGCTGAAGATCGAAGGGGTCAGCGTCAGCGTCGCCTCCTCTGTCATCCTGGTCACCTCCCATCCGCTGATCGTCGGGGTCCTCTCCCATTTCGTCCTACGGGAGCGGCTGAACGCTTGGATGGCCCTGGGGATTGGACTGGGGTTCAGCGGGGTCGTGGTCATCGCGATCGCCGACTCGACCGCGCGCAGTGCGAGCTTGGTCGGAGACCTCCTCGCCTTCTTCGGCGGCGTCGCGGCAGGATTCTATTTCCTGGCAGGCCGTCGTCTCCGTCAGAAAATCCCCCTCCTCGCCTACGCATTCGTCGTGTACCTGACCGCGACCGGAGTCCTGTTCCTCTATGCTCTTGGGCTCCACGAGAGCCTGGTCCCGATCGGCGATGTGCCGCGGGAGCTCCTCCTCTTCCTGGCGATGGCCCTCATCCCCCAGATTGGCGGTCACACGTTATACAACTGGAGCCTGCGTTGGGTCCCTGCTCCGATCGTGAGCTTGAGCCTCGTCGGGGAACCAATCGGATCGAGCCTCCTCGCCTGGGTCCTGCTCCAACAGGTGCCGGGGATCGCGGTAGGCCTGGGCGGCGCTTTGGCGCTCGGCGGGATCTATCTAACCGCAATGGGGCAAGGCAATCGGACGCGGGAGACGATCGCCCGGCGAGATGTCGAGTGACGACCTGGGCGTGTACCTCTAAGTAGAGGTATGCGCCGCGACGAAGCCCTCGATCCGCGCCCGCCGCCGGGCGAATTCCTGTTCTGCCTTCCGGTGGTAGGCGGCCATCCGACGGAGGAGATCCGACCGTCCCCTTTCCGAATCCACACGGCCGACATACTCCTCCTTCCGAACCGACCGTCCATTGTCCCGTTCGTAATGCCAGAAGTAAAAGTACCGACGTCCGCCGAAGTCGCGGATCCGAGCGCCGCATCCGATCTCCATTTCATACCTCTAAGTAGAGGTATGCCGCGGAAGGGCAAGGCGCTTTCTGGGAGAGGTCGGTGAAAGTGCTCGAGCTTTCCTTCAGAGGTCGTCGGGCCCGCGGCCTTTCCGCTCGAACTGCTTCGCGTACAGCTCTTTCAACCGGGCGTAGGTGTCCACATCTTCGGGCCCCTTGTCGTCCCGGATGCGCGTGATCCTGGCGAAACGGAGGGCAAACCCGCTTGGATAGCGAGGGCTCCTCTGGATCTCGTTGTACGCCACCTCCACGACGACCTCCGGTCGAACGTGG
>Ga0209805_1002342_pt1 | contig 11059 bp, 8 predicted proteins | sample GraSoiAngelo_148_FD_185905 | JGI IMG/M metagenome (GOLD analysis project Ga0209805, IMG submission 185905) | Grasslands soil microbial communities from the Angelo Coastal Reserve, California, USA - 14_1009_09_20cm (SPAdes) (version 2) | ecosystem: Environmental > Terrestrial > Soil > Grasslands ... | reverse complement strand
CCGCGCACGACGTTCTCTTCGATCATCACGCTGCCCATATCGTTGGCGCCGAAGGCGAGGCTGAGCTGTCCCACCTTGCCGCCCTGCGTCACCCATGAGGCCTGCAGGTTGTCGAAGTTGTCGAGGACGATGCGCGCGAGCGCGAGCGTGCGCAGGTAATCGACGCCGGTCGCCTCGATGCCGCCGCGCTCGGTGTGCTCCGGCTGGTAGCTCCACGTGATGAACGCGGTGAAGCCGCCGCTCTCGTCCTGCAGCTCGCGCAGACGCATCATGTGCTCGATGCGCTCTTCGTCCGTTTCCACCGTTCCGTACATCATGGTCGCCGTCGTGCGGAGACCCGCGCGATGCGCGTCGCGCATGACGCCAAGCCACTCGTCGCTCGTCGCCTTGCCGTAGCAGTTGAGCAGCGTGCGCACGCGATCGACGAGGATCTCGGCGCCGCCTCCCGGAATGCTGTCGAGGCCCGCCGCCACGAGCCGCTCGATGACCGCCGGCACCGGAATCTGATGCAGCCTCGAAATGTGCAGCACTTCCGGCGGCGAGAGCGCGTGCAGCTTGAACGCCGGGTAGCGTGCCTTCACGCCGCGGAACAAGTCCTCGTACCACGCGATCGGCAGATCGGGATTGTGGCCGCCCTGCAGCAGCAGCTGGTTGCCGCCGACGGCAATCGTCTCGTCGATCTTCTTGAAGATCTCCTCGAAGCCGAGAACGTAGCCTTCGGACGATCCCACCGGCCGATAGAACGCGCAGAAGTTGCAGCGCGCGACGCAGACGTTCGTGTAGTTGACGTTTCTGTCGATGATGTAGCTGACGATGCGCTCCGGGTGCTTCCGTGCGCGGATGGCGTCGGCCAGCTGGCCGAGCAGGTGCGTCGGCGCGTGGCGATAGAGCTCCAGCGCCTCGGCGCGATCGACGCGTCCGCCCTCCAACACCTTTTTCGCGGTGGACTGAATCATCCCGGAAAGAATTCCAGTGTCCTGCGCTTCGGCGCCAGGCCAAGGTCCGCTGCGTAATCGAGAAACATCTGCAGACCCTGCGCCTCCTCGGGGCCGAGACCGTAACGCATATTATCGCTTAGGTATGCGAGCGCCCGCTGCGCGGACGCGCCGTTGGCCTGCGCGTATTCGGCCGCGATGGCCGGATACGACGCCACCCCTTCCGCCTGCGCCTGCTCGAGCAGGCGCACGTGCTCCACGCCGATGACGCCCGCTCGCCCGGTCCACGCCGCATAGATGAACGGCAGTCCCGTCATCGCGGTCCACTCGGCGCCGAGATCGATCTTCGTCACACCGAGCGCATTCGCATCCGCCTCCAGCGCGGGATCACCGATCAACAGCCCCGCGTCGTAATCACGAACCATTTCGACGAGGTGGGGGCCATGCGGCACGAACTCCGGCGCGATGCGGTAGCGGTGCTGACACAGCAGGCGAATCAACGTCACCGACGTCCGCGAGCTCGTGTCGATCGCGATGTGGCGAATCTCTGCGAGCGGCCGGCGCGTGAAGAGCGCAACCGACGCCACCGGTCCACGTGATCCAATTCCGACGCCGGGCACGAACCGGTACTGATCCGAGCGGAGATATTCGATCGATGGCACGAGGCCGAGATCGACTTCGCCGTCGTAGAGCAGCCGCGCGCACACCGCCGGCAGGTCGTAGCGCACCTGCCAGCGCTCCGGCGAGCGATCGAGCGCCCACGTCAACGGGCGGGCATTGAGGTAGCCCACCGCACCGATACGTACGGCGACCTGCCCCGAGCGAGCCAAGCGAGTCGAGGGGTTCATCTAGGAAATGAGCTGGAAGCGGCCGTCGCGTTCCGCGGGTTCGAGGCCGGCCGCCTCGATGTTGCGCCGCACGTCCTCGAGCGGCGCGCGGCGACGGCCATCCGGCGCGTCATCGCTGGCGGCCACGTTGTCGATGTCGTCGGCGCCGAAGGTGAGCGCCACCTGCGCCAGCTTGGGACCGTAGCGCAGCCAATCGACCTGCATCGTCGGGATATTCGGCGCCGCGAGCCTCGCCATCGCCACGCTCTTCACATCGTCATAGCCCGTTGTCGGGCGCAGTGCGTCGAGCAGGGTCGGCAGCGCACTGATGGATTGGATGACCGGAAATCTCTCCTGCAGCGCGGCGGCGGCGACAAACAACGACGTGCGTGCCGCCGCAGGCGCCTTTTCGATCGTGAGCCGCACATGCCGGTAGCCGGCCCCCTCGATGGTTTGGACGACGCTGCTCGCGTCGGCGACACGATCGAGCGGCACCTCGGCGAGCGCATCGAGCCCGGCGCCGCGAAGCTGCTCCAGCACCTTCGCCGGACGCGACGATTCTGCGGCGGCGAGCCTCTCCACATCCAGCCACGAAAACGCAGAGACGGCGCGTTCGCCGGCGACGGCTCGCGCGGCTTCAACGGCGGTGATCGCCACTTCGAGCGTGTCGGGCGTGCCGGTGACACGAACCTCGCGCGCCGCAAGCGGCACCGCGTCGGTGAATGGCTTGTCGAACGGACAGAGCGCGACCCGGAGGTAGGTCACCTGCGAGTCGTGCAGGCGCCGCCGAACGGTATCCGCGAGCATGCCGAGCTGGAGGATGTCGGGCGTCGCGGCCAGCTGCGCGAGATCGTCCGCGCCGAGCCGTTCGCCGGCGCTCACCCGCTCCATCAGCACGTCGAACAATGACGACGTGGTCATGACTCCATTGTTTCCGCGACGCGCGTCGCCAGCGCGAGCGCCTCGCGTCCGTCGCGGCCGGTGACGCCGGGCGCGCGTCCGGCGCGCACGGCATCGACGAAATCCTCGAGCTCGCGCCGCAGCGGCTCCTCGTTCATCACCTCGAGCTTGCCGCCGTGAATGATCGGCCGGCCGCCGGCCATCAGGCCGTCCGTGGCGCTGTCTTTCACGAGGCGGAACATCTCGAGCTCCTGCGACGCGTAGTCGATCGACACGTACGAGTCGTGCTGGAAGAAGCGCGCCTTCCGCACGCGCTCGCGGCTGATGCGGCTGGCGGTCACGTTGGCGATGCAGCCCGAGGCGAACCGCAGGCGCGCATTCGCGATGTCCGCCTTCGGCGTGAGCACGTTCACGCCCACCGCTTCGATCATCGTCACCGGCGACTTCACGACGCTGAGCAGCAGATCCAGATCATGAATCATGAGATCGAAGATGACGTCGATGTCGAGACTGCGCTCGGGGAACGTGCCCAGACGATGGATCTCGATGAAGCGCGGGTCGGCGATGAGCGGCAGCGCCTTCGCCACGGCCGGGTTGAAGCGCTCGGTGTGTCCCGTCGCCAGCAGCGCGCCGCCGCGTTCGGCCGCGGCGACCAGCCGGTCGGCGTCTTCGACGCTTGGCGCGATCGGCTTCTCGATGAGCGTGGCAACGCCGGCGTCGAGAAACGGCATCGCGACCTCCAGATGCGCGATCGTCGGCACCGCAACCGTCACCGCGTTCACGCGCGAGAGCAAATCGGCCGCGTCGACGACCTGCGTGCCGAACTTCGACGCAATCTCCTCGGCGCGCGGATGATTGGTATCGCAGACGCCGATCAGCTGAACGCCGTCCATCGAGGCGAACAGCCGCGCGTGATGCTGGCCCAGATGGCCGACCCCGATCACACCGACCTTGACTGGCATTGACGGATCTACGAAATTACGAATTGACGAATTCAATTGCGCAATCCCAATTCGTAAATTCGTCGATTCGTAAATTCGTCAATTCCGCTCTCGCCCCACAATTACTATGCCCGCCTCGTCGGCGGACGCGATGATGGCATCGCCATCGATCATCAGCGTCTTGCCTGCGTCCACCGACAGCGCGTTCGCGCCGGCGACGCGCATCGCCTGAATCGTGGCGGCGCCGATGACCGGCACGTCGAAGCGCATGTCCTGCTCGGGCTTGGCGACCTTGATGATGCGCACGCCCGGACCCGCGAGATGGCCCGCGCGGCCAATCACCTCGTCGGTCCCCTCCATCGCTTCGACCGCAATCACCGCCTGATGCTTCACCGCGACGGTCTGGCCGATGTCGAGCGCCGCAATCGCGTCCGCCATCCGACAGCCGAACTCGAAGTCCTTCTGCTCGTCCTCGGTCGGCTGGCGCTTCGTCAGCACGCCGGGACGCGCCAGCAGCGGCTGGATGAGCGACGTCGAGTCCATCAACTCGATGCCGTTGTCGTGGAGCACGCCGGCGACCGCGCCAATGAGGCCGTCGGTGTTCTTCGACGTGAGCTTCCGCAGCACGCTGAGAAAGGCGAGATCGGGAATGATGCCGCCGGCGAAGATCTTGGTGTGCTTCACCTGGCCGGCCATGACCGCGTGGCTGACGCCGGCGTCTTTCAGCACGCTGATGCACCGGCCAAGCTGGCCGAGGGAAATCCAGTGGATGGGCGCGCCGTGACGCCTCGCCGCGTCGGTCAGCTCCGGAAACGTCTCTTCCTTCGCGGCGACGATGGTGACGTCGTGGCCCTGCGCGCGCGCGGCGTCGAGTACCAGGAAAGGAAACCGGCCGTTCCCGGCAATTAGGCCAATGTGCATGACATTTGCGGATTTACATTGCGTTATTCATCTGCAACCAGTTCTTCTGCTCTTCGCGTCGGCTTGCGGAGGATGACGCCGCGCTGCGAGGTGCGGATGAAGTCCACGAGGTACTGCACCTCGGGCGAGCTCAAGGTCGCGTCGCCCTCGATCTGCGCGATCGCGTGCGTCGTGTTGGCGTGCAGCAGGTAGCGGTACGCGCGCTTCAACTGGTTGATCGTGTCCGGCGTGACGCCGCGGCGCGAAAGGCCGACGGTGTTGACGCCGAAGATTCGCGCCGGCCGGCCCCCGATCGTGCGGCCAAAGGGCAGCGCATCCTTCGTGACGATCGAATAGCCGCCGATGAATCCGTACTTGCCCACGCGGCAGAACTGGTGCACGGCGGAGCCCGCGCTGATGTTCGTGAAATCCTCGACCGCCACGTGGCCGCCGAGCACCGCGTACGGCCCGAAGATCGTGTGGCTGCCGACGTGGCAGTCGTGCGCGACGTGCACGTAGGCCATCAGCAGGTTGTCGTCGCCGATGGTGGTGAGCCCGCCGCCGCCCGCGGTTCCACGGTTGATCGTGGCGAACTCGCGGATGATGTTCCGCCTGCCGATCGTCAGGCGCGTGCGCTCGCCCTTGTACTTGAGGTCCTGCGGCGCGAGACCGATCGACGCCATCGGAAAGATGTGCGTCTCGTCGCCGATCTCGGTCCAGCCGTCGATGACGACCGACGCATCGATGCGGCAGCGGCGGCCGATCGTCACCTCGGGACCGATGGTGACGTTGGCGCCGATGACGGTCCCGTCGCCGATGCGCGCCGACGGATGCACGTCGGCCGTCGGATCGATGTCGGCCGCGCCCTGCTCGATGGCGAGCAGCAGCTCGGCCTCGGCCACACGCTGCGCGCCGACATATGCCACAGCCTCGACCTTGGCGAGACGCGACCGCTGACGGAGAAGCGCGACCTCGAGCGTCAATCGATCCCCCGGCAACACCTGCCGCCGGAACTTCGCGTCGTTGACGCCGCGCAGCGACACGCGCGCGGTCGGCGCCACGCCACGCTGCTCGAGGATCAGCACCGCGGCGAGCTGCGTGAGCGCCTCGATCGTCAGGACCGCGGGCATGACCGGCGCGCCCGGAAAGTGTCCCTGAAAGAAGTCTTCGTTGATCGTGAGATTTTTGAAGGCCGTGAGCCGGCGGCCCGGCTCATGCTCCCCGACCGCGTCGATCAGGAACGACGGAAAACGGTAATGAACGCGGTCGAGGAGCGCTGGGAGATCGACGGGCACCTACCTACTTTTTCGGCGCGGGTGCCGGCGCCGGCGCGGCCGGTCGCCGCGCACCCGTGGCCGGAGCCGGAGCAGCGGGACGCGGCGCCGGCGCGCCTAGACCTAGAGCCGGAGCGGCCGGTCGCGGCACGGGCGCAGCCGCGGCACCCGCAGGCGCGGGCGCCGCGACGTCGAAGCGGCGAATCACCTCGGAGGTGAGATCGAGGCCCGCATCCGCCCAGATGATTCCGGCGTCGAGCGCGCTGAACAGGATCTCGAGCTTCTTCTCCTGCGCCACCTGCTGGACGACCGGACCGAGCTTCTGCTGGAACTCCTGCTGGAGCTCGTTCTGCAGCTCCTCGACCTCCTTCTGCGCATCGTCGGTGAAGCGCTGGATTTCGGTCTGCTGGCGGTCGATGTCCTTGGCGAGCTGCGCGCGCGCGGTGTCGCTCAGCACGCTGGCGCCTGAATCGAGCTTCTGCTGCGAGGCCTGCAGCGCCGTATTCTTCTGGTTCAGCTCGGTGACCTTCTGCTGGTTGAGGGCCTGTACGCGCAAGGCCAGCGCTTTGCCCTGCTGCGACTCGGCGGCGATGCGCTGGATGTTGACGAACGCGTACTTCGCGCCGGCTGGAAACGCCGGCTCGGCGGCGGGGGCGGTCTGCGCGGCGGGCGCGGCCGGCGGCGCTGCCGGTGCCTGGGCGAAGCTTGGAGCGGCAGCCAGCGTCACGCTGAGGGCCGCGGCCACGACGAAAGCTCTCATTACAGTCAATCCTTTCCTGTCGTACGGAAGCTCAAAATTTTAGCATGCCGTCCGTACGCAGCCCTGGTTCCGCTTCAGCACCGCAGCCGCGCGAAAGCGGACCCGGCAAACCGTCAGTAATGGTCGATCAGCAGCTCGTAATTGGCGGATCCCGGGACAAAACCGACGTCGTAGACCCGCACACAGAGGTTCCCTGCCGCGGTCGCGCGGCCCGTAATGCTCGAGCCCTGCGCCACGTTGTCATTGGCGATGACGATGGCGCAGGACGTACCGTTCCAGGTACCGAGGCTCACACCGATCGGAATCGTGTTGTTCGGATTCGAGGCATCGACACTTTCAGTCAAGAACACCGAGACGTCGCCCGCGTCGCTCACGACGAACGGATGCGTAAACGCGGAGTTCTTGCTCAGCGTGCCCGAAAAGGTCTCGGTGAGCACGGTGGGCAGAGTCGTCGGACCCGTCGGGGTCGAGTTGTTGTTGTTGCTGCAGGCGGCCGCGATGCCCGCGACGAGCATCAGCAGCAACGCGCGGCGAGTCGATCGTCGCATCGGACACGCGCTCCTAGAACGTAGAACCAACGGCGAACTTGAAGGTGAAGGCCTTCGCGGGCAGCAGCGTGTTGTTCAGCACGCCGCCGCGCTGCGGGTTGGACGCGAAGATCAGACGGAACGGCACGTTGAGCACCGGCATGAAGAACCGGATCTCCGCGCCCGTCGACGTCTTGAACGCGCTCGTGCGGCCGATCACCTCGGTGTGCGGCCCCAGCGCATTCGGATTCTCGAGCCCGCCGAATGCGACCGCCGAGAACGGATCGATCAGCAGCGGCTGCGGCGGAAACACCTGCTGCGTCAGGTTCTCCTTCCACGCGAACTGCTCGCCGAAGTCGCGCACCTGCCCCGCGTCGTAGAACAGCACCAGGCGCACCGGGCCGGCCACCGTGATGATGTACTCGCCGTTGAACAGCAGGCTCTTGTTGCCGCCGAGCACGATCTGCGAGCCGGGCACCGTCGGGCCGATCGAGCGGATGTCGTAGCCGCGCACGCTGTACTCACCGCCGAGGAAGAGGCGCTCGAACACCGGCAGGTTCGTCGTGCCGCGGTACGGCTCGATGTACTCGAACTGCACGCGGCCGCCAAACGAGCTGCGCGACGTGTGCGGGTGGTACCAGATGGCCTCGAGCGTCGGCTTGTAGTAGCTGGTGTTGCCGCCAAGCCCGCCAAGATCGATCGCCGCCGTGAACCGCTTGCCGTTGGCCGGGAAGATCGGGTTGTCGATCGTGTTGAACACGTAGCTCGGCGAGACCTTGCTGATCGTCCGGTTGCCCTTCGACCCGATCAGATACGAGTCGAACAGGAACGGGTTGCGCCGCAGCGTGTCGAGCGCCGACGGGCTGATGGTCGACAGATTGTTGACGTTCACCGTGCTGCAGCCGCTGGCCGAGACGATGCACGACGGATCGAGCAGCGCTTCGTTGAGGTCGGAAACGCCCACCGACTCGTACGAATAATTGATGAACATCCGCGCGAAGTCCTGAACGGGGAACCCGAACGTGATGTTGCCGCCGGTGGACTTCTGCGTGTAGTAGCCGATGAACTGCAGCGAGCGCTTGTAGACGTCGACGCCGCCCGTCAGGTTGCGATCGAAGAGGAACGGCTCGGTGAAGGCCAGCTGGTAGTTCTGCGACCGCGAGCCGGCCTGTGCCGATGCCGTGAGGCTTTCGCCGCGGCCGAGGAAGTTGGCGGTCTGGAACGACAGCTGGCCGAAGAACCCTTCGTACTGCGAGACGCCGGCGCCGAAGGTGACCTGGTTGCGGTTCTGCTCTTCGACCTTCAAGGTGACATTGACCTGATTGTCGCGGCCAGGCACCTTGTCCACTTTCATGTCCTTGTCGTTGCCTTCGAGCTGCTTGAAGTAGCCGAGCTGATTGAGGCGGCGGATGCTGTACTTCAGGCTCTCGGTGTTGAATGTGCTCCCTTCGACCAGACGCATCTCGCGGCGGATGACGTTGTCGCGCGTCGTCGTGTTGCCGGTGAAGGAAATGCGGTTGACGAAGAACTGCTTGCCTTCCGACAGGCGCATCGTCACGTCGACCGTCGGCCGCAGCGCCTTGCCGTCGGTCGGCGTCGGCGCGGGTGCGGGCGGCGCGGCCGCGTTGCCATCGGTGGCGATCGGCGCGAGGCCGTCGTTCTTCGGGTTCAGATCCGGATAGCCGGTGAACTCCATGTAGCCGCCGGCGCCGTACGCTTCCTGCGCCTTCTTCAGCCCGTCGCGAACGGCCTTCTCACTGTACCACTCGCCCTGCTTGACTTTGAACATCGGGCGGAGGTTGTCGCTCTTGACGACGGTGTTGCCCTCGAACTTGAAATCGCCGACGCGGTAGCGTGGGCCTTCGGTGACGGGGATGCGCAGCTCGATCCAGCGCGTCTTGCCGTCCTTCTCGTCCTCGAGCGTCTTCACCTCGGGGTTGCCGACGCGGACGCGGACGTAGCCCTGCTCGCGATAGAAGCCGGCGACCTTCTCGGCGTCCTCTTCGTACTTGTCTTCCTTGTAGGTCGCGCTGCGGAACAACGTCATGAAGATGAGGCCCTTCTTGGCCTTGTTGTCCTTCATCTTCCGCGCGAGCGTCCCGTCGCCGAACGCCTGGTTGCCGACGAACTCGATGTTGCGGATGCGCAGCTTCGGCCCTTCACCGATCGTGAAGGCAATGTTCACCAGCTTCGTGCCGCCTTCGATGGGCGTGACCTTGTGCTTGATGTCCGCGTTGGTGAAGCCCTTCTCCGCCATCATCTCGCGGAGCACGGACTCGACGCGGTGGATGGTGTTCTCGTCGAGGAACGAGTCGAGGCGCAGCTCGATGCCCTTCTCCTTGAGCTGCTCGGTGATCTTCGTGCGGTCGATGTTCTTGGAGCCCTCGTAGGTCACGTTCTTGACCCGCTCGCGCTCCTCCATGTTGTAGATCACCATCTTGCCGATCACGCCGTTGCTGAAGACGTAATCCTGCGTCTCGATCGAGAGGTCGTCGAGGAAGTTCGTCGCCCACAGCCGGCCGAAGTCGTCTTTCGCGGTCTGCTCGGTGATCTCGTTCCACGGCGTCCAGATGCCCTGCGATGGCCGGCTGACCAGCGGCACGAGCTTCATGTAGTAGAGATAGGTCTCGGATTCGACGACGGGCGAGCCCCCCTGCTTGGCAAAGCACGGCACGATCTGGTACAGGACGGGAGGCGAGTTCGCGGGTGGCAGCGAGGCAGGCGGCGGAATCGGGAGGCCGCACACCGTGGACGGGTTGGTATTGACCGCCGTGGGGTTACCCTGCTGGGCCAACGCCGGCGACGAGCCGACGGCCGCCAGCAGCGCCACGGCGGCGAGCGTCCGAGCCAACTGCTTCTGCATGAAAGGATTCCGAAACAACTTATTTTACTTGGAGTCAGACGCCGCAGAAGGCTCGTCGGCCGGTTTTACGGCAGTTTGCGGCCCCCGACCAACTGGCCGGCCGGGCGGTAGGCAAGCTGACCAGTTTCCAGGTAGACCTCGATGTCCCCGTCGTGCAGGTTGCCGCGAATCAGCTCCTCCGAGAGCGGATCCTCGACGTAGCGCTGGATCGCCCGGCGCAGCGGACGCGCGCCGTACGAGCGGTCTTTGCACGTGATGTCGATGATCCAGTCGACGACCTCCGGAGCAAGGATGACCTTCATCCGGCGGTCGGCGAGGTTCTGGTTCAGCTGTTCGACCAGCAGCGCCATGATGCGCCGCAGGTCGTCGTCGGTCAGCGCCTCGAAGACGATGATCTCGTCGATTCGATTGATGAACTCGGGGTTGAAGGTCCGCTTCACCTCGTTGAGCACCATCTCGTTGACGTTCTTGTCGATGGCGCCGGTGTCGTTGCTCTGGAACCCGAGCGACGCCTTCTTCTGGATGAAGCGGGCGCCGATGTTCGACGTCATGATGATGATCGCGTTCTTGAAGTTCACCCGGTTGCCGAGGCCATCGGTGAGGTGGCCGTCTTCGAACACCTGCAGCAGGATGTTGAAGATGTCCGGGTGCGCCTTCTCGATCTCATCGAGCAGCACGACGGAGTACGGGTTGCGCTTCACCTTCTCGGTGAGCTGACCGCCTTCTTCGTGGCCGACGTATCCCGGCGGCGAGCCAATCAGCTTGCTGACCGAGTGCTTCTCCATGTACTCGGACATGTCGAAGCGGATCAGCGCGTGGTCGCTGCCGAACAGGAAATTCGCGAGCGCGCGCGCGAGCTCCGTCTTACCAACGCCGGTCGGGCCGAGGAAGATGAAGCTGCCGGTCGGCCGGTTCGGGCTCTTGAGTCCCGCGCGCGAACGGCGGATCGCGCGCGACAGAGCCGAAATGGCCGTCTCCTGGCTGACGACGCGCTTGTGGAGGTCCGCCTCCATGCGCAGCAGCTTGTCGCCTTCGTCCTGATTGATCGACGCAATCGGGACGCCCGTCCACTTCGAGACGACCTCGTCGATGTCGCCCTTGCTGACGACGACCTTGCGGGCGCTCGACTTGA
>Ga0209805_1002341_pt1 | contig 11064 bp, 13 predicted proteins | sample GraSoiAngelo_148_FD_185905 | JGI IMG/M metagenome (GOLD analysis project Ga0209805, IMG submission 185905) | Grasslands soil microbial communities from the Angelo Coastal Reserve, California, USA - 14_1009_09_20cm (SPAdes) (version 2) | ecosystem: Environmental > Terrestrial > Soil > Grasslands ... | reverse complement strand
ATCAGCTCATACGCTTCAAAGGGGATGAGGACTCCAGTCGCGATGACCGTCAGGTACTCGGCCCAACGGCGGCGCATCGCCAGGCCTACGCCCTCGGTGCCCTCCAGCACCGCGTAGGCGATGGCACCGATCGCGAGCACCGTCGTGTGCGAGAAGTTGCCGACCGACACCAGGAGCTGCAATAGGAGGACGACGATGAAGTTGTGGCCGGCGTCCAGGTTGAGCTCGTCCTGCGCCTGATTGGCCCACCCGGCCAGCCAGCCCTTCTGGCCGGCGACGACCAGTCCGATGGCTAGGAGGACCAGAACCAGGGACTTGACGATCCGCTCGACGATGATGACCTTGATGAAGGCGTCGTGCTCGCCACCGATCTTGTTGAGCTCGGTCAGCAGCCGGCGAAAGTAGTGCGGCCGCGGGGCGGCGACTCCGCTCACGCGCGAGACCCTAACAAGCAGCGTTCCGTCCCTTCGACGGGTCAGGCTGAGTGTTCGCGGTGCTCCCGAAAAAGCATCACCCGGCAGTTCGCATTCTTCAGCACGTACGGCACCGTCTTGCCGAGGTTGAACTCCCCAAACCTCCTCTTATAGGGCAGCCCCATCACGATCAGCTCCGCGCCCCACTCGACCGCTTCGTCCACGAGAGCCGGCCCGGTGTCGCGAGCCTGCACCAGCTCGGTTTCGACCGTCAGCTGGGCCTCCGTGGCCAGCTGCTCGACCTCGTCCAGGATCTTCTCGCCGCGCTCCACCACCTCGTCCATCACCGCCCCCAGGGGCAGCGAACGATTGACCTCGATGATGTGGACTCCGTAGAGCTTGCCACCGTGCGGATCGGTCATCCGGCAAGCCAGCCGCACCGTCTCGGCATCGATGCCCTGGCCTCCGACGGCCACGAGCACTTTCTTGGCGGTCGGGTCGTGCGAGTGATCGGCCATCGAGCTCGGACTCAGTGCTGCGGGCCGCGCCTGAGCCGGCGGATGATCACATATCCCCCAAAGCCCCAGGCGGCAACGACGGTGCCGATCGCCATCTCCCTGGAGCCCGCATCGAGCTCCGGGTGAGTGCTCAGATAGACGACCACCCACAGTCCGATGGCCAGCGCCATGATCCCCAGAAATGTGAAGGGAAAGCGCACTGGCAAAAATGCTAGCCCAGTGCGCTTCCGAAGGGCGGGCGGCACGAAAGGTGCGTCCCGGCCGCTCCTATAATCAATCGGCCTTGAAGATCCTGATCGTCGGCTGCGGGCGCGTCGGCTCGCAAATCGCGGCCGACATGGACAGGACCGGCCACGACGTCACAATCATCGACCGCGACCCGGCGCAGTTCTCGAGAGCCTCGCAGCGGGGCGTCCTGACGAACGATTTCAAGGGCAACCAGGTGGTCGGAAACGGCACCGATGCCGAGGTCCTGCGTCGCGCAGGTGTCGAGGAGGCGGACGGTTTCGTGGCTGTCACCGAGGGGGACAACCGGAACATCATGGCTTCGCAGATCGCGAAGCACGTCTTCAAGGTGCCGCGGGTGGTCGCCCGCATCTATGACCCCGAGCGGGCGGAGGCTTATGAGAAGCTCGGGCTGCACACGATCTGCCCGACCATCGACGGCGCCAAGCGGATCGAAAAGACCCTGATGGAGAAGTAGCCGTGTACGTCCTCGTCGTTGGCGGTGGGACAGTCGGCTACTACTTGTCACGCGACCTGCTCGATCGCGGCCATGAGGTAACGCTCATCGAAAAGGACGGGCGCCGTGCGGACTGGCTCGAGACTCAGCTCGGCAGCATCGTCATGCGTGGCGATGGATGTGAGGTGAAGTTTCTGTCCCAGACCGGTATAGAGCGTGCCGACGCGATAGTAGCCGTGACCGCTGACGATGAAGACAACCTCATCGCGCTACAGATGGCGAAGCGGCACTTCAACGTCAAGAAGACGATTGCACGCGTCAACAATCCGTCCAACGTCGAGATCTTCAAAACGCTCGGCGTCGATGACGCCGTGTCAGCGACCGAGATATTGCTCGGTGCCCTGGAGCCCCCGATAACCACCTGACGAACTTCTGACGAAAGGAAGACAAGGACCGCTCACCCGAAGCGGTCCCTCATCCCCCCGTCTACTTAGCTACGCAGTCGACTTGCCGATCTTGTAAATCTTGGTCCCGCAGAACGGGCACGTACCTACGGTTGCCGGCTTGCCGTTCTTCATCGTGATCGGTTGCGGGTCTTTCATCTCGACCTTTTTCTTGTCTTTCAGACAGTAGCCTTCCACTAGTTCACCATCCTTAATTGAGATCAGTTCGGGGGCGACTCCGGCCCATTCTAGGCACCGCCCTTGCCCAATTCAACCCCAACTCAAATCGCCACGTCAAAACGGACCCCTGGTCACCTCCACAGAATCGACCTCTTCAACCCTCATAAACGATTCGAAACGGGGCCTCAAATGCATGCATCGCGGGGTCGTCATACAGGACGAAACGCACCTCGTCGGCCTGCCACTCTTCCACAAGCGCGCGCTTTAGACAGCTCGCCATGATGCGCGCGCACTCGTCGAGGGGAAAGCCTGCGATTCCCGTGCCGACCGCTGGGATCGCAATGGTGCGCACCGCGTTTTCACGGGCGATGCGAAACGTCGCGTCCATTGATGACCTCAACGACTCTCCAGTAGTGCGGCCACCCAGCGACATGCTGGCCGCATGTATGACAAATCTGGCAGGCAGCAGACCGCCACCCGTGATGGCAGCATCACCCACTTCCACCTTGCCGTGCGCAGTGCATTCATCCTGGATGGACGGTCCGCCGCGACGGCGGATCGCGCCCGCCACACCGCCTCCGAGAATCAGGTCGTTGTTGGCGGCATTGACTATGGCGTCGACGTCCTGCTCCACCAGGTCACCCTGGATGATCACGACTCTCGTCGCAGGTATCTGTCCACCTCCTCGACTCGATCATGAAGCTGCTCGCGCGTGGCGACTGCAATCGCCCTGAGCCCGATGTCGGAGATCGTGATCGATGCGCAGGCGACACCCCAAACCAGCGAATCGTGCAGGAGCTTCGGATCGGCGTGGGCGGCCATCCAGTGGGCCATCATCCCCGCCGCGAACGCGTCTCCGGCTCCGGTGGTGTCGACCACCCGCTGCGATAGCAGCGCCGGAACATGTAAGGAGCCGAGCTCGGTGTAAGCGGTGACCCCCCGAGGCCCCGCCTTGACGACGAGCCCGTCCAGCGACCACCGGCGCCTGAAGTCATCGGGCTTGCGTCCTCCAAGCGCCGCGAACTCCTCGTGGTTGCACAAGTACCAGCGCGAGTGCCGCAGCACGTCGCGCGCTTCCTCCGGCTGTGACCGTACGTATGACAGCATCGCGTCCGCCGCCAAGAGGGACGAGTTCCTGAGCTCGATCGTCAGCTGTGCCTGTCGGTCGGGTCGCATCGAGCCGACAAATGCCCAGCCCTTGTAATCGGCAGGCACCCTGGGCTCCCAGCGGTCGTAGATGACGTCCTCGCTTCCGCGGTCGATGTTGCGACCACTCTTCTGCAGCGCGCGCCACCGGTAGGTGGGTGCGTCCAGAACATCGAGGTATTCAATGTCGATGGGCCGCGTCCCGAGGATCCGCTTCAGTGTCCCAAGGCTCTCCTCACCAACCGGCGCCACCATTCGCACGGGCATGATCAAGCTGGCCGCTAGAGCGAAGTAGAGCGCCGATCCCCCCATCTCCTCCCGCACCGATCCGAACTCTCCATCGAGCGAGTCGAGGGCGATCGAGCCCGCGACCAGCAGCTCGTCGCTCAAGCCCGGCGGCCGGTCCTGCTTGCAGACGTGACAACGTGGCGTGCGCCGGCCAGCTTCTGCAGGAAATCGTCAGGGCCATCGAATTCCTGGATCTCCATCCAGCTTCGGCCGAGCTCTGGGAGCCCGTGCGAGTCCGATCCGGTTGCGGTCACCTTTCCCAGGTCTGCGGCCAGCTCGGCGGCGGCGCGGTTCGCAGCAGGCTCGCACCATGGGTTGTACGTCTCGATGATGTCGACACGTGAAGCTAGCTCGACGATGCGATCAGCCGTGAAGTGTGAGCGATTGCGGTCAAGCGGATGCGGTACGTATGTCAAGCCGCCCATCTCATGCACGAGATCCATCGCCTCCTCCGGTCGCAGATAGGGCGGTATGCGACGCTGGATGAAAAGCCCGATCACCTCTCCCTCGCGAGTCTTCGCCTCCTCTCCGACGATCGTGAGCTCCGGGGCGATTGCTGCGAGCTTGAGGGCGCCCTCGACGGTGTTGTGGTCGGTCAACGCGATCCGGTCGAGCCCACATTCACGACAGCGCTCGATCAGCGCCTCGAGCGATGTGCTGCTGTCGTGCGAATAGCGAGAGTGGAGATGTAGGTCGATCCGCACGAGCGCGGACCTAAACGGTCGCTGCTTCGCCGAGCCGCTGTCGCACCGCCCTCGCGCGTGAGAACAGCGGGATGACCTCCGCCGGACCGCGGCTCCTGCAAGCCTGGTCCATCAGCGCGGCCTGCGCGTGATAGATGATCTCCATCACCTGGTTCGGCCGTCGCTCGCGACCGAGTCGCGCCGGCAGCTCTGGGTGCGCGTTGCGCAGCACCACCATGAGTCGCGACACCAACCAACCCGGCACGATGCGCCTCTCCTGAACCATGCACTCCTCGACCCAGTACAGCAGCTCATCGGACTCTTGAAGCAACCGCCGCGGTGTCATCGCTCGCTCACGCAGGCGGTGCCATCTGAAGTGTCGATTCTGTTCCTCGATCGTTTGCTGCAGCATCGTTGGTAACCCACTATATCAGCGGCTTTGGGCCGCACTTTTCACTTTCGGCGGATAGCACAATGTGCGCCATCCGCCCGCCGCGGGAATGAGATGCACTTGGCGATCAAGTGTCCAGTCCCTCCACTGTTCACGAACGCGATAACGGAGCATCACCTGCGCAACATTGCTGTATCGGCGCTCATGGCGCGCGTCGATCCAGCTTTCAAGCACCTTCACATTCAGCACCTGAACGTCGAGCAGCTCGGTGTTGTCCCCCATCCTCGGCATGTCGCGTATGAACGCCTCGCGGCCGCCCCACGCTCGTTGAGCGTCCTCGGCCAACATCTCCCACATATCGTCGAACCTGCCTTCCGAATGCAGCTTCATGAAGCGGAGCTCGAACGTGGCGGGGGCGATCGACATGGGCGGGGCCGGACGGTGGGCTTCGGCGGTGGGCGGATGGACAGGCTCGCCGGCAGACAACCGGCCACCCATGGGCGCCCGCACAAACCTGGCGAACTCGTCAACCGGCCAAGTGGTGAAATGCCCCGCAAGGCGGGTCACGGCCGCCTCGACGGCCGGCCAGCGCCGAAGTGGGCGAAGAAGGCTATTGACCATAGGGGGCCAGATGTAGTGTGATTTCCCCAGACTCTATACAGAATGTGGATATCTAGCAACCACAAACGCCATCGAAGATGCCGCCCGAACCGGGTGGAAGGGGTTAATTTGCGAAACCGGCGCTGCGGGCGCCTGCGGCGGCGAGGTCACTGGACCCTGGCCTTGAGGCTGCGGCGCCGGTGATCATGCGGATCGGTGTATCGGCGTGGCGGGTCGTAAACCGGCCTCAGCTGGCCGCAAGCCGGCGCACGATCGCCGCCACCTCGGGCAGCGGCACTCCCACCGGACAGGACGCCGCGGCGGCCTCCAGGTCCGGCAAGTCACCCGCCAAATCCGAGGAGGCATCGCCCAGCCTCGAGTAGAGGCGCATGTAGGCGGAGGCCAGATCGGGCAGTCGCGTCCGCCCCATGCGGCCCGCCGCCAGGGCACACAACCCACAGTTGATGCAGCCGATCACCTGGGGGTGGCGGGCCTGCTCGGCCGCTGTCAGCGGGCGCAGTCCGTCCGGCGCGTACGTGTCGAGGAGTCGCTGCACCTGGGGTCTTGTTGGCGAAAGCCTCCGGCGTGTGAGGTGCAGCCCATATGCCCACGCCAGCTTGGCCAGTGAATCGGTGCGGCCCATCAGTGAAGAAGCCCTCTCCAGGCTCCTCCTGAGCCCAGCCCGAATGTGAGAGCACTGGTGCACGACCCGCCCACGACTCCTGCATGAACTCTCGGGCGGCATCGAAGCGCTGAGAGGAGCTCCATCCCAGCTCTCGGCCGATCACCTCGGCGGCCCGCATCACGCAAGTCGCGCCGGCGCATGGTCCCCCTGCCAGCCCGACCCTGCGAAACGCGTCCGCCAGGGAGCGCACCTGCTCGTTGCGCGCCGCAAATGCAAGCTCGGCCTCTGTGAGTGGCTCACAACGACACACCATCCGCCCGGAGCGCGCGTCCTCCAGCACACCGGCGGCGCGAGACCCGTGCCGGCTTTGCAGCTTGATCGCGGCGAGCACGGTGAGACCAAAACGACGAGCCAGCTCGTCCGCAGGCTCCATGTCGCTTTCACTACCAGGCAGCGGCATCGTCGCGGTGGTGGAGGCGCCCTGGTGGCCGAGCTGACGACAAACCACGTCTGAGGTCTCCTCTGCCATGAGTCGATACATCGAAAGCTTGCCGCCGGCGATGGTGACAAAACCGCCTACGCCGTCAACGCTGTGGTCGAAGATCTGGTAGCGGCGCGACAGCTCGTCCTCGTAGCGCCGCCACTTGTACAGCGTCGGCCTCACGCCGGCGGTCGTGCGCACCGGACGAAATTGGCGGATCGCAGGGAAGACGCGCTCAAAGGCCTGAAGCAGGTATTCGACCTCATCGGCCATCACGTCGACCGAGTCCAGGTCGCCATAGAAATCGTCGTCAGTGGTGCCGAGCAGGGTGAAGCCGCCGTGGGAGACCATCAAAAGGTCACGCCCGTCGATCGACTCAGCGCTGATTGCGAACTTCGAGAGCCTGTGCGGATAGACGATGTGAATGCCCTTGGCGGGCCGCAGCTTGACCTCGGTCCCCGCCAGCCGGCTCACGGCCGGGACCCATGGGCCCGCCGCGTTGACGACGACCTTCGAGCGCGCCTCGGTCATCGTGCCGTCGGCGGCGCGATAGCGGACGCCGATCACAGCATCGCCGTCGCGCACCAGCTCCACGACCTCCGTATGGTTCACCGCCCGCGCGCCGTGAGCGACCGCGTCCTGCACATTCGCGAAGACCAGGCGATGCGGGTCGACGCCCCATTCCTCCATGCTCACCGCGCCGATGATGTCGGCGGCGAGGCCGGGCTCCACCTGGCGGGCCTCTTCGGCCGTGAGGCGAACATGCGGGTGCGCCTTCTTCAACGGCTGGAAACGGTCGTAGACCTCCATCGCCGTCTCCATCCGCTCGATGTTGTTCTTGTCATGCGGCAGCACGGGGATGATGAACAGGACGCGATAGACGATGTTGCGCGCGATGGTCACGATGTGGCCCGCGTCCTGGCAGGACAGCCGCGTCGTGTCCCAGTCGAACTCAAGGTAGCGCGGACCTCCGTGGATCATCCAGCTGGATGCGCCCGTGGTCCCGCCGCCCCAGTCGCCCTTCTCGAGCAGCAGCACTGAGAGCCCGCGCAGAGACAGATCGCGCGCGACTCCAGCGCCGGTGATCCCTCCGCCTATGACGCAAACGTCGTGCGCGCTGGGTGCGCTCATGGGTGCTTGCGACGCCAAGGCTCAGCTTGCCGCTTCGTGCTGCTTCTGGAACTCTTCGATGATCGTCTTGGCGAGATGAGCCGGCATCTCGTCGTAGTGCGAGAATTTCTTGGAGAAGCTGCCGCGTCCCTGCGTGATCGAGCGGAGGTCGAGCGCGAACCGCAGCATCTCCGACTCGGGCACCGTGGCCCGAACCTTCTGATAGCCGTCGTCTGGCTCAGTGCCCATGATCTTGCCGCGGCGTCCGTTGATGTCGGACATGATGTCGCCGAGATTTTTCTCCGGGACTCGGATTTCCGCCTCCGTGATCGGCTCCAGCAGCACCGGTCCGGCGTCCAGCGCCCCCCTGCGGATAGCGAGGGACCCGGCGATCTGGAAGGCCATGTCGTTGGAGTCAACCTGGTGGTACTTCCCGTCGACGAGCGTGACCTTGACGTCGACCATCGGATAGCCCGCCACCACGCCCTTGGCCATGTTGTCCACAATGCCTTTCTGAACCGAAGCCCTGAAGTTCTGCGGGATGGCACCGCCGAAGATCTTGTCCTCCCAGATGAAGCCTTCGCCCCGCTTTGTAGGTGAGACCTCGATGACGCAGATTCCGTACTGGCCGTGCCCTCCTGACTGCTTCACGTGCCTGCCCTCCGCCCGACTATGGCCGGAGACGGTCTCTCTGTAGGCAACTCGTGGCGTGGCGGTGGTCGCCTCGACCCCGTACTTGCGCTTCAGCTTCTCGAGCGTCACCTCGATGTGGACATCGCCGAGACCGGCGATTATCAGCTGGTGGGTCTCTTCGACGCGCTCCACGTGCAGCGTCGGGTCCTCTTCGCCCAGTCTGGCCAGGCCGGTTGAGATCTTCTCCTCGTCGCCCCGCGCTTTCGGCGTGATGGCAACGCTGTAGGCCTGACCGGGTAGCTCGATTGGCTCCAGCGGGCCGCCATCCTTGGAGCCCAGCGTCTCGCCCGTCAGGGTGTGGGTGAGCTTCGTCACGGCTCCGATGTCGCCCGCTTTCACCTCGGTGGTTGCGACGTGCTCCTTGCCCCGTGGCGAGAAGATCTGAGCCAGACGTTCGTCACCGCCTCGGCTGAGGTTGGTGAGGTGCTGATCGGCCTTGATGGTGCCAGCGATCACTTTGAAGTAGCTGACCCGGCCGAACTGGTCGCCTCCCGTGCTGAACACCAGGGCCTTCGCAGGCTTGTCGGGATCGCCCTCGGCCGGCGGCAGCAGCTCGCACATGGTCGACATCAGGGTCCGTACGCCGAGCAGCTTGGTCGCCGAGCAGCACAGCACAGGCGCCACCTTGCCGGCGAGGATGCCTTCACGCAGCCCGCGCTGGATCTCGCTTTCCTCGAGGGTGCCCGCGTCGAGATACTTCTCGAGCAGCGAGTCGTCGCTCTCGGCAGCCGCCTCGATGAGCTGGCCCCTGTACTCATCCACACGCGCCTTCATGTCATCTGGGATGGGAACTTCGCCGCCCTTCCCGTCGGGAGATGTCACGAAAGCCTTGAGGTGCAGCAGGTCGACAACACCGCGAAATTCCTGCTCGGATCCAATCGGTAGATGCAGCGGAAATGGCCGTGGCGTGAGGATCTCGCGCATGGCGGACACCGCTCCGTAGAAGTCTGCGTTCTCCTTGTCGAGCTTGTTGACGACCACCATGCGCGGTTTGCTTCGCCGGTTGCACTGCTCCCACGCGATCTCGGTGCCCACAGCGAGGTGATCTGCAGGCCCGACCACGACGATCGCTCCCTCTGCCGCCCGCAGGCCGCTGGCCGTCTGACCCGCGAAGTCGAAGAAGCCCGGAGCATCGAGGATGTTGATCTTGAAGCCGTTGTGCTCAGCGAATCCAACCCCGAGGTTGATCGAGATCTTGCGCTTGTGCTCCTCCGGCTCGAAGTCCATGGTCGCCGTGTTCTGATCCGTCGACCCCATCCTGGCGACCGCACCAGACGCGAACATCATGGCCTCGGCGATGCTGGTCTTGCCATCGTGGGAATGCCCGAGCAGGACTACGTTTCGGATCTTCTCGGGCGTGTAGTCGGCGGCCATCCAACCCCCATGAACCGGCGCCAAACGTGGTTACGAGACAAAGTCTAAGGATCGGTAAAGGACGGGATTGGGATGGGCGGCTCTTGGGTAGAATTCAAGGTCCATGGTCAAGAGGACGGCAACGATCGAAGAGGTGCTGGCGGCGGTCGAGACCGCGCGCGACAAGGTGATGGCCGACGAGGTCAAGTCGCTCACCAAGCTGGGGATCCCGAAGGCGATGGCGTACCAGATGATCGCCAGCCGGTTCCACCAGAAGGTCGGCAACCAGGAGGAGGCCGAGCCCGACCCGTTCGAGGGGGGCGGCGCCACCACTTCCTGGGAAGAAATAGGCTAAGGAAAGCGCGGGTGAGGACGGTTGTCCTCCCCCGCGGGACCCCCTCCTCCCCCAAAGCGCGTCGGGAGTGGGTAGGAAGTGGACGCCTGGGGGACGGCCGGAATGAATCCGGCCTAAAGCTCCGCTTCGCTCCAGCGTGATGAATCGGGCTGAGCGGCTCGCCAGGCTGCTCAGGATTCTCGCTGCGATCATCTCCCAGCCGGGCTTGAACCCGCTGGAGCTGGCCGATCGCGCGGGCGTGTCGGACCGAACCCTAAGGCGCGACCTCGCGCAGCTGCGGGATCTGGGGTACGAGGTCGCGTATACGAGCGGCTACGAGGTCCAGGAAAAGCTGAACCTGGAAGGTCGCTCTCGACGAAAACCCCGCGCGCAAGCCGACGACGCGCTTCTGCAGGCGGTGGCGCAAGCCGTCGAGACCGCCGGGCTGTGGCGTGACACTAGCCCCGGCACCTCCGCGAGCCCGCGACGGAGCGCGAGGCGTCACTCAGGCTCGCACCCGCTGGTGCTCATCCCCAGCGGCGAAGACGACACCGACTTCATCTATGCGGCAGGAATCGGCGTCGAAAGCGCCCTGTACGTCCGGTTCGCGGCGGACGATGACCTTATCGTCGCGAGCGCCCTCGAGATTGATCGAGTCCGCGCCCGAAGCAGCGCAGCACGCAAGCTCTCCTTGTCAGAAGCGGGCTACAAGGAGGCGGGGCCTTTCAAATCCAGCGCCCTCCTGGCAGCCAAACTGCTGCGCGAACGTGGCCTCAGCGCGGCGCGAGTCTCGCCGCGCCTCCAGGCGGGTTATCTCGAGGCGCTTCGGGAGGCCGGCCTCGAGATTGAGATCGATCGCACGCTGTTCGAGGCCGAGCGAAGGCACAAGACAGCTGAGGACGCGCGCCATATCCGCGAAGCGCAGGAGGCCGCCGAGGCGGCGATGACGGAGGTCATGCGCTTTTTGTCCGCGGCTGAGATTCGGGACGGGATGCTCTGGATCAACGGGAGCCCGATGACCTCGGAATGGCTGAGCGCGCGCGCGTCGCTCCGACTCGGGGAGATGGGCTACTCGTGCCCCGACATGATCGTGGCCGGTTCGCCGGAGAACGCCATGCCGCACT
>Ga0209805_1002340_pt1 | contig 11065 bp, 6 predicted proteins | sample GraSoiAngelo_148_FD_185905 | JGI IMG/M metagenome (GOLD analysis project Ga0209805, IMG submission 185905) | Grasslands soil microbial communities from the Angelo Coastal Reserve, California, USA - 14_1009_09_20cm (SPAdes) (version 2) | ecosystem: Environmental > Terrestrial > Soil > Grasslands ... | reverse complement strand
TGGGCGACCAGATGGTGCCGAACAACGCTTACGTCGGCCCCTCCGGCACGACGGCTCCATACAATCAGAAGACGATCCGGCGCCACTACGGCTTTGGCAGTCAGAGCGGAGTGAACAGTACGACCGGATCCGTCTCCATCGGCGGGGTACCGGCGACCATTGGCAGCTGGAGCGACTCACAGATCACGGTCACCGTACCTTCAGGGGTACCGTCGTGTGACGTTCAACAGCAACAGATATACGCCGGCTCTGTCTCTACCGCACTGTGCGGCGAACTGGTGATCTCGACCGCCGCCACGGCCGCGGGCGGTAACGTCACTGGAGTGACCATCACGCGAGGCGGCAGCTATAACACTGCGCCTACGGTGACTTTCGGTGCAGCCCCCGCGGGCGGAACGACTGCGACGGGTACCGCCAATCTGGGCGGTGGCCGCGTAACCTCGGTGGCGGTTACCAACGGTGGAACCGGCTTCACGAGCGCGCCGACGGTGACGTTCACCGGAGGCGGCGGGAGCGGTGCAACCGCAACCGCCACGGTGCGCAAGCGCGTTACCGCCGTGACCGTCACCAATCCAACGACCAACTGCTATCCGGGCACGGGCACGATTGGAGTCACTTTCAGCACGGCGACTGGTACAGGAGCATCGACGGCAACCGGCACACCGATCACCGGCGCCAGTGGCACCTGCGCACGCCGCGTGACGGGCGTCACCATCGGCAATGCGGGCAACTACGCGATCGGGGCCACGATTGGCGTGACTTTCAGTATCCCGACTGGCACTGGCGCTGTGAGGGCGACGGGAAACACGACGGTAGCGGGTGACACGACCGGATTCGTATCCGCAGTGACGGTCGCTGCAGCGGGCACCGGAACCGGGTATACGAGCGCACCGACCGTCGGGTTCACCGGAGGCGGTGGTGGGAGTGGCGCAACCGCAACGGCCGCAGTGGGCAACCGCGTCGTAGCGTCGGTCACCATCACGAACGCCGGCTCCGGCTATACCGCCGCGCCCAGCGTGACGTTCAGTCCCGGGCTGACGGGCGGTACGTCGACCGCCCTCGGAACCGCCACCATCCTGCCCCGGCAGATTTTCGCCGGGAGGCGTTCGATCGACAGCGTGACCGTCACGATCGGCGGCAAGGCGCCCACTCACGTGGCGCCCACGCACAGCATCCAGGCCGCGATCGACGCGGCCCGTCCGGGCGACATGCTGATGATCGACCCGATCACCCAGGCGACCGCCACGACGGCGGCCGTGCCGGCGATTCACCAGGAGCTGTTGCTCATGTGGAAGCCCGTCCGGCTGCAGGGCGTCGGGGCGGCGAGCAGCGTACTCGACGGCAATACCCATCCGGCAGGCAAGCTGGATGCGTGGCGCCGGCAGGTGAACTGCCTGTTCGGGCTGGCGATCAACGGTCAGCCGATGACGAGCGGCAATCCCTACGACCCGAGTGGTGTCTACAGCTGCGCGGATGGTAGCGGCAATTTCTCGGGAGCCAGCACGACGCTGCGGGACTTCGTCGCATACAATGCGGCCTCCCACGTCAATCCGCAGATCGATCGTATTCCGCTCGAGGCCCTGGTGGGCTGGGACGCCTCTCAGAACGGCAACATGGCGGAGCTCCTGCAGGAGCCCTCGCTGATGGGCGCCCTGGAAGGGGCCGGCATCACCGTGCTGGCCAAGGGCATGCTGTTTCCGGCCGGAACGGATCCGTTTGGAACGGGTCCGTCTGCCGCGGAAACGGGTATTTTGCCGACCGGTACGATCCTGCTGGACGACAGCACCGACCCGAACCACGGGTGCGGGACTTCAGCGAATCCGTTCCCGAGCAACTTCTATTGCAACCCGTCGAGCATCGACGGCCTGACCATCCAGAACAGCTCGCAGGGCGGCGGCGGCATCTGGGTGCACGGCTGGGGGCATGAGCTGCAGATCGCGAACAACCGGATCACCAACAACTCCGGCACGCTCTCCGGCGGTATCAACGTGGGTCAGGGCGAATATCCTCCCCCGTACATTCAGGGGGACGCCACCAACGCGGGTCCCGGCTCGTGCGAGGAAAGCCCGGTACCGGGTGCCGTGCTGCCGTACTGCTTTAACGTGAACGTGACCATCCAGAACAACTATGTCACGTTGAACTCTTCCACCGGCGACGAGTTGTTCTCCGCCACGCCGGCAGGAGCGGGCGGCGTCAGCATCTGCACCGGCGCCGACTACTACGAGTTCAACTACAACTGGGTGTGCGGCAATCTGAGCACCGGGGATGGCGGCGGGTTCGGCCACCTTGGGTTCAGCTACAACGGCGACGTCGAGCACAACTCGATCCTGTTCAATCAGAGCATCAACCCGACGATCCCGGCCAACGGCGGCGGCATGGTCATCATGGGCACGCCCGATGCGGATATCCTTTGCAATAACAATCCCCTCAGCGACGCGGATTGCGGGCCGCCTTCGGGGTCCACTGGCGGGGTCCCCAATATCGTGGTGCAAGGGATTGGGCCGAGCGATGGCGTCGGTCCGGGGCTCGTGATCAACGCTAATCTGATCATGGGGAACGGTGCCGAGAGTGGCACCGGGGGCGGCATTGCCTTCCAGGCCGTCAACGGATCGGACATGGTCACATTCCCCGACGATCCGGGGCAGTGGAACTCGGCGACCGTCACCAACAACATCATCGTCGACAATGTCGCGGGGTGGGATGGGGCGGGGATCTCGCTGGTGGATTCGCCCAACGTGAACATCATCAACAACACGATTGCGTTGAACGCCAGCACTGCCTCGTCAGGGGTGCTTTTCAACACCCTGGGTGCTCCCCTTGCCAGCCAGCAAGGGCCCACCTGCACGGCAAACTGCGGCACGACATCGCGCGCGCAAATCGCCGGAGTGGCGGCGCAGCGAAACAGCGCGGTTTTGATGGCGAATCTGGCTGCGACGCCCGTCGTCTGCCCACCGGGCCACTTCCAGGGCACCGGTACCAACGCCGCGACCAATGGGGCCTGCAGGTCGGTCTCGTATCCGAAGCTGGAAAACAACATCATCTATCACAACAGCTCGTACGACATCGGTGTGGGTCAACTTGGGGCCGGAACGCTGAATCAGCAGAACGTGGTCGCACTGTATAACGCGACGTTTACCGGCACGCGGGGCACGGCGGTGGCGAACCAGACGACAACCGGTGCATGCGTTACGGGCACCAGTTATTGGGACTTCGGGGTACGCGGCGACACGGGACCGGCCAACCATAGTTCTGGGTACACGCTCAACCCGACCGATTCGGTGCTGTCGTCAGGAAGCGGTGGCGCAGGTAACACCTTTACCGGCAACCCCAACTTCGTCAGCTTCTACTGCGACGGTTCGCGGACGCCGCCGGAAGCTAAAGCGTCGGGCTGGCAGGTGCCTCCGGGTATTTCGGACGCGACTGTGCCCAACCCGATCTTCAACCTGACGCCGGCCGCCACCGTTGACGAGGGCAACAACTGGATCAACATGGCATGGGGCCCGCTGTCGATGTCGAATCCCACGGCCGTGGGTGGAACGAACGGGAATTACGGCGGCGGCCTGCCAATCGGCAACTACAGCATCACGACGGGGTCCGCGGCGGCGGGTCGGGTGACTAATGGTGGTGGTGGTGGAACAAACTTCACTGACGCTCCGGAATACGACTTCTTCGACAATCCGAGGAAACCCGGTGGCTCGACTGACGCCGGCGCGGTCAGGTTGGCCGGCACTCCAGGGCATAGCCAGTTCACGGTCTCACCGCCGGTGGTCGACTTTGGTTATGTGCCGCATGGCGCTCCCACAACTGTGGATCAGGACATCATCGTCACCAACTCGGACGTCCTGCCGCTGACCGGCATCAGCGCCGGCTTCAACTGCGCGGGTGTGGCGCCGGGGACTTGCAGTCTGGCAAGCTTCGCCATCCAACCCCAATCCGACAACTGCACCAACGCGACACTTGCGGCGGGACAGAACTGCACGATCACCGTGGTCTTCATCCCCACCAGCTCGTCGCAGGCAGCGAGGAACGCCAATCTGGTCGTGAACGCGGGCGGCCTCAGTCAGACGGTGTTGCTCACCGGCCACGACTCGATTGCCACGATCGCTGTCTCGCCGGCAACGCAAACCACTCCGCCGATGAATCCAACTCCGGCCAGCACCGTCGCGATCACCGGCACCATCACGGTGACCAACACGTCCACCCGCTGCGCCGCGGCCACGGCCACGGCGGCAGTGTGCCCGAGGACGGGTATCCCGCCGGGTTACCCAGCGGTGAGTGTCGATGCCGGGCCGTTTATCCCGACGGCGATCACGCTGACGCCGCTCACCGGCACGGGGACCTGGGCGCTCGGTGGCACGTGCGCGGTAGGCACCGCCATCAACCCAGGACTCGCCGCGATCCCGGCGAATGCGGCCGACGGTACGCCGGCGAGTCCGTACGTGCCAAGCGGGAATTGCACGGTCACGGCCACGTATACGCCACCGGTGGGAGCGACCGGGGCGGCATTGAACGGGACGGCACGCGTGACGATGATGGGCTATGGCACCGCCGGAGCGGTACAACCGGCGACGATCATCAATCGGGTGCTCAATGCGAACTAGCCACCGCGGCTAGCGAGAGACGACCCGCAAAGGCCGGACATCCCAGATGGGGATGTCCGGCCTTGTGCGGTCAAGGCCTTGTGCGGTAAATGAGAACCCATGCTTCGCTCCAGATTCCCCGTCGGGCTGCTGCTTCTCGGCTGCGTGTGGGCGCTGGGCACCGGGCCGGGAGTGGCGCAAGAGAAGGCTTCGGCGCAGCGCAAGCCGGGCGCAACGGCCGCGCAGCCCACGGCAGGCGTGCCGCGCTCCGAGCCCCTGAATCCCCGCATGCTGGGGATGACGGAAGCGGTATTCGACTATTGCGCCAAGGCTGACCCGAAGGGTGCGGCCAAGGTTCACGCGCGATTGAAGCGGCTGGTACAGGGAGCGAGCAGGGAAGCGCTCGCCGAAGTACGCAAGAGCGACGAGTATCGGAAGGCCCGCAGCTCGGTGGAGGATTTTGTCGCCAAGATCGACGAGCGCAACGCGAGCCGGGTATGTTCGGGCCCCCTGGCGGCAAGTAAGTAGGACCGTGATGCAAGATCGACTGGATTCGCGCCACCCGGGAGCGCTCGCGGCTCTGGTTGTGGGCCTTTTAGCGGGCTCGGTGGCTTTGGCACAGACCCCGGCGCCGCAGACCCCGGCGTCGCAGACCCCGGCGCCGCAGACCCCGGCGTCGCAGACTCCGGCTGCGCAAGCCCCTTCGACGAAGGCGCCCGCGGCCTCGGGAGCAAAAACGACGACTGCGCGGGGGAAATCCACCAGGCCGCCGTCGCGCTATCGGCCGGACCGGTTCGCCGGACGCGCGGGCAGCTACTACCGGCTGGTCTGGGGCGTGGACTCGCTGGGTGTGAAATGGGCCGAGTCGGGCGAGGTGCTTCGATTCACTTACCGGGTGCTGGACCCGAGCAAGGCCAAGGCGCTGAACGATAAGAAAAACGAGCCGGTCCTGATCGATCCCCAAGCGGGGGTCAAGCTGGTCGTGCCGTCGATGGAGAACGTCGGACAGCTGAGGCAGAGCGCCCCCCCGGAAGGGGGCAAGTCTTACTGGATGGTGTTCTCCAACAAGGGCCGCCTGGTGAAGCGTGGCGACCACGTGAACGTCGTCATCGGGGCCTTCCATGCGGACGGGCTGGTCGTCGACTAGCGAAGCGCCCGGCGGCGATCGGACCCGAGACGGGCCGCACAGAATCAAAGGACGATCATGTCACAATCCCACACTTATAAGACGTCCAATCAGAGGGCTCTGCCGATGCGAAGTACAGCGCTTTTCTTAATGAGTCTCCTCGCGGGCGCGAGTCTCACGCCGGCGCTGGCCGCGGGCGCGCTCAAAGCGCCCCCGGCGGGGGTAAGTCTCTCCCAGATCGTCGAAAAGCACGTCGCCGCGCGCGGCGGCGTCAAGGCCTGGCACGCGGTACAGACGCTCGCCGTGAGCGGCAAGCTCGATGCGGGCACGGGTGACTCGGTGACGCGCAGCATCACCATGGCCCAGCAGGGCGCGGGGGTCAGCGCCCGACGCGCGGAGCGTGCGGCTGCCGAGTCGGCGGCGAAGGGCACAGCGGAGCGGCAGGTGCAACTGCCCTTCAGGCTCGAGCTGAAGCGCCCGCGCAAGTCACGCCTCGAGATCGACTTCGCCGGCAAGACCGCCGTGCAGGTCTATGACGGGCAGCAGGGGTGGAAACTGCGGCCCTACCTCAATCGTGACGACGTCGAGCCGTTCACGGCGGAGGAGGCTAAGTCAGAGGCGGCCAAAGCCGATCTCGAGCCGCCGCTGGTGGACTACGGTGCCAAGGGCAGCCAGGTCGCGCTCGAGGGAGTGGAGCCGGTCGACGGGCACGATGCCTACAAGCTGAAACTCACGCTCAGGAACGGCGACGTGCAGCACATCTGGATCGATTCGAAGAGCTTCCTCGACATCAAGGTCGACGGACTGCCGCGCCGCATGGACGGAAAGATGCGCGCCGTGTGGATCAACCAGCGTGACTTCAGATCCGTACACGGAGTCATGGTCCCGTATCTGTACGAGACGGCGAACGAGGGCAATCCGCGCACTCACAAAATGGTGATCGAGGCAGTGGAAGTGAATCGCACGCTGGACGATGCGCGCTTCGCCAAGCCACAGGTCCTGGTCGCGGCCACGCCGCCCCCGGCCGCGCCGGCGGCACCGGCGCCCGCAAAGAAGTAGTGTCATGGGGCGGCGCATACTCGGGAGGCTCGGCGCTGCGCTGACGTGCGCGACGGGAGTGCTGCTTGCGGTCGCGACGGCGGCCAGCGTGTCGCGCGCCACCGTGAATTATCAGACTCCGGCCGTGACGCTCGTGCGCGCGGACGGCCAGCGGGTGTCGCTGCCGCACGAGCTCGACGATGGACGGCCCGTGCTGCTGAATTTCATCTTTACCACCTGCTCGTCCACCTGCCCGCTCACGAGCCGGACGCTCGAGGAATTCCAGGACAAGCTCGGCCCGGAGGCGGCCCGGGTTCACCTGATGTCGATATCGATCGACCCCGAGCAGGACACCCCGTCACGCCTCGCCGAGTATGCGCGCAAGTTTCACGCCGGTCCCGGGTGGCAGTATTACACGGGCACGCTCGCCGCCAGCCTCGCGGCGCAGCGCGCCTTCGACGTCTATCGGGGCGAGAAGATGAGCCATACGCCGGTGACCTTGATGCGTGCCCCGGGGAAACCCTGGCTGCGGATCGAGGGATTCGTCACGCCCGATGAGCTGGTGGACGATTACCGCAACCTGCTCACCGCCCCCTAGGATCCCCCGCCAGGGCCGGCAGCCGATGCCAAACGAGTCTCGTGGCGCAGCGCCTGCGATGGCGCTCGCCCTGTCACTGCTCATGGGGACCTGCGCGCTGGGCGCGGCGGCTCCCGGTCCCTCGGCCGGAGAGAGCCTGTATCGGCGCGGGCAGCTGCCCTCCGGCGAGCCCGTGCAGGCGCTGCGCCAGGGCGGGGCTACCGTGCGGGGCGCCGATGCGGCCTGTGTCAGCTGTCACCGCCGCAGCGGCCTGGGATCGACCGAGGGCAAGATCACGATCCCCCCGGTCGCGGGGCCCTACCTCTTCACCCCGCGCGGCAAGAGCCTGGAAAGGCTCGGCGTCCCGTTCGTGGACACCGCGCGCATCAACCACGAGGCGTATACGGACGAGAGTCTCGCCCGCGCCATCCGGGACGGGGTGGACGCAAAAGGACGTCTCCTCAACTCCCTCATGCCGCGCTACGCGATCGACGAGGCGACGATGAGCTCGCTCATCGAGTACCTGAAGGACCTGAAGACCGCGCCCGCGCCGGGCGCGACGTCCACCGTGCTCCACTTTGCCACCATCATCACCCCGGACGCCGATCCGGTGAAGCGTCGCGGCGTACTCGCGGTGATGAATCAATACTTCGTCGACAAGAACAACGCCGCGGCGCGCACCAAGGCGCCGACTCTCTATTCCTCGCACGCCACGATGTTCCGCGTCGAGCGGCGCTGGCAGCTGCACGTCTGGGAGCTGACCGGTGCGCCCCGGACCTGGGAGACGCAGCTGCGCGCGCACCTCGCGGCCGAGCCGGTGTTCGCCGTGATCTCGGGCCTCGGCGGCAGCGACTGGGGGCCGGTCGAGCGATTCTGCGAGGAGCAGGGGCTGCCGTGCCTGTTCCCGAACGTCGAGGCGCCCGTCGGGGACGATGCGACGTTCTACACGGTCTACTTCTCCCGTGGGGTTCTGCTCGAGGCGCAGCTCATCGCGCGCGAGCTCGCCGCCGCGGGGGACGGCGGGCGCGTCGTGCAGGTCTTCCGGGCGGGGGACGTCGGCGAGGCCGCCGCCAGGGCTCTCGAGGCGGCCCGCGCAGGCTCCGGGCAGCAGGTCGTGAACCATGCGCTGAAGGCGCACGGGCCGCCGCAGGAGCTCGCTCGCGCGCTGCGCGAGGCGGGCGCCGCGGACGCACTCGTGCTGTGGCTGCGGCCCGCGGACCTCGGTGCGCTCGAGCACCTCAAGGTCCCCACGCCGCGGGTGTGGATTTCGGGGGAGATGGGGGGCCTCGAGCGGGCGCCGCTGCCGCCTGACTGGCGGACGCAGGCCCGCATGACCTACCCGGTCGACCTTCCCGGGCAACGCGTGGTGCGCGTCGATTACGCGTTGAGCTGGTTCCGGATGCGCAAGGTGCCGCTGCTGGCCGAGCCGGTGCAGGCGGACACCTATCTCGCCCTGGGGCTCATGTCGGAGACCCTGAACCACATGGCGGATGCGTTCGTGCGCGACTATCTCATCGAGCGCATCGAGATGGCGCTCGATCATCGGGTCCTCACCGGCTACTACCCGCGCCTGAGTCTCGCGCCCGGACAGCGCTTCGCCTCCAAGGGCGGCTACATCGTGCGCTTCACGGATCCGCAGGGCTCGAGGGTGACGCCGCTCGGGGAGTGGATCACGCCGTAAGCTCCGGAGAATCGCAGCTCAGGGGCGGCGGGTCGGTTTCCTGGTCGGCGTCAGCGGGGCGCCCGATCCCATCCCGGGACACTCGCCGCGGCGGGCGGCCTCGATTCTCTGCTGCATCACGCGCTGCCGGGTGTGTGTCTCGCTCAGGTCCTCGTAGCTGTCGACGTCCTTCGCCAGGAGCACGTCGCGAAAGCGCATCGCCCCGGTCGGGGTCTGGCAGACCCAGCTCGAGATGTAGCGGTCGCTGTTGCGTTTCAGGGGCGCGAACTGACAGCCCTTCTTCTTCAGGGTCTCCATCTTTTCGCGCATTTCAACGGTGGGATCGGCGCACTTCCTGGTGGTCGCGACTTGCGGTTTTCCGGTTTCCGGGCTCGCGAAGGTGCGCCGGTATTCCCACAGCCCCGACCGGAACGTGGGCAGCTCGACAGGCGCTGGCGCCGTCGAGGCGGCGGCCGGCGTCTCGGGCGCCCCGTGCGCCGGGTCGGCCCCGGCGGCGCAGAGCGCGGCGCCCGGCGCGAGTAAGAGAAGGACCGCTGCTAGATTCAGCGTTTCGCGACGAGGACTAGGGACCGGCATCGAGGGCTCCGGCAGTTTGGTGAGCGAAGGCCAAAGTATCGCCGAACGGACATCGAGGCGCACGGATCCCCGGCCGAGATGGCACGCGCCCACTATCGCGCCCGCGACGATGCAGTTTGACGTCCACGGCAACCCCGTGCCGCAGGCGAGGCGCGCTTATCCGCTGGAGCCTGGAGCAGCAGGCGCGGGTGCGGACCCGAAGGCGCGCGCCGACCCGGCGTCGCGCCGGATAAACGCTCGCCGGCGGGTCCGCGAGGCGTGTTTTCTACTTGCCCGCTTGCGCCACGCGGGTGCCGCCGAATAGGAACTGCCCGCGCATCACCGAGGAGTGCCCGGGGGACGTGCAGAAGAACACGTAGCGCGCGCCCTGGGTCAGCGCGGCGATGCTGAACTTCACGGTAGTGCTCTCGCCGCCGCCGACCACCTTGGTGGCGGCGATGATCCGCTTGTCGTTCTCGGGCAGGTAGCCGTGTGAGGCGCCGGCGGCGAGACCCGCGTTGACGATCCCGGAGACATCCGAGTCCTTCGCCAGCACCCAGTCGTGTCCCATCACCTTCGCCGGGAGCTTGCCCGAGTGCCTGAGAGTCACCTCGACGTCGGTGCACGCGGACGGCACGGTGAGCTCGTGGGCACTGAACTGCATCATGTCGTTGCTGTCGATGGTGATCTTGCATGGGTCGGCGTACGCAACCCCACCCGCCAGCAGCAGCGCGCCGGCACCGAGCAGTCGAAGGCCTTTCATGAAGATATCTCCAAGGTTGTCATGGTGCTTCGCGTCGGCACCGTCTAGAACGCCATCCATGAGAAGAGGAACAGCGAGTTGTTCTGGCTCGCCGATCGTCCGAGACCGTCGTAGTTGGACGTGCCGCCGTTGAAGCGCAGGTAGGCCGTGTATTGCAGCCCGACGCGCAGGTTGACCCACGGCCGTCCCCAGGACTGCATCTTCCCGAGCGGCACACACTCGAACTGCATGGTGGCTCCACGCGTATCGGGTGTGCCGCTATTGCTGCCCGAAAACGCGGCGGGAGTGTAAAGGCCGCCGTAGGTACCCGTCACGGGATCGAAGGTCTGATCCCTGCTGCCGCTGGTATCGAACAGACCGAGGCCCGCGCTCCAGGTCTGGCGATACGCGTAGGAGGCATCGATCTCGAGCGCATTGAGGTGATTCGTGGCGTTGGCGGATCCCCCGGCGTTGAACGTCGCGTTCAGCTGCTGTTTCTCGTGGATCAACGATGCGTTGACGAGAATCGCGCCCGGGCCTTCGGGCGTGTACTGATAGGTGGCGTCAAGTGCGACATCCGTGTAGTGATCGGTGTCGGGCACCGCCACATCGGGCTGCATCTTCACATCCATGCCGAAAGTGCCCACGGAGAAGTAGTGCTCGCCCCTCGCGCCCGTCGTGAACTGGTAGGCCGCGCGCCAATAGGGGGCCGCGCCGTTGATGTGGACGTTGTTATCGGGGTAGAGGCCCACATTGCCGAGCCAGC
>Ga0209805_1002339_pt1 | contig 11067 bp, 9 predicted proteins | sample GraSoiAngelo_148_FD_185905 | JGI IMG/M metagenome (GOLD analysis project Ga0209805, IMG submission 185905) | Grasslands soil microbial communities from the Angelo Coastal Reserve, California, USA - 14_1009_09_20cm (SPAdes) (version 2) | ecosystem: Environmental > Terrestrial > Soil > Grasslands ... | reverse complement strand
GTACCGCACCGTCACGCCCGACGACATGGAAGACCTCTTCGGTGAGGGGGGCGGATTCGGCGACCTCTTCGGCTCGATCTTCAGCTCTCGCGGCCGGGCGCGCCAGCAGCAGATCGACGTGGAGGCTCCGATCACGGTGAGCCTCGCCGAGATCTACCGCGGCACGAGTCGGACGGTCGAGCTGCCGGGCGGGCGCCGCGTTGAGGTGCGGGTGCCGCCCGGCGTCAAGGAAGGCACGGTGCTCCGAGTGCCCGGCCTGCGCGCCACGGTCCAGGTCGCGGCCGACCCCGTCTTCACCCGCGAGGGCAAAGACGGAAAGGACCTCCGCGTCGTGGTGCCGGTCCCGCTCCACGTCGCGTTGCGCGGCGGCGAAGTTTCAGCGCCGACGATCAAGGGCGGCCAGGTCAAGTTCACGATTCCCGCGGAGACACAGAATGCGACCAAGATCCGCCTGCGGGGCCTGGGGCTGCCCGATCCAAAGGGCGGCGCGCCGGGCGACATGTACGCAGAGGTGCGCGTCCAGCTTCCCGTCCCCATGGACGAGAAGACGCGCCAGTGGGCGGCAGAGCAACCGATCTGAACGCGATCGTCCGCCCGCGCCGGCTGCTGCTTCCGCTCGTCTTCATCTCTGGCATGGCGTCATTGGGGGTCGAGTTCGGCGCCGCGCGGCTGCTCGCGCCTTACTTCGGGACGAGCCTCTACGTCTGGGGCGTGCTGATCGGTCTCATCCTCATCTATCTGTCCGCCGGCTACGTCATCGGCGGGAGGCTCGCCGACCGGCATCCGCGCGACGAGGTGCTGTACCAGATCACCGCTTGGGCGGGCTTGTGGATCGGCATCATCCCGCTCGTCAGCTACCCGATCCTGCTCATATCGCAGCAGGGTTTCAAGGAGCTGAGCGTCGGCCTCGTCGCGGGGACGCTGCTGGCGGTCGTGCTGCTGTTCGCGGCGCCGGTCGTGCTGCTCGGCTGCGTGAGCCCCTTCGCGATCCGGCTCCTGCTGCGCGACGTCGAGACGGGCGGCAACACAGCCGGTCGCGTGTACGCGCTGTCGACCGCGGGCAGCATCCTCGGCACGTTCCTCCCGGTCTTCTGGTTCATCCCGACCTACGGCACGCGGCCGACTCTGGAAGGCTTCGGTCTCGCCCTGGTCGGGGTCTCGATCGCGGGACTGTGGCCGCGCCGGAAGTTGTACGCATCGTTTGCCGCGGCCGTGATCATCGCCTGGATCTTTCTGCCCTCGGGCATCAAGCCGCCCCAGGTTGGCCAGCTCGTGTACGAAAAGGAGTCCGCCTATCACTACATCCAGGTCGTGCAAGACGGGTCGAAGACCGAGCTGATCCTCAACGAGGGCGAGGCCGTGCACTCGATCTACGACACGCAGAGCCTGGCGACCGGAGGGCCCTGGGACTACATGGTGGTGGCCAACTCTTTCCGACCTGCTCAGGCTTCGGAGGTCAGGCCCGACGACATCGCGATCCTCGGCCTGGCCGGCGGCACCGCGGCGCGGCAGTACACGGCGGCGTACGGGTCCGGTGTGCAGATCACGGGGGTTGAGATCGACCCCGACATCCTGGATGTCGCGCATCGCTACTTCCACCTCGACGAGCCGAACGTGCATCCCGTCGTGGCCGATGCCCGTTACTGGCTCGACACCCAGGCCCGTCAGTACGACGTCGTCGTGATGGACGCCTATCGACAGCCGTACATCCCGTTCCACCTGACGACCCGCGAATTCTTCAGCGAGGTACGCGACCACCTGCGACCGGGTGGCGTCGCGGTGGTCAACGCGGGACGGACGCGGACCGATTACAGGCTCGTCGACGCGATCGCGAGCACGATGGCGGCCGTTTACCCGAGCGTGTTCCTCGTCGACGTCCCCGAGTTCAGCAACACGCTCGTCTACGGGACGACCGAGCCCGTCACGCTTGCCGACGTGGAGCACAACCTGGGGCTCGTCAGCGAGCCGTTCGCGCGAGACGTAGCGCGAAGCGTCCTCAGCGACGGCCGGCTTCGACGGTCGCCGTACCACAGCCAGGTTTTCACCGACGACCTGGCGCCGGTCGAGCGCCTGATCGACGAGATCATCTTCGGATACGTCACCGGTCGCTAGCGCTTTTCCGGGTGGAGGACTCCCTTCACCTGCTCGCCGGCGAGCGACTGATCCCCCTCGAGACAAAGGAGGCGCACGCGGCCCAGGGCCACGACGCGGTCGTCCTCGTCGATCACGCGCGCCTCCCACACCTGTGTGCGCTGCCCACGCGTGATCGGTGTTGCGATCGCGCGCAGCTTGACCCCGACGCGCACCGCGCGGATGAAGCTGGTGTTGTTCTCGAGGCCGACGACGTGCTGCCCGCGCGGCAACGCGAACAATGCAGCGCCGATCGAAGCGAGCGACTCGATCAGCCCGCAGTGCAGGCCGCCGTGCACGATCCCATATCCCTGCAGGTGCTCGGTCCCGGTGACGAGCTCCGCGCGCACCTCGTCCTTGGTCGCGAGCGTGATCGTGATCCCCATCGCCTGGAGCCAGCCCTCGGGCATCTCGTTGAGGCGCGCCGAGTAATCCTCGCCCACGACGCGTAATCGTACTGACCACAAAAAAGTGAGGGTCGGGATGTCCCGACCCTCACGCGTCTACGTTCGCAGTGCTACCGCCTCCGACTCCAGGAGCCGGATCCGGATTGTGGAAGCTCTAAAGGCTAGAAGCTGCCTTCCTCCCGAGCTCCCGGCTGGCAAACGAGGCGGCCGGCACCACGATTCGGTTTATCCAAGCTTCGCCTCACCTCCTTGCCCCACGGGCGTTGAACTTCGCGTCGAAGTGTACCGAATAAACTCTTCGGTCGATGCATCGGCGGTATGTCGCGGTGTGCGGCGCCTCGGAGGCGACCCCATCGCAGCTGGTTGCGGCGCGCGAGGTCGGCCGGCTTCTCGCCCGGAAGGGCGCGGTCGTGATCAACGGAGGATTTGGCGGTGTGATGGGCGCGGCGAGCGAAGGCGCGGCGAGCGAGGGCGGTACGGTGATCGGCATCCTGCCCGACACCGACCGCGGCGGTGCGAACCCCCATCTCACGCTCGCGCTGGCGAACCGGGCTCGGTCAGGCGCGCAACACGGTGATCGTCACCGCAGCCGACAGCGTGATCGCGATCGGCGCCGGATGGGGAACCTTGAGCGAGATCGCGATCGCCCGCCGCCTCGACCGCCCCGTGTTCGCCCTCGACACCTGGGACGTGAAGGGACTCGAGGTGGTCGACACCCCGGCAGAGGCGGTGAAACGTGCCCTCGAAGACTAGAAGCTCACACATCAAGCGACGAGCCGTCCAAAAACCTGACGGTCGGTACCTCATTTACTACGAGAAGGCTTGAGCGAGCTTCGCTGGAATCCGCTGCTCGAGGAGTGGGTCACGGTCGCGCCATGGCGGCAGGACCGCACTTATCACCCTCCCGCCGAGCACTGCCCGCTTTGTCCCACCAAGCCGGGTCAGCCTGAGACCGAGATCCCCGAGCCCGACTACTACATTGCGGTTTTCGAGAATCGCTTCCCGTCCTATACGGGAGATCAAGGCCGGGCCGAGGTCGTGTGCTACACGCCCGTCCATGACTCCTCTCTCGGGATGCAGAGCGTCGAGCACATCCGCGACCTCATCGAGGTGTGGCGCGACAGATCCAATGAGCTGGGACGCCTGCCCAACGTGCGGTACGTCTTCGTCTTCGAGAATCGCGGCGAAGAGATCGGCGTCACGCTGAGCCATCCCCACGGCCAGATCTACGCATACCCGTTCATCCCTCCCGTCATCCAACGCGAGCTCGCGGCGGAATCCAGGCACATGCGCAAGACAGGACGCTGCCTCTACTGCGACATCATCGAAGGGGAGGAGAGTGGCGCTCGCACAGTGCTCCGCGACGATCGGTGGATCGCCTTTGTGCCGGCTTTCGCGCGATGGCCGTACGAGGTGCACCTCGCACCGGTCAATCACCGAGGCGGCCTCGCGGACCTTGATGCGCAGGACGATGAATCGTTTGCGCGCAACCTCAAGCAGCTGCTGCAGAAGTACGACCGGCTCTTCGATAAGCCGCTTCCCTACGTGATGGCGATGCACCAAAAGCCGCCCGGGCGCGCGATGCGCCACCATCACTTCCACATCGAGTTCTATCCGCCGAATCGCACGCGCGACAAGCTGAAGTACCTGGCGGGGTCCGAGCTGGGCGCCGGCGCATTCATCCTCGACGCGCTCGCCGAGGACACCGCCGCGGAGCTTCGTGCAGTCTGAAAGGTGGCGTGGGAAGGCTCCCGGCCGGGTGAACCTCATCGGCGAGCACGTCGACTATCTCGGCGGAGTCGTGCTGCCCGCGGCCGTCGATCGCTACACCGAGGTCTCCGGCCGGCCGGCTTCGGAATGGTCGATCGAGAGCGATGTCGCGGGCGGGCTCAAGTATGCGCAGGCGATCGGAGACGAGCTCGGTGTAGGACCGCAGGCGGTGCACGTCGTCTCCCAGGTGCCGCCGGCCGCAGGCATCAGCTCTTCGGCAGCCCTCCTCGTCGCGCTGGCGTCCGGTTTGCAGCCGGGGATTGACGGCAAGCAGGCGGCCCTCGCGTGCCAGCGCGCCGAGCAGAAGGCGACGGGCGTGCAGGTCGGCGTGATGGACCAGTTCGCATCGGCCCTCGGCAGGCGTGGCAGCGCGCTGCTGCTCGATTGCGCCACCCTGGAGTACCAGGTGGTGCCCTTCCCCGACGAGGTCGCGATCGCGGTGATCGATTCAGGCGAGCATCGTTCGCTCGCGTCGACTCCGTACAACCAGCGCCGGCGCGAGGCTGAGGCGGGTGATCCGAAACGGCGCAAGCACGTCGATTCCGAGATCAGGCGCGTTCACGCGTTTGTCGATGCGCTTCATCAGCGCGACTTCAATCGCATGGGTGAGCTGTTGAGGGAATCCCACCAGAGCTTGCGTGACGACTTCGAAGTGTCGACGCCGCACGTCGATGCGCTGGTCGAGCGGGCGTGGTCTGCTGAAGGCTGTTACGGAGCGCGCATCATGGGCGCGGGCTTTGGCGGCAGCATCCTCGCCTTGCTCCCGCGGGACAAGACAGAGTCGTTCGCCAAGGCGATGGAGCTTCCGATCCTTTTCTGCGCCACTGCAGACGGCGCCTTCGTGGGAGCCGGATGAGCGACTCCCTCTTCATGCCGCTGACTCAGCGTGCGCCTGGCAGGCGTGAGCTCACGGGGTGGGAGGCGGTATGGATGCCGCTTGGCGAGGGCGAGGCGGAACGCCTGACCATCGGTCGTGGTGTGGGGTGGAAGCCGATCGAGGTGCCGCGGCAGCTCGCGGCCACTGAAGGCCGCCAATCGGTCTGGTACCGCACGGAGTTTCCGCGTCCCGATCATGCCGGTCGCGTGGTGCTCCGCATCGGCGGAGCGTTCCTCGCCACCAACGTATGGCTGAATGGTCGGCTCCTCGGTTCGCACTATGGCTACTTCGCGCCGTTCGGTTTCGACCTGACGCCGTACCTCAAACCCGAGAACCTGCTGGTGATCTGCTGTGAGTCGCAGGTCGAGACCCAGCCCGAAAAAAAGCGCCACATCATGGGCCTTTTCAACGACGGCGACCTCAAGCCATACCCTGCGTCCGCGTACGCGAGCCTGCCCGAGCCTTACCGGCCCGAGGTCCCCCTCGGACTGTGGCAGCCGGTGCAGCTCGAATACGTCGGCTCGATCTCGGTCGACTGGCTGCGCCTGAAGCCGAGCTTCGAGGCGGGAGACGGGCGGCTCGAGGTCGAGGCGCGCCTGCGCAACCTCGACGGGCGGCAGATGGACGGCGAGGTCGAGCTCGTGGTGCCGATTCCAGGACGCGGGCCGCTCAAGCTCCGCCGCGAGGTTCGCCTGGGCGGAGGCATGGAGGAGACGGTGGCGATGCGTCTCGCCTTCCCCGGCGCGAGGCGATGGGAGCCATGGCGCTTCGGCCAGCAACATGTGTATCGCGCCGAGGTCATCGCGCGAGCGGCCGACGGCACAGAGTCCTCGCGCATCGAAGACGGGTTCGCGTTTCGGGAGCTGTCCTGGGACATCGGACCTCGCCGGTGGAGCTTTTCCGTCAACGGACGCCCGATGTTCCTGCGCGGCGCGTGCTACGCGCCGTCGTACCGCCTGGACGAGCTCAGCTCAGCGCTGTTCGCGTCCGACATCGCGACCGCGAAGGCGGCCAACCTCGATGCCCTTCGCGTGGTCGCCAATGTCCTGCCGCCGGATTTCTACCGGCAGGCGGATGAGGCTGGCATGCTCGTCCTCCAGGACCTGCCCCTGACCGGCACGTACGTCTACCACGGGCGAAACGACGAAGCGCGTTTCTTCGAGAACGCGGCGCGGGCGCAGCAGGCGGAGATGGTGACGATGCTGCACAACCATCCGTCAATCGCGGTCTGGATCGCCCACGACGAACCTCCATGGCTCGCGACCAACTTCGACCTCGGAGACGTCCACTCGGTCCGCCAGAACCACTCGATCGATCAGGACCTGAAGTCGGGCTTCGAGCGTCTCGACCCCAGCCGCCCAGCCGTGGCCGCCTCGGGCGATATCGATCTTCACCTGACGGCCGGCTGGTCCGAGGGTTCCTGGCGCGACATCGGCGTGCTCGAGCCGCTGATGGTCACAGCGTTCGGCGCGCAGTCGCTGCCCAGCGCCGACTCGCGTGTGTGGGACGCGATCGGCAAGCGGTGGCCCGTGGCTGACGACGACCCGGCGTGGCGCCACGCCGGCTTCCAGCCCGTCAACTGGGCGGAGCGCGGCGTTGGCCTGCCGTCGGCGCACCAAGACCTCGAGCACTATGTGGTTGCCTCGCAGCTGTACCAGGCACGCGTGCTTCGCTACGCGGCCGAGCACCTGCGGACGCGGAAATTCGAGTCGTGCTGGGGCGCGTTCGCCTACCACCTGGTAGATCTCTTTCCGGGAATCGGATTTGGACTGCTCGACGGAGCCCGGCAGCCGAAGCTCGCGCTCGAAGCCCTGGCGCTTGCTTTCAAGGCGACGCGCCTGATCATCGAACCTCTGGCATTCGTGGCCGGCCGGCCGTTCGGGATCGTGCAAGATCCGCACACCCCATTTGCCGCACGCCTCGTGGTCGTCAACGACGACCCTGAGGTCATGGGCCGTGGAACGGTGCGATGGTCGGTGTCGCGTGAGAAAGCAGCCGGCGTGCGCGGCCTAGATCGCGTGCGCGACGTCGTGCAAAAGAAGTCTTACTCCGGGTCGGTCGAAGTCGAGGTCCCGACCGCGTTCGAGCCCGCGGTCAGCGCGACCACCGTGAGCCTTCCGCTGGCGGCCGAGGGCGAGTATCGGCTGGAGGCCTCGTTGCTCGTCGCGGGTCGGGAGGTCGATCGCACCGAATTGGGTTTTCTCGTCACGTCGACGCAGGCGCCGGTGCGCGCCCGACCAGAGCTTCCGCGCTACTTGGCCGAGCGGCTGGCCGACCTCCACAGCCTGCGTCCCGAGGCGCACGGCATGAGCGTCCCGCGGTGCTCGCGGCCGTGGCGGGACTGCGCCTCGACGGCGTGCTCGTCACCGGCCACCAGCTCCAGATCGAAACCAATGCCGGCTTGGCGCCATTGCCCAAGCGTCTCGACATGCCGCTCGGACGCCGCCTTCTGGTCCATGTTGTGACCGGCGAGGAGCTTGGAGCGGGGGCGCATTCACTCGAGGCCGATGTGACCGTGCCGGGGGTGGCGTCGGGTCGATTGGTGATCGAGAACGGGCCCAAGTCGCATGGTGAATCGTGATCGCGGTGGCATACTTCCTCACTACGAAGTTGGTCTGACCGTCTGATAACTCATTGCCGCGATAGGCGAAAGGGAGGCCCTCCACCGCATGCCAACTGAATACATGGTGATCCTCCTGGCGGTGGCGGCCCTGATCGTGGGTGCTCTCTACCTGATGACGCGCCGCCGCCGCAAGAAGAAGAAGTCCGCGCCCCCGGTTCGGCCCGCGGCGCCGACGAACCAGACCGCCGGCGTGGCGGCCACCTGGGCGCCGCCCACACCGGCACGTCCGGCGTCAGTCGCCCCGACGATGGTCGCTCCGCCCCCGGGCACATCGGGGTGGGGGGCGCCGGCGCCGGCAAAACCTGCTCAGGGCGGGTGGGGATCTCCGGCGTCGCCCGCCGTCGCGTCGAACCCACCATCCGCGTCGCCCTCCTGGGGCGCCCCTCCTTCAGGGCCGCCTCCCCCCGCGCCTCCTGGTGCCGGACCGGCGCCGACGTGGGGATCGCCCGCGCCATCGGCGCCTGCGCCTCCCGGGTCCGCCCCGACGTGGGGGTCGCCCCCACCCGCACCGGCCGGCTCGCCGCCTCCGCCACCCGAGTCCACGGCGCCCTCCTGGGGCGCGTCGCAGGCGCCTGCCGCCGGCTGGGGCCCCCCTGCCGCCGCGCCGGCTCCGGCGCCTGCACCCGCGCCAGGGTTCCCGACGGCGCCGTCCTGGAATCCGCCTGCAGCGCCTGGATGGAACGCTGGTCCGCCGGCTGCGGCGCCCTCCGCTCCGGCACAGCCCGCTTCAGCTCCAGCGTCGACCGACTGGGGCGCTCCCGCCGCTTCGGCGCCCGCGTCACCGCCGACCGTCGCGCCTTCCTGGGAAAGTCCGGCAGCGGCGTCGTGGGACATCCCCAAGACCGAAGAACCCGCGGCCCCGCCCGCGCCCTCCTGGGGCGCGCCTCCCGCGCCCCCACCGGCTTGGGGCGCGCCGTCCGCGCCTCCGCCTGAGCCCCCAAAGCCGCCGGTCAATGTCCCGCCTCCGCCGTGGAACGCGGCTCCAGCGCCCGCTTGGTCAGCTCCGGCCGCGGCCGAACCATCGGCGACGGACGCCGACCTGGCGGCAGGCGCGAAGGACGTGCCACCGCCGCCGCCGCCCGCCGCAGCTCCTCCTCCGCCTGTCTGGAAACCAGGAGCATCGGATGGGGTCCCCGACGTCGCGGCGACGATGGTCGCTCCGCGGCCCGCCGACACGGGCGGTGCCGAGCGTGAGCCGACGACCCTCATGCCCGCGTGGCAGCCACCACCCACAAGTCCGCCGCCGTTGCCCGAGACCATGGCGATGCCCGCAAGGCAGCAACCGGCGGCGGGTGTCGCGGCCGGGCCTCAGGCTGAGCTCGTCATCGAGTCGGGACCCGATGCGGGACACAGCCATCGCCTGGGCGACCACGGACTGAGGATCGGCCGCTCGCCGGACAACGACATCATCCTGCGCGACCCTGCCACCAGCGGGCACCACGCGCGCATAGAGCAACGCGCCGATCAGTTCTGGGTCGTCGACCTCGGCAGCACGAACGGGACGTTCGTGAACGGCGAATCCATTCAGGAGAAGCAGTTGAACCACGCTGACCGCCTGACCGTCGGCCAGAACTCAGTCCACTTCTCGCTTATCGGAGCCTAATGCCGGTCCGGCTCGTTAGCTAGCAATGCGACTACGCATCGCGTGGGCCACCGACCCAGGGCTCGAGCGGGAGGAGAACGAGGATTCCGTCGCCGTGTGGCGGAACAAGGCCGGGCTCGACACGCTGATCGTTGTCTGCGACGGGATGGGCGGCCACGCGGCAGGCCAGCAGGCCAGCTCGCTCGCCGTGCGTACCGTGACCAAAGTCCTGGCCGAGGATGGGGGGGAGGGCCCTGACGTCGAACGCCTGAAGCGCGCCTGCAGAGAGGCCAACAAGGCGGTGTTCAAGGCGGCGCAGGACAATCCCGACTGGTTGGGCATGGGCAGCACGATGGTGATCGCCGCGATTCGCTCCGGCGAGATTGCGCTGCTCAACGTGGGCGACAGCCCGGCCTATCTGTTTCGCAACGGTTTCGCCAAGCTCATCTCGCAAGACCATTCCTGGCCGGCGGAACAGGTCCGCCTTGGACTGATCAAGCCGGAGGAGGCCGCCAACCATCCCCAGAAGCACAAGCTAACGCGAGCCGTCGGTGTCTGGGAGCAGGTACAGCCGTTCACAGACAAGGTGAAGCTCGAGGAGGGCGACGCGGTGGTGCTGTGCAGCGACGGCGTGGAGACGGCCGGTGTGAGCGTGGAGGAGATGGGACGCCTGCTGCTCAAGGACGGAAACCTCGACCGGGGCGCGGAGCGCGTCATCGAGCGGTGCCGAGAGCTGGGCGCGCCGGACAACATCACACTCGCGGTCGCGCGCGTTGAAGTCGACGTGACGAAGACAGCCGTGCTACCGAAACTGAAGATCTAGAAAGCTCGGGCCAGCACCTCGGCGACGTGTTCAACCCTCATCGCTGACTCTCTTCGCCGCAGACCGGCTGCGAGCTGCATCTGGCACCCCGGGTTGGCGACCGCGAGCACGTCCGCGCGTGTCGCGAGGACGTCTTCGAGCTTCTCTTGCAGGATGCGGTTGGACATATCCGGCTCGAGCGTGCTGTAGAGACCGGCCGCTCCGCAGCAGATCTCGGCGTGGCGCATCTCGACCCAGTCCACACCGGGCAGCGAGCGGAGCAGGTCGCGTGGCTGTTTCTTGATCTTCTGGGCGTGGGCGAGGTGGCACGCGTCCTGATAGGTGACGCGCATCTTCACCTCGCGTTTCGGCTCGGGCAGCCCGACCTCAGCAAGCCATTCGGTCAGGTCCTTCACGCGCCCTTGCAGCTCGGGATAGAAATCCTTCATGTGCGCGCCGCATCCGGCCGAATCGACGATCAGAGCGTCGAATTTCCCTGCTCCATATGTGCGCATGTTCGCGTCGCGCAGCTGTTCCGCGCCTTGGAGGTCGCCGTTGTGGGCGAACAGCGCGCCGCAGCATCGCTCGCCCTGCGGAAACCACACTTCGCACCCGGCGAGCTGCAGGAGCCTGACCGCCGCGTCGTGGGACTGCGGGTACAGGATCGGCATCACGCACCCGACGAGAAACGCGACGCGATGTTTGCGTTCGCCGATCGCGGGCGCAACGTTGCCGGCGGGAGCGCGGAAGGGCGCCTGCAGAGGTGGAAGCATGCGGCCGGACCGCGCGATCGAGGTGAGGCGCAGCTTCTGCGCCAGCCGCGTCGCTGCGCCGGCCGCTCGCAACCTTTGCGGATGCCCGACGAGCTGGCGCAGC
>Ga0209805_1002336_pt1 | contig 11072 bp, 7 predicted proteins | sample GraSoiAngelo_148_FD_185905 | JGI IMG/M metagenome (GOLD analysis project Ga0209805, IMG submission 185905) | Grasslands soil microbial communities from the Angelo Coastal Reserve, California, USA - 14_1009_09_20cm (SPAdes) (version 2) | ecosystem: Environmental > Terrestrial > Soil > Grasslands ... | reverse complement strand
CCGTCGTCCGGGTTGACGGCCTCGGGCATCTCGTCGAAGGGAACGTACCCGGTCCACTCGTACTCGCCCGTCCAGCCCGGGACCGGCGCGTAGCCATCGCCCTTAGCGCGGATCGGCACCCGCCCCGCCAGCTTGTAGGCGATCGTCCCCCCGACGTCGGCGTAGACGAAATTGAGGCAGGGGAAGGTCCAGTCCTCGAGGGCCGATCGGAAGTCGGGCCAGTCTGTCGCCTGGTTCAGGCGCAGCAGGGCCTGCACCGGGTTGGGCCAGTCGTGCAGGGCGCTGCGCAGGGCGAGCGGCGCGCCGTCCAATGGGAGGTCGAGCGTCCCGTTCAGGATCGGTCCGTGCCGGGTGACGACGACGTCCTCCTCCACCGGCTCGCGCCGGCCGCGGACCTCGATCACCTCGTGGACGATGGTCGGGCTCTCAGACGCCTCGCCGAAGCGGAAGCTGCCCGGCGTCCGCGGGTCGGGCTGCTCCAGGACCAGGTCCTCGCTGTCCGCCATCCCGGCGGTGATGCCCCAGGCGAGGTGCGCGTTGTGGCCGATGATGACTCCCGGCACGCCTGGAAGTGACGCGCCGGCGACGTCGAAGCCGTCGCCGTTGAGGTGCAGGACGTACCAGGCGGCTGGGAGCCGCGGGTAGAGGTGAGGATCGTTGGCGAGCAGGGCATGGCCGGTGCTGGACCGCTGGGGTGCCACCACCCAGTTGTTGGAGGCGCCGCCGTGAAGGCCTCCGAAGAGGGCGAAGACCCTGGCGGCCTCACGAGAATCCCCCGCAGCCGAACCCGCGCCGGCAGGTACCGCAGCGCCAGGATCGCCGGCCTCCAGCGCCGCGACCCCCTCGGGAGGCAGCGTGCCCAGGAGGCGGGCACGGATCAGCTCGGTCTCCCAGTTGGGGGTCTGGGTCCAGGCCATGTAGCGGCCGAAGGCGAGCGTGTCGGTCGGCTGCCACGCACCGGGCCGCGCACGCAGCAGAGTGAACTCCAGCGGGCGGCGATGGCGCGCGACGTAGGCGTTGACGCCGGCGCTGTAGGCCTCCAGGAGGGCACGCGACTGTGGGGTCATCGCGGCCAGGTCGCCGGCCGCCTGCCGGGCGAAGCCCAGGCGGCGAAGGAAGCGGTCGGCCTCCAGCGCCGCGGCGCCGAAGAGCTGGGCCAGCGTCCCCCGCGAGACGCGGCGGTTCAGCTCCATCTGCCAGAGCCGGTCGCGGGCGTGGACGTAGCCCTGGGCGAAGAGCAGGTCGGCCGCGCTCCTGGCGTAGACGTGGGGCACGCCGGAGCCGTCGATCAGCACCTCGACCGGCTGGGCCAGCCCGGCGGTGGCCAGGAACTCGCGTCGGGGCGGCACCGGCGCTCGCAGAAGGAGTTCGCGCAGCCCCGCCGCCCCGGCGGCGGCCGCCGCGACACCGGCGACGGCTGCGATCAGCCGGGTCCTGACCGCCATCTCCCTCCTCTCACCCGGTGAGGATACGACAGCGGAGCCGGTTGGAGCCGGCTCCGCCTGTTCGGGACGTCGATCGCTGTCAGGGTACGGTCGGTCGCTGTCCGGCGTTCTCCTGCGCCTCGCGCGCGGCGCTCTCGCCCTTCTCGTGGGTCGGGTCCTCGTTGGGCCTGAAGACTCCGCCGCCCGGTCGCTGGCCGGAGTTCTCCTGGCTTTCGACGGTCGCGCTCTCACCCGCCTCGTGAGTGGCGTCCTCGTTCGACTTGAAGGTCCCGGCCGATGGACTGGCCTTCGCGCTCGGGCTCGTGGACGCCGACGGTGAGGTCGCCGCCGCCGCGGCCAGCGGGCCGGCCAGCGTCGCGCCGACCACCCCGCCGGCCAAAAGTGAGCCGGCGACGCCCGCGACCATCAGGATCCTCTGGGTTGAAGTCACGCTTGCTCTTCACCTCCTTCTCCGCGGGATGGCAGGCGGACCAGGCCGCCGCCGCACCAGCGTGCCAGCCCCAACCTTTCGAGACGGTTACAGAAGGATGAGGAAGCTATGAGTAGAGGGCGGAGGCGTAGTCGAGGAGGGCCTTCATGTCGGCAAAGGCGCCTGGCGCCGGCGGGGGCGGCGACCCGAGGACGATCGCGACCAGGTGATGGCCGTGGAGGGTGGCCGTGGTCAGCACGCAGCCGCCCGCCAGCCCGGTGTAGCCACCCTTCAACCCGTTGACGCCGGGGTAGGTCCAGAGCAGCCTGTCCAGGTTGACGAGCCGGAAGGCCTTGTGAGTCGTGGTGCCGGGCAGGTCGATCTGCGGGCTGGCGGCGATCCGGGCCAGCAGCGGGTAGTTCCGGTCCAGGTAGAGCGCGGCTCTCGCCAGGTCCATCGCCGACGAATACTGGCCGGGGTCGTCCAGGCCGACCGGGTTGGTGAAATGGGTCTGGCGCAGGCCGATCCGGGCCGCGAGCGCGTTCATCGAGGCGACGAAGGCGGGCTCGCTGCCGGAGCCGCCCGACAGGGTGAGGGCGGCGTCGTTGCCGGAAACGAGCAGGGCGCCGTCGAGGAGCTCGCGGACCGACAGGGTCTCGCCGGGCGTCAGCCCCATCAGGGTCGAGTCCCAGGGCAGGGCGGTGATCGAGGCGGGGACGGTGATCTGCCGGTCCAGCTGCAACTGGGAGACCGCGACCATCGCGGTGAAGATCTTGGCCACGCTGGCCGCGGGACGTGCTTCGCCCGAGTTGCGCGACCAGAGGACGCGACCGGTATCGGCGTCGAGGAGGAGGCCCGCCGGCGCGGTGATGGAGGGTGGCGGCACGGATCGGGCAGGCGCCGGCCGCAGCGCCTGGGCCGCCTGGGACCTGGTGGGAGCCGGCGTGGGCACCGGTGTCGGCGTCGGGGTCGGCTCGGGACGGGCCCGCAGGGCGTCGGGATCGAGGCGAACGCCCGCGGCGAGCGCGGAGAGCGTTCGGGAGACCGCCGCCGCCGAGACCGGCGTCGGTGCCCGCTGGCGCAACGCGACCACCGGCGCCGCCACCAGCGAGCCGGTCAGGACGATCGCGGCGAGCACGCGCAGGGGCGTTCCGACCATGTCGAGCGAACGGGAGTCTAGGAGAAATCGTTCCACTTTGCTCGGCAGGCACGCTTGCCGATAAGGTGAGCCTGTCGATGCCGCAGACCGCGTCCGTCATGCTGCCGTCACAGCGCCGGGTTAGCTTCAGCGGCATATGGAGACCGACGTGAGCCCGCCGATCCTGGTCGTCGATGACGATCCCAAGATCGTCTCCCTGGTCAAGACCTACCTGGAGCGGGAGGGCTTTCGCGTCGCCACCGCCGGTGACGGGAAGGCGGCTCTCGAGGCCCTGAGGTCATCGCCGCCGCTCCTTATCGTCCTCGACCTGATGCTGCCGGAGCTGGACGGACTGGCCCTGCTGCGTATCGTGCGCGAACGCTCGGACCTGCCGGTGATCATGCTCTCCGCCAGGGGTTCGGTCGCCGACCGGGTCTACGGCATCCACGAAGGCGCGGACGACTACCTGGCCAAGCCCTTCTCCCCCGCCGAGCTGGTGGTGCGGGTCAAGGCCGTCTTGCGGCGCGCCGCCGGGCAGCGGAGGCGTTCGCCCGAGGACGAAACCATGGTCCAGGGCGACCTGGTCATCGATCTCGGACGCCTGGAGGTCAAGCGGGGCGGCCGGCTGATCCCGCTCACGCCTGCCGAGTTCCGGCTCCTCTCCGCCCTGGTCCGGGCCCAGGGCCGCGTCCTGACCCGCCAGGCGCTCCTCGACGCGCTCTACGGAGAGGCTCGGGGTGAGGCTCTCGACCGGACCATCGACGTCCACATCGGCAGGTTGCGCGACAAGCTGGGCGAGGCGGCTGACGACCCGCGCTACGTGGCCACGGTGCGCGGGGTAGGCTACCGGGCGGTCCACGCGTGAATCGCGGCCGGTTCGTGATCGGCGGCCTGGCGCTGCGGATCACCCTGCTCTCGGTCCTGGTGACGGTCTGCGCCGTGAGCGTGATCGGCTTCGGGGTGCTGGTCGTGGCCCAGTCGGTCTTCAACCGTCTCATGGTCCAGGCCGGAACCCCGGCGGCGGAAGCCCACGCGATGTTCGACCACGGTGTGCTGGGGATCTTCGTCATCGCCACCGCGATCGCGATCGCGGTGAGCGGTGTCCTGGCCGTGGTCCTGGCGGCCCGCTTCACCCGGCCGCTGCAGGAGATGGCGCGCGTGGCGCGGAGGATCGCCGACGGTGACTACGAGGCGCGGATGGTCCGTCGCCAGCCCGAAGAGATCGAGGCCCTGGCCGACGCCTTCAACCAGATGGCGCGCAGCCTGTCGGAGCAGGAGCAGGGACGCCGCGAGTTCATCGCCAACGCCGCCCACGAGCTGCGGACTCCGCTGACCAACCTCCAGGGCTACCTGGAGGCGCTGCGGGACGGCGTGATCGCGCCCAGCCCGGAGGTCTTCGCCTCGCTCCGGGAAGAGGCCGAGCGCCTGCTGCGACTGTCGCGCTCGCTGGACGCGCTGACCGAGAGCGCCGCGCCCGGACGGTCCTTGGCGCGGCAGGACGTCGATCTGACCCAGGCGGTGGCCTCAGCCTGCGAGCTGCTGCGGCCCGCATTCGAGGCCAGGGGCATCGCCGTGGACCTTCGCACGCCGTCGGGGCTGCGGGTGACTGCCGATCCGGACCACCTGGCCCAGGTGCTGGGCAACCTGATCCAGAACGCCTGCCGCTACACGCCGGCCGGCGGACGCGTGGTCCTCAGCGCCGAGGCGCGCCGCTCCCAGGTGCTGGTATCGATCACCAACAGCGGTGACGGCATTCCGGCCCAGGACCTGCCTCATGTCTTCGAGCGCTTCTACCGGGTCGAGAAATCGCGCGACCCCACCCGAGGCGGTGCCGGAATCGGGCTGGCGATCGTCAAGCAGCTGGTCGAGTCCTCAGGTGGACAGGTGGGCGCGGAATCGCGCGAGGGATCCACCCGCTTCTGGTTCAGCCTGCCTGGCTGAGGGCGGCGCGACGCGGCGCTGCCATCGAGGCGACCGGCGTGTGTCGATTCGATGACGCGCCTTCATCGTGCGGTGATCGGCGGCTGCGAGCCTGGGCTCCGGATTTCGCCGATCAAGGAGGTCATCGCATGAGGAACCTGATTCGTGGGGTGGGCATCCTGGCGCTTGCGGCCGGCGCCGGGTTTCTGACACCAGCCGCGATCGTGGAGGCGGCGGACGCCGATGCCGCCGGTCCGGCCCAGGCGGCGTTCGTCCAGACCAACGATCCGAGCGGGAACGCCATCGTCGCCTACCGGCGCAACGCCGACGGGACCCTGACGCCGGGCGGAACCTACCCGACCGGTGGTCGCGGGGGCAAGGAGCTTCCGGGCACGCAGTCGGATCCCCTTGGCTCGCAGGGATCGCTGGTCTACGACGCGGCGCACCGGCTGCTCCTGGCAGTCAATGCCGGGAGCGACAGCGTCTCGGTTTTTCGCGTGGATGGGGACAGGCTGGAGTTGAGCCAGGTGCTCGCTTCGGGTGGGGCCTTCCCTACCGGGATCGCGCTGCATGGCAACCTCGTCTACGTTCTGGACGCGGGACTGGCCGGCTTCGTGAGCGGGTACCGGATCCAAGGCCAGAGCCTGCAGCCGATCCCGGGCTCGACCCGCACCCTGGGGCTGCCGAACACCGATCCGCCCTTCTTCCTCTCCTCGCCGGGTGAGATCGGCTTCACGCCTAGCGGAGGGCAGCTGCTGGTCACCACCAAGGCCAACGGCACAGTCGACGTGTTCGCGGTCTCGACCGGCGGCCAGCTTTCGGCGCAGCCGGTCCGTAACCCGGAGGGCCCTGTGCCCTTCGCCTTCACCTTCGAGCCGGCCGGACTGCTGACGCTGGTCAACGCGGGCGCCAGCTCGGTTGGAACCTTCCGCGTGGAGCGGAACGGCACCCTGACCCCGGCAGGCGCGCCGGTTTCCGACGGCCAGGTCGCCGCCTGCTGGATCGTCTCGCTGCGTGAGTTTGATTACGTCGCCAACACCGGCAGCGGCGACGTCAGTCAGTACCGGGTCAGCGGCGACGGAAGCGTGACCCTGGTCAACCCGGCGGCGGCATCCGGGATCCCGGGCGCGATCGACATGGCGTCGGCCGCGGGCCGCTTCCTCTACGTGGAGAGTGGAAGCTCGGGCTCGGTCGACGTCTTCGCCGTCGCCCCCGCCGGCTCGCTGACGCTGATCCAGTCGGTTGCGGTTCCAGATGGCGGCAGCCTGGAGGGTATCGTGGCCGGCTGACCGGTTTCGACACATCCGATCGCGTCGAGGGCCGCCGGTGATCTTTCCGGCGGCCCTCGGTTCTGGATAGGATCGGGTGATGGCATGGCAGCTGCGGCGCTACAGGATCCGCGAGGGCGCCATGGACGCCTGGATAGAGGAGTGGTCGCGGCACATCCGACCGCTGCGGGAGCGCCTCGGCTTCCAGGTGGTCGGCGCCTGGACGGCCGGCGTCAACGAGTTCGTGTGGATCCTTCGCTACGAGGGGCCGAAGACCTGGGCCGAGGCGGACGCCGCCTACTACTCGTCGCCCGAGCGAAAGGCGATCGAGCCGAACCCGGCCCGGCACGTCGAGGCGACCGAGGAGCTCATGATGTCGCCGGTCGTGCCACCGTCCTCATGAGAATGCGTACTGGTCCCCGATCGCGCGCCTCACGGCCAGGAGCACCTCATCCATGAACGCGCCCGAGGCCGGAGTGCCAAGCGGTCCTCGCCTGAGGAAGTCCTTGTCAAGGGTTGTGATCTCTTCGCAAAACAGAATTCCCGATCGGCGTAGTCCCGCAACACCGGATTCGATCGAAACGTGCGTTGGTCCCAGTCTTCCCGCGGTGAATACGGGAATCACGATCACATCATCTCGGTGCCGGTTTCGCACGTTCTCTGAGACTACGAGCGCCGGCCGCGGCTGGTGCGGGTCGTCGGGCTGGCCCGGGGTGTAGACGAGCCAGACCTCGCCGCGCCGGGGAAACTGGCGCGGTGAGTCAGCTCCCAGGGCGCCTCAGCCGTCGCTCGGCCGCCGCCCGGCGAGTGCGCTTCCAGGCAAGACGCTCCGACTCCTCGCGCGGATCGGGCGATTGGAATTGTTCGACCATCGCCTCTTCCTGGCGGGCGGCATACCAATGCAGGAGCGCCCTTTCCATCACCCTGCTTCGATCCGTGCCCTCATGGCGCTGGACGTACAGATCGACCGCTTCGAGCAGAACCGGGTCCACGGTCACGCTGACCTTGGCGCGGCGGCGAGCTGAAGCTTCGCTCACAGGATAGATTGTACTACCTTCCGTCCTACCGTTGCCCGGAGCTGGCAGGCCGAATGGCCCTAGAGACCCGTCCGTCCGGCCGATGGCCGCCGTAACGCTGGCAGCAAGACTGAGGCATGGCTCTGTCTTCCCTCCAGGTCGCCTCGTTCGAGCGCCAGCCGTTCTCCACCGCCCTGGCTCCCCTCGCCGCCCTCCTCGACGATCCGAGCGTGACCGAGATCATGATCAATGGTCCGGGCACGATCTACGTCGAGCGCGGCGGGCAGCTGCTGCTCACCGACCGTGAGTTCGACGACGAGAACCACCTCCTGAGGGCGATCATCGCGCTCGCGACCTCGGTGGGGCGCACCATCGACCCGGCCGACCCCGTGCTCGAGGGCCGACTGCCAGACGGCTCCCGCCTGACGGTGGCGCTGCCGCCGGTCGCCGTCAACGGACCGCTGGTCGCGATCCGCAAGTTCTCCACCATCCCCTACCAGCTCGACGACCTGATCCGGTTCGGGAGCCTCTCGACCGAGGCCGCCGCCTTCCTCAAGACGTGCGTGATGGCCCGGGCCAACATCCTGATCTCGGGCGGGTCCAGCGCCGGCAAGACGACGTTGCTGAACGTCCTGTCCGGCTTCATCGACGAACGGGAGCGGATCGTCACCGTGGAGGACGCAGCCGAGCTGCGGCTGCAGCAGGAGCACGTCTGCCGGCTCGAGGCGCCCGCTACCGGCGACCGTCCCCGGGCGCTGCGCGACCTGGTCAGCCTCGCGGTCCGCATGCGGCCCGACCGGATCGTCGTCGGCGAGGTGCGCGGCGCCGAAGCGCTGGACATGCTCCAGGCGCTGAACACCGGACACGACGGGGCCATGACCACGATCCACGCCAACAGCCCGAGGGACGCGCTGGTGCGACTGGAAACGCTGGTCCTGATGGCCGGCCTGGAGCTGCCGGTCAGCGCCGTCCGCCGCCAGATCGCGTCGGAGCTCGACGTCGTGGTCCACGTTGGGCGCCTGGCGGACGGGAGCCGGCGGGTGATGAGCATCGTCGAGCTGGCAGGCGTCGAAGACCAGGGCGTTACCATACAGGAGATCTTCCTCTCCGAGGCGGCCGACCCGACCGGCAGCCGGCGTGGCGGCACCCGGCTGCTGCCGACCGGCGTCCGCCCCAGGATCATCGACCGCGCCTTCAGCCTGGGCGTCGTCGCCCCCGACGTGCAACGCCTGTTTCCACCGAACCGGACGGCCGCCGCCCTCAAGCCGCGGCGTTCGACCCCGGCCGCAGAAGGTGGCGGGCCGACCGGCCAGGAGCGGCGGCTGGGCTGATCCACCGCGCCCAGGGCCGTCCTGGTTGTGACAGACAGCTGTCATAGGCCGCCTCTAGACTGCATCCTGAAGGGCAGGAATGCAGTATCTCGAAGGACGGCTGGTGGTCAGCCCGAGCGACCTGACGGGCTTCCTGGAGTGTGAGCATCTCACCCAGCAGGAGCTGGCCGCGGCGCGCGGCGAGCTGGCGCGGCCGGATCGGCTCGATCCCGAGCTGGAGATCCTGCGCCGGCGAGGCCTGGAGCACGAGACACGGCACCTGAACTCGCTGCGGGACCTGGGGAAGCGCGTGGTCGAGATCCCCTTCCCCGCCGACCGGCTGGCCGCGCTCGAGTCGGCGCACGAAGCGACCGTTACGGCGATGCGGCAAGGCGCCGACGTCATCTACCAGGGCACCTTTTTCGACGGGCGCTGGCGTTGCCACGCAGATTTCTTGCTTCGGGTCGACCAGCCGAGCGGTCTCGGCCGCTACCGCTACGAGGTTGCCGATGCCAAGCTGGCCAAGAAGGCCAAGGCGGCGGCCGTGCTCCAGTGTTGTGTCTACACCGAGCAGGTCGCCGCGATCCAGGGAATCGAGCCGGACCACATCACTCTGATCCTGGGCGACCGGTCGGAGGAAGAGCTGCGCTTCCGCGATTACGCCGCCTACTATCGCAGCGTCAAGCGTCGTTTCGAGGAGACGGTACTCGGTCCGGCAACGGCGACCTATCCCGATCCGGTCTCGCACTGCGACATCTGCCGTTGGATCGAGCCCTGCGATCGGCGCCGCCGCGACGACGACCACCTCTGCCTGGTAGCCGGGATGCGGCGCGACCAGACCCGCCGGCTGCAGACTTCGGGGATCGCGACCGTGGCCGATCTCGGCGCCAGCGCCATGGGGCAGCCGATCGCCGGCATCACAGACCTCGCCCTGGAGCGTTTGCGGCAGCAGGCACGGCTGCAGGTCGGCCGCCGCCAGACGGGCAGCCTGGCCTACGAGGTGCTGCCGCCGCTGGGCGAGCAGCTCGGCTTCCAGACCCTTCCTCCCCCCTCCCCCGCCGATCTCTTCTTCGACATGGAGGGCGATCCGTTCGTCGGCGACGACGGGCTCTACTATCTGTTCGGGGTGGCCGAGTCAGCCGGCGGCCGCTTCCAGTACCACGCCTTCTGGGGCCACGACGAGACGGCGGAGCGGCGAGCCTTCGAACAGACCGTCGACCTGATCATCGACCGGCTCGACCGCTCCCCCGACCTGCACGTCTATCACTACGCCCCGTACGAACCGAATGCGCTCAAGGAGCTGGCAGGCGGCTACGCCACGCGTGAGGCCGAGGTGGATCGCCTGCTGCGCGGGCGCGTGCTGGTCGACCTCTACCGGGTGGTGCGCCAGGGAGTCAGGATGTCCACCGAGTCCTATTCGCTCAAGAGCCTGGAGCCGTTCTACCGGCACGAGCGGGCCGGTGAGATCATCGACGCCGCCGCCAGCATCGTCGCCTACGAGGACTGGCTGCAGACTGGACAGCCGGGCCGACTGGAGGCGATCGCCCGCTACAACGAGGACGACTGCCTCTCCACGGCGCAGCTGCGCGACTGGCTGGAAGCGCGGCGCATGGAGGCGATCGCGCGCTACGGCGACATTCCCCGGCCGGCTCCCGAGGACAGGGCACCGAGCCAGACGCAGAGGGACGTGGACGAGCGGACGGCAGGGCTGGTCGAGCGCCTGCTGGCCGGAGTCCCCGAGGAGGAGACGGACCGGACGCCTTTGCAGCAGGCTGCCCACCTGCTCGCCCACAGCCTCAACTGGCACCGCCGGGAAGAGAAGTCCGAGTGGTGGGAGTACTTCCGCCTCTGCTCCCTGACCGACGAGCAGCTGATCGAGGAGCGCGAGGCGATCGGCGGGCTGGCTTTTTCGGGAGAGGTCCGGCAGGAGCGGCAGTCCAACGTCTTCCGCTACCACTTCGACGCCGGGCAGGAGTACAAGATCGGAATCGGGGACAAGCCCGAAGACCCGCGCCGGCAGCGGGGCGCGGGCGCGGTGGTGGCGCTGGATCCGATCGCAGGTTGGATCGAGCTCAGCCGTGGTCTCAACGTAGAGGTGCCTCATCCGACCTCGCTGATTCCCTCCAGCCCGATTCCCACCAGGGAGCAGCGCGACTCACTCCTGCGGCTTGGCCGGTGGATCGAGGAGAACGGGTTCGACGGCGAGGGCGCGCATCGGGCGGCGCGCGACCTCCTGTGCCTGCGACAGCCGCGATTCTCCGGCATGTCCCCGGGATCGCCGCTGGCCCGGCCTGGCGAGCGCGCCAGGGACGCCGCCCTGCGGCTTGCGCCCTTGCTCGATCACTCCTACCTCGCCATCCAGGGCCCTCCTGGCTCGGGCAAGACGACCGCCGCCGCCGCGCTGGTCCTGGAGCTGGTGCGGCAGGGCAAGCGGGTGGGGATAACAGCCAGCAGCCACAAGGTGATCGGCAACCTGCTGGACAGGGTCGCAGAGGAGGCGCGTCGCACCGGCCAGGCGCTGCGGGCCCTGCAGAAGGCCGATCAACGCGAACGCTGCGCCTCCCCG
>Ga0209805_1002335_pt1 | contig 11073 bp, 6 predicted proteins | sample GraSoiAngelo_148_FD_185905 | JGI IMG/M metagenome (GOLD analysis project Ga0209805, IMG submission 185905) | Grasslands soil microbial communities from the Angelo Coastal Reserve, California, USA - 14_1009_09_20cm (SPAdes) (version 2) | ecosystem: Environmental > Terrestrial > Soil > Grasslands ... | reverse complement strand
ACGGCAGCAGCTACAACGATTCGGTCGGGATGACGAATCATTTTCAAAACGCGAAACCGAAACTGAAATGGAACGCGCCGAAATCTTCGTGCTCGCGCGGGTTGGGATTGACGCCGTAATCGAGCCGGATCGGACCGATGGGGAGTTTATAGCGTAAGCCCGCGCCGATGCCGTAGCGCATGTCGCCCAGACCGGGATTGTCCGCTTCGGGCAGCAGGTTGCCGGCATCCACAAAAACGGCGCCCTGCAATTCGCCATAGAGGGGAAACGTATACTCAACATTGAAAATAGTATAAAATTCCCCGCCGAGCGGGTGGCCCCTGTGATCATGCGGGCCAAGATCGCGTTCGCCGAAACTGCGCACAGTGGTGCTGCCGCCGTTGAAGAAACGTTCGTCAATTGGAATTGCGGTTATGTCGCTGGTGCTTTCCTTAAGCGGCCGGACCAAACCGGCGCGGGCGCCGAACTCGAGCAAGGTTTTGCCAATCGGGATGAAATAACTGGCGCGCGCGGTCGTGCGAAACAACTCGATCTCGCTTCCGATTCCGCTGGCGGCGAGTTCGAAGGTTTGATCAAAGACAAAACCGCGGGTGGGCACGACGGGGCTATCGCGCAAATCGAGGGTATGAAAAAAACCAACCGAACTGACGAAGTAGCGCATGTCACCAAGGAGATCATCATGGATATCCGCGCTGATAATTTCGACATGCCGCTGTGAGGCGAAAAGACCGACCTTGTATTGTTTCGTGAAATTGTAGGAAAATTCCACCCGGTCACCGATTTCGAACTTTGAGTAACCATCGAAATCGAATGTGAGTGCACTAAGCCGAATTTTCAGTTCGACGTTGCTTTCGAGAAAATGCGGATCGTCCCACAAAATTTCACCTTTGTAGCCGCGCTGTGAAACCTCGATCGAAGTAATCAGCGGCCGGCCATAACCAAACAGGTCACGATCGGCAAAACTAAAGCCGACGATACCGCCAACGTACGAACCGTAGCCTACGGAAAAGCCAAACTCTTTCGCTTTTGCTTCTTCGGCGGCAATGTCGAGCCGAAGATAATTTCCATCCTCGGGCTGGGGATTGATTTGCAGGACATTGAAAAGGCCAGTGCGCATCAGCTCGCGAAACTTTTCGTCCAACACATCCGGGCTGTAAGTTTTCCCCCGCAACGAAGCAAAACGATTGTAGACGTAACTCGGCCGCAGCCGACGCAGCCCTGCGACATTGACTTCGCCAAATTTGTAAACTGGTCCCGGCGAAATCACGACCACGACCGGGACATGACCAGCAACGGAAGCTTCCACCTCGCCAATCGCTTCTACTTTCACCGAATAATAACCGCGCGCCTTGTAGTAGGCTTGCAAGCGCCGCGAAATGTCATCAACCCGACGGTCGGTATAAGGTTGCGAAAGCAAATCGATCATCTGCCCGCGTAGCGTTGCTGCGTCGTAAACAGGATTTCCGCGAAAAATTAGATCCCCAAAAAAATATTGCAGACCTTCCTGCACCGGCATCGTGACATCTACCCGGGCGCCCTCCGCGCTGAAATGATATTGCGGCGCATCAACTACCGAGTCGAGATAACCTTCTCCAACGTAATAGCGATGCACCAGTTCGGCGCCTTCCTGCATATCGGTCGCGACAAAGGGCAGGTTCTTTTGCAACCGCGAGTAACGCTCTCGTGTCGGGCCGACCGCGTACTCAAAGAGTTTTTCGGCCGGAACGTGATTGTTACCAACGAAATTAATCGTGCCCAGAATCGCCTGCGGCCCTTCGGTCACATCAAGGACGAGGCGCGATCCGCCCTCGATGGAATAGTGGACATCTACTTTGGCATAACCGTGTTTGCGGTAGAAGAGCTCGAGAAAAAAGGCGGTGTCATCGGCGCGCGCGGCCGTTAATCCAAAATCGTGGATGGTTGCGATTTGTTCCTTCAGGACCGATCGCAATTCTTCCTCCTTGAATGCGGTCGTGCCGCGAATCTCCAGGTTAGAGCTCCGCGCCTTTTGCGTTTCGCGGCGTTCGATAACCTTACGCTCACGCGCGCGTTCCTCCGGCCGTTTGACATCCACTGCGCTTTGGCCACGCAGGTCCGACACGCTCGTGACTACCATTAGCGCGAGAAAAAAAACGCCGTGTCGCATTTCAATGGAATCGGATGAGGTATTTCACTTGACCGCGAAATTCTCCTCCAACTCCAAGGTCACCGACAAGCACCCAATTCTCGTTAACTTTAAATCGCGCGGTTGCCTGCTCACGACCGGTGCGCGGATCGACCGTGCCAAGATCGACCTGCAAACGGTCGAAGACGGAATTGCTCTGGGTAGGCTGCCCTTTCTTGAAAATCTTCCGGTAAAGCTGCTGCACCAGCAGCATGGCAGCGCGACCAGCCAGGACGTTGCTATTTCCAGCCAGCTCCTGACGGGTCGCTCCGGTAGCGAGAAGCGAAATTATTTCCTCCTGCGGCAGGGGCGGCTCGCTCGTGAAAATGGCCTGGGGGGCGAGTGAGTTGCCATAGACGTAAACGCGCACGGTGTAATCGCGGATCACCGATCTGCCTTGCAGGTCGATCTTGGGATTAAACGAATCACTCGGATCAAAATAGAGAAAGCCGTTGGTCACATCGAGCCGGCTGAAAGGCAAAGTCGCTTCTACGCCTTGCAATTTCACTATCCCTTTCAATTCCGGATGGGAACCGGTGCCGCCTAAATGTAAATCTACAATAGCGTTCCCATTCGCGAGGTTACCGCGAATGGAAAACGGATCTTTCGTTTTAATCGTGAGATCGAATTTCCAATCGCGCAACGGCGGAGTCTTAATCGAATAGTCTGGCCGGTCTTCAATTGGCTCCGGCGCGGGCCTACCCGGTAATCCGATCGGGATCAAATCGATGTCCTTTAGAAAATGACTGTTCGTCAGGGCGACATTTCCTTTCACCGTCGCGCTCATCACCGGCCCGCTTACTTTCAAATTTGCGTCTGCCCGTGCGGTGAGTGAATCGTTGCGCGCAATCAGGATACTTTCCGCGCGCAAATCGAGATCAATGTTTGCGTCGGTCAGCTTGGTGAAAACGACCCGGCCACCAATAGTGAACGGTCCGCCGGCGAGATCGCCGTGGAACTTCTCCAGGGTCACGGCGTTGTCGTGAAAAATCAGGCGCGATTGAAATCCGCGCAGCGCTGGCAATGTCGCGTTGGTGAAGCGCGCCTCGTTAATGGTGATGTCGCCGCTGCCGGTGAAGGCCGGGCGCGCAATCGTTCCGCCAATGGCGACATCGAACGCAACGTCTCCGTCAAGTTGTTCGACCGCGGGAATAAATTGCCGCAAAAAATTCACCGAGCTTCGCGGCAGGCGGACTGTTGCCTGCACGGGCGTGTTCTCGTCAAACGAGCGCGTGCTCAATATTTTGCCGGCGTCGAGCGGCATTGTTGCCGCAATACTGACCGGCTGAATTTTAGGTTGCTTCAATTCACCAGCGAGATTGAGCTTGTTTCCAGCGGCGTCCGCCGAAAGACGAAATGTAGCCGGATCAAGATTCGTTAGTTTCGGATTGCGCAAATCACGCCCATCCACATCGAGATGGGCTTGCAAATCCGCCAGGGTGCCGCCGGCTTGCAGCTTCACTGACAGGAATCCGCTCGCGGCCGGCTCGATTCCAAAGTCATCGAACAATTTCTTGAGATCGAGATTCGTCGAATCAAATGTCGCGTTTACTTTTCCATCACGCGGAAAAACCGGCTGGTTGGTGCCGACATTTCTCCAGATGAACGGGACAGACGCATAACCGGATGCGTATTTCGCCTGCCCCTGATCCAGCTGGATCTTGGAAATCTCCAGGGTCTGGCCTTTCGCAGAAACGATTGCCTGAAAATCCATCCGATCGCTTCCGATGAAGATTGTCGGAATCTCGAGCCCCGCTGGCGAATAAGTGGCGTCGACGTTTGCCGTCAACGCTTTCATGTCGCCGAGCTGGCCATTCCTCCACGCCAGTTTTAAAGATCCGTTTTCCGTTAGCTTCGAGGCTGAGCCGCGTCCATCCCAATTCAATAAGAATGAACCGCGCAATTCCGTTTTGTTTCCGTTCGCCTCCAGCAACGGCTTGAGCGTGCTCATATCCGCAATATCAACCGCGAGTTTGCCCGCGTATTTTTTCTCGCCCCGCAAATCGAGCGTCCCCTGCCCGTTCACGAAATCGCGTTGATTAAGATTGGCGGTCAAATCATTGAGAAAGATTTTGCTCTGCCAGATCGATCCCGCGCTGCTTAGTTGCGGAATCGACAAATTGCGGATTTGTAGGTTCGATCCGTAAACATTGAACCATCCATCCGCAATTGCTCCGTTCCACTGCACGATTCCCGAGGCGTTGAGTGTGCCGCTGACCCGGTTCGGCGAGTTGCCGTACCAAAAATCGGCCGTTTGCGGAGCATTGATCGCGATCTGAGCCGTTGCCGCTTGTTTGATGAAATCTCTTTCGTCGGCGCGCAATCGCACTGACACGTTACCCACGATCTTGTTCGATCCGCGCTGCACTGCGACGTTGCTGATCGTAATGAGGCTGCCGCTTTGATCGAGCCGCCCTGAAATTGTGTCGGCGGCGAATTCGCTGTTTCTCACGGCCGAGACGACCGCTGTAGCATTGGCGCGCAGCCCCTCAAACCAATGCGCGTCTTTCGCGTGCAATCGTAAATTTTTTTCAGCCGTCGCCGTCGCTTCGAGCTTTTCCAGAGTGACATCCCCACTGCGAACCGGCCCCGAGGCAACACGAAACGTGGCCTGCAACTGCTCGTCGCGAATTTCCAACGTCCCGTTAATTTGCCCGTGACCGCTTAGCGGTTTCTCCATCGCGGAGGTGATGGGGCCGAGATCGAGATCGTTGCCAACGACCTCAAACTTTGCGGGACTGCGCCCCAGATCGTCAGCGCGTTCCGGCAATTGAATTGTCCCGTGAATTTGGAGCGCCGTTCCCGCGCGCGTGAGTTCGACCGGTTGAATCGTTGCCATCCCATCGTGAGCAGAAATCTGTGCCGCCGCCCGATCGAAAGTCGTGCCCGCCACTTGCAGATCGCTCACAACGCCATCCCCCGAAGCCGCCCAGGTCTTCGGCGCACCCAATAAACCAGCAAAATCGAATGTGAAATTTTCGACCTCCCCCTGCACCGGCGCATCCGAGAACAAACCGAGCTTTTTTGCGGATGAGAGCGAAAGATTGCGCGCGGTCGTGTGCGACTTAATGAAAAGCGATCGAGCTTGTTCTGTCAGCGAGGCCTGCAAATCAATCGGTGCGCCGTCGAGTGTCCCGACTAAACGCAATGCCATCATGTGTTGCCGAATGCGCGAGGCATCGACATTAATGAGCGAGAAGCGCGTCTGCTCATTCAGGACGACGTCGCGCAAAACCAGATTACGATTTTCGTAACTGGCCGTGCCGGTCACGCGTGTCCACGCTTCGCCTGTCGGTAATTGCAACAACGCCACGCTCAGAGCACCAGGGGCACGCGGATTCAAATCGAGCGAAAAATTTTCCGCGATGAAATCATGTGCCGGATCGCGCACGATCACCGTCACATTTTCCAAGCGTGCTCGTTCCGGAAAAACAGCCGGCAACGTCACCTTTTCGCGCGGACGCGGCGCAACTTGCACCCGCATTTTGCCGGGATCGACGACCACGTGGGCGTTTCGTGTCTCAATCGAATTGAGAAAATCGGCGTGACCGCGGATCAATGAAAATAAATTGTATTCCGCGTGAATGTATTCTGCCTCTGCAACTTCGATCGCGGCCGGTCCGGTCGGAACGACATGGAGATTACGGACCGTGAGTGCGGTAAAAACGTTTCCCTCTGCGCGAAAACTTAACTTGAGATGTTCTTTCGCTGCGCGGTGAACAGCAAACCAATGAATGGCGCCGAGCAGAATTGGCCGGTGAAAAATGACGAGCAGCGCAAGGATTATCCCAATCGAAATCCAAATGCGACGCCTTCGTGTTCCCTTCGGCTGTGAATTTTCCTCCTGATCATCTTCCACGAGCATTTTATCCTATGGACTGCTCTGGAAAGAGCAAGGGATCGGAAGTTTGAGGTTTGAATCGTCTGGAGCGGGCGGAGGGGACACGCTTCTTTGGCACGCCACAGCTAACGAAGGCGACTACATGTCCTGGGACGCGCAGAAGCGCGCCCCTCCGTTTCATTCGATCCACCCGCTTTGCCGTCGCACTCCAAGCCACGCATCGGTTTAACCCCTGATTCGGTCTGCGGTTTCCAAGTTGTTTAAGGTTTGAAGCTTATCCACTTCCTCATCACCGATTTGAGGCAGAGCCAGTGCGCCAGCGGCGAGTCTTAGCCGGAGGGACATGCTTCCTTGGCACGCCGTAGCTAAGGAAGGCGGCTGCAAGTCCGGGAACGCGCAGAAGCGCGCCCGTTCATTCGATCCGCCAAATCCGGAGCGCGGCATTTTTCACGATGAGTTCAATTTCGCACTGCTGAGGCGGCTTCCCATCCTCAGCTGGCCAGAGCTCATCATCGAAATGCAGGGGCCATTTCGTCCAGCGCAGCCGCATCTTGGTCAATCGTTTCGGCCGGAGCGGAAACTTCCGTCTTTTGCCCGCCACGCGCGCGTCGAAATAATCCAGCAGCAAAGCACGGTCCTCTTCCCGTGCGCCGACAAAATCGAAACTCCCGTCATTCGTTTTCGCATCCGCGGCCAGAGTCAGGACGGGGCCGACGGAGCGAATGTTCATGGCGTGCCACAGCAAATAACGTCCGGACAAATCACTACCTTCAACCTCGATTTCCCACTGGCGTGCCCGATAAGTCTGTAATCGCCGACGCAGCTCTTTGACATGACGCCTCATCGCCTCTGCTTTTGATTTCGGCTCATCCTTTTTGCCGTCCCTTTTTGGCGCTCGCATATAATCCGCGAACAAACCGGCGCCGGCGCCCTCGAAGAAATAGCGTTTGCCCCAGGGCCCGCGCGCCTGTCCGACATCAAACGTGTTGCATTTCCCGTGATTTAGTTGCTCGATCAATTCCTTCTCCGAAAGGCAAAAGCCGAGTGAACGCGCGAAATTATTAGCTGTCCCCATCGGCAGCACGGCCAGCGGGATTTCGCTGTCCATCGCTACCAGACGACGCGCCACTTTACTTACGGTGCCGTCTCCACCCGCCACCAGGACGAGATCGATTTTCTTTTTCAGCGCTTTCATGATCCCTTTCTTTTTTGACGACTGATACGTTGCTTTGTGCCCCGCTCTTTTCAGCGCCTTTATGAAATCCTCGCCCTCGTGTTCCTCGCTTCCCGCTTTCGGATTGTGCACGAGAAGAATGCGCATCGATGTACCTCGCAGCGCAGCGTGAAGGCGCGCTTATCTTCAAGAGCATTCGGCCAAGAGCGTGTCCAGCCGCGTTTCATCTAAGAATGCAATCGCGCATCCTTATCTGTAACGACGACGGCATTTACAGTCCCGGCATCGCCTCTCTCGCCAAGGTCGCGTCCCGTTTCGGCGACGTGCGCATTGTCGCGCCCGATGTCGAGCAATCCTCGATGGGGCACGCCATCACCTCATCGCGTCCGCTGCGCTACCGCCGCACCCCGTTGCCCGGCGGTTTCGAAGCTTACCGCGTGAATGGAACGCCGGCCGATTGCGTCGCGCTGGGCACCTATTTATGGGAGCGGGTTAATCTTGTTCTTTCCGGGATCAATCTCGGGCCGAATCTTGGCAGCGCTTGCTGGCACTCGGGCACGCTCGCTGCCGCAAAACAAGCTGCGTTGCTCGGATTACGCGGTATCGCTTTTAGCACCGCTGTCAGTATTACCGAGAAAGCACCTGACTTCAGTCAACTGGAACCATACGTCGAGAAAGTGCTTGAGCTTCTTCTCGAAGAGAAAGAGCTGTGCCTGGTAAATGTGAACGTACCGGAAAAACCGAGAGGCATTCGGTGGACGCGCCAAGCGGTCAAGCAATACGACGGTAAAGTTGTTCCAGGCAAGGATCCGATGAAACGGGCGATCTACTGGTTCACCATCAAACCATTGGAAGGCGAAGAAGAAGGGACTGATCGCTGGGCCTTTGGTAAAAATTTCGTTTCCATTACGCCTCTCCGTCTTGACCTGACCGACGAAAGAAATCTTGCTCGAGTCCTGGCGCTGCCGATCACGCCAGCGCGAACAGCCCAGCGAAAACGGCCAGCAAAATCGACAAAACGAAATTCTTCTCGCTAACTGATTACAAATAACTTGTGCCAGCTTTCGTCTGGCTTCCGGCCGAAGTGCAAGTGAAGTTAATGTGTAGGTGCGGGTAATTAAGAATGATTACTGGGACTGACGTCACCGTTTGGACAATTTCCGGGCTGCTCGCGATTGGTATTGGCTGGAGTGCTTACGCGAAACGGAAAACGCGCGACAAACTCGTGCGCGAACTGGCGGCGATGGAACCGGATCGCCGAGAAAAAGTGCTCCAGCGCCTTAACCCGAAACTCGCCATGGAAATGCGTGAGCAATTAATGGAACGCTTCCAGATAATGAGTTAGCGGGCGGGCTTACTGAAGCGCGACTAACAGCTGCAGTTCTTCCCGCAATTGCATTTCTTATTATCGTTCATGGGGCAGTTCTTGCCGGTTTTCTTGCAGCTCTGAGGCTCTGCCGCAAAACCAGCACTACAAATCGCTGCCGCCAAAATCGAAAACAGAATTTTGGTGTAATTTTTCATCAGGCCAGTCTCGGCCGCGATCCGAAATGACGCCAATGGAAAAATCGCCGTCGCGCCCCCAGGGGTCACCTGACGGGGGTCGCGTTTGGGCTTGCCTTGTTTTTTTCTTCCCATTCCAGCAAAGCCAACCGCGGACACATTCGATCCGGCTTTCGCTTCCGCAGCGGGATGAGGAGCGCCGGCATCTTGCTGGCTCGTTTCGGCTAGTCCCGAGTATCTATCTAATGTCAACGGTGCGCCGAGACCGCAGGGGAACACAGGTCACAGACCTGTGTGGCGCACAGACCTCAGGTCTGTGTTCCTCACCTTTGCCAAAAGGGTCACCGTCGAAGATTGAATAGCGCTCCAATCGTGACGACGGAAAATAGATAAGAAATTTGAGCGAATCGAGCGATAACGCCTAGCCGGCTTTTTGGAACCAACGCTACGCCTCAGGGGAGACACCATGGACGTTACACGCTGTTCCCGCGGCGCTCCGCTCTTTCGTCAAGGGAAGGCAGAGGCGAGGAACGTCTTAATCCCTGGCTGCGAAACCGATCATGATGTCCTTCAGTTTTTTCAAACCGCCGGCGGCAGAAATTTTCGGCAAATACTTCCGGTTGATTCGTGATGTTAAAGTCTCCGATTCAGTTGCGATGTTCGCTGGAATGGAGCGGTGGCAGGAATGGCAACTCGCCGCTCCGGAGGTACAGATAAAGGGTTAGCGCCTTAGCAGTCTGGCTGACGACCTTGAGTGCTAATCGTTTGCGATGTTGAGCGGAAATTCCAAAAGCTAAATCCCAAGCTCCAAACAAATCCCAAATGAAAAAATCCCCTTCACCGCAACGCAGGTGAGTCGCTTTTAAGTGCCCCGTAGTCTGCGGGCGAATTTTATACGAGCGCCCCGGCGCAACTGGAGCCGGTGCCCGCGGTGCAGCCAAAGCAGTGGTTGCCGGTGAGAATTTCGCGATTCTCGACTGTCGCCGGATCGAGGTCCCAAAGATGGAGCGGCCCGTTTCCGTTGCGCCAGTTCATCTTCAGCATCTGATTGAAGTCGCAGTCGAAAACTTCGCCGGTCCAACCGACACTGATAGTGTTGCGACACATTAAGCCGGAGACCGTTGCCGGATTAAAATTGTCGATCAAGAGCTCCATATACTCTTCCAATTTATTGTTGTGACGAAGATAGGAAGCGAAACGGGCGATGGGCAGGTTGGTGATGGTGTAAAGATTGTTGAAAACGATCCCGAAATGGTTCTTCAACTCGCGTTTGTAATCCGCTTCCAGCTCTGCCTGCGGACCAGGGAGAAATGCGCCCACCGGATTGTAGACCAGATGAAGAGGTAGATCGCTGCCATAACCTAACGAGTTTAAGACACGCAGAGCTTTAATGCTGCTATCGAACACGCCTTGGCCGCGCTGGGCGTTCACGTTCTCCGCAGTGTAACACGGCATCGATGCGATAATCTCGACTTTGTGCCGCGCCAGAAATTGCGCCAGACCCTCGTAGCCCGGTTCGAGCAGGATGGTGAGATTGCAGCGATCAATTACGCGACGTGACGGACGCAGCGTTTTTACTCGTTCGATGAAATAGCGGAAATCCGGAATCATTTCCGGCGCGCCACCGGTAAGATCAATCGTCGGAATCTCACTCCGCGCGAACCAATCGACAACGCGATCAACCGTCTCGCGCGTCATGATTTCTTTGCGCTTGGGACCGGCGTTCACGTGACAATGCACGCAGGCCAGATTGCAAAGTTTCCCAAGATTGACCTGCAATACCTCGGTTTTCGAGCGACGCAATGGCAGAGAATGCGCAGTGAGCGTTTCAGAAAACCGATTCACGTATTAAGTTTGCATGATGTTATCATTTTGACGAAACCGGAAATGCCTAACGCTCGGCAGGAGTCAGCTAAAGTTGGCTCCGGGCTAATCTCGATCATTGTTCCAGTGCTAAACGAAGCCACGAGCATCGAGCGGTTTCTTCGGTGCTTGCGTGAGAGAGCCGGTGACGCCGAGGTAATCATCGTCGATGGGGGCAGCAGCGATGGTACATTCGATCTGGCACGAAATCATTGCGATCGCTTTTTAAATGCTCCGCGTGGTCGCGCGGTCCAAATGAATGCCGGGGCGCGCGCTGCGTCGGGCGACATCTTTTGGTTCGTGCACTCCGATTGCGAAGTGCCACGCGGTTGCCTTCAACAAATAGCTGACGCGCTTCGTCAACCCGAGGTGGTCGGCGGTTTCTTTCGCATTCGCATTCCGAATGAGCGTTTTGTATATCGTTTAACCGATTCGTTCGCGCACTATGCCGGCCTCCTCTTGCGCACACGCTTCGGCGATCACGGGTTCTTCTGCCGACGCACCGCATTTGAAGAAATTGGAGGATTC
>Ga0209805_1002332_pt1 | contig 11083 bp, 8 predicted proteins | sample GraSoiAngelo_148_FD_185905 | JGI IMG/M metagenome (GOLD analysis project Ga0209805, IMG submission 185905) | Grasslands soil microbial communities from the Angelo Coastal Reserve, California, USA - 14_1009_09_20cm (SPAdes) (version 2) | ecosystem: Environmental > Terrestrial > Soil > Grasslands ... | reverse complement strand
GGCCGAGGGGGCGCGTGACCGCGCCAGCTTCTTTGGGGATACCGGGGTCACCGGCATCGAGGTCAGCGGCGGCCGGGTTCGTGGGGTGACCACCACCCGCGGGCGGATCGCAGCCGACACGGTTCTACTCAGCGCCGGGATCTGGGGCCCGCTGATCGGGCGGATGGCCGGCGTGCCGATTCCCCTGCAACCGGTCCAGCACTTGATGGCGACGACCGCACCGCTGCCCGAGCTCAAAGGGCAACCGGGCGAAATCAGCCAGCCGATCGTCCGCCACCAGGATCGTTCGATGTACTTTCGCCAGCGCGGCGAGCGCTACCTGATCGGCGCCTACCGTCACGAGCCTCTGCTGGTGGAGCCGGAGGATCTGGCCACCCGGTGGGACGGTCGCATGCCCTCGACCGTGCCGTTCAATGAGGAAGCGTTCCGGCCCTCACACCAGTACGCGATCGAACTGTTCCCCGGCATGCGGGGGGTCCCGCTGGAGGAGAAAGTCAACGGGCTATTCTCGTTCACCCCGGACACGCACTCACTGATAGGCGAGTCGCTGGATGTACGCGGATTCTGGGTCGCAGAGGCGGTCTGGATCACACACGGCGGCGGCGCCGGCAGAGTGGTCGCCGAGTGGATGACCCAGGGTGTGCCCAGCCTTGACCTGCACGAGGCCGACCTCAACCGGTTTTATCCGCACGTCTTCAGCCGCCCCTATATCCGGGAGCGGGGGGCGCAGAACTACCGGGAGGTCTACGACATCATCCACCCGCTTCAGCAGATGGAGCACCCGCGCAACCTCCGGCTCGCTCCGTATCACCAGCGATTCAAGGAGCAGGGTGCCGTCTTCTTCGAGGCAGCCGGCTGGGAGCGACCTCAGTGGTATGAGACGAACGAGCAATGGCTGGCGAGTGGCCATAAGCCGGTCCGACGCGGCTGGTCGGCTCGCTACAGCTCGCCCATCGTCGAAGCGGAGCACCGGGCCGCCCGTGAACGGGTGGTGGTTTTTGACGCGACCCCGTTCACCAAGCTCGAGGTCGAGGGAAGGGGCGCACTCGCCTTCCTCCAGCGGATCGCCGCCAACCAGATGGACCATCCGATTGGCAAGGTCACCTACACCGCCATGCTCAACGACCGGGGCGGGATCGAGTGCGACCTCACCGTGACCCGAATTGACCAAGACCGCTTCTGGGTGGTAACCGGCGGGGGGGTTGGCATGCATGACCTCGCCTGGATTCGCCGACAGATGCCGGCGGATGGCTCCGTACATCTGACGAACCTGACCTCCGGCATGTGTTGCATCGGTCTGTGGGGCCCGGCGGCGCGGGAGCTGCTGCAAGCGGTGACCGCGGAGGACGTGTCCAACCGCGCCTTTCCTTACCTGACCGCACGGCGGCTTACGGTCGGCTTCGTGCCGGCCTTCGCCATCCGCATCTCGTACGTCGGCGAGCTGGGCTGGGAGATTTACGCGCCGACCGAGTATGGGCTGACGCTCTGGGACTCGCTCTGGCGGGCGGGGCAGGCGCTGGGAGTGACCGCGCTGGGCGGCGGGGCGTTCGATTCCCTACGGCTCGAGAAGGGCTACCGACTGTGGGGCGCCGATATCCATTCCGAATACAACCCCTACGAGGCCGGGATCGGGTTTGCCGTCCGGCTCAACAAGGGCGACTTCACCGGCCGTGCGGCGCTGCTCCGAGCGAAACAGGAGGGCATCGCGCGCAAACTCACCTGCCTGACCGTCAACGATGACACGGTGATGATGGGGAAAGAGCCGATCCTGAGTGACGGCGAGGTGGTGGGGTTCGTAACGAGCGCGAACTACGGATACACGGTAGGTAAGAGCATCGTGTACGGTTATCTCCCGCTCGAGCTGTCCGTTGCCGGGAGACAGGTCGAGGTGCAGTACTTCGGCGAGCGGCACAGCGCAACCGTGGTCAGGGAGCCGCTCTTCGACCCCGACATGATGAGACTCAAGGACCTGCCAGGGGCGTCGCCCGACACGGCTGCGGGCCGCCCCGAACCCGCGCTTGAGACATTTGTGAGGAGAGGGTGATGAAGGTCATCGAGAAAGCGCAGTCGCTGCGGATGTTTGTCGGCGGGAAGTGGCAGGCCTCGGAAAGCGGAAAGACGTTCGCGGCCGTCAGCCCCGGCACCGGGGAAATCATCGCCCAGATCCCCGAAGCAACGCGGGAGGACGCCCGACAGGCGGTGGAGGCTGCAGCCAGGGCACGCTCAGCAATGGCCAGCCTCGGCTTTTTCGAGCGGGCCGCCATGCTTCATCGGATCGCCGACGTCATGGAGCGCCGCCGCGAGGAACTTGCCCGCTGGCTGACGCTCGACCAGGGCAAGCCCTACAAGGCTGAAGCCCTGGGCGAGGTGGGCGAGGCAATCGAATATTTCCGGATCGCGGCAGAGGACATCAAGCGGCTCGAGACGAGCGTCATCCCATCCATGAGCCCAAACAAGCTGGTCCTCACGCTTCGTGTGCCTCGCGGGGTCTATGCGGTGATCACGCCCTGGAACTGGCCGCTGACCATGGCCACCGAATTCATAGCGCCGGCGCTGGCGGGCGGAAATACCGTCGTATGGGCACCGGCTTCGTCTACCTCCGCGATCTCGGTGAAACTGATGGAGTGCATAGTCGAGGCTGACCTCCCGGCCGGAGCCGTCAACCTGATCACCGGCCCAGGATCCGTTGTCGGTGATGAGATTGCCGGCCATCCGCTGGTTGCCGGCGTCGGATTCGTCGGCTCCACTGAAACCGGCCGCTCGGTGGCCCGGCGAGCCGCGGGCAAGCACGTGATGCTCGAGCTGGGTGGAAACGGCCCGATCGTGGTGTTCAAGGACGCCAACCTCGATAAGGCAGTGGAAGGCACCATCGTCGGCTGCTTCCTATGCGCCGGGCAGAGCTGTACCGCCGGGGAGCGCATCCTGGTCGAGGCCTCACTCCAGGACGAGTTCGTCTCACGACTGGCGAAGGCCGCATCGGCCTTGCGGCTTGGCGATCCCTTCGACGACGAGACCACCCTGGGACCGCTGAACAACGAGGGTGTGGCTCAGAAGATGGACGAGCATGTCGCCGACGCCACCGGTCGCGGGGCCAGGCTGGTTGCCGGCGGCTCTCGCGCATCGGGGTTCCCCACCCGGCTCTTTTACCAGGCAACGGTGCTCAGCCATGTCGACGCCCAAATGCGGGTAAGCCGCGAGGAAACCTTCGGCCCGATCGCTCCGATCATCCCGTTCAGGACGGAAAGCGAGGCGCTCGCGCTGGCAAACGATTCGCCCTACGGGCTGCTGGGGTCGGTTTACACGCGCGACATCAACCGGGCTCTGAGGTTCGCGCAAAGGCTCGAGACAGGGTGGGTCAACGTGAACGAGTCGTCAAACTATTGGGAAGCTCACATCCCGTTCGGGGGCAAGGCCGGCAAGGAGAGCGGGCTGGGGCGGGTTGGCGGCCATTTCGCCCTGGAGCAGATGACGGACCTGAAGACGATCATCGTCGACGTCGAGGAGGGCTGAGGTGGCGGTCGAGGCACGCGTTCCCCTGGCTGACGTGATAGCCGAGGCCCAGCGAATCTCGGCGGCCGCGACCGTTCGGCGAGTTGCGGTCAAGCTGGTCGGCGGAGCCGGGATCAACCTGCATTCGAGCAGCGCTCAGCGACCACCGCTCAAGCGAAAGTATGGAGACCTGGACTTCGTCGCGCCTTCGCGGCAGCGCGGCGAGGTGCAGAAGCTCTTCGAGTCGCTCGGCTACCAGGGCGAAATCCGCTTCAACACCTTGAACGGGCACCAGCGGTTGCTCTACCTGGACGGCCAGAACGGCCGTCAGATCGACATCTTCATCGACCGGATGCGGATGTGCCACATTGTGGAGCTGGCGGATCGCCTGAACCATGCGGGCCCCTGCCTGACTCCGGCAGACCTCCTGATCAGCAAGCTCCAGGTCTACGAGGTCAACCAGAAGGACCTTGTCGATACCGTCGCCCTCCTACTCGACCACCCCATCGCCGACCACGATGACGATGCCATCAACGCTTCCTACATTGCCCGGCTCACATCGCAGGACTGGGGACTCCATCGCACATTGCGGATGAACACCGAGAAAGTCCGGTCCGCGGTCAAGGACCTCGAAGTGCCGGCCGAGACGGTCAACCAGCGTCTGGACGAACTCTGGCGGGCGATCGAGGCACACCCCAAGTCGTTGAAGTGGAGGCTCCGTGCCAGAGTCGGCGACCGGATGGCCTGGTATGAACTCCCAGAGGAGGTTCGGCAGCCCTACCAGCCCGACTGACGGGTCAGGCCACTCTTTTCGAGCTGGCTCCCTCTCGACGAAGGCTCTTGTCCGCGTACATCGAACGGTCGGCGGCTGCGAGCAGCTCATCGCTGGTGGCGCCATCAGCCGGGTGTGAGGCAGTGCCGATCGAAACAGATATGGGCTCCAGGGAGTCAGCCGGGGTGAGCAAGGTGCCCCCGATACGCCGAGCCAGTGAAATGGCGCCCACCTGATCGACGCCGGGCATCAGTATCACGAACTCATCGCCGCCCCAGCGCGTGACCAGGTCATCATGGCGCAGGTGGCCGACCAGCACCGCGGCCACCCGCTTGAGCACCGCGTCGCCGGCAGCATGGCCCCGGGCATCGTTCACCTGCTTGAGGCCGTCGACGTCGAGCATGATCACCGAGAACGGCTCCGGGATGGATTCCTCAAGCCTCCCGGTGAGCTTTTGCTCGAATGCCCGCCGGTTGGCCAGCCCTGTCAGCGGATCAGTTGTGGCGCTGGTCTCGAGCCGCTCGATCAACCGTGCGTTGGCGATAGAGACAGCGGCCTGGTTCGCCAGGATAGTGAGCAGGCGGAGGTGATCGCCGATGTATTGATGGAGCCCGATCTTGACGGTCACGATGACGCCGACCAGCTTGTCCTCGAAGAGGACCGGGACCGCAATCATGGATTCGTCGTTGCGCCCAGTGCCGGGGACATGGAGGGCCTTCGGATGGGCCTCGCTGTCGTTGATAACCACTCCCCGCTTGGTCTCCGCCACCCAGCCGGTGATCCCCTCGCCCACCTGGACCGCCAGGGTTTCGGCCGTGATTCCGTCGTATTCCGCTCGCCTGGTATCGCTGAAATAGGCCGGTCGCAGGGTTGCCCGATCGTCCTCGAGCAGGTAGATGCGGCACTGATCGTAGGGGAGCAGGGTGACGATGGCCTGGCCGATGATGTGGCAGATGTCCTGCACACTGGTGACCGAGGTCAAGCTGGCGCCGAGCTCCTGGATTGCGTCGAGGTGGCGAGCCCAGGCCTGGCCCTCCCCGATAGGTCTGTCCTTTTTGACATCCGCGTCCGCCGTCCCGTGAATGTCGACGTCGCCGGCCTCGACCACCGCCAGCAATGCGGTGACCACCTGCGGATCGAATTGCCTCCCAGACTGGCTTCGCAATTCCGAAAGAATCTGCGCCCGGGGAAGAGCCCGGCGATACGCACGATCGCTGGACATTGCCTGGAAGGCGTCACAGGCATGGATGATGCGAGCTTCGACCGGAATGTTTTCGCCACTCAGTCCGTCCGGATATCCTCCGCCATCCCATCGCTCGTGCTCGGCGCGCACCACCGGGCGCACGGGTGCCAGAAATGGGACGGAGGCGACGATCCGCTCGCCGATCACAGGATGCTCGCGCATCATGGCCATCTCTTCATCATCCAGGGGTCCCGGCTTGTTGAGCACGTAGCCCGGAACGCCGATCTTGCCGATGTCGTGGAGCAAGGCACCATACTCCAGAAACCGCAACGCCTCCCCTTTCAGGCCAAGCCGGCGACCGACGGCAAGGGAGAGGGCCGCGGTTTCCCGCGAGTGAGCCTCCGTATGGCGGTCCTTGGCGTCCAGCGCCGCAGCCAACGCCTCGATCGTGGCGAGGTAGCTCTCTTCCAGGTCGACCCGCCGCTTCTCGGCCACCTGGTTCTCGTCGGCGAGCGCCTTGCGCACTTGGCCGGGGATGAAGGCGCAGGTGACCATGCATGTGAAGAGAATCAGGAGTGAGCGGGCATAGAAATCGTCCCAGCCGCTGAGGAGGGGAATGGCCGCGGCGACGCCGGCCGTGACCGCAACCAGCCCTGCCACCCGAAACTCGTAGAGCGAGGCCGCAAAGACAACTACCACCAGGTAGATCGCCAGCTGGTGTGAGCGAACACCGCCGGTTGCCATAACGCTGACCGTGAGCTGCACGATGCCGGCGACGATCACAAGCAGGAAGCGGTTCAGCGGGATTCGGTCCCAGGGAAGCAGCCAGCAGACAACGCCGCCGCCCAGCCCGATCCCCGCCACCGCCCACTCCAGCGGGTAGTTGACACCCTGGCCCGGGCCCAGGTAGTCGCTGGCGATCAGAGCGATGGCGAGTCCAAAGAAGGCAAGAGCGGCCATCCGGAAGCTTGCCCGGCTCAGCTGCGGCGGCAGATACTCTGCGTCGCCCATCGGACTCCGAATACAACGGCTCGGCCGGCAGCTTCCAGCGTCAAAGGGTGATCTGACAGGATGACCCCATGTTCTGGGTATTCGTACCGAGCGGGCAGGTGGGTTCGGACGAAGTCGTAATCACCGGGGCGAAAGCGCATCACCTGGCACGTGTGCTCCGGGTTCGAACCGGCGAATCCGGGGTCGCCGTGTCGGACGGCCGGGAGTATCGGGTCGAAGTCGTCAGCGTCCGCCCGGTTGAGGTCCGAGGCCGGATCCGCGAGGTTCGCGAGAGTGCCGGCGAGCCGCCCGCGCGGCTCACCCTGATTCAGGCGCTCCTCCCCAACCCCGACTTCGATGCGGTGATCGAGGGTGCGACCGCGGCCGGGGTGAGCCGGATCCTGCCGGTCCTGGCGGCTCGCTCGGTCGCGCGTCCGGCACCCGCCAGGATCGAGCGCTGGCGGGCGATCGCCGAGTCTGCCGCTGAGCAGAGCCGGCGCGGTCGCGTGCCCGAGGTGGCCCTGCCGGCCTCGCTTGCGGAAACCGTGCTGGAGGCGGGTGCAGTCAGGCTGCTGGTACTTCATCCCGAGGCCGCTACCAGGCTCCGGCCACTGGGGCCGGATGAGGTAACCGTGGCCCTAGCGGTGGGACCCGAGGGTGGCTGGACGCCGGCCGAAATCGGCACCCTGGTCGAAGCCGGCGGAACCCCGGTGACCCTCGGTCCCAGGATCCTTCGCGCCCGGCTGGCGCCCGTGATCGCCGCTGCTATCCTCATCCATCAAGCATGAAGGTCACGATTCAGACGCTGGGCTGCAAGGTGAATTTCGCCGAGATGGCCGACCTGTCGGACCGGCTCCACCGGGCCGGCTTTCAGGTGGCCGAGTCGCACGAACACCCCGATGTCTGCGTGATCAACTCCTGCACCGTCACCGCTCAGGCCGACCGGAAAGTCCGCACGCTGGTGCACGGTCTCCGCCGCCGTCACCCCGAGGCCCATCTGGTCCTCACCGGTTGTCACGTCGATAATCCCAATCCGCGTATCTCCGCCGTGCCGGACGTGGACGCGGCCTTTCCCAATGCCCGCAAGGGCGACATCTTCGATTACCTGGTTGCGACGTTCCACCCCACAAAGGACGCCGGGCGGGGCGCCTTCGCCCGGTCCCGATTTTTCCTCAAGGTGCAGGACGGGTGCAACCACCGGTGTACCTACTGCATTGTCTGGCGCACCCGGGGCGAGTCCCGAAGCGGCGAGGAGGAGACCCTGCTCGAGCGAGCCCGTCAGGCAGTAGCCGAAGGGTACGGCGAGATCGTGCTCACCGGAGTCGACCTGGGCTCATTTGGGCGGGAGCGGGGGGGAGCCTTCGCTCCGTTCGTTTCCCGAATGCTGGAAGCCATCGCCCCCGCCCGGCTCCGGCTGAGCTCGGTGAATGCGAACGACTTTACCCCGGAGCTCGTCGAGCTGGCCGCCGAACCACGCTTCTGCCGTCACCTTCACATTCCCCTGCAGTCGGGAAGCGACAACGTGCTCAAGCGGATGGGGCGGCTTTATCGCCGGCGAGGATACGCGGACCTGGTTCATGCTCTACGTGCCCGGGTACCGGACATGGCGCTGACCACCGATGTGATCGTCGGGTTTCCGGGTGAGACCGACGCCGACTTCGCGGAGACCCAGGCTGTCGCGGCGGAATCGGCCTTCAGCGGGATGCACGTCTTCCGCTACTCGCCCAGGGCGGGAACCGCCGCGCCGCGACTGGGGCCGCCCGCAGCGGATCCAGTGAGCCAGGCGCGCAGCTACCGTCTCAAGGAACAGGCCGAAACGCAGCGGCGCAGCTACGAGGCTGGGTTTATCAACCGTTCGCTCGAGGTCCTCTGGGATCGGCGCTTCCCAAACCGGGTGCGCGGACTGAGCGACAATTACATCAGCGTATACGCGCCACCCCGGGAACAGCGGCTGGGAACCCTGGCCACGGTGCTCCCACTGGCAGCCACCGATGATGGCCTTCTCGTAAGCTGACCCCCATGCCGCAAGACTGCCTGTTTTGCAAGATTTTCGCGGGCGAGATTCCCTCGAAGGAAGTCTTTCGAGATCCCGAAATGATGGCATTCGAGGACATTCGGCCGGTCGCCCCGGTGCACGTGCTGGTGATTCCAAAGGAGCACGTCCCATCGGTAGCTGAGGTCCAGTCCCAGCATCAGGCGCTCCTGTACCGGATGGTCGAGCTGGCCAACCGGATCGCAGAGGAGCGCCAGATCAGCCGGGAGGGATACCGGCTGGTCTTCAACAAGGGGCCACAGGCAGGCCAGAGCGTCTATCACCTGCACCTGCACCTGCTGGGCGGCCGTGCCATGGGCTGGCCCCCGGGATGATCCGCCGCCTGCTGAGCCGAGCTTAACCGGGCGTTTCAACTTTGTAACAGGTTGGAGCCTGCGGCGCCACGGACGCAATCAGCGCCGAAAGGGCATGGCGATAGGGTGGAACCCAGATGGAATCGGCAGTATCGCCTGCTCCGGAAACGGAAGAGAAGCGGCGCCGCCGCTTTGGCTTTCTGCTGTTTTTCTTTGCCCTTCTCCTGATCGTGATCGCAGTTCGGGCCATCCCCGCGGACTGGGAGATCGGTCCCTTCCGGATCGACGCCAACGGAAATGCATCGGACCCCGCGTCCAGCCTCTATTTTGCGGACGACCCGAGGGCGCCGTTCTGGCTCCTGGTCCCCACCTTCAACCTTCCCCCGCGGTTTTTCGCGGTCAGGCCAAACGCCAGCCGCCCGCCCGTCGCTTTGAGGCCGTCGGCGAGCGGCTCCCAGAACTCGCCGGCACCGTCGGGTCCGACGCCGAGCGGATCGGTGAGCCCATCGGGTGGCGCGAGTCCAACGCCGTCGTCGACGCCGACCCCCTCGGGGGCGCCGACCCCATCAGCCACACCCTCCGGATCCCCGTCGCCAACACCAACGCCAACGCCCACACCCACTCCAACTCCGACGCCCACACCCACTCCAACTCCGACGCCCACACCCACTCCAACTCCGACACCTACCCCCACGCCTACTCCGACCCCGACACCGACCCCAACTCCGACACCTACCCCCACGCCTACGCCAACCCCCACGCCCCTGAAGATCACGAACGCGTCAGAGACCCTGACCTTCTCGGGCAACCCTTCCGACAAGTGCAAGAATGGCACCGTCAGCGCGAAGGGAAACCTCACCACGAATGGCGTGGCCGGCACGGTGACCTACCAGTGGCGGCATTTCGATAGCAACGGGGCCCTGGTCAACGACGGCGGGACGGTTTCCGGCTCGATCATCGTGAAAGCTGGAATAACCTCATACACCTTCACCACGAGCCTGACACCGACGACCAATGGTACCGAGCAGCTGGTCTTCACAAGCCCGAGCTACGCGGTAGCCGCACAAACCCTGGCCTGCCGCGCCTAGGGCAGTCGGGTCAGGCGGCCTCGCTCTTCCCCTCGGGCGTATGCCAGTGGACGACGGCACCGTCACCCTTGCGCTTGGCGCGGTAGAGCGCCTCATCGGCGCGACTCAGCAGCGTCTCAGGAGTTTCGCCGTCTGCCGGATACAACGCCACCCCGACGCTGAAGGAGACGGCCATGGGCTCCCCGGCGAATGTCGGACGTAGCTGGTGCAGGGCCTGCTGCACCCGCTGGGCGACCACCTCGGCACCATCACCCGCTGTGTCCGCCAGCAGGACGACGAACTCATCACCCCCGAACCGGTAGACCGGATCGCCAATCCGCACGCATACCCGAAGGACGTCCGCCGCGCGCCGAAGGATCTCGTTACCCGCGTGGTGACCCAGACGATCATTGACGGCCTTGAAACCATCGAGATCCAGCATCAGGACGGCCATGGAACGGCCGGCTCGGGCGGCCGGGCCGAGCCAGATCGGCAGCTGGTCCCGCAGCGCTCGCAGGTTGTACAGGCCAGTAAGCTCATCCACCTGACTGATCCGCTTCAATCGACGCCGTTCCTGCTCCCAGCTGCTGGTGAGGATGGCGGCGTAGACGTACACCAGAAGGCGGGCGCCGGCGTTGACGTAGGTGGGGAGCCCGCCGGTTACGTTGATGCCGGCATCCACCAAGCCCACTGCCGCAACGATTGGAAGCGCGACAGCCCTCGGGAGCAGCATCCCGGCTGTGAGAACGATGGTGAAGTAGAGAAGGGTCAGGTCGAAGGTGCCGGCTACTGCCCTGTCTAGATAGGCCACCGCTGCCACTGCCGTCAGGAGGATTCCGAGCGCCAGGGTGCGTCTCCAGCCGAGCGGGTTGCTCCAGCCAATGCGCGCCGGCTCATCGTGCGAGGCCGGCAAGCTCGGCGATGCGCCATCCGGTAACAGCTGGGACACGGCACCTGAGCAACGGCAGGAAACCCTAGGCGTTGCGGATATTGTTGCGGCTGAGACGCCACCCGCGGTACGCCCAGCCAGCAAGGAGCAGCCCGGCTCCAACGAGCAGGGCCCCCACCGGATGATCACAGCCGCCGATGCCCCAGGGCAGAGCCACGGCAAGGCCGCTGAGGGCCTCTCGCCGAGGGATTCCCCGGTCGATCGGCGTGTCGCAGTAACGGCAACGGCCGTGCAATTCCAGGTAGCTCAGGACCGGGATCAGGTCGCCCACTTCGAGCCGGTGGCCA
>Ga0209805_1002328_pt1 | contig 11090 bp, 11 predicted proteins | sample GraSoiAngelo_148_FD_185905 | JGI IMG/M metagenome (GOLD analysis project Ga0209805, IMG submission 185905) | Grasslands soil microbial communities from the Angelo Coastal Reserve, California, USA - 14_1009_09_20cm (SPAdes) (version 2) | ecosystem: Environmental > Terrestrial > Soil > Grasslands ... | reverse complement strand
CTACTGTCAGTGATCCTCGACGCCGGCCGGGACGAACCGCGAGAGCCAGCGATAGATCGGGCTGGGATTCCGGCCCGCGGCCTCTGCCCTCTCCTTGCGCCGCACCGCCTCCCGCACCAGGTGCGCTCCGACGTAGCGCACCGGCTCGGGCGGAAAGAGGGGCATACGCCGATCCCAGAGCGGGAAGGCGCCGTACCAGTCGTCACGCTGCAGGACCCTGGCCGCCAGCACCTTGCCGCCCAGCAGGCTCGGGCCCACGCCGTTGCCGCTCCAGCCGACGCCGTAAAGGATGTGCCGCCGTCCTCCCAGGTAGCCGAGCAAGGGGAGTCCGTCCGGGGAGCGGTCGATGGGCCCGCTCCAGTCGAACTCGACCGGGACGTCACGCAGCCGCGGGTACGCGTGGTGCAGGTCGGCGGTCACGCCTTCGGCGCGGCGGAGGCTTCGGTCGAAGCTGGGCGGGATCCGTCCGCCAAGCGCGATGCCCCAGCCGCCCTTTCCGAACGCGATCCGCCCCTCGCGGGTGGTGCGGTAGTAATCGATCATCAGCTGCGAGTCGGTGATGCACTCGCCGCCGGTCCAGCCCATGGCGGAGAGCCGGTCCGGGATGGGCGCGGTGGCCACCATGTCGCTCGAGACCACAATCAGGCTGCGCCGAAGCTCGCGGATGGCCGCCGACCAGGCGTTGGCGGCGATCACTAGAACCCGGGCGCGCACGCTGCCCTGGTCGGTCTCGACCGTTGGCGGGGACTCCCGGGTGAAGTCGCGGACTCGCGAGCCCTCGTGGATGCGGACGCCGCGCTCCAGGCAGACGCGGCGCAAGCCGCGGGCGAGCAGCGCCGGCTGGACCGTGGCGGCGCTGGCCTCGAAGACACCGGCCAGGTGCTGGGGCGACCCGGCCCGGCGCGCGACCTCCTCCGGCTCCAGGCGCTGGAAGACTTCGGGCGCGACCTCCTCCAGCGCCCGCACCGTTCCCTCCCAGGCCCCGCGCTGGCTCTCGGTGCGAGCCGTCCAGAGCCAGCCGCGGGGAACGTAATGCGCGTCGATCCCATGCGCGGAGCAGATGGCGCCCAGCTCGCGCACGGCTGCCTCTGACTCGCGGCAGGCGCGCAGCGCCTCCTGCTTCCCCGCCGACCGGCGGAGCGAGAGGTATTTCGCCCACCAGGAGAGGACGAAGCCTCCGTTGCGGCCGCTGGCCCCGCTCCCGCAGAGGTCCTGCTCCAGCACCACGACGTCGGTCGATGGCTGCCACTCCTTCAGCCAGTAGGCCGTCCACAAACCGACGTAGCCACCGCCGACGACGCAGACGTCGGCCTGGGCGGCCCCGCGCAAGGCGGGGCTGGGCAGCTCGTTCCCCAGCGCCTCGCGGAGCCAGAGCGACCGGTGCCGCTTCTGGCCCCCCTCAATACTTATAGATGTGCTCGCGGAACTCGAAGTCGTCGCCGGCGGCCTTGAAGGCCTCGACGTCCAGCTGCTTGACCGCCAGGTAGGCGCCGAGGAGCTCATCGCCCATGGCCTCGGCCAGGACCTGGTCGCCGCGCAGACGCTCGAGCGCCTGCTCCAGCTTCCCGGGCAGCCGCTCGGCTCCGATCTTGCGGCGCTCTTCCTCGGTCATGGTGTGCGGGTCGACCGTCACCGGGGGCGCCAGCTCCAGCCTGCGCTCGATTCCGTCCAGGCCGGCCGCGATCACGCCGCCCAGGGCGATATAGGGGTTGGCGCTCGAGTCGCAGGACTTGAGCTCGACGTTGGTCGACTCCGCCTCGTGGCCCCAGAAGGTGGAAGCCACGCGCAGGGCGCCCTCGCGGTTGTCGGGTCCCCAGGCCCGATAAGCGCTGGCCCACATCTGCGGCTGGAGCCGGCGATAGGAGTTGACGCAGGCGCAGGTGAGCGCCAGCAGCCCTGGCAGGTGCTCCATGATCCCCGCCATGAACTGGCGGGCCAGGGCTGACAGACCATACTGTCCGCTCTCGTCGTGGAAGCGGTTGACGGTGCGGGCGCGGTTCCAGCCCGAGAAATGCAGGTGGCATCCGTTGCCCGCCTGGTCGCCCCAGGGCTTGGGCGCGAACGAGGCATAGAGACCGTGCCTGAGCGCCACGCCGCGCACCGTCTCCCGATAGAGGATGTGGCGGTCGGCCGCCTGGAGCGCCGGCGCGTGCCGGATGGAGAGCTCCTGCTGGCCCCAGCCCAGCTCCGCGTAGTACTGCTGCACCGGGAGGCCCTGCAATTCCAGGGCCTCGACGATCTCCAGGATGACCTCGGCGGCGCTGTTCATGCCGTAGGTCGTGAAGCACCCGCTTCGATCGATCGGTTGATAGAGGTCGCCGTCCTTGCGGGCCAGCGACCACTCCGGCTCGAATGCCGCGACCAGGCTCAGGTCCCGCTCGGCCGCCTTCTCGATCATTCGCTTGAGGAAGGTGCGGCCGTAGGCGGGGTAGGGCTGGCCGTCGAGGCTGACCAGGTCGACCAGGACGACGCCGGTTTTGGGCGCGTAGGGTGCGATGGTGAAGGTGGTCGGGTCGGGGACCAATCGGATCTCTCCGACCGGTCCCATCCCCTCCACGGAGGCCAGGTGATCGAGCATGGTGAAGGCCTGCATCGCCACCGTCAGGCCGATCCCGGTCTCCAGCCGCTCCTCCAGGGAAGCCATCCCGCTGGCCTTGCCCCGGATGATGCCATCGCTGTCGCAGTAGAGAAAGCGGACGAGCTTGAGGCCAGAGGCCTCGGCCCGCGCCACGATCTCGCCCCGCTGGGCGGCGGCGTCGCTCGCCGTCTGGGGGCGCTGGATCGTGGTCGCCATCAGGCCTTCCCGGCGGTCGCCAGCGCCCGCCGGGCCTGGTTGAGGCCCATCAGGTACACGACCACGGCCACGACCAGCGAGACCACGGCGACGCCGCCCACGATCAGGAGCCAGTCGCGGTTCCCGATCAGCGCGACGTTCCAGGACCCGGTCAGCGTGACCCAGATCCCGACCGCGCTGGCGATGGCCCCGACCACCGAGGCCAGGACGAAGACTCCCACCGGGGCAAGCTGCTCCCGCCTGAACTCCTCCGGGTACTTGGACCGGATGATCAGGACGTCGGCGAAGAGCATGACCATGGACAGGCACCAGATCACGGTCACGGCGGCCTGCAGCACGATGTAGATCTGGGTGCCGAGGTTGATGTTTCCCGCCAGTCCGAAGAGGAAGAAGGTGATGGCGGTGACGATCGTGGTCAGGACCGCCTGCACCAGCACCGCGTTCTGGGGCACCTTGTTGGCGTTGACCCTGCCCACGAAGGCCGGCAGCCGCCGGTCCAGGCCGCTGACGAAGAGCAGCCGGGCAAAGGAATAGTTGTAGACAGTGGTGTTGAACATGAAGAAGGCGATCAGGATCAGCGTGACGATCCAGGCGATCGGCGTCCCCAGCGCCATCTGCACCGCCTGCAGGATGGCGTAGGTCGAGTTGGCCTGGTTCTGCGGGACCACCACCATGGCGCCGAAGGTGAGGAGCAGGTAGGCGGCCATGACCACGATCGAGCCCCAGAAGAGATAGCTCGTGATGGCGCGGCGCTCCCTGATCTCGACGCCCATGTTCAGCGGCACCTCGATCCCGAGCAGGGCCAGGATGACCAGGCCGTAAAAGGTTGCGTTGCCTCCTGTGAGGGCGAACGACGACGCCGCGAAGCTGTTGGCCGCCTTGTGTCCGCTGATCAGCCAGGTGATCCCCGCCAGGGCGACCGCGGCAATGGCCGCGCCGTAGACGACGAACACGGTGTTGACCATGTTCTGGGTCACGCGAAAGCGCATGATCGAGAGCACGGTCGAGAACCAGATGACCGCCAGGATGACGAGACCCTGCTGCCAGGACTCGCTGAGCCAGTTCTGGTTCTGAGTCGTGCCCAGGAACTGGAGCATGGTCATCACCAGGTCACCGGTTGCCACCATGACCAGCACCCCGGGCCACCAGGCGCAGAAGCCGGCGAAGAAGCCGAAGAAGCTGCCCAGGGCCTTGTGCGTCCAGACGTAGATGGAGCCCTCGCCCGGGAACATCAGCCCCAGCTGGCCGGTGACGATCGCGCCCGGGATGAGGAAGGTGATGAAGCCGATGATCCAGTAGACGAATCCCGCCGCTCCGGCGGCCTGGATGACCGACCCCTGGTTGGCGAAGAGGACGATGGCGACGAAGATGGCGACCATGTCGAACGGCCCGAGTACCTTGGGCAGGATGCCGCCGGCGATCCGCTCCGAGAGCAGCTCGCCCGAGCGTGGCGGCGCGGCAGTCGTGCTGGCCATGCTTCCCTCCTTCTTTTGGCTTCTACCTAACCGCCCCCAGGCGACCCTTGTCAAGTCCCACTAGGATGCGTTGGATGCGCCGGTGGTTTCGGGGCCGGCTCTGGGGTCACCACGACTTCCTCAGGCTATGGCTCAGCCAGTGGATCGACATGTTCGGAGGCCAGGTGGTCGATCTCGCCCTGCCCACCCTCGCCATCCTCCAGCTCCACGCCGGTCCGGCCCAGGTGGGGGTCCTGGTCGGATTGGAGTTCGTGGGCTTTCCGGTGCTCGGTCTGGTGGCGGGCGTCTGGGCCGATCGCCTGCCGCGACGGCCGATCATGATCGCGGCCAACGTGGGCCCGATCCTGGCCTACGCCTCCCTGCCGGCAGCCTTCGTGCTGCACGTCCTGACGATGGGCCAGCTCTACGCGGTCGCGCTCCTGGCCAGCGTCTTCAACGTCTTCTACGAGGTCGCCTACCAGTCCTATCTTCCCTCCCTGGTCGAGCGCCGCGACCTGCTGGAGGCGAACCAGAAGCTGGAGGTCAGCCACTCAGCCTCGCACACCTTCGGGCCGGGGCTGGGAGGCCTGATCATCCAGTTGATCGGATCCGCCTGGGCGATGCTGAGCGCGGTGGTCGCGCTGCTGATCTCGACCGCGGCGCTGGCCGCCATCCGCCACCCGGAGCCGCGCGGCCGGGTGGCCGCAGGGGAGCCGGCGCTTCCGGCCACGTTCTGGGCCGAGCTGCGGGAAGGGATCGGCTCGGTCCGCTCCAACGACGTCCTGCGCGGCCTGGCCGGCTGCGACGCCACCATGACCTTCGGCACCAACATGATGGCGGCGGTCTGGCTTCTCTTCGCCTACCGGCAGCTGCGCCTGACGCCGGCCCAGGTGGGCCTGGTCCTTACCGTCGGCGCTCTTGGCTTCGTCCCCGGGGCGCTGACCGCGACCGTGCTGGCGCGAAAGCTCGGACTCGGCCGCGCCCTGGTGCTGTCCCCGCTGGTCTCGGCCTTCGGAATCCTGCTCATGCCCGCAGCCGTGCTCGGTCCGCCGCTGGCCGTCCTGAGCGCCGCCTGGTTGCTGATCTACACACCATCGCCCCTGTTCGAGATCAACCAGGTCAGCCTTCGCCAGGCGGTGACGCCCGATCGCGTCCAGGGCCGTATGAACGCGACCATCCGCACGCTGGTCTGGTCGACGGTGCCGGTCGGTGCCGTGATCGGCGGCCTGCTGGCCTCCTCGATCGGCGTCCCCCGGACAGTCCTGATCGCAGGCGTCATCACTCTCGCGTCGCCGCTCTGGCTTCTGGCCGGTCCGGTCGCCTCTCTGCGCGCCCATCCTGAGCCGGCCGGCGCCTGACCAGGGCGGCCAGGGCTCCGGCGCCGCAGGCGGCGATGACGGCGGCCATAGGCAGCGCCGACCTGGTGCCCGCGATACCCACCAGCGGAGCCGCGACGGCGGCGATGCCGCTCTGGATCACGCCCAGCAGCGCCGAGCCGGTGCCGGCGGCCTCGGGGTGCCGCGAGAGAGCCAGCGCCGTGGCGTTGGGAATCACGAAGCCGACGCTCGAGACCAGCAGGAAGAGCGGTGGGAGGACAGCGGGCAGACCGAGCCCTCCGAGCAGGACCACGGCCAGCAGGGCGCAGCCCGCCGCCGCGTTCAAGGACACGCCCAGGGCCAGCAGCCGGCCCGGGGCTATGTGGCTGACCAGGCTGCCGTTGATCTGGCTGGCCAGCATGAAGCCGAAGGCGTTGAGGCCGAAGAACAGGCTGAAGAGCTGCGGCGACGCCCGGTAGATCCCTTCCAGCACGAAGGGGGAGCCGGCGATGTAGGCGAACATGGCGCCAAACCCGAGTGCTCCGGTCAGAGCGTAGAGGAGGAAGGGAGTGTCGCCCGCCAGGCCGCGAAAGGTGCGCAGCACGCCGGCGAGATCACCCCCGCGCCGCCGCTCCTCACCCAGGGTTTCGGGAAGGGCTGACGCGGCCGCGATCCAGAGCAGCGCCGTGATCAGGGACAGCATCAGGAAGATGCCGCGCCAGGAGGTGAATCGCAGCAGCTGGCCGCCCAGCACCGGCGCCAGGATGGGGGCCAGCCCCATCACCAGGACCAGGCGCGAGAAATAGCGGGCGGCGGCCACTCCCTCGTAGAGGTCGCGGACGACGGCTCGGGCGATGACGATGCCGGCGCCGCCGCCGAGCCCCTGGAGCAGGCGGAGCACGGCCAGGAGGGGGGCGGAGGGCGCGAGCGCGCACAGGAGGGAGGTGACCACGTAGGCCGCGACGCCGGCGAGCAGCGGACGCCGGCGGCCAAGGGTGTCGCTGAAGGGCCCCCCGATCACCTGGCCCGCAGCCAGCCCCACCAGGCAGCCGGTGAGGGTGAGCTGTATCAGCGACTCGCTCGCGCTCAGCTCCGTCCGATCGCGGGCAGCGCCGGCAGGTACATGTCGATGGAGAGCGGGCCGAAGGCGGTCAGCCCTCCCAGGATGACGAACATGCGGGCCCGGGCCGGCAGCGTCATCGAGGCTGTTGCCATCTGGAGCTGAGAGTACGCTTGCGGCGTGCGCCGGATCGGCCTCGCGCTCACGATCGTGCTCGCGGCCGGATGCGCGCAGACGCCGGCTACCAACCGCAGCGCCATGCCCGGATCGAACATGGTCCAGGCCGGCTGGGTGCAGGCCTCCCTGGACCTGGACGCGGTCGGTTTCGACTGCGCTCGCGCGGCCGACAGCCCCCAGGTCCTGCGCGCGACAGCCGGTCCCGGCGTGACTCACGCCCAGGTCCTGGCCCAGTGCGGGCAGCGCCTTGGCGAGGCGAGTGCGCACCTCCAGGTCTACGACCGAGCGCTGGTCAAGGCCCGGGACCTTCCATTGATGGAGCGCGAGCGACTGCACGCCCTCGCCGGCCGGCTGGCCGGACTGCTGGACCAGGCCAAGGCAGCCGTCGGAGCCGACGACATGGCTACGCTCTCAACCCTGCGGCAGGAGATCGCGAGCGTCGAAGGTCAGATGCTTGCGGCCGGCGCCTGATCTCCGGGCGTCAGGCGAGCGTGCTGCCCAGGAGGATGCCGTCGGCCCAGTAGGTGTGGGTGGGTCCGGCCGGAAGCAGGTCCCAGGTGTCGCCCGCATACGGGATACGCTCGGTTGACGTCACCACGCTGCCGTCGAACCGATCGCCCGAGCGCAGCGCTCCCACCGGAGATCCGCCGGCCGTCGGGTGTCCGGGTGAGACCTCGACCGTGCGGCCGTCCCTAAGCAGCAGGCGGACCACCTGGTGGCCGGCCGGCGCGGGTGTATGCCCGACCCGCAGGATCGGGACCGCGATCCGCCGTCCATCCGCGTCCAGCGTCCACACTCTCATCCCGGCGAGGAGCCTGGTGACCGGGACCGGCCCGTCCGGCGTGTCGATCCGCGAGGTCGCCGCGAGGCAGATCGGACAGCCGCCCGGACCTGGAAAGGAAACCCGATCGTGCCGCTGCAGCGAGATGGCGCCGCCGGCGTCGATCGTCCCGCTGACGTGCTCCGGCGTCGCGCGTGATGCGACGTAATCGAAGGCGTAGGCTCCAGCCTGCGCCTGCAGGGGGATGGCGTTCAGACTCTCGGCCTGCTGCAGGATGCTCAGCTCGTCCTCCGTGCTCAGGTGCGCGGCGTCCAGATGGAGGCGGGCGACTATGGCCGTGAAGGTCGCGGGATCGGACGCCTTCAGCGCCGCCACCTCCTGCTCCGCCTGCGCCGGGGTCGGGATGCGCACCACCGGCGGCCCGCAGAAGAGAGGGCGCCCGACCTGGTCGACCAGCCGGTACTTCAGCTGGGGGACAGTCAGGGGAGGCCCGCCGCCCGCGGGCTGCACGTCGCCGCACCCGCCTGCAAGGAGGGCGGCCAGCAGGGCGGCGGCCACCGGGGCGCGCACGTCTGGCCTTATCCTCATCAGAGTTATTACGCCCAGGCCCTTCAAAAGTTCCCTCGGCGCTTGAAGAAATGACATCCGGGGCACTACTATTGACGGCAATACCAGGGCAGGGCTGGGCAGGCGACGCCAGGGTTGCGTTTGGGAGGGCATCCACCGGTGTTCAGGGTCATGGTGGTGGCACCGGCTCGTATGCCCGGCGCGTGGGGATTCGGCTACCTAGAGTTGGCGACTGGCGCCGCGGGCCTGTCTGTCTCATACCAGGGATAGTGACCACCATGCGCCGAAACACGGGTTCCCTCGGCCAGGCCGCCATCCAGGCTCCTGACCTCGGCTCGCTGGTCCGGTATCTGGCGCTTCAAGCATCCCACACTCCGGATCGGCCCAGCAGCGCAGCCGTTGAGGAGGTCATCCTGGACACGGTGGTCGACGGAATCCGCTGCCTGCTCATCCGTCAGGCCCCCCAAACCGAGGCTGAGGCAGGAGGAGCGGCGCTCAGTCCGAGGGAACGGGAGATCGCCCGCATGGTGGCGAAGGGGTATCCGAACAAGACGATCGCCTCGGTCCTGGACATCAGTTCCTGGACCGTCGCGACCTACTTGCGGCGGATCTTCGCCAAGCTGCGGGTCACATCACGGGCGGCGATGGTCGCCTCCGTGATGGAGAAGGGTTTGCTCAACCCGAGCGGTGAGGTTCCGACCTCGCCCGCTCGGTAGTCCGTTCGAGCTACCTACGACGTGTGAGCCCAGGTTGCCTAGCTCGATCGCGCCTCCTCGAAGGTGCGACTGGCCGATGCGAAATCACGCGCCTATGCTCGGGCCCTCAGCAGCCTTTCCCATAAGGAGGTAGCGACATGGCGACCCAGCTGGGTGAGTTTGAGACCGAGCTCGAGGACGAGCTCGAGGCAACACCGGAGCTCGGAGCTCACGAATTCGAAGGCGAGGGCGAGTTCGGCGACATCCTCGGCGCGATCGGCAACGTCGCCCGCGGCCTGCTCGGCGAAGAGGAAGCGACGGAGGGGGCACACGAGTTCGAGGCCGTCCATGAAGGCATTCATGAGGGCGCCCACGAGTTCGAGGGCGAGGAATTCCTGGGCACCATCGCCCGAGGGATCGGCGGCCTCCTCGGCGGCGCGGGCGAGGCTCTACCCGAATACGAAGGCGTACACGAAGGGCTTCCCGAGTACGAAAGCGAGTACGAATCGGAGGAGTTCTTCCGCCGCATCTTCCGCGGCATCCGCGGATTCGTGCGGCGCGCCGCGCCCGTCCTGCGCCGGGTCGCCAAGGTCGCGGCGCCAATCGTCGGCACGGCGGTCGGAGGACCGCTGGGCGGGATGCTGGGCCGCGCCGTGAGCTCCCAGATGGAGGGCGAGGCTGCCGGCGAGTTCGAGGGGATCCACGAGCTGGAGGCAACCGGAGAGACCCACGAGGTCCAGGGTGAGGCACAGGAGTACGAAGGAGAGTCCGAAGGCGAGCTGGAATACGGACCGGGTCACGAGATGACGGCCCACGAAGCAGCCGCCGAAATGATGGCCGCCGTCGCGTCGCGGTCCGCCTCGGAGGCCGAAGCCGAGGCCATGACCGGGGCGGCGACGGTGACCGTCGTCTCCCGCGCCGACGCCGCGGCGCTCCGCCAGGTCTTGCCTTATCTGGTCCGAGGTACGGCCGTCCTGACCCGGATCCTCCGGCAGAGCCGCACGACCCGGCCCGCGGTGCGGGCGGTGCCGACCATCGCTCGCCGCACGACTCGGATCCTGGCCCGCCGCGCCGCCGCCGGCCAGCCTGTCACCCGCCGGACCGCCGCCCGGGTTATGGCGGCGCAGACCAGGCGTGTCCTGGGCACGCCCACCATCTGCGCCCGGGCGCTCCAGCGCAACGTGCGCGCCACTCGGGCCGTCCGCCGCGCCAGGCCGCGCAGGGTAACCATGTAGCCGATCGATCAACTCGACCGCGCGCCAGGAAAACCGCAAAGTTAGCCGCCTGACGGCGAAGGACGGAAAGAGCTATGGCGAGCACAATGGCTGAATACGAACTGGAGGCGCTGCCGGAGCTGGAAGGCATCCCCGAGGCGCCCGAGCTGGGCGGAGTCCACGAGCTGCAGCAGGAATGGGAAGCCTCCCTCGGCGAGCTCGAGGGTGAGTACGAATGGGAGACGGAAGCCAACCCCATCCGGCGCGTCTACCCCGACGCCTTGATGGAGCACCTCGGCCACGCGGCGGCCGAAGCCGCGACCGAAGCCGAGGCAGAGGCCTTCATCGGAGCTCTGGTGCCCCTGGCCGCACAGGTGCTGCCGCGGGTCGCGCCAGCCATCATGCGAGCGGCGCCCCGCCTCCTGCGCGGCGCCTCCCGGATCACGCGCACCTTGCGTCGCACGCCGGCCGGGCGGAGGCTGGTGCGGACCATGCCCAGCATCCTGCGGCGGACGGTCGCGAGCGTCGGCCGTCAGAGCGCGGCCGGGCGCCCGGTCACCCCCCAGACCGCGACCAGGGCGCTGGTACAGCAGACCCGGAGAGTCCTGGCCAACCCCGCGGTGCGCCAGCAGGTCCTGCGACGATCCCGCGTCCTCGACCGCCGCTACCACCGATCCCCGGCTGCCGTCACCACCTCGATCCGGGTGATCAACCGGGTCTGCCCCACCTGTCAGTGCTGCGGCGGCCCCGTTTCGCGGACGGGGCCCGGCATCAGCACGAGCCGGAGGATCTGATGCTCGACACCCTCCAGCAGGCGGAGGCGACCGCGGCCGCGGCAGCGCCGTCCCGGGCTGCCGCGCGGGCCACCCTGCAGCCAGTACCGCCGGCGGCCGTCTTGCGACCCTGGGTGGGAGCGCAGGCGATCAACGTCACCCGCCACGCCGCGGCCCTCCGCCCCTTTCGCCAGGACGAGTTCGGCACCGGCGCCGCCGCTCCCAGCGAGGGTCACCTCCAGGCGGTCAACGCCCTGCT
>Ga0209805_1002316_pt1 | contig 11112 bp, 13 predicted proteins | sample GraSoiAngelo_148_FD_185905 | JGI IMG/M metagenome (GOLD analysis project Ga0209805, IMG submission 185905) | Grasslands soil microbial communities from the Angelo Coastal Reserve, California, USA - 14_1009_09_20cm (SPAdes) (version 2) | ecosystem: Environmental > Terrestrial > Soil > Grasslands ... | reverse complement strand
GACCCTCCGCATATCCGTACAGCGCCACCTCCTTCTCAGGCACTTCGCACAACGGCTTGACCCGTGGGAGGAAACCGCCGCGAGGATCCCGCAGGACCGGGTTGAAACGAGCAAACCTCTCAACATCGCCTTGAAACAGGTTCAACAAGTACGTCTGAACAACGTCGTCCAAGTTGTGAGCCGTAGCTATCTTCGTCGCTCCGACTCTCTTGGCTCCTATGTTGATCGCCTTTCTCCTGAAGACGCCACAATACGAACACGCCGTCATACGTTCTGGTCTTCCCCTTAGAAAATCGTCCAGACCATCACCATACAATTCCTTGAAAGATACGATCTCGTGATCGACGTCGAGCTTGTGACAGTATTCTTTCGCCAGGTCTACCGCCTCCTCCCTGTAACCAGCGATTCCCTCATCGACAGTGACGGCGGTAATCCTAGTCTGCTTGAACTTAGCCGATAATTTCTTGAGAATCATCAACATCGTAAGGCTGTCCTTCCCGCCAGAGACTGCAACAGCAATGTGGTCTGCCGGAGAGAACATGTTCCAGTGGCTAATTGTTCGTCGGACTCGACGCTCCACCGATTCCGTGAAACAACTCTTGCATAGAATAGAACCCTCGTTCTCGCGTTTATAGAACGCAGTGCGGTGATGACAGCTACTGCAACTCCTCCTATCCAAGGCCCAATCTACCTGGGGAAGACAGTTCCGAAGAGTATGAGCGACAAAATAAGGTTCGAGCCTAGCAGGCCCAGGGAGATGACGCTAGCGGCAGTTCTAACCGGTTTAGTGTTCTTGACGTGCAGGATGCCCAGCAAGGTGTCAAAATACCTGTCACCGTCAAAAGGAAACATGGGCAGCATATTGATTAGAGCTACGTTGATCAGAATTAGTTGTAGCCAAAAGAAGGCGTAGGTCAGCTGATATGTTGATTGGGTGGACAGAAAATTGTATCTAAGTGGAACATAGTTCTGGTTGTAGATTCCCAGAATCGCCCGGCTCGAATTAGTATCAGACTTCCCAGTCGTAACGTTGAACACCTGGCCATTGTTGAGACGCACTTGGACTAAAGATCCAGGGGTTGCCCTGGACATGTAAGTTGCAATGTCCTGCACTTGTGAGACATTTGTCGCATTGAGCCCCGTAATCACTGACCACTGCGGCACGTGAGCAGTTGCTGCTGGACCCCCAGGGGTGAATCCCGTGACCAAAACCCCAGTAGGTGCGGGCTGAAAAAGCGCGAATACGAGAAGCAGAACCAGGCCGAAACTAACTGCATTCGTGAACGAGCCAGCTGCAAACACTCTGAGTTTCGTTATAGCCTTCCGCTTCGCGAGTTCTGGCTCATCTATTTCCACGAAACCACCAGGCAAGAATATTGCCATGAACACACCTGAGGACTTAATCGGAACTTTGTCTAGCACGCTTGCTATACCATGAGCAGCTTCATGAGGAATGAGAAGAACAGCAATGGCAAGAAGGATGTATGGAAAAATTTCCCAACTTACTGTTACACCCGGCAGAGGAACTATAACTAGTGTAGGTCCCGCTTGAGAACTACGTTGAAATAACGAAATCGCGTTTCTCGTAATCGCATAAAGAATGAACGCAATAAATCCAACTCCAAGAACTGCTCCGATGTCAAAGTATAACCTCCACGCCCTTTGGAATCTTCCTCCAATCCTCTCCAGTATCCTGTTGAACGCGACGGTCTTTAGCATCAAGTAGTATGGCTTGGCAACCACACCGTGTTTGTCTGACTTTAGAAGCGTGGCTATGCCAACAATCACGAACCAGACAACCAGATACTCCAGTAATGGAATGTATGGATCGAACAGAGTGCTCAATACACTTCTCTCAGTCTAGGTTGCGAGCCCACAGTTCGGCCTTCATATTACTCTTTCAACTAAGGCCATGTCGTCTTCGTTACCTTCATTTTCAAGTGAAATTGTATACCTACAGCGTATCGCGGAAAAGGTCTTCGGCCGTCGACACTGAAAGATTCCTGCTTGATGCTCGCTCTTGGAATTTTACTCGTTTCAATCCTCGTAGGATCGTTACGGGAGTTCTTTCTCTTCCTTGCCCCATAACAAGCTCAGCCGCTGAGGCCAGTTCATCCGCAAGTGCGACGTTCTTGAATCGCAGTGTGTATCCGAACAAGTCTTTCTGGCCGCGATAGTCAATTAGAGGACTGAGCCCGGCGACTCCGATACTCTCCTCGACCTGACCTTTACGGAACGGGCGACTACGAGTATCGCAAATCACGACAGCTACCTGTTTTCCTGTGAGTTGTTTGATCCTCTTCATCAATTGTCGGGCTGACGCATCTGGGTCTTCGGGCAGTAGAGCATAGGTAGTGTCGCCCTTTACGTTGGATTTGTCGACGCCAGCGTTTAGACAAATCGCTCCTCGCTTCGTTCTCACGATAAACGCGTCTTTGTCCGCTCGGAGAACTTTCGACGATTCTCTCAGAACAATTTCGACGAACCCAGGGCTCTTTCCGGTCTTCTTCGCGATCTCTATCGCCCTCACCGATGGACTTACGTCTGTGATGTCGATAATTCTCCCTTCAGCTTTCGAGACTGCTTTCTGCCCGATTACTACCAGATCCCGATTTCTGATTCCAACGCCCAGCTTCTTGGCTCTCGAAACTATTATCCCGGCGAGGTCGTCACCTTTCTTCAGTAGCGGAAGCTGATTCAGTGGGATTATTTCCAATGGTCGTGACATTTCGGAAAGACGCGGTTTCGTTGTGGTATTCAAGCTAGTCGCGCGGAGATTGTCCCGACCCATCGTCGGAGGATCCTAAGGCAACTTTATACATGCAAAGTTGGTCGTTTCACGTTTCTTTCTCTCGTGAATAGAGAGCCTTGTCCTGTAAGATGTTCTCCGCGAATTTACAAAAATTCTCGCGCATTATGGTCGTTCGCGGTGTCAATCACCCCATTAGTCCCGGTCGTCGGATGGACGGAACCTACTCCCCCGTCCGATGCCCCAAAAACCCCACATCAATAATCGCGGATCGTTTGGCGGGAAATCGAAATTCGCAATGACCGCACGTCCATAGGACCGGCTCCGGTGTGTTCATAAGTCGCAACAACCTCTATTATGGTTGTCCTGGTTATGAACGGTCTTACGGCATATCAAAAGACTCTCGTCGCTAATGCTCGAACCGGATTCTGGGATTGGGAGTGTCCGCGTTGTCGTCGCAAGACGCGCGGTTTCTTTGCTGTCGAATCGGGCTTTAGGTGTGTGGATCACGTGGACGCGAAACTTGTGTTGCGAGACAATCTCGCGCTTATGGACCAAGAACTCATTAATCGAATTCTGTTCGGGTGAGTGTCCTCTCGCTGTGGTTCGATGCGATGGGACCCCCCAAAACCCCACCCCAATAATCGCGGACCGTTTCGCGCGAAATCGGATAACACAATGACCGCGCGGACATAGAACCTAAGCAAAACCGCCGACTTAAGGACGAGTGACTCGCGTAATTATTCGGCAACGACCCGTTGATGCGGGACCGAACGGATGCCTAATTTGGACACGAGCACGGGACCGTGAGGGGGTTGACAAACTCCGGAAAGAAGTGGTTGTCCCGTGAGCGGGACACGACGTGTAAGGATACTCGGTTACGTCACTATCCCGGCACGGCTTTGAACGTCTCAATGGTCCTAGATCCCCCGCAACCCCCAAGTTCTCGCGCGTCACCCGTACGTGTAAAGGGTCCGAAGGGTATCGCGTCAATCTCGAGGTTTCGCGTTCTCAACTCGGTTTTTGATCCTCAAATCCGCTTTTTGACCGCGGAATCGTGTAAGGGGTGTCGAGGGTGTATCGCGGTCCGACGGAACCGCTCATTCGACCTTTTTCAGAATCACGAATCCGACGGTTCTTACGAAGGCGACGTAATCGCCCAACTCTAATTTGAGAAGTCGTATGACCTCAGGTGAGAGAGTGATCTGACTCTTGACTCGGACTTTCGCTGTTCCGAGCGCTTTCGGCATCATTTCTCGCCGCTTCAACCGAGGCTCGCCGCTTATACGGAGAGTACTTCCTTTATCAGTATTCCTACTATACTCTTACTCGTGAGAAAAGTTAGAAAGGTTATAGCGTGGTCACTTAGTGTCCTTATTGATAGTGGAAAAATGGACCACCGCGTTGATGGACTTTCTTATTGCCGTGAGTCCGGACGCGCCTCTCGGTCCGGTATCTTTCACCATAACTATCCGTAGGTAACTCAACATGAAGAAGGACCAATCTCCCCCAAGTTTTTCATCTTCCGAGCATTATCCCGATACCGGTGAGAGCGGTGATGTTTACGATGAGGAACTAATACACGCGCGTGATGAGAATGCGCGCCGACCCGAGTTTGAGTGGTTCGTTGATGACTTCATGCAACATCACCGCTTTGTTTTGGGTAGGGGTCGGAAGTTGAAGGCGGTATGGAAAGAATATTGTGTTGCGCGGCTTGAGTTGGGAATTGGAATTAATGTGTCTCTGTGATCAACACTAAATCACGAGCCGCAAAGATGGCGTGTGGGTGTGCTCTTTTTGTGGGCGACCGCTCGTATCGCATCAATGACAAGGGGAACCGAAAACAACACTCCGGTGAGCTTTCCCCGCCCGCGTTGGACTCGGCTTAGTCGTCACTATGAACGGGCGGTTGATACGTCCGTATCCTCACTGTGGGGCGTACCACGATACATCCGCCTTGGACCTCGGTCCTCACTGTTCGATGTGACCGCGTGATTTTCGATGACCCATCACGGTGGCGGCGGCGATTGTTTGTGTGACAAGTGCACGGAAGAGAGAAAGCGAAAGTTTCGGTCCGGTCTCTTGCTTAACGCTCTCAAAAAGCACCCCGGTTTTCGTGCCCTCGTTAGAGAAGAACTCCGACTTCTTCGCACGCTTTGAGTCGCTATGGTGCTGGACTTGTGGCAAGGTCACGAACCACGAGATAACTTGGCGATGGGGCGGCAAATGTTTCATGTGTAAGGTATGCGCGAATATTGTCGTGGAAAAACTGTGAGGAGATACGACACTCCACGCGACTCCGATTTACTTAATCCCGCCAGCAAGAACACATTAGTGCCTTGACTCAACCCCAACCCTTTCCGCCTCCATCTCAGTCGAAGAGGACTTCCAAGGGATTAGGCTTGGTGGTGATCATGGTAATCGTCGCCTCCAGCAAATACAAGATCGCCCGAAGCGCTCCGAGTGAAGATAGTTTATGTGCGGGCTTGGTCCCGTTCAGGGAAAACAACGGAGGATTGTCTGATGAGAACGGGGGTTTTCTCCATGCTCAACTTGGTTCTGGACGTGCCCATACTTCAGCCTCTTTACACTTGAGTGGTATCCTCTTCTATGTGAGCAACCAAATGTCAAAAGTCAAACCAACAACATGCTTATATCGGAAAAGTTGATGGTCTCCTGTTGAAGGTTAGCTCGCCGAGGAACGTATGCTGTCCGTTACCGTAACGACCGCTGCTTTCTCCCGTAGCAACCGAAACGAGAACAGACGAAAAGCGGAGGTGGAACATGCCTATGGGTTATGAAAGGAGAGGTTATGGTGGCGGCGCAAACAGATTCGGCCCGAAGCCAGTCGAGGAAGGCAAGGAATACGACGTTGACATCAAAGAGATCAGCAGACGCGGCGAAGGTATCGCTCGCGTTGAAGGTCTAGTTGTCTTTGTGCCCAACACGAAGCCCGGGGACCATATTAAGATCAAGATTACTCGGGTTTCGAACCGCTTCGCATCCGGCGAAGTCGTCCAATAGACCTAACGAGGGATTTTTCTCCTCCCTCAGTCCCCCTTTTCCCGTTCTATGGTTACGAAGGATTCATCGCTATACGTGATTGTCGGCGCGACCACGAAGCGCATTGTCTCATCACTGGGATAAGCTGAAAACCCTTCGAAGCGGGCTCCACGCAGGTAGGACCGTGTTTACCAAGGCATGCCGTTGTGGGGCGAAGGCTTATGAAAGCTACCCGCGCGATGGCCAATTCTGATTGTGATTCTGAGTCGCTTTGAAGGTACAGAAGCCGAGCTGGATCAGAACCGTCGAGGTCCGCGATCTCATCCAGAGACGACCCTGGTCGATCCTCTCTTGGGGCGCAGGGATCATCGCTCTAGCATTTATTGGATACTATGGGATTCTATCTATAGGGAACCCTCCAGCCAACATCGGAGCACAGTTTGTGGACGCTGAGTTTCCTTCTCCTTCGATATCACCCTGGTTCTACGGCAAACCAATAACTTGGTTCATCTATGCGGCATTCCTCTACTGGTCAGCAGGACTTGAGGCGCAGAAGATACATTTCCTCAAGTTTTCAGACCGAACTCGACGGTTTCTCTTCATCGTGACTGCCCTCGTAGCTTTTGGAGCCTTCTACGAAATCTTCTACAATTTCATGATCTGGTCAGCGCTAGAAGTCCTGACCCAAAGCTGCAGCCCCTCGCCATGTAGTCCTGATGTGATCTCCAGTAGGTGGCCTTCCTTACCCAAGCCTCTCAACTTGGTCTTCGTTACAAAAGTCGTAATACTCGTGTTCAGCCTTTCAGTCTACTCTCTCTGGTTTCTATTCAGAGTAGACAAGGAGATAGAACGACGAAATCCGACCCCACCAGTTGCCTTTTCACGGCAGGACCTTTATGATGCGGACACAATCAAGACGAGCCCCATGACCCGAGCATACTCCTTCGCCGTCACAACGAACGCTCAGGTTCCTCCGGAATCCCCTCAGTCAAAATAGTGCGGCGAAGATGGACACTTACGATGTAGCGGTCATCGGAGCTGGACCTGCAGGGGTCATGGCTGCGTGGACCGCGGCCAAGCAAGGAGCCCACACCGTGCTCCTAGAGCGAGAGACTGCCGCAGGCCGAAAGCCCTGTGCTGAAGGAATACTCTCAGAGGTTTTGGATGACGCCGAAATGCCGCCTCAGAATGAATTCGCGACAAACAGAATCACCGGGGCCTTTCTCTACGCCCCGGACGAGAAGAGAAGAGTTCGTGTAGGCGGCGAAGGCTACATTCTGGACAAACCCGCATTCTTGAGGAGTTTAGCGGAAAGGGCCGGCGCTTCCGGAGCAGAGCTGGTCTTCGGAGCTAGAGTCGACAGTGTATCACGACAGGACGGGGCCGTCCTAATTGAAGGGAGGAGGGACTCTCAGCCATATTCCCTTAAGACGAGAGCTGTCATAGGATGCGACGGTACTGGATCAATCCTTGCACGTCAGTTCTTCCCGAGAAGAAACTACCCAGTCATAGCCGCGTTTCAATATGACATGACAGACTGCCAGCTTGAAGATGAGTCAAAACTTGAGATCTTCATAGGTCACAAGAAGGCACCTGCCGGCTACATCTGGATCTTCCCGAAGGGGAAGGGTACAGCCAACGTGGGAATCGGGCTAAAGGGATCCGGGGCCAAATCGCTCCTTGACAAGTTCATTCAAGATCATCCAAACGTTTTCAACCATTCAAAGATTGAGCGGTCACAGGCTGCTCCCGTCCCCGTCGGGGGAGAAGTTGAAGACTACGTCACGGACAACATGATGCTATGCGGAGACGCGGCTGGACAAGTGATTCCTCTGACAGGAGCTGGGATTCACACGAGCATTGTAGCGGGGAAGATCGCTGGCGGAGTAGCAGGCGCCGCCGCAAAAGAGGGAGAAGTAGGGTCAAAGCGGCTCTCGGCATACCGAGAAAGATTCGAGGCGATATGGGGTGAAAAAATCTCAAACAGTCTCAAAGCACTGGAATCGTTCGAACGCTTCTCAGACGACGAACTCAATATAATAACCGACTTTCTCGACGGGCAGGACCTGGTTGACATGGCCCATGGATTTCGCCCATCAAAAGCTGTGGGCCTGATGGTCCGACACCCTATCCTCGCGATGAAAGTCGCTCACCAGTTGATTAGCTAGGCAAGCTTACTCATGCCCGGACCTGTAGAATCAACTCTAGTCGATGGGATACGGGAGAAAGGCTGCATACATCTTGCCCTCATTGATCCCGAAAAGTTCTCCAACAATCTGCCCGAGATCGTAAATGATCTCGAAGAACACGGCACCTCCGCGATAATGGTCGGAGGATCGACTCTCAAATCCCCGACTCTTCTCGACAGGACAGTAAAAACGATTCGCGACTCATGCTCACTCCCAACAATACTGTTCCCCAACGGACCCGTGGGAATCAGCAGATTCGCCCATGCGATATTCTTCATGTCCCTGCTAAACTCGTCAAGCACTCGATATCTGATTGAGTCACAGGTGATCGGTGCTTCCGTTGTCAGACGGTTCAACCTCGAGCCTATCTCATTAGGTTACATGGTGGTTGGCCAATCTGAGACAGCCGTAGCCGCGGTTGGAAGGGCGAAACACATACCCTTCTCAAAAGTCGATCTCGCGACAGACTATGCTCTCGCGGCCCAGTATCTGGGAATGAGGTTCGTTTACTTGGAGGCTGGAAGCGGGGCAGAGCGCATGGTAGACCCCCGAATGGTGAGCAAAGTCAGCGAAAGGATCAACGTTCCGCTGATAGTTGGGGGAGGAATTAGAACCCCGAGCCAGGCAGAGCGACTAGCCCGGGCGGGGGCCTCCGCGATCGTTACCGGAACAGTCATAGAGCAAGAAGGACCCGGACGGGTCAAGCAGATTCTTGCAGCATTAAAGCGTGCCTAGCCCGATGGCGACTGCTCGGAAGACTGGCGTGGGCGGGACAGTTGACGCCTTCAACTTCATCAGACGTGTAGGCTTCCCCACTACCCTCCGAGTCATCGAGATCTTCGCGGGAATTGCGCTTCTATCTGCATCAATCTCGCTACTACCGTCAAACGAGAGTCTAGCCCAGACACTGGTGTTCGTGGGGGCGATACTAGTATGGCCTGCGGTTCTCGGCGAATTTCTGAACGCAACTTTGATTCTTCACAGGGAGAAGATACTGGATTTCAGGCGGCTGATGGGACTCGAGATCATTTCACTATTCCCAGTTGCTGTGCTTCTTCCCCTATTTTCCTGGATTGGTCTACTCATCGGGCAGAAGACGCTCTGGGAGTATGGGTTTCTGGTCGGTTTGGCGGTCTCCCTTCCCGTCCGATTCTTGTCGACCGACGCAATGTCCTCTCTTGCTGCTTGGAGGAAACTCTCAGCCGGGCTTACAACGCCGATTCTGACTACGGCGTCGTTTCTTGCTCTAGGCTACTTTGTCTCGCCAGCTACCCCACTTCAGACGCTGCTTCCAAAAGTCCTGGTCTTGCTAGTCATCTGCTCAATCGTGTCTGCCCTAGGAGTCTCTTTCATCATCCGTCGAGTGGAGTTGTCCGGAAGATCAGAGATCGGTTCTTCTCCTATGCAGCTATTCAGATCATTCCTTCATCACTGGTTGCGTAAGACCCCGACCGCTCTTGAGGAGAGACTCTTGACTCTCTCGACCGAAGGGTCGATTGAGACGAAGATTCTGAGCTTCTCTGGACAGGGATCGAGGCCGAAAGCGTCGTTTGTCGTGTCCAACTTTCATCCCGGCCCGTATCGGGACATGGGAAGCGGGGGCCTCCCTTCCGAGCTGAAACAGTCATTGGAAGAATCGCAACATGGAGTCGTCCAGGTGCCACATGGCATCTCGAACCATAAGCTGAACATCGTCTCCCACCGGGACATCGAAAGGCTTCTCTCAGCGGCGAGAGAGAACTATCCCTCGGATCACCGGATGCGCAAAGCCTCCTTGATGATTCGGGAAAAAGAGGAGGAGGCTATCGTTTCGGGCCAAGTCTTTGGGAATATCGTACTGCTTACGATTACACTGGCTCCTATGGAGATGGAGGACCTGCCGACCTCGGTGTCTACAGACATCGAGAGGGAGGCGTCGAGGCTCGGGTTCGAGGTGCTCATTGTTGACGCTCACAATAGTATAGTGGGTCAAACTTCTATAACACCTCTCCAGGCTGACCGCATCGTCGCGGCCGCGATCAGAGTGCTTGGCAGGTTGAAGGCGTTGTCACAGGGACCTTTCAGCGTAGGATCTGCATACGACGCCCTGGATTCTTACACGCTAAAGGACGGGATCGGTCCGGGAGGATTGTCGGCGATGGTGGTGAAGACCGAGAATGACACCGCATCCTACATTACGATAGATGGAAACAATATGCAGCAAGGCCTCCGAGACCATATCCTTCAATCGATCAGAGAAACAGGAGTAAGCGACGCTGAGGTTATGACGACTGACACTCACCTCGTTACCGGGCTTGTCCGATCGCCTCTCGGATACTATCCAGTGGGAACAGCTCTGCCAACTGCCGCCTTTGTGACAAAGATAACTCAGACAGTCCAGAAGGCGATGAGTAATCTAGAGGAGTCATCAGCTGGGTTTTCCAAATTCTCCTTGCAGCTTCAAGTGCTGGGCTCGGAAACCTTCCAGTCGATAACCGGGTTCATAGGCCGGATCGCACGGCAGATTGGAAGATCATTCTACAGGCTTGAAATTGCCGAGTTCTTGATTGCCGTCGTAATCGTATTGGCGGTGTGATCGAAGATTGGAGTCTGATGAATCGATCCATTACATGCAGCTTCCGAGAGAGGTCATCGTCGGCGTCAACATTCTCGACAGAGTAGGCGAGATCTGCACCAAGCAAGGGTTTCACGGCACCGCCCTAGTAGTCTCGGGACCCGTGACCTATCCTCTCGCAGGGGTTGGAGTCGCCAAGTCCGCTACAAAGGCTGGGCTTCGTGTCGATCACATCATAGTCAAAGAATCGACTGAGGCCTCCCTCAATCAGATCGTAGAGATGATCAAGAAGACCAAGCCGTCTATCGTACTTGCGGTCGGCGGGGGGAAGGATATCGATCTGGGCAAACTAGCCTCCGCGAAAGCGTCGATTCCGTTCATGAGTATTCCAACGGCCGCGAGCCACGATGGAATCGCGAGTCCATACGCTTCCATCAGGGGTGGTCCCAAGCCATATTCGATCCGGGCACAGGCCCCGATAGCAATCATAGGCGACATTGGTGTGATAGCCGATTCGCCCTATGATCTCCTGGCGGCTGGGTGCGGCGATATTGTGGCGAAGTATAGCGCTGTGAAGGACTGGCAGCTTGCTCACAAGCTGAAGAACGAATACTATG
>Ga0209805_1002315_pt1 | contig 11116 bp, 8 predicted proteins | sample GraSoiAngelo_148_FD_185905 | JGI IMG/M metagenome (GOLD analysis project Ga0209805, IMG submission 185905) | Grasslands soil microbial communities from the Angelo Coastal Reserve, California, USA - 14_1009_09_20cm (SPAdes) (version 2) | ecosystem: Environmental > Terrestrial > Soil > Grasslands ... | reverse complement strand
CCTGACCGCGCTCTACACCAATCGCGTGCCAGTCACGCCGGTGCGCGGCGCGGGGCGGCCGCAGGCGGTGTTCGTGATGGAGCGCATGCTCGATCTCGCGGCCGGGCGGCTCGGGATCGACAGGGTGGCGATCCGCGCACGCAATCTCATCCAGCCCGACGAGTTTCCGTACGACGTCGGCTTGATCTCACGCGACAACAGCCCGCGCCGCTACGACAGCGGGAACTATCCCGAATGCCTGCGTCGCGTCGCCGAGGCCGTGGGCGCGGCCGACTTCGCGGCGGAGCGTGAGCGCGCCCGGGCCGCGGGCCGGGCGATCGGGCTCGGCTTCGCGCTCTTCGTCGAGGACACCGGGCTCGGTCCGTACGAAGGCGTCCGGGTTCGCGTCGATCCGGCCGGCCACGTGTTCGTGTTCTCCGGTACCTCGAGCCAGGGGCAGGCGCATGAGACCACCTTGGCCCAGATCGTCGCCGACGGGCTGTCGACGCCGCTCGAGCAGATCACCGTGGTCCCGGGCGACACCGCGGGCATTCCTTACGGGGTCGGCACGTTCGCCAGCCGTGTAGGCGTGCTCGCGAGCAACTCGGCGGCTCACGCGGCCGCGGAGGTCCGCAAGAAGGCGATCGCAGTCGCTGCGGACCACCTCGAGGCGGCGCCGGAGGATCTCGCCCTCGAGGACGGGCGCATCACCGTGCGCGGCGCGCCGGCGCGCGGTCTCACGCTCGGTGACGTCGCCGCCATCGCGACCGCGCCCCGGCCGGGCTACGCGCTGCCCGGCGCGATGGATCCCGGGCTCGAAGCCTCGGGCTACGTCCACGTGCCGCAGTCGACGTACTCGAACGGCGCTCACGCGGCGGTCGTCGAGGTCGACGCCGAGACCGGTACGGTGCGGATTCTCAGGTATGTCGCGGTCGACGACTGCGGCACGATGATCAACCCGCTGGTGGTCGAAGGGCAGATCCACGGCGGCATCGCCCACGGGATCGGCAACGCCCTGCACGAGGAGATCGTCTACGACGCGACGGGCCAGCTCGTGACCGGCACCTTGATGGACTATGCGCTGCCGCGCGCGGCCGACGTGCCGCCGCTCGAGGTCGGTCACGTGGTGACACCTTCGCCGCTGAACCCGCTCGGCGTCAAAGGGGCGGGTGAAGGCGGGACCTTACCCGCGCCCGCCGCGATCGCGAACGCCGTGGCCGACGCGCTGCGTCCGCTGGGGGTCGCGATCACCGAGATGCCGCTCACGCGCGAGCGTCTGTGGCGCTCCGTGCGCGCGGCGCGCGATTGACGCTCGCAGTGCGGGTCTGATACCGTCGCGCCGCTGAGCGCGCACGAGCGCGGATGCCGTTCACAATGACAAGGAGGTCAGGCATGGCGAGCGAGGCACGCGACCGAGACGATGCGAACCTGATATCGAGGCGCGTGCTGATCAGGACGGCGGGAATCGCGGCGGGCGCCGCCGCGCTTGCGCCGCGCATCGCGGGGGCTCAGGCACCGGCGCCGATGGCTCCGCCGAGCACGATCACGACGCCGCCGCGCGATTTCGGCCCCAACGCGCCGCCGAACGTCTACTTCACCGATCCCGACGTGCTGACCATCGATCCGATCTTCAACGGTCTCCGGCAGCCGAACGCGCCGATCCAGCGGTTGTGGACGGGCGCGCTCTGGTCCGAGGGCCCGGCGTGGAGCGGTGTGGGCCGGTATCTCGTGTGGAGCGATATTCCGAACAACCGGCAGATGCGCTGGCTCGAGGACAACGGTCGGGTGACGGTCTTCCGCATGCCGTCGAACAACAGCAACGGCAACACGTTCGACTTCCAGGGGCGCCAACTGTCCTGCGAGCATCTGACCCGCCGCGTGGTGCGCTACGAGCACGACGGCTCGATCACCGTGATCGCCGATCGGTTCGAGGGCAAGCGCCTCAACTCGCCCAACGACGTCGTGCCGCATCCCGACGGGTCGTACTGGTTCACCGATCCGCCGTACGGCGGCCAGCTCTACGAGGGCGCGCCTGACACGGCCGGTGGTCCGAGCAACGCGGCCGGCCGTCTCAAGTCGCGGCTGGGTCAGGCGGTCGGCATGGGCGACAACAAGCGCGAGCTGTCGACCAACGTCTATCGCGTGGATCCGAGCGGCAAGGTGGAGCTCGTCGTCGGCGAGGATCAGGTCCCGGATCCGAACGGGCTGGCGCTCTCGCCGGACTACAAGAAGCTCTACGTCATCAGCACCGGCAAAGGTCCGGGCGACACCGGGCCCGGCGGCAAGGGCGAGATGTACTCCTTCGACGTCGGCACGAACAACAAGGTCTCCAACCGGAAGCTCTTCAGCGATTTCATGATCGACGGCGTGAAGTGCGGCCCGGACGGCGTGCGGTGCGACGTCGACGGCAATCTCTGGTGCTCGAGCAACGCCGGCCGCGCCGTGGGCTACAGCGGCGTGACGGTGTGGAGCCCCGAGGGCAAGCTGATCGGCCGCATCCGCCTTCCGGAGATCTGCGGCAACATCTGCTTCGGTGGTCCCAAGCGGAACCGCCTGTTCATGGCGGCCAGCCAGTCGCTCTACGCGCTCTACGTCGCGACCCAGGGCGCGTCGCCGGGCTAAGCCGCCGGGGCGAGGCTACGCAGGACCGCCGGCGAGCGCCGCGAGAACGCGTTCCAGACGGAACGGGACCGGGCGCAGGCGCCCGCCGGTCGCGTCGAACGCGGATCACGCTTTGCGCAGGAAGTCGAAGTCGCAGCCGTGCTCGGCCTGGAGCACGTGGTCCATGTAGAGCTTGGCGTAGCCGCGCGCCGGGGGCGTCGCGGGGCGTGGCAGGGCGGAGCGACGGCGCGCAATCTCGGTGTCGTCGACGGCCAGGTCGATCCGGCGGTCGTTCACGCTCAGGCGGATGCGGTCGCCGTTCTTCACGAGTGCCAGCGGCCCGCCGACGGCCGACTCGGGCGAAACGTGCAGGACGATCGTGCCGTACGCCGTGCCGCTCATGCGCGCGTCGGAGATGCGCACCATGTCCTTGACGCCCGCGCGCGCCAGCTTCGACGGAATCGGCAGGTAGCCGGCCTCCGGCATCGCGTAGCCGCTCTTGGGCCCGGCGTTCTGGAGCACGAGGAAGTCGTCCGGCCGCACGTCGAGATCCGGCGAGTCGATTCGCGCGGAGAGATCGTCGAGCGAGGAGAAGACCACCGCGCGGCCTTCGCGCTCGAAGAGCGCCGGGTCGGCGGCGGAGCGCTTGAGGATCGCGCCGCCGGGCGCCAGGCTACCGAAGAGCGCGATGAGCCCGCCGACCTTCTGATACGGATCGGCGAGCGGACGCACCACGTCGCGGTCCACCCAGGTGCCCTCGGCGGCGAGCCGCTGACCGAGCGTCTGCCCCGTGACCGTCAGGCAATCCAGGTGCAGCATCGGTGCAAGCTCGCGCAGCACCGCGCCGAGGCCGCCGGCGGCGTTCAGGTCCGACATGTAGTGCTGGCCGGTCGGCTTGAGGTCGATGAGGACCGGCGTCTCGTCGCTCAGCGCGTTGAGGCGCCGCAGCGAGACCTCGACGCCCACGCGCCCGGCGACCGCGGTGAGATGGATGATGGCGTTCGTCGAGCCACCGATCGCCAGCAGCACGCGCAGCGCATTCTCGACCGAGCGCTGGGTGATGATCTGGCTCGGCCGTAGCCGCGTCGTCGCCAGCGTGACGGCCTGCTGGCCGCTCGCCTCTGCGGCGCGCAGCCGATCGGCGTGCACGGCCGGAATCGCGGCCGTCCCCGGCAGCGCCATGCCGAGCGCTTCCGTGATCGCGGCCATCGTGCTGGCCGTGCCCATCACCGCGCAGGTGCCCGCGGTCGTCGCCAGGTTCTCCTCGATGCGCTCGATCTCCTCCGAGGTGACGCCGCCGGCGCGGTACTTGGCCCAGAAGCGTCGGCAATCCGTGCACGCCCCGAGGCGCTCGCCCCGGTACGCCATCGGCATCATCGGCCCGGCGAGCAGCTGCACCGCGGGCACGTCGGCCGACGCGGCGCCCATGAGCTGCGCCGGGACGGTCTTGTCGCAGCCGCCGACCAGCACGACCGCGTCCATCGGCTGGGCGCGGATCATCTCCTCGACGTCGATGGCCATGAGGTTGCGGAACATCATGCTGGTCGGGGACAGAAACACCTCGCCGAGCGAGATCGTCGGGAAATCGATCGGCAGCCCGCCGGCGGCGAGCACGCCGCGCTTCACGGCGTCGATCAGCTCGGGAAAGTGCCGGTGGCAGTTGTTGAAGCCGCTCGCGGACTGCGCGATCCCGACGACCGGCCGCGCCAGCATCGCCTTCGAGTAGCCCATCGACGTCGCGAAGGAGCGGCGCAGATAGAGCGCGAAATCCGGGTCGCCGTAGTTGGTGAGTCCGCGCGCCAGACCGCGAGGGCCCTCCGGGATCGTCATAGTCCGCGATGCTACCCCATCTGTGGGGCCGACGCCGATCGTCGGTAGCGGCCGGTATCTCAGGCCACGCCCAGCCGCACCCCCGGCCGGAGTCCTGAGCTCTTGGCGAACGCTCCCGCGGCGATCTTCTGACCGCCCTCGGGCCGCACGCGCGTCACCTGGATCTGACCGCCGGCCGCGCCGATCGTGAGTCCCGAGTCATCGACCGCGATCACTTCCCCGGGCCGGCCGGACGCGGCGCCCGCGATTTTCTTGGCGTCGAGCAGCTGCACGGTCGCGCCCTCGTGCGTGGTCCACGCGCCGGGCTGCGGATCCGCGCCGCGGATCAGATTCCAGATGGTCTGGATCGGCTGCTGCCAGTCGATCTGGGCGTGCTCCTTCTTGCACCAGCCTTCGTAGGTTGCCTTGGACTCGTCCTGAACGATTTTCGGCGCCGTGCCGTCGCGTACCAGGTCGACGGACTCGACCAGCGCCGCCACTCCCATCGGATAGAGCCGGTCGAAGTAGGCTTCCAAGCGTGTCGCCGTCGCGGATCTCGACTTCCTTCTGCAGTAGGATCGGTCCAGTATCCAGCCCCCGATCGGGCCAGAAGATCGAGAGCCCGGTCCGCGTCTCGCCCATGATGATCGGCCAGTTGATGGAGCTCGGGCCGCGATGGCGCGGAAGCAGCGAAGGATGGTACTGGATCGTGCCGCGAGTGGGCTGGTTCAGTACTTCCTCCGGCACGATGAGCGTGACGTAGGCCATCACGCACAGATCCGCCTTGAGCCGCGCGAACTCCTCCCACACCTCGGGCTTGTTGCGAAACGATCGCGGCTGAAAAACCGGAAGGTTGCGCGCGAGCGCGGCCTCCTTCAGAGGATCGACCCGGCCGCCCTGAGCCGGATCAGGGGCACAGTAGACGCCGACGACGTTTTCTCCGCGCTCCAGCAGGGCCTCCAGCACGCTCTTGCCGAACGCCTGCTGACCATGGACGACGATACGCATGATTCACTCCCTCACGAGCGTAGTGGATGGGAATGCTACCTCATGTGGGCTCGTCCCTCCACCCGCGCTGACGTCCCTCGTCAGCTGCCCGCGTCTGACTGTCACGCCCTCGAGCTCCGATGGGCCCTAACCCGCGAATTCGCAGACGGTTTGAGTGCTGGCACCGCGCGTGCACCTATAGCCCGGCAGACGCGAATTGCGCGAACAAGAAAAGCATTTCCGGTTGCTCACGTAAAAGAAGGAGGACGACTATGAAGGCTCATCTGAAATCCGTGGTGCTCGGGCTCGCGTTGGTCACGGTGCTCGCGGGGCTCTCGGCGTGCGCGAAGCGGCCGATGGTGATCGGCGGCTCTTCCGCTCCGGCGCCTTCTGCGGCCGTAGCTCCGGCGCCGACCCGCTAAGCGACTCGATCGTTCGTGTGTCGGGGCCGAGGATCGTCCTCGGCCTCGACACGTTCGTCGTCACACCAGGGCGAACTTCAGGGCGCTGGTTGTCGCTCTTCACGTCCCTCCACACGATCGGGCGAGGACGCAGTCGCGCCGCATACCCTCCGAGATCGGACGACCGGCCGATGTTACTGTGATCCCATTGCTGAGCCGAAGTCTCCCGCAGGAAAAAGCACAAACAATGGGCGCGCGCGAGGAGGGAAGATGGACGTCAAGCGTGGCGTGATCGTCCTGTTCTGGTGGTTCATGGTCGTCTCGCAATACCCGGGCGGCACGCTGTCGTCCGCCACCCAGGGCCCGTTCGGGACGCAGTCGCAGTGTGAGTGGGGCCGTCAGCAAGTCGGAGTGGCGACTGGCCTTCGGGGAGGGCAGGGCGTCGGCTGGGGCGTGACCCCGTGCTGGAGCGACGGGCGCTGAGCGTGCTCACCCAACCACGAAACGCCTGTCCGCATCGGGTAGATCGCCCGAGCCGTCGGGGCGCGACGCCCTGACCGAGAACGTGTCGGCGTCGCCGCCTTTCGTTAAACCCGCAAAAAGTTGACCACATGTTCGAGCCTCGCACTGGCACGCCACATGCCACAGGGGATACGGCCTGCATGCAACACGTGCGAGTGAAACGCGAACACGCGGCGCGCCTCTGGAGTCGCGCAGGCCATTCTGGGCAGCCGCATCCATCTCGAGCGAGGTGCTCATGCGGCTGATCGGACTCGCAGTCATTCTCGGTGTTGGCTTCGTCCTCGCGTCGGTCGCGGTCAACGCGCAGCCGCCGGACAGGCTTTACCGCATCGGCATGCTCGAACGAACGCTGCCGCCGATCAATGCCGCCAACCTCGAGAGCCTTCGGCAGGGGCTGCGGGCGCTGGGGTACATCGAAGGGAAAAATCTCGTCATCGAGTACCGGTCCGCCGACGGCCACGACGACCGATATCCAGAGCTTGCGGCCGAGCTGGTCGAGCTCAAGGTGGACGTGATCCTGACACGCGGGACGCCCGCGGCGCTGGCGGCGAAGAATGCCACCGGAACGATTCCGGTGGTCATCACGGGCGTCGGCGACCCGGTCGGACAAGGCATCATCGTCAGTCTCGCTCACCCGGGCGGAAACATCACGGGCCTCAGCGCGACGGTGACGGAGATATACCCGAAGCGAGTCGAGCTGCTCCGCGAGCTGGTTCCGAAAGCGACACGGATCGCGGCCCTCTTCAACATGAGCAATCCAGCGATCCCGCATCAGTGGAGGCAGGTCGAGGCGGCAGCGCGATCCCTCGGAATGCAGGCCCAGCTTCTTGACGTGCGCAAGCAGGAAGACCTGTGGCCCGCGTTCGATGCCGCCGTCCGGCAGCGCGCGGCCGCGCTCGTGGTGGGACTCGAGACGCTCACCCTGGCGAATGCGCCGCTCATCGTCGACCTTGCGGCAAAGCACCGGTTGCCGGCGATGTACGCATCGGGGGAGTTCGTCGGAGGGCTCGCCAGCTACGGGGTCCACTACCCCGACCACTATCGGCGCGCCGCAACCTTCGTCGACAAGATCTTGAAGGGCGCCAAACCCGCCGACCTGCCCGTCGAGCAGCCAACCAAGTTCGAGCTCGTCGTCAATCTCAGGACGGCGAGAGCGCTCGGATTGACGATCCCCCGGACGGTGTTGCTGCAGGTGGATCAGGTCATCGAGTAGCGCGGTGTCACTGAGCGGTTCCGTTAGCTCGTTAGGACGAGGGCAGGACACCGAGCTGTCGCAGGAGATGGCCGGTGTCCCAATAAATCCACTCATGCGTGATTCGACCGTTCCTGACTTCATAGACAGTGCATCCGTGTGTTGTCGCGCGTCGATTCGTCGGCGCAATACCCATCAGCTCACCGCGATGGGTGCCGGTTGCGGGCCAGCGGGCGACGACGAAATCACCGCTTCCGAGGATCTGCTCGTTGTCGAGGCGAAGATCAGGAAAGGCGCCGACATAGATCTGCATGAACTGTCGGCCAACCTCGCGCCCGGCCATCGGCGCGGGAATCGTATCGCTCTCGATGACGTGCTTCTCGTCGAGTAGCGCGACAAACCGTTCGGATCGTGCTTGTTCCAGGCTTCCTGTGCTTCTTGGACGATCCGAATATTATCCTGCTCGGACATGGTGTCCTCCGTTCATCCAGAAACGTTCGGGCCGGGCAGCGAGGGCCGCGCCGCTGCGTTTCATGTCGAGGGAGGATCGCGATCGCGCACATTGAGGTCGGGCACTGCTGCCTCCACCACGAGGGCGCGCGGACTAGTTCTGGGTCCTCTTCCTCATCGCCGCCCGGAAAGCCTGCTGCGCCTCGAAGAGCGCGGCTTCAGCCTCCTGGATCCGGACATCCGCGTCTTCCACCAGTTTTTGGCTCTGCTTCACGAGACGCTGCGCCGCCTCCCGCACCGCCTGCGCTTTGAGTAGTATTTCGGTTGGAAGCATCGCGCACCCGTAGAGGTGCGTGCGGACGTTCTCCGTGAGGTCCTTCCGACACCGAGGGCAGATGTTCGTCCGGCCACCGAGCGGATCGGCGGCCAGTTCCGTCATGCGGAAGCTGAGGCTACAGGACAGGCATTGGGCGACGAGGTGATCCCAGCAGTAGACGAAGAGTAGGTGGCGCTCGTCTGCGGTCAGAGTTCGGGGACGCATGCAGTCGACGTGCGACAGATGGCCGTTGGACGACTCGATGATGTCGCTGAGCACGATCAAGTGCCCGCATTTCGCGCACTTCACCTGCATGGTGCGATCCTCGCCTGGGACACTAGCACGAGTTGGGGTGGTTCTTCCAGATGGAACAATCCGCTCCGTCGCCAAGTACATCGTGCGCGACAGCCCGTTCTGTAGCCGGATGCGCTTTACACACGAGCAGCGCTAGACTCGGGGCGTAATCCTGAATGGCTAAAGGCCCAGGCGGGCCAAGACCGCCCGTGTCCGCGTGAAGCGCGTAACCGCCGAGGAGGACAAGCGATGATGCGACTCGGACGAAGGGCCTCACTGCTCGTCGCGCTCTTCCTGCTCACCTGCGCCGCGACGGCCTGCGCCGAGTGTGCGTGGGTGCTGTGGAGCGGATCAGGCGGCGCCTCGCTCCCTGTCGGCGCGTGGGATACGAAGTCACGGTGCGAGGAAGCGAAAAATGAAAGGCAGCGCACTGTCGGCAGTGCCGTTGAGCGCACGACCGTGACGTTCGTTTGCCTCCCCGATACCGTGGACCCGCGAGGGCCGAAGGTGAGGTGACCGTCCGCCGCACGCCTTGATGGTGTGACCTGGCACGCGCTGAGGCACACCTTCGCTTCCCGTCTCGTGGCTGCCGGGGTAGACTTGCGGACGGTCCAAGAGGCGGGTCTGCTGCTGCACCGAGGGTCGCGAGAGCCACGGAACTTCGGGAAAACTTCGAGTCAGTGGCGACGGCGCCTCGTGAGCTAGAGGTGAGACACTAGATAAGTTGGCGCCAGAACTAATGCGGAGGGGTGGCCGAGCCCGGTCGAAGGCGTCCGACTCGAAATCGGATAGGGGCCCAGAAGGTCCCTCGGGGGTTCAAATCCTCTCCCCTCCGCCAATTTTCTTCGGTGGTCGTCGCAGTCCCGATGGATCAGAACCGCGGAGGGGTGACCGAGCGGCCGAAGGTGCGGCACTGGAAATGCCGTGCACGGGTAACCCCTGTGCCCCGGGTTCGAATCCCGGCCCCTCCGCCAGAAAATTGTTCGGCTTGGCCGTGCTAGACGGGGAGTTAGCGGTGCCCTGTAACCCGCAATCCGCTTCAGCGGGGTTGAATTCCTTCTCGAGGGCGGATCGTGTTGAGTGAGCTTCACGGGGCGGCGTTGAAGGCTGGGCCCCACGCAACGGGAATCGTCGAACCCCGCCAGGCCCGGAAGGGAGCAACGGTAAGGCGACCCTCTCGTGTGCCGTGGGAGTACCTGGCCGGAGCAGGCTCCGGGGAGAGATCGCAGTACGGGCCGTTCGAAGGAGGGTGCACGGTCATTGTATTGGAGCGTGAGGTCGCCTTGAACCGAGGGTCGCGAGTGACAGGTACGAGTGGCTCCGCTCGTGGAATCAACCCGTGAGTTATCAGGTTCTCGCGCGGAAGTGGCGGCCGCAGACGTTCGACGCGGTCGTCGGCCAGGACGCGATCACGCGGACCTTGCGGAACGCGCTGGCTTCGGGCCGCATCGCTCATGCTTACCTGTTCGCAGGCCCGCGCGGCATCGGCAAGACCACGACGGCCCGGCTGCTGGCACGCGCGCTGCTCTGCACCGCGCGCACGGGCCCCGAGCCCTGCGGTAAATGCGCCGTGTGCGTCGAGGGCCTGGCCGGGACGCTCGTCGACGTGATCGAGATCGACGGCGCCTCGAACCGAGGCATCGAAGAGATCAGGACGCTGCGCGAGAACGTGAAGTACACGCCGGCGCGCGGGCGCTACAAGGTCTACATCATCGACGAGGTCCACCAGCTGACCGAGGCGGCCTTCAATGCGCTCTTGAAGACTCTGGAGGAGCCGCCGCCGCACATCGTCTTCGTGCTCGCGACGACGGATCCCCGCGAGATCCCGCCGACGGTGCTCTCGCGCGTGCAGCGCTTCGACTTTCGTCCGATCGCCCCCGACGCGCTGCGGGCGTCGCTCGAGCACATCTTGAACGAGGAGAAGATCCCATTCGAGCCGGCGACCTTGCCGGTCATCGTGCGCGCCGCCGAAGGCTCGCTGCGCGACGCGCTCTCGCTGCTCGACACGGCGATCGCCTATGGCGACGGCCGGCTCGAGGCGGAGACCACCGCGAAGCTGCTCGGCGCGACGGCGCCGGTGACGGTGCGCGCGTTCGCCACGGCGGTGATCGGGCACGACACCGCCGCGGCGCTCGAGGCGATCGACCGTGCTGCGCGCGACGGCGAGGACTTGCTGGCGTTCGCGCGCGATGCGATCGAGCTGTTGCGGCTCACGCTCGTGCTGAAGGCCGCGCCGAACGCGAAGCCGGCCGATCTGACGCATACGGAGGGCAACGAGCTGCGCAAGCTCGGCGAGGCCACGAGCCTCGACGAGATCCTCTACGTGCTCCGTGCGTTCCTGGAGGCCGATGCGCTCATGCGCGAGTCGCCGCATCCCCGCGTCGAGCTCGAGATCGCCACGGTGCGCTCGACGCGGCGCCCGGTGCCCCAGACGCTCGACGACGTGCTACGCCGGGTCGACGAGGCCCAGCGCGAAATTCGCCAGCAGGCGCTCGTGACGCCGAGCGCGACCCCGGCCGCGCAGGCGAGCCTCTTGTCGGGCGCCGAGCCCACGGCGCCCCGCGC
>Ga0209805_1002313_pt1 | contig 11123 bp, 8 predicted proteins | sample GraSoiAngelo_148_FD_185905 | JGI IMG/M metagenome (GOLD analysis project Ga0209805, IMG submission 185905) | Grasslands soil microbial communities from the Angelo Coastal Reserve, California, USA - 14_1009_09_20cm (SPAdes) (version 2) | ecosystem: Environmental > Terrestrial > Soil > Grasslands ... | reverse complement strand
GCCCTGGCACATCATCCGCCTCGGCGCGAGGGCGGAGTATGCGTTCAGCCCGATGCCGCCCCGCAACGGTGGTGCGTCGGCGGCGGCGATGGACCATGAGCTCGACGAGTACACGCATTTGAATGCGCTCAACCGAGGCATCCTGCTGACCCCGTTCCACAACATGGCCCTGATGTCGCCGGCAACCACGGCTGCCGAGGTGGACAGGCACACCGAGGTGTTTCGTGAGGGGGCTGAGAGGTTGTTCTCCTCTTAGAGCCCTTCTTCCTGAGGGTTGGCCTCAAATGCCGCACTCGCCCTCACCCGCCTGGGGCCCGCTTCGCGAGCCGAGGCGACCTCTCCCGCAGGCGGGAGAGGGGAGGGGTGCCGCACTCGCCCTCACCCGCCTGGGGCCCGCTTCGCGAGCCGAGGCGACCTCTCCCGCAGGCGGGAGAGGGGAGGGGTGCCGCACTCGCACTCACCCGCCTCCCGCAGGCGGGAGAGGGGAGAGGTGCCGCACTCGCGCTCACCCGCCTCCCGCAGGCGGGAGAGGGACGTTAGGGGCCCAGTAAGTAGCCCAGGCGGCGGGGCATCTTGGCGACCACCGACGCGAGCAGGTTGGGCCGGTGGCCCCGCTCTTCCGCGGTGTCGTACGAGATGATTGCGCGCCGCACCACCGCTGCACCAATGGAGCGCAGTGGCTCGGGCGGAAACAGCCTCGGCTTTGCGTTCACCATCGGCAGGCGCGTCATCTCCGTCTCGTCCCCTACGACCAGGTCCGCGAGCGCTTGGCCTGCCAGGTGTGACGGCGCTACCCCGTTGCCGGTGAAGCCAAGCGCGTAGTGAACGTTTCCGCCCTCGAGCGTCCCGAAGACGGGGAGGTGCGTCGGCGACACATCGATCGGGCCGCCCCACGCGTCCTCGATCGGGATCTCAGACCAGCTGGGAAAGAACAGCCGGAAGCCTTCCGCAGCCTCTCTCACCGCCCGGCTGTCGTTGATGAACGAGTCGTCGATGTGCGCAGAGGCCCGACCGCCACCCCCTCCGAACGCGATCCTGCCGTCGCGCGTGGTCCGGAAGTAACGGACCGAGTGGCGGAGGTCGGTAATGAGCTCGCCCTCGGTCCAGTGGATCTGCTCGAGCTTTTCGGGTGCGGGAGCGGTCAGCACTATGTAGCTGCTCCAGGCGGCGATGCGGCGAGCGAGCTTGGGCCACGCGGTCGCCCAGGCATTGACGGCGAGCACCACATGCTTGGCCCGCACGCTGCCTCCGTCAGTGACCACGCTGGGGCCCACCTCCATGCGGAGCGCTCGCGTGCCCTCATGGATGGTGACGCCTCGCTCGAGGACCGCCCGGCGAAGCCCCCGGGCGAGGCGCGCCGGCTGCACCTGGGCCCCGTCCTTCATAAATGCCCCGCTACGGAAGGCAGGTGACGCGCAACGTGACTGCACCTCGGCCGCGCTCAGCGCCCGCAGCTCGTCCGGCGCGCCCACGCTCGCGGCCAGCTCCACCATCTCCCGGCATGCCTCTTCGTGATGGGAGTTGGTTGCGGCATACACGTAGCCGGAGTGCCGGAACCACGCGTCGACGTCGTTCTCGCGGCAGAAATCGCCGATGCCGGCGATGCTTGCCGACAGTGCGCGGCATGCCCGCACCGCCGGCTCGACGCCGTACAGCTTGATCAGCCCATCCAGCTCGTCCCACCAACCGCTGGCGAAACCGCCATTGCGTCCGCTCGGCCCTCCTCCGCAGATGTCCTGCTCGAGGACGGTGATGCCAAGCTCAGGTCGCTTGTGGGAGAGGAACCATGCAGTCCATAGGCCGGTGAAGCCGCCGCCGACGATCGCCACATCGGTCACCGTGTCCCTTGTGGGCGGTGGGCAGGGGCTGCCGGCCTCAGCCGCCAGCGCATCACGCAGCCACCAGCTGCGCTGCGACCCAGGCGTCAGCGCCAGCCCGGTGAGGTTGAGGTTGGTTTCAGGCGTGGCTATGAGCGGAGGTCGCGAGCCATCTCGGCGAAGTTGTCCACGAACCGCTGCACGTCCTCGACCGAGTGCTGCACCGACAGAGTCCAGTTCTCCTCCGCGCCTGGCGCCATGAGCACCCCGCGGTTGCACTGGTAGAGCCAGCTGAGATAGGCGAGCTCCTTGTCGATCTCCAGGTAGTCGCGGTAGTTGCGCACGCGCTCCCGGCGGTAGGTCACGCTGCCGCGCGCGGCCAGCGTGGTGACGTGGAATGGCAGCAAGTGCTCCGCGATGACAGCGTCAAGACCGCCCTGGAGCGTCTCGGCAAGGGCGTCGAAGTGCGCATAGGCCGTCGGCGTCAGGATTTCGAGCAGGGTCGCTCGTGACGCCGCGGTCGTGAGCGGGTTGCCGTTGAAGGTTCCCATCTGGGCGACGCGCTTCTGCTCGATGACAGCCATCACGTCGGCCCTGCCGCCGACCGCGCCGCACGGGAGCCCGCCGCCGATTGCCTTCGCCAGCGCCACCAGGTCCGGTGTCACGCCAAACCGCTCCGTCGCGCCACCCGGCGCGATGGTCACGCCTGTCTTCACCTCGTCGAAGATCAGCAGGGCGCCGTGCTTGTGCGCCAGGTCGCGCAGCCCTTCCAGATATCCCTGGTCGGGCAGCACGATGCCGACATTCATCATCGCGGGCTCGACGATCACCGCCGCGATCTCGCCGGGATGCCTCGCAAACGCCTTTTCCGCGGCCGCAAGGTCGTTGAACGGGATCACCGAAGTGAGCTCGACGACGGCGGCCGGTATGCCTTCACTCTGCGGAATCGACGCGGGTGCATCGGGCGGGCCCATCCGGTCCGGCGGCGGCTCCACCGACACCATCAGCGCGTCGTGGTGGCCGTGGTATGAGGCCTCGATCTTCAGCAGCCGCTCGCGACCTGTGAACCCGCGAGCGATCCGAACTGCATCCAGGGTCGACTCGGTGCCCGAGTTCGTGAAGCGCCACTGGGGCTGCTTGAACCTCTTCGACAGCTCCTTCGCGACCACCACCGAGTCCGCCACCGGCTGCGCGAAATGGGATCCCCGCGCGACCTGCTTGCTGACAGCGTCCACGATCTTCGGGTGCGCATGGCCGACGACCATCACACCGAAGCCGTTGTGGAAGTCGACGTATTCGTTGCCGTCGGCGTCCCAGACCCGGCTGCCCTGCCCGTGATCCACGAAGATCGGCTGGGGTGCGGCGTCTTGAAATGACGAGGGAACGCCTCGCGGAAGCACTTCACGAGCCTCGTTCCAGAGCTCGTGCGAGCGCGGCCTCGCGTTGCGGAACCTATCCTCTTCTCGCTTGACGAGCTCCGCAACGCGGACCTTGGACACTTCCTGGGCGGTCGAAGTCGCCATGGACGATGTGCTCCCCTCCAGGCCTTGCCTTGACAGGCAATCAGCGTGGATTTGTAATTGTCGCCTTCTGACGTCTTAATTGCCGGGGAGCAAGATTAACCCGGAGGGGAGGCCCGCACAGTGACCGAGCGCCAGGCTGACGGCAGCGCATTTGCGGCACCCGGCGATGCCGTCGTGTCCCTGGAGCAGGTCGTCAAGTCGTTCGGCAGCGTGATCGCTGTCGATCACCTCGACCTCGAGATCCGGCGTGGCGAGTTCTTCAGCATGCTGGGTCCGTCTGGCTGCGGGAAAACGACAACGCTGCGCATCATCGGCGGCTTCGAGGAGCCGACCGAGGGCACCGTCAAGCTCGACGGCCGGGACGTCACCGACCTCCCCGCCTACAAGCGAGACGTCAATACCGTCTTCCAGTCGTACGGACTGTTCCCTCACCTCAACGTATTCGACAACGTCGCGTTTGGGCTGCGCCGCCGCAAGGTGACGGCCAAAGAGGTCGAACGGCGCGTCGGGGAGGCGCTGGAGCTGGTCAACCTCGCGCGCATGGGCCGCAGGCGACCCTCCCAGCTATCCGGCGGACAGCAGCAGCGCGTCGCGCTTGCGCGGGCGCTCGTCAATCACCCGCAGGTGCTGCTGCTGGACGAACCGCTTGGCGCGCTCGACCTCAAGCTGCGCAAGCAGATGCAGCTGGAGCTGAAGCGGATCCAGGACGAGGTGGGAATCACCTTCATATTCGTGACGCACGATCAGGAAGAGGCGATGACCATCTCGGACCGGATCGCGGTCATGAACCACGGCCGCATCGAGCAGCTGGGCCGCCCCGAGGAGGTCTACGAACGACCCGCGACCACCTTCGTCGCCGAGTTCCTGGGGGCCTCGAACCTTCTGCATGGGAAGTACGCGGGCGTCGAGCATGGCTGGGGCGTGGTGGAGCTGGACACCGGGAAGCGGCTGCTGGTAAGGGCGGACCCAGAGCTGGCCGTCGCTGAACAGGTCAAGGTCGGCGTGCGGCCCGAGAAGATTACAGTGCATCCGCGAGCGCAGCCCGTCGAGCCGGGCGTGAACCGGCTGGAGGCTACGCTCACAAGCGCGGTGTTCGTCGGCGTGAGCTATCAGTACTTTTTCGCCACCAAGGAGGGTGGTGGTCTGTCGGCGTTCGACAGAAACGCCGGCGGCGGCCCGGTGGCCGCGCAGGGCGAGGCGGTGAGCCTGGCCTGGCGGCCCGAGCACACGTTCGTGATTCCGGTTGGGACCGGCGAAGCCCAGCCGGCTGCCGAAGCGCCGTTGGTAGGAGAACCTGCATGAGCGACACCGACCGAGACCGTCCGAGCTACATCGACCCGTCGTTCCTCCGCGGCCTGACCCAGGCACGTTTCTCCCGGCGCACGGCGCTCAAGGGCGCGGGCATGCTCAGCGCGGCCGGGTTCCTGGCCGCATGCGGCATCGGCGGCAAGACCTCGACCCCCACTTCAGCGCACGTCAACTGGGTATGGGATAAAGCGACGAAGGCGGGCACCCTCGACTTCGCCAACTGGCCGCTGTATATCGACACCGGCACTGACGCTGCCGGCAACACCACCTATCCATCGCTCGACGAGTTCACCAAGGCGACCGGGATCAAGGTCAACTACAGCGAGCCCATCCAGGACGACGCGAGCTTTTTCGCCAAGATCGCGCCGACCTTGCAGCAGGGACATTCGACCGGCTACGACATCATCGTCATCACCAACGGGATCCAGATGAGCAACCTCCAGCTGAAGCACTGGCTGGTCGAGCTCGACCCGAGCAAGATGCCGAACTTCTTCAAGAACGCTGCTCCGCGCCTCCTCACGCGCAGCTTCGACGTGGGCAACAAGTTCACGATGCCGTGGCAATCGGGCTTCACCGGCATCGGCTACAACCCGAAGCGCACAGGCCGCGACATCACCAGCTTCCAGGACCTGTTCGATCCTGCCTTCAAAGGCAAGGTCGGCATGTTCGCAGGCAACCAGGACACAGGCAACCTGGCCCTGGTCGGCCTCGGAATCAAGCCCGACAAGTCGACCCCGGCGGACTGGCAGAAGGCGGCCGACAAGCTGAAGCAGCAGCGCGACGCCGGGATCGTCCGGAAGTACTACGACCAGAGCTACATCAAAGCTCTGGCCGCCGGCGACACCTGGATCAGCATGGCCTGGTCGGGCGACATCTTCCAGGCCAACCTGTCCGCCGGTAACAACGACCTCAAGTTCGTCATCCCGGTCGAGGGCGGCCTGATCTGGACGGACAACATGTGCATCCCCGTGGGCGCCGCACACCCCGTGGATGCGATCACCTACATGGACTACGTGTATCAGCCCGAGGCTGCCGCCACTCTGGCCGAGTACATCGACTACATCACCCCAGTGCCTGGGGCCAAAGCGGTCATCGAGCAGCAGGCGGCTACCGAGCCCGACAAAGACACCAAGGCCGCGCTGCTGGGCACGTCAGAGAGCCCTCTTGTGTTTCCGCCGGCCAGTGAGCTGGCGCAGACCTCGTACTACCGCGAGCTCACGACCAGCGAGGCAACGCAGTGGAACGCGATCTTCAACTCCGTGATCATCACCTAGCGATCGGGTAGAGCAGGATGCAAGCAGTCGCGGCCGCGGGCGCCGGGCCTCGCAAGCCGGCGCTCCGGGTGCGATTGACGCGCGCCGCAGCTCCGTACCTCCTGATCCTTCCAGGCGGCGCGTGGCTGCTCCTGTTCTTCCTGCTGCCCATCCTCACCCTGGCCGTCACCTCGCTGGAGTCGGGGGATTTCATCGCTGGCTTCAACTTCGACTGGAATCTCGGCAACTACTCGTTCGGGCTGCAGCTCTACTCGTCCCAGTTCCTGCATTCGATCGAGTACGGCGGTGCCGCCACCGTCGTCGCCTTTCTCGTCGCGTATCCCGCGGCGTACTGGATCGCGTTCTACGCCGGTCCGCGCAAGGCGGCTTACCTGCTGATAGTCCTGCTGCCGTTCTTCGTCTCGTTCGTCATCCGCACGCTTTCTTGGGAGACTCTGCTTGCCGACTACGGGCCGCTGTTCAAGCCCCTCAAGGATGCGGGCCTGCTGCCTGGAGACTTCCGGGTGCTGGCGACGCCCGTGGCCGTGACCGGGGGCCTGGCTTACACCTTCTTTCCTTTTATGATGCTGCCGATCTTCGCGTCATTGGAGAAGATCGATCGCCGCTTGGTGGAAGCGGCTGAGGACCTGTTCGCAAACCGCTTCGAGGTTTTCCGGCGGGTGATATTCCCGCTGTCCTTGCCGGGCGTCTTCGCCGGCGTGCTTCTGACCGGCATTCCTTCGGTGGCCGACTACGTCAACCAGGACCTGCTCGGAGGCGTGGGCACGACGATGATCGGCCGCGTGATCGAGGAGCAGTTCGAGGTCGATATCAACTATCCGCTCGCCGCCTCGCTCGCGTTCATCTTCATGGTCGGCCTGCTGGCGATGCTGCTTGCCTATCAGCGGATCTTCGGGACCAAGGAGATCCTCTCGGACTGATGGCGAGCCAGGCTGCGCTGACGATCCAGGCGAGGCCGCAGGCGCGCGTGCGCGCGCGTAGGTTCCGCGTCGGGGCGCTGGTCCTGCCCAGCTACACGCACCTTGTGATCGTGTGGCTGTTCATGCCGATATTCGTGATGATCCTGTTCGCCTTCAACGACACGCACGGCAAGTACAACCTGCAGTGGACGGGCTTCACTTTGAAGTGGTTTGAGCATCCGTTTGCGATTCCGACGCTTACGAGCGCGCTGCTGAGCTCGCTGAGCACCGCGACGCTCGGCATGCTGATCTCGACAGTGCTGGGCACCCTCATCGCGCTTGCGTTCCACCGTTATGCGTTTCGCGGGCGCACGATTCTCGACTCGATCCTGATCATGAACATCGCCGCCTCGGAGGTCGTCATCGGGTCTGCGCTGCTGACACTTTTCATCGCCGGCGACGTCCCGCTCGGATACCTGACCATCGTGCTGGCACAGGTGATGTTCTCGATCCCGTTCGTGGCGGTGACGGTGCGCGCGCGTCTCGCGGGTTTCGATCCGGCGCTGGAGGAGGCGGCTGAAGATCTCGGAGCTTCGCCCATCGAGACCTTCATGCTCGTCACGCTGCCGATCATCTTTCCGGGAGTGGTGGCCGCGGCGCTGCTCGCCTTCGCGATCTGCCTCGACGACTACGTGATCACCAGCTTCGTCGCGGGGAACACGCAGACGTTTCCGTTGTGGGTCTACGGCGCCACGCGACTCGGCGTGCCGCCGCAGGTCAACGTCATCGGCACTTTCATATTCCTGAGCGGCTGCATGATCTCGGTCGCGTTTGCGGCGTTCCGCACGTGGCGGAACGACCAGCTGGACCGCGAAGGGTAGGCCTGACGGTCAGCGTCCAGCCGGGACGTCGTGCCCGGTTGGCGCCAAACGGTTGGAATCCTCGACCGGGAGGGGCCTGTTTGGCACCAAACGCGCGGAATCGCGACGAGCCCGTACGACAGTCCTCGTCGCCGATCCCAGCCAGCCTCCCGAGGCGCCCAGCAGGGTACCGACCAGGATCGTGAGCGCGACCGGCAGGTCGGCGGCACCGGTCAGCCCCATGATGGCGGCGATGCTCGAGGCGGCCGGTCGGAGCCCGTACTGGACCTGCTCGCCGACCAGGGGGACCGTCCACGCCACGAATCCGACCGCGGCCCCGGCTGGGATCGAGAACCGAGCCCGGGGCACCAGGAGACCCAGCAACAGGCCTACCGGGAAGGGCACCCACCACGCACCCAGGTACAGCGCGGCGACGCTGATGGCTGTGCCCACCAATATGAGGGCCGGCGGCCGGCGGAGCAGGCTCACGACTCCAGGCTCCAGCTGACAGCGCCCGCTGTCGACGCGGCGGCATCGGCGGCCAGCATCGGCGAGTAGCGGCCGTCCCACCAGGTGGCCACCCTGTCTGAGTACCAGGCCGATGCCGGGTTTTCGCTCTGCCCACCCGGATAGACGCCCTGGAATGTGCCCGCTCCCCAGTCGACGACCATGCGCCAGCTGGGCCCGTGCGTCGAAGGAAAGTCCGGGGCCGCCAGCGGGGTGTACGCATCGCCGCGATCGGGCTGTGGTCCGTAGTCAAGGCCCCTGATCTGGGCCAGGTTCTCGAGGGTGCGCCCATGCATACGTCCCCATCCCCAGTGGCTTGGGTCAGCGCCGAGTCGCGACTCGAGGGACCTGACCGTCGGGTGGAAGGCCTGCTTCATCACGTCGGACGCGTTCTGCGCGGAGCCGATGAGGGTGAAGACAGGATTGGTTGGGTTGCGCAGCGTCCACGCCTCGAGGTCCTGGCCGAGCGCGTCGTTGAGAGGGTTCGAGTTGCCCCCTTCGAACCGGTCGACCTTCACGTTGTGAGATTTCCACCAGGGGTCGAAGGTGGAGCTCAGGTACTGCTGCCAGAAGGTCCACCAGATCGACGCGGCCGGCGAGTCGAGCTCCATCCGGTAGTCCCATGAGGCAAGGTCGGCCTGGGCTGCCTTCTCAGTCGCGTTGAGGGTTTCGCCCGCGAGCGACTGCAACAGCACGGGCACGATCTCGGAAGCGAGGTAATCGCGGGTGTCGTTCTGGATCGCGACCATGTCCGCCGTGGTGAACTTTTTGTCCTGCGCCAGGTAGCGGCTTATCTCGTTCGCGCGATAGCCCGGATCGAAGAAGTTCGACGAGGTTCCGATGTAGTAGGGGTAGTCGTTCGCGACCTGGCGCTGGTTCGCGGACCACACGACACCGCTTGGCGGGTTGTAGACCTGCGGGATCTGGTCGTACGGGATGGTGCCCGTTACGTCGTACTCGCCCGTTCCGGGCATTGGCAGCCATGGCGTGCCCCGCGCGACCTGTGGGTAGTAGCCCGCCGAGATGAGCCCGATGTTGCCCTTGTCGTCCGAGTACACGAAGTTGTGGGTGGGTGAATGCCAGTCGCGCAGCGCGTTTCTGAACCCTGCGAAGTCGCCGGCCTGCCCGATGCGCAGCAGCACGCCGAGGTCCTGCGAGGGCATGCTGCCGCCCCACCACACCGACGTGGAGAGGCCACGCTCACCGATGACCGGGCCGTGGACGCTGATTCTCACGTTGAGGTGATCGGTAGATCCACCGAGAACCGGGATGTCGTACGAGACGGTCGTGTACTGCTTCCACGCCCCGTTCCAAAAGTACTGTCCCGGATGCGCGGAGTCCTCCTTCTCCTCGTAAAAGAACGTCTGCTGGTTCTGGGCGTCGGTCAGGCTCCAGGCGATGTGCTGGTTGTGACCGATCAGGACCATCGGCGTGCCCGGGATGCTGACGCCTGACGCGTGGTAGCCGGGTGAGTCCATCGAAAGCTGAAACCAGATAGCGGGCAGCGTCAGGTGCAAGTGCGGATCGCCCGCGAGCAGCGCTCCGCCACTGGCGCTGTGGGAGCCCGCGACAGCCCAGTTGTTGCTGGCTCCGCCTGAGGCGATGAGACCCGCCGGCAGAGCTCTGAGGCGTCCGTACAGGTCTGCGATCGAGGTCGCCTCCGCGTCGCTCACCACGCGCATCCCTTCGACCGGTGCCGGAGCAGCCTTGGGCTGATAGGGGCCCGGGTCGTAGGGCGACTGCTGGTTTGGCGGGAGGACAGGGAACCACTCCGACGTGAGGTCGGGGCCGAGGGTCTTGCTAAGCAACGCCATCACCAGCGGCGTGTCGGTGAAGTTCAGGGTCTGGGTCATGTCGCCCTTCACGATCAGCGAGTCGATCGGAGTCCAGGGCTTGGGCTGATAGCCCAGCAGAGTGAACATCGCCGGCAGCTGGTGCCGGCTCTCGGCCTCGTCGATGCGGTCGTTCACTCCCTGCGCGTAGGCGGCGAGAGCTGCGCGCGACTGGTCGCCGGCCGGGAGCTCCGACCATTCGCGCCGCGCTGTGCGGAGAAGCCCGAGCTGGAGCTCGAAGCGGTCGCTGTCCAGGGCGGCCTTGCCGATGACCTCCGAGAGCCGGCCTTCGCCCTGGCGGCGCAGCAAATCCATCTGGAATAGGCGGAACTTGGCATGCACGTAACCTGCGGCCAGGAAGAGGTCGTGGTCGGTCGAGGCACTGATGTGGGCGGTGCCGTTGGACTCGAGCACCACATGCGCCGGCTGCTGCAGGCCGGCCAGGTGGAGCGTTTGGCTGCCGTAGGAGGATGCGTCGGCGGCAATGGACCAGGCGCCGGTGACGGGATTGAACGCGGGGCCGAGCGCCGGAAGCGAGCTCCCGAGACCGATGAAGCTCAGGAAGAGGATCGCTATCGAAACCAGCGCGGCCGCGCCGAGGTTGACGAACCGCAAAACCCCGCTAGTTTGGCGCAAGTGGCATCAGACGCCGTGCTGACCCTCACCCCGCGTCGCTTCGCCACGCGTGCTGACCCTCACCCCGCGTCGCTTCGCGACGATCCCCTCTCCCACAAGTGGGAGAGGGAGGTCACTCTTTCAGATGGGACTTTCTCGCCCGGCGTGTAACAGAACCACCCTTCGTCACGTACAACCCAATGGAACCCGTGAGTGAGGACCAGTCCTCTGACCAGCTGCGCAGGCGCGCGCTGGCCGGAGACGGCTACGCGTTCGGCGAGCTGATCGGGCCTGTCCTCGATCCCGCGTTCCGATTGGCGATGACGATGCTCAAAGACCGTGCCACCGCCGAGGACACCGTTCAGGAGGCCGCCTTCAAGGCCTGGCGGAAGCTCGATCGATTTCGCCCTGGGTCCGAAGTGCGGCCGTGGTTCCTCGCCATCGTGGCCAACGAGTGCCGGTCAATGCGACGGTCGCGGTGGTGGGTG
>Ga0209805_1002310_pt1 | contig 11132 bp, 9 predicted proteins | sample GraSoiAngelo_148_FD_185905 | JGI IMG/M metagenome (GOLD analysis project Ga0209805, IMG submission 185905) | Grasslands soil microbial communities from the Angelo Coastal Reserve, California, USA - 14_1009_09_20cm (SPAdes) (version 2) | ecosystem: Environmental > Terrestrial > Soil > Grasslands ... | reverse complement strand
ACGGCCGCCGTCAGCCGGGCGGGCCCCGTCGCCAGCGCGATCGCGTGGGCGTCCGAGATTTCGAGCGAGCCGCTCGGCTGGACGGTGAAGGTCGCGTGATCAATGGTTTGCGAGCCGTCCGCGGGCGTGAGTACTTGCCCGCCTGCGTCGTAGGCGACCACGTTGAGCGTGCTCGTGTCGCTCACGGCGAGCGCGGTATCACTCGCGGTGAGGACGATTCGGGCCACGGCGACCTTGGCGCCGGTGGAATCGCCGCAGGCGAGGAGCAGCGCGACGAGCGCGAGCAGCAGCCGCTTCATGGGGGAGCCTCCCTGAGACGCTCGAATTCACCTACACCCCGTCAAGGTGCGGTCAAGTCACCCGTTCCGTCACCCCCACCGCCGCCGCCTTGCCTCGGCCACGACCAGCGCCGCCGCCCCGTCGATGCCCAGGCGCTCGGTGTTGACCACGAGGTCGTAGTTCACGACGTCGTGGCGGTGCCGCCCGTAGTAGGTCCGCACGTACTGGTCGCGCCCGCGGTCCGTGTCGTCCACCACCTTCTCGGCGTCGGCGGGGTCCACGCCGAGCCGCTCCACCGCGAGCCTGATACGCCACGGCTTCGACGCCACGACGTAGACGTGCAACGCGTCGGGCCGCTGTGCCAGCAGCGCTTGCGCGCCCCGGCCGACCAGCACCACGCGCCCGTGGGCCGCCGTCTCGGCGATGATCCGCTCGGTCAGCTTCACGATGGTCGTTTCGTCCTGCCCGGCGGGTGGCACGGCATCCGAGCCGATGAACATCTCGGGCGACGCCACCGCCAGCGTGCGGGCCAGCCGCTCCAACAGTCCCGGGGCCCGCTCCTCGTGCTCCGCCACCATGGCGGGCGCGAGCCCGGCCCGGCGCGCCACCTCGTCCACGAACTCGTTGTCGATCACCGTCCACCCGAGCGCCGCGGCGACCTGCCGCGCGACGGCCGCGCCGCCCGATGCGTACTGCCGCGTGATCGTGATGACCGGGTGCGCCATCTCAGGGCTTCAGGTTCTTGCGCAGCTCGCCGATGTTGAGCAACGGCAGGCCGCCCTCGGTGGGCACGAAGATGATCAGGTTGTTCGAGCTCTTCAGGTCGTGCAGCATTTCGATCCATTGCTTGGTGAGCGCCTCGGGAGACAGCGTCTGGTTCAGGAGCCGCTGCTGCTCGGTCTGCAGCCGGGCGACCTCCACGCGGTGCCGCTCGGTTTCGATCTGCTGCTCCTGCGCGATCTTGTTGTTGATCGCCTGCACGACCTGGGCGGGCGGCTGCAGATCGCGCAGGAAGAAGGCCGTGACGGTGGCGATGCGGAACTTGCCGCCCCCGGCGCGCGGGGTGGTCACCAGTGCGGAGTCCACCAGCCCCTCCATTGTATTGGCGATCTGCGTCCGCTTCGAAATGTCGTTGATCGAGTACTGCACCATGCCGTCGCGCACGCCCTTGCGAATCGCGTTCAGCACGGCTCCCCGGATCTGGTTCTCGTCGCCGATCTCGGTGAAGATCTTGGGCGCCTGCATGGGGTCGATCTGCCAGCGGATCGAGACCTCCACGTGCATGCCCATCTGCTCGCTCGAGAGCGCCTCGATCGCCTCGATCTGCTCGCCGTGGGTGGGCCACTGCTCCTCGCGCGTGGAGTAGCGCTCGATCTCCGACCAGGGGGAGACCAACCGGATCCCCGCGAGCAGCGGCGCCGGCTCCACGTACCCGAAGGCATGGCGCACGCCGACTTCCCCGGGGTCGATCACGACCATCGCCGACCCCAGGACCAGGAGGATCGCCAGCGCGCCGAGGACGTACCCGCCGACCCGCAGCAGGTTGGAGGCCGGTCCGGGCCGCTGCGCGCGGACGGTGGCCGCGGTGAGAAGCAGGGAGAACGCGATGAACAGCAGGACGGCGCCGGCGACGAGCTTGCCCATGGGAGCTCCGGTGGGGGATGGGAGAACATGCCCCCTACGCGGGATTACGAAAAGAGGTTCGGCCCTCCGCTCCCCGGCTTCCCGTAGCCCGGTCCTTTGGGCTCCGCCCGCGCGCGCGTATAGCCGAGCTCTTCGCTGCGCGAGATGCGCTTCTCGGCCACGAGACCCTCGAGCACCAGCTCGCAGGCCGCCACCATCGTCCCGGGATCCTTCTTGGCCGCGAGGCCCACCTGGTCCACCAGCTCGAGCAGCCCCGGCACCACGCTGAATCCCTTGAGGCACGTCTCGGAGCGCTCGTCCGTGGAGATCTTGAGCGCCCCACCCTCGTCGAACCAGTGGACGATGTCGTCCACGTTGGCCCCGCCCACGCGGGCCTCGAACGTCTTGCCCGCGGCGCGGCGAATCAGGTCCTTGGCGATCACCTCGGGGCCCTGGAGCTCGCCCTCGTACTCGAGCTCGAGCTTGCCGGTAATGGCGGGGAGCGCGGCGTAGATGTCGGAGACGCGCGGGACGACCGTCTTCTCCTTCGTGGCGATGGTGCGCCGCTCCGCGCTCGACACCACGTTCTCGAGCACGCTGATCGGCAGACGCTGCGACACGCCGGAGCGGCGGTCCACGCGCTTGTCCTCGCGAGCCTCGAACGCCACGCGCTCGATCAGCTCGGCGACGAACGCGGGCAGCTTGACCGGCCGCCCCTCGCGCTCGAGCCAGGCCTCCTGACGCGTGATCGCCGTCCCCAGATCGACCGTGTGAGGGTAGTGCGTGACCACCTCGGAGCCGATACGGTCCTTCAGCGGCGTGATGATCTTGCCGCGCGCGGTGTAATCTTCCGGATTGGCCGTGAAGACCAGGGCCACGTCGAGGTTCAACCGCACCGGGTAGCCTTTGATCTGGACATCCCCTTCCTGCATGATGTTGAACAGCCCCACCTGGATCTTGCCGGAGAGGTCGGGGAGCTCGTTGATCGCGAAGATGCCCCGGTTCGCGCGCGGCAGCAGCCCGAAGTGCATCGTGAGCTCGTCCGACAACAAGTGGCCCCCGCGCGCCGCCTTGATCGGGTCCACGTCCCCGATGATGTCGGCGATCGTGACGTCGGGCGTGGCGAGCTTCTCCACGTAGCGCATCTCGCGGGGCAGCCACGTGATCGGCGTGCGATCGCCCTGCTCCGTCACCAGCGCGCGGCCGAATTTCGAGATCGGCGCGAACGGGTTGTCGTTCACCTCGCTCCCGGCGAGGATCGGGATCTCCTCGTCGAGCAGGGTGACGAGCTGGCGCAGGATGCGGCTCTTCGCCTGGCCCCGTAGGCCGAGCAGGATGAAGTTGTGGCGCGACAAGAGCGCGTTCACGAGCTGCGGGATGACCGTGTCCTCGTAGCCCACGATGCCCGGGAACAGGGCCGAGCCGTTCTCGAGCAGGCAGATGAGATTCTGCCGCAGCTCGTCCTTGACTGTGCGGCTGATGCGGGCGGGACTCGCCCATTCGGTTTGTCGCAGCTCGCCCAGGGTGGTTGGCTTGGTCATAAGGCGATAGTTAACCGACCCGCTGCGTCGGTGTAAAGAGACGCAGCGCGGCGGTGCCCCGGGCGGGGAGCTCCACCGCAGCGTGGCCGTCGGGCGCGACGGGCAGCGGATCGCCGGTCATTTCGACGAAGTTCGCGCGACGCGCGGCGCGGAACGTGTACGCCGCGGGCCATACGCCGACGGTGCGGGCCGAGCCCGTCACGTCGAGGAGCTTTACGACCGCGCCCGTGCCGTCGTCGGCCGGCGTCGCGCCCACCACGGCCACGCCGGGATCCGCGAGGACGAGCGCCGAGTCTTTCCGGGACAGCGTCCCCGCGCCCGCGCTCGCGTAACGGGCGCTGACGTAGAGCGGGTCGCACGCGGCCCACCCGCGCCGCACCGGCTCGGCCGGGTCGCTCCCGGGGGCGAGCGCCGAGAGACGATATCGGAACACGAAATCGCCACCCTGCCGCGCCGCGAAGTTCGTCGGCCAGTAATTGTGGAGCACGTAGGCGAACAGCGTTCCGTCGGGGGCGAGCGTGCGGCGCCACTGGCCGCGGAAAATGTCGTTCAGGGTGACGAGCGGCGTGTCGGGCCCGCTCCACAACATCCCGTCCGCGGCGTCGTGCAGCCATACCCAGTGCGCGTGGCAGTACCAGTCCCGGCCGCTGCCGGCTTGCTGATCGCGCTCCACCGTCATCCGGCCGAGGGGCACCTCGACCTCGACGGTGGGCTTCGTGAGGGCGAAGGGAAACGCGACGTACAACGCTTCCTTCTCGAGTGTGGCCGGCTTGGTGATCCGGTTCTCGATGTCGAGCCAGGGGAGCTCGTCGTACAGCGTCACGACGGTCGCGACGCTGCTGCAGCCCTGCAGCCGGCGCTCGACCAGCAGGCGAACGCCGATTCCCGGCAGTCGCTCGCGACGGGCCGAGTCGAGCTCGGCCTGGCTCAGGGTGAGGTCCGCGGCGGCGCGCAGCGCGTCGGGCGCCGCGTCGGTCCAGAGGGCGCTGTGCGCGCCGCCCCGGACGTACACGAGCTGGTTCAACCCCGACCAGCCGGCGGGCCGCACCCGCTCTTTGCCGTCTCCCGTGGTGAGCGAGCGGATGGCGCCGCTCGCGGGATCGAGCACCACGTGGAAGCGCCCGGCCTGCGCCTCGAGCGTGGCGCCCTCGTTCAGAGGCGGGTTCGCCGCCCGCTCGCCCTCCGCCAGGGCCACGTAGCCCAGGGCCGGAACCTCGCGCGCCACGACCAGTGCCGAGCCGTCCGCCAGGTCCACGGCTGGCCAGTCACGGCCGTCGAGGCCGAACCGCCGCTCCGCGCCGTCGGGCACGTGGAGCAGGTCGCTCCGCGTCCAGCTTGAGGCGTTGAACACGACGCGCCCGGCGCCCGAGGGGCCGCTCAGGCCGATGCGGAGCAGCGCGCTCGCGACCTGGGCGCCGGCAACACCGGCGGCGCGGTCCAGACAGCGCCGCTTGGACTCCCACTGTGCCGCCGTCTGCTCGCCGTCGGGATCCGACACGCTCGTCGCCGCTCCCCACGTGTGCTCCCCGAACAACAGCAGGTCGCGCCACATCTGACGGCGCTGCTCGGCCCGGCGCTCGATCCGCTCGGACGCGCCGCCGGCCGCGGGCTCGGTCTGCTCGTCCCACAGGGCCAGCAGCTCGGCCGCGCGGGCGGCGAGCTGGGCCGCGCGGTAGCGGGCGAGCTCTCGCGCGGTGGAGGCCGCGCCGTCCTCGCGGTAGCAGCCGGTGTCGCCACGCCGCACCGGCAGCTTCGGACCGAATCGGCGCTCCACGTCGCGAAAGAAATCTTCCGGGCGCGCCGCCAGCAGCCGGGGATACGCGTAGTGCCGGTTGAACTCCTCGACGTTCGCGATCACTCCCTCGTCCACGAGCCCGTTGGCGAGCGCCGCGCCCCACAAGAGCGCTACGTCGTACGGGTAGCTCGGCGCCCCCAGCACGGGGTCCGAGAGCAGCCAATCGGAGAGGTGGTGCGCCATCTCGGCCGCCCCGATGCCGAAGCCAAAACGGGGCCCGTCGGCGTACTGGTCGGTCCGCCAGTGCAGCACGCGACTGCCGTCCGGCCCTTCCCACCAGTAGAGCTGCGGGTAGGATGTCCACTCGCCCGTGAGCTGCGCGGCCACCGCGGCGGCGGGGGAGAGCAGCGGCAGGGCGCGCTCCGGGTTCACGCCGCTCGCGAGGTACCGCACGCCGCTGGCCGCGAGCAGCGTCGGGAACGTGAGCGTCTGTCCCGGCACGTCCGCGATGAGCGCGGCCGCGTAGCCCAGCCCGCGCTCGCGCGCGAACAAGCCGGCCGGCCAGGCGGCACGCGCCAAGGTCTCGTGGTCGAGCAGTCCCGTCAGGAGGTTCGCGAACAAGGCCGTGAAGCCGATCTTGCCGTCGCGGATCGCGCGCACCAGCGCGGCGCCCGCCGCCGGCGCGCGATGGTCTCCGTAGGAGACCGCCGGGAGTGCGCACTCCGCCGTCCACCGGAAATCGGGATGGGCCTCGAGGCGGGCCAGTGCCGCGTCCAGGTTCCGGCGGTGCGCCTCGACACAGCGCTCCCGCAGGTCGGTGAGCCCGAGGTCGGTGTGACTCGAAGCGATCCAGTACAGGGTCCACCGGCGCGGGGGCACGAGCCGCACGCGCCGTCCGAAGACGCGCCGCTTTCCGACTTCCAGGTCGATCTGGTACTGTGCCGGCTCGGCCAGGGGTACCCACACCTCGCCTGCGAGCCCGGTTCCCGCCTCCTCGGGCAAGAGCCCCGCCGTCCCGACCAGCGTGCCGCGCCGCTCGGTCACGCGCGCCCGAGCGGCGGGCGCGTCGAGCCCCGTCACCAGGATGCGCACCAGATTGCTGCGACCGTCGGGCTGTCGATACAGGACGGTCGGAATGGCGCGGAGGATGGGCCCTGGGGGCGTCGCGGAGGCTGCGCGGGGCCACTTGAGCGCCGCGGCGAGTGCTCCGAGCCGCGCCACAAAGCCTCGTCGATCACTCATGGTAGACATGGCAGGGCATGGTTGGGCTAGTATACCCCGCCCGGTTCCGCGCCCTTGACTCCCGAGGGCTGGCCGCTAGGTTTTCCCCCGCCGAGCACCCCCTGTCAGCTACTTTCTATAACAGGAGTACGCATGAAGCGTCTCGCAATGGTCCTCGCCGTGGTGGCGATGGGCGCGTGTCAGAAGGCCGAGCAGAAGCCCGCCGCGGCCGCCGCCGACACCTCCCACAACATGATGCAGATGAGCAGCGACACCTCGAAGATGCAAATGCCGATGGCCGACACCTCCAAGCACATGATGATGGCCGACACGGCGAAGAAGATGGCCAAGCCCGCAGCCAAGCGGGCCCCGAAGAAAAAGCCGTAACCAGCTCCGCTCGGATGAGTGACGATGCCCGGGACTAGCGCCCGGGCTTTTCGTTTGCGGATCACGGCGGAGCCGCCGTACACGGCTACGGACGAGATGTGGACCAATCGCGCGCCGGTGACGAGCACGGTCATGCCGGTGCGGCGACGGGGAAAGCGAACGGGAGGTCGACGACGCGCGCGTCGCGGCCTGCCGCGCGCACCATCGCGCCGGGCGCGACCTCACGGCGGATCACCGCCAACCCGATCCAGCGTCCCGCGCCCGAGACGCCCGATTCCGGCACGAAGGCCAGGCTCGTCACCCGGCCGACGTCGCGGTCGAGATGCATCACGGCGGTCCACCCCTGAGCCGGAGCCGCGGGCGGCTCCGGGTCGAACAGGAGGCCCCGCAGCTGGCGGTTCGCGTGCCCGCGAAAGTGCAGCCGGGCGACCGTCTCCTGCCCGGTGTAGCAGCCTTTCGTGTACGACACGCCGCCGATTTCATCGAAGCGAACTTCCTGCGGGATCGTTTTCTCGTCCACTTCGGCGCCGAGCCGCGGCCACCCCGCCAGGATGCGCGCCAGCTCGAGCATGGCGGGCTCGGCCTCGATCGCGCCGGCGGCCGCGAGCCGACCGGCGAGCAACTCGCCTTGCGCCGCGGGCATGGTGACCTGCAGGGCGAACGGCGCCGGCTCCGTGGCGCGGGCCGTCAGGACGTCGCCCGCGTGCTGGAGCACGCGCCCGGGCGCAGGCGGCACCTCGAGGCCGGCGGCCACGGCCGCCGCGAACGCGCGCGGGCCAGCCAGCCGGTAGATCGCTACCTCCGCCACGTCGTGCAGGCGGGCCAAGCGGGGAGGTACGGAGCGGGTGAAGATCGCCAGCGCGCGATCGCGCCCGTCGCCGGGCACCGTGAAGCCGACCGTGGCGCCCAGTCGCGCCGCCCAGGCATCCACGACGATCATCCCTTTCGGCGTGAGTAGCGCGCCGTACACGAACGCGCCGTCCCCCGCCTGCTCGAGGTCATTGGTGAGCAGCCCCTGGGCGCACGTCACGGCTCCGGGGCCCGTGAGCGTGAGCAGTGCGGCGTCGGCGCGCGACAACACGGCGCCGGTGTAGAGCGCCGTGACGAGCGCGGGCGACACGCTGCCGGGCTCGAGTCGGGCGACGGGGGGCGGGGGGGGGGCGGCCGGTCCCGTCACGCGTCCCCCAGCGCGGCCAGCTCCGCCGGGTCATGCCCGGCGAACGAGGTCCAGACCAGATCGGCGGCGGCGAGCGCGGGCGCCGGGTGGCTGGTGGTGAGCATCACGCAGCGCATCCCGGCTGCGCGCGCGGCGGAGAGGCCGGCGAGCGAATCTTCGATGACCACGCAGCGGCGGGCCTCGAGCGGCCCGCCCCGGGCCAGGGCCGCGCGGGCGGCCAGGTAGCCGCTGGGGTCCGGCTTGCAACGGGCAACGTCCTCGCCGGCGACGATGACCTCGAAGCAGTCCGCCAGGCCCGCGCGGGCGAGCGCCGGCTCGATTTCGCGCCGCTGGGCTCCCGACACGAGGCCCATCCGAAACCGGCTGCTCGCCGCGCGCACGAACGCCGCCGCCCCCGCCACCAGCGCGGGGGCGGTCCCGGTCAGTCGCGCGTAGGCCTGCGATTTCCGGGCGACGAGCGTTTCGAGCGCGCCAGGGTCGAGCGGCTTGCCGGCCCGACGGAACGCGTGCACGAACGAAGTTCGATCGTCGCACCCCAGATAGTCGGCGTAGTACTGGTCGCGCGTCAGCGCGATCCCCGCCTCGGCGAGCAGTTCGGCGAACGTCGCCCGGTGCTGCTCTTCATCATCCGTGATCACGCCGTTGTAGTCGAACAGCAGTGCTTCCGTCATCGTCCTTCAAGCATAATACCCTGCAGCCCTGTACGACTCGTCGAGCAGCTCCACGGGATGGCGCGCCACCGCGGGAATGCCGGCCGCCGCGAGCCCGGCACCGAGTTGCATCAGACACCCGGGATTGCCCGTCGCGACCACCTGCGGCCTCGCCTCGGCGAGCGTCTCGAGCTTGGGCGCCAGCACCGCGCGAGACATCGCGGGCTCGATCAGCGTGAACAGCCCCGCGCTGCCACAGCACTGCGCGGCGTCCGACGTCTTGACGAGGCGCAGGACCGGAATGGCCCGCAGCACCGTCTCGGGCGGCTCGCCGATGCGCTGCGCGTGCAGCAGGTGGCAGGGGGGATCGTAGGCGACGGTGGCGTCGACCGGTGCGCCCGGCCGCGGCCCCCGCGCCGCGAGCAGCTCGGTGACGTCTTTCACCCGGGCGGCGAACCCGACAGCGTCCGGGTCGAGCAGGTGGCCGTATTCCTTGAGCATCGCTCCGCATCCCGCGCTGTTTACGACGATCGGCTCGTCCCCGTCGCCGAAGGCGGCGACGTTCAGGCGGGCGAGGCGGCGGGCGTCGCTCTCGAGCCCCGCGTGCTCGTGCAGCGCGCCGCAGCACACCTGGTCCGGGACCTCGCGCACCGCATACCCGTTCACCTCGAGCGTGCGGATCGTGGCGTCGTGCACGTGGGAAAAGAGGCCCTCCATTACACATCCTCGGAACAACGAGACGGGGGTTAATGCGGAATGCGGAGTGCGAAATGCGGAATTGACGCCCGAACTTGGATTCCGCATTCCGAATTTCGCATTCCGCACTGGCTTTGTCGCCGCGAGCATCCCCATCGCGAACCGCATGCGTCCCCAACCGGCGAGCCAGCGGGGGATTCCCGTCGCTCGCAGCGCCCGCGTCAGGGCGTACACCACCCGCGACACGCCCGCGCCCGTGAGCGCCGCGAGCGCGGCGCGCGCCAGCGGCGGCACGCCGCGGCGGCTCGCGATCAACGCGCGGGCCGCCGCGAGCCCGCGGCCGTAGCCCACACCCGAGGGACACACCGGTTCGCAGCCCCGGCAGCCGAGGCAGCGGTCGAGGTGGAGCGCGAGGGCGGGATCGTCCGGGGCGAACTCGCCGGCCTCGAGCGCGCGCATCAGCTCGATGCGGCCGCGCGGGCTGTCGGCCTCGTCGCCCGTCGCGAGAAAGGTGGGGCACGCCTGGAGGCAAAAGCCGCAATGCACGCAGGGGTCCAGCGCGGCGAACCCGCCGCGATCCGTCATTCAGCTCCTTCGGCCGCCACGACGAACGCCTCGCCCGGATCGAAGGTTCGCCGCAGCCCGGCGACGAGCGGTCCCACCCCCTCGCGGTAGGCGCCGAAGTGACCGACGGCGGAGCGTACGGGCCAGGGGGCGCGCTCCAGGGTGAGCGGCACCTCGAGGCCGGCGAGGGTGCGGCGCAGGCGCTTGAGCCGGTCGATGGTGGCCTCGCCGCCCCAGCGGATCGCCCCGATCGCGGGGCTCGCCGAGATCCACTCGTCCCCGACCTGGTGCTGCAGCAGATCGAGCAGCTCGTCGCTCGAGTCGGGGAGGCCGCCGACGCGGAACGCCACGGGCCGGGTGGCGAAACTCTCCGCGGCGCGCATCCACAGGCTGTGGCCCTCGTCGGCCCGGAGCGGTGCGAACCGTCCGCCCGTGGCCGCGCGCAGCCCGGCTTCCTCCGCCGCGACGAGGGCCGCCGAGCCCGCGAACCGCACCGCGAGCAGCCAGCGCTCGCGCCGCGCCAGCGCGGGCGACATGAGCTCGTGCGCCGCCGGTTGGATGCCGGCGGCGGCGATGTCTTCGGCCACCTGCGTCAGGTCCTCGCGCGACCCCTCGAGCGCGAGCGTCTGGTCGGCGCGGGGCAGGGCACGCAGCCGCAGGTGGATCAGCACGATCACCCCGAACGCGCCGAACGCGCCCGCCTCGAGCCGGGTGAGATCGTACCCCGCGACGTTCTTCACCACCCGGCCCCCGCTGTGCACCAGGCGGCCGTCGCCGGTCACGAAGGTGACGCCGAGCAGGTGATCGCGGACCGGCCCGAATCCCTGTCGCAGGGGCCCCGCCGTCGCCGTCGCGATGATCGAGCCCAGGGTGCGGCCCGCGAGTCCCGGGGGGTCGAGCGCGAGCCAGGTGCCCCGGTCGGCGAGCTGTTGGCGCAGCAGGTCGCACCCGATCCCCGCCTCGGCGGTCGCGGACAGATCCTGGGGCTCGATCGCGGGGATTTTGTCGAGTCGGCGCGTGGTGAGGGCCAGGTCGGCGGGCGCGTCGGCGGGCAGCCACGTTCCGGCGCCCTCGATGCGCACCCGCCACCCCTCCTCGCGGGCGGTGCCGAGCAGCAGCGCCACGGCATCGGGGGAGGCGGGCGCGACGCGCGGCACGCCGTCCGGCGTCGCCGCGACCTCGACGGCTTCATCGCCCAGCAGGGCGCGGACGCGGTCCAGCAAGCTCATCGAACGCCGGCCTCCGCGTCGAGTGCGGAA
>Ga0209805_1002307_pt1 | contig 11138 bp, 10 predicted proteins | sample GraSoiAngelo_148_FD_185905 | JGI IMG/M metagenome (GOLD analysis project Ga0209805, IMG submission 185905) | Grasslands soil microbial communities from the Angelo Coastal Reserve, California, USA - 14_1009_09_20cm (SPAdes) (version 2) | ecosystem: Environmental > Terrestrial > Soil > Grasslands ... | reverse complement strand
TGGCGTGTGAGGCGACGTTTGATGTTTTTCGCGCTGTTCTCGCTTCGGTCAAGGAAGGGATGTCGCAGGAGGAGATTGGGAAGCTCGTGGAAGGCGGATTTTCGAAGATGGGCTTGCACGGCGAAGCGCTGGTGCTGCTGGGAGCTTCCGCGGCGCTGCCACACGGCACGATCAAGCCGCAAAAACTGAAAGAGGACGACGTCGTTCTCATTGACGGAGGTTGCGCGGTCGAGGGCTACCAATCGGACGTGACGCGCACAGGAGTTTTGGGCAAGCCTTCGGAAAAAGTGGCCCGGGTTTTTGAAATTGTGCGCAAGGCACAAGATGCGGCGCTGGATGCCGCGCGCGCGGGCCGGCTCTCGGGCACGGTGGATGATGCGGCCCGGAAAGTGATCACCGATGCCGGATTTGGACCAGACTACAAGACGTTCACGCACCGGCTGGGCCACGGGATTGGCCTCGACGGCCACGAGCATCCGTATCTCGTGCGAGGGAGCAAGGCGGTGCTTGAACCCGGAATGACGTTTTCCAATGAGCCGGGGATTTACCTTATTGGCGAGTTCGGACTGCGGTCCGAGGACGATATGGTGATTACGGAAAGCGGCCCGGCGCAGCTCCTGACTCCGGGATTTGCCATATCCCTGGAGAAGCCGCTCGGCTGAGTCAGTTGTTGGTTCCCGGGATCCATCTTCTTATAATAGTTCATTAGAGGTCTCGATGCGCGCATACGTCAGACTCTTTTGCGTTTCTTTGGGATGCTTCCTCTTCCTAAACGGAAGTGCGCCAAGTCAAACAAGTGTTCCGGCAGTTTGCAAGGATATGAAAACGCAGCGAGAGATGAACGAGTGCCTGGCCTCCGCCTACGGTGACGCCGACCGAGATTTGTATGCGCTCTATGCCTCAGTGAAGGCCAAGCTAGATCCGGGGGCGATCGAAAAGCTACAAGTGGCAGAGAGGGCTTGGATCCGTTACCGGGATTCGGATTGCGAAGCCGAGGCTGGACTGTATGAAGGCGGTTCCATCCAGCCCGCTGTGCGCTCGGGCTGCCTAGAGCGAGTTACGCGAGCACGCATCGCAGAGCTGCACGTCATTTACGATACCGGGACGCGCTGAGGAGGCACTGCGTTTGGCACGGTGCTCGAGAAACCTCGGCTAACCTCGTTGGAGTCAGGATTTTCCCCGGTCTTCTTGCCGCCTATCTCGCAACCCAGTTTCAACAATTCACTCGATTGCTCGCACGGTAGTGAATCACTAGCATCGCTGGGCCCTGCATCCAGCCTCCTTCCTATAGCCCGGAAATCATTTCAACAGAGTTGAGGTGTCCCGTGATCCTGTTCCATGGCGGTGTGCATACTTCCGCGAAGCGTTTTGCATCACTCATCTTACTCTTGGGAGCCATGCCGATGGCGGTGTGGGCCCAGAGCACCGTTCCTAGCTACGCCATCAGTAGTTCACTTCACTACCGCGAGAGCGGCGTCCCCGACGGCGTTGGGGAAAGCGAGTCCGCCGTCGTGACCGCCCGCGCCTTACTCGGCAAAGACAACAACAGCACCGTGGAGCTCACCACGGGAAAGCTGGATTCCAACACCACCCCTCCGGGCAGTTTTGCCTCAGTACGATTTGAGCCTTTCACCCCATCCGGGGTGCCGCTATTAAAGAAATATTTCAGTCATCTCGCGACACCTGCGGGATATTACAGTTTTACCTGGCCGTCTTTGTATCGCGGTGAGCAAATCCAGTTACGGAGTTACGTCACCGGCTTTCCCGAGGATGACCCTGTGAGGACGTATACGACGGTAAAACTGCGGCCCGACCTGGCCGTGCAAAACCTGACGTTCCCAGAAACGGCCATCGTCCAGCAGGTGGTGAACGTTGGCGCGTATATCGCCGAGCTGAATGGAGACTCGGGAGCCACGACTGCTTGCACGCTCGATGTTGACGGCAACACCGTGGATCAGGTCAAGAGCGTTTATGTCGCCGGGGGAGGAGGAGTGACCTGCGAGTTCTCGTATACATTTAGCGGCGCGGGTACGCACGCTATTCAAGTGACCGCCGCGAATCCGGTTCCGGGAGACTGGGACCTTAGCAACAATACAGCGTCGGGCACGATTACCATTTCCACCAACAACGCGGAGCACGGCACAGGAATCTTTTTGGATAGCAACGTGAATTCTCCCAGCCAGCAAACACATTCGTACCAGGTGACCTATCAGGGAGCCACGGTTTTCAGCTACTCGAACACCTCCGGGAGCTCCATTCACCTTCAGGGCGCTTCGACCCTGATCCAAGATTATGGGTGCATGGGGAATACGACCGCAGCCGCGTGGCAACTTCCAGTGGACATTTCTTACACGGAGAGCATGGACGGAACACAGCTGATTTCCTTCACGGATAAGGGCTTGAATGCCATTGGAACTTCTCTCGCGGTGGTTCCTTTTCCTGTTTGCAACTCCACCGCGGCGAGCGTGGTCGCGCAGTACGGCAGCAATTTTGTCACCGACCACTTCGATTACATCGGCTACGTGCAATACCGGGACAGCGCGGGGAACCCGTTGTACTCTTTGCAGTTTGTCGGAGTGCAAAGGGAAGCGGGCGACGTGACTTATTTCTCGCACGGGTACCAGTGCTCCTGGTGGAACCATTGCAGCAATCCCGCCAACTACTATGCCTGGAACACCTCGACGCAGACGCAATGGGGAAGGTTGCTTCCGTTGGGGACTACCTGGGGATCGAGCATTGCGTCGCAGGACGCTTCGGGCAATACGCTGGCGGCGCAGGTAAGCGCCCCGCTGAATAGCACGCTACAGTCGAATGTCGTGCCAACTTCTTGTGCAGACATCGGGCCGGACGCGAATGGGTACACCTATCATTACTGTTCCGCGGCGAACTACCAAACGGCGGTGACTATGGGGATCACTGCTTATGAGCCGAAGAGGTGATGCCGCTATCCAAGAGGGTGGCGGCAATCGCGTTGTTCACACGGCACCGTGAGCTTGGCAGAAATCGATGATGCGCTGCTCGGCCCAGAAGCGCTCTCGACCGGGGCGCTTCGAAATAAATCCGCAATGACCGCCGTGTCGCGGGGCAATGAGACGGATCGCCGGATTGTCGCTGATTCTTGCGGCCGTGAAAGAAACGTAGGGAACGAACGGGTCGTCCTGAGCGGTGATCAGGAGGACGGGAAGGTGGATTTGCGCGACGACGCGCTTGGCGCTGGCATGCTCGTAGTAGTCCTGGGCGTCACGGTAGCCGAATTGTGGCGCGGTGATGACATCATCGAATTGGCGTACGGTTCGAATGGGGACAAGCCCGTTGAGCGGGTAGCGGTCCGGAAACATTTGCTGCTTGCGGGCGTAGCGATCCATCAAACCGGAAACAAAGCGGCGTTCGTAGAGAAGATTTTCTTTACGTTCTAGTGCGTCCGCGCAGGCCGCAAGATCCAGGGCGGGGCAGACGGCGCAGACGCCGCGCAGAGCCTTAGGCGGGGCGGCGGCAAACTCTCCCGCCATTTTGGTGACGAGATTGCCTCCCATGGAGTATCCGGCGAAGAAGAGTTGTCCAAAGCCGTCGCCGCTCGAGAGTTCTTGGAATACGGCGCGGTAGTCGCTGCTCATTCCGGAATTGTAAAGTGTGGGAGTCAGAGCTTCGGTTCCGCCACAATTGCGTTGGTTCAGGCGGACGACGTGAAAGCCCTGGTGAAACGCTTTTTCGGCGATGCCACGCATGTAATTCGAATCGCTTGAGCCCTCGAGGCCGTGAACGAGGACGAGAACGGGCACGTGTTTGTTCTTTTCTGACTGCCAATGACAATGCCCGAGGAGCCAGGAATCCTTGTCCACCTGAAAGCGTCGCGCTTCTGCGGGCGGAATCTTGAAACGACGCGGAACCAAAGCGGCGGCGATGGTCATGGCATGGCCGTTCTTTAGCAAAGGATGGGGCTCGAATTCTGGAATCATGATCTATTTTTCTCAAAATCTTTACAGGTCGAGAATAGCAGAGATGACGCGCCTTATTGAGGCATTGAGACCATTGAGGCCATTGAGGCGTCTCAACTTGACCGAGGGTGGCGCTCCCCCTAGAATGGAGCATTCACCTGTGACCCATTTTTACGATTCTGATGTGTTGGTTTGACGGCCCAGCGGGCACCCGCTGGGCTGCTTCGCTTATGGCGCCTTTTTCCCGGGGGCCAATCCTTGAATGCGAGGTTTGAATGAACGACGGTTCGATCCCCGACGCGCTCACCTTTGACGACGTGCTGCTTTTGCCCGGCCGGTCAACGGTTTTGCCGACGGAAGTAGATACCACCACGAATTTTTCCCGCAAAGTGAAGTTGAATGTGCCGTTGGCGTCCGCGGCCATGGATACCGTCACGGAGTCACGGCTGGCGATCGCTCTCGCACGGCAAGGCGGCATCGGCATCGTGCACCGCAGCATGTCCGTCGAAAAGCAGGCGGAAGAAGTGGACCGCGTGAAGCGTTCGGAAAGCGGAATGATCGTCGACCCAGTCACGATTTCTCCGGACATCACTATCCGGCAGGCGCTGGAAATCATGAACAAGTACAAGATTTCCGGGCTTCCCGTGACGCGCGGCTCGCGCCTGACAGGGATTTTGACGAATCGCGATCTACGATTCGAAAAAAATCATTCGCAGTTAGTCAGTTCGGTGATGACCAAAGAAAATCTCGTGACTGTGCCCGTGGGCACGACTCTGGACGAAGCTGAGCGCATTCTGCAGAAGCATCGCATCGAGAAATTGTTGGTCGTAGATCAGGACTTCAATCTCAAAGGACTAATCACCGTAAAAGACATTCAGAAAAAACTGGAATATCCGCGCGCGGCAAAGGACGAGCATGGGCGGCTGCGAGTGGGGGCAGCCGTTGGAGCCACGGGAGATTTTCTCGAGCGAGCTGTGGAATTGTCCAAAGCCAAAGTGGACGTGCTGGCGATTGACACGGCACATGGGCATTCCTTTCGCGTGATGGAAGCGATCAAGACTATTCGTCACAGACTGCCGGAAATCCAACTGGTTGCGGGAAACGTCGCGACTTACGAAGGCGCGAAAGAGCTGATTTCGCTCGGCGTGGACGGTTTGAAGGTTGGCATCGGGCCGGGATCCATTTGCACCACGCGCGTGGTGACGGGCGCGGGCGTGCCGCAGTTGACGGCCGTCATGGAAGCGGCGCGTGCGGCGCAAGGCACGGATGTGCCCCTGATTGCCGACGGCGGGATCAAGTATTCGGGAGACATTTCGAAGGCGCTCGCGGCGGGCGCCTCTTGCGTGATGATTGGAAGCTTGTTCGCGGGAACAGAAGAGTCGCCGGGTGAGACGATTCTCTATCAGGGACGAACCTTCAAATCGTATCGTGGGATGGGTTCGACCGGAGCCATGGAAGCGGGCTCGGATCGTTATGCCACGGTGCAGGATACCGGCGAGCGCGGCAAGTCCGTTCCCGAAGGCGTGGAAGGCCGCGTGCCGTATAAGGGATCGCTCGGTGCGTTGACGGATCAACTTGTTGGCGGATTACGAAGCGGAATGGGCTACGTCGGGGCGAGCACGCTGAAGGAATTCAGGGAAAAGAGCCGCTTCATTCGCGTCACCGCGGCGGGACTGCGTGAAAGCCACGTGCACGACGTTATTATTACCAAGGAAGCGCCCAATTACCGGATGGAATAGTCTTGTACCGTCTCGGTATTTCCCTCGCAAAGTCGTTTCTCACTCTTTGTGGGGCGCAGCATGCTGCGCCCTTTCTTATTTCAGGAGATATATTCTCCATTAGCTTGAAAGCTGAAAAAAAATGAGAAGAAAAATAGAAAGGAGTTGAATTCTGGTGTCGGACTCGCAACCGTGGCGCAACCCTCGTCCTGCCCCAAGCTTCTCCGAGATTCGTGCCAAAACTCCGATGCCGCGAGGAGTGGCGCGGTTGTGGGCGTGGTGGCCGGCCATTCTGTGGTCGGGTGTGATATTCACCGCGTCCACGGACGCGTTTTCCGCCGAACACACGAAATGGTTTTTTGAGCCGATTTGGCGCTGGCTCATACCGGGGCTGGCGCAAAGCCAGTACGATTTCATCCATCACGTCATTCGCAAGTGCACCCATTTCGCGGAGTATTTTGTGTATTGCATTCTGCTCTACCGCGCGGTGCGAGCCCACCGCACCGGTTGGCGCTGGATCTGGGGGATCGCGGCGCTTCTCATTGCAGCGGGATACTCCGTCACCGATGAGTTTCATCAATCCTTTGTGGCCAGCCGCACGGCGTCGCCTTATGATTCGCTGCTAGATACAACGGGCGCGTTCGTCGCGCTGGTCGTACTTTGGGTATGGTTTTGCCGGCGCCGTGCTGGCGTCACGCCCGCCGCTTCCTTCGAGTAGCACGTTCTGAGTAGTACGTACGCGTCTCCTTCTCGGCCCAGCTCACCCGAGCCGGGCGTTGAAAACTGCATGTCGGAGTCGAAACGTTGGCCACTTGGCTTCACCACGGAAAAGCCACAGCGCCTGGACCAGTCTTGACGCTCTGCCGTAAACACCAAGGCTGGGGACGGCAAAGTATAAGAAATGAAAGAGATGATTTGACCTAACGGCATCGCCGATTAATAGTGAGACAAAAACAGAAAGAAATAATGGCAAAAGAGGGAACGCTTTGGTGCGGAAGGAGGGATTTGAACCCCCACGGCCTTTCGGCCACAAGATCCTAAGTCTTGCGCGTCTGCCAGTTCCGCCACTCCCGCACTGTAGAATCAACGAGTTACAGACTGTTCGGTACCTGCCTCCTTTCCTGTGACCAATTTGCGTCCAATTTGAGAATTTTCTGACGTGGAATTTTGCGCAGAACTTACGCTCTGGCTTCTCCGGCTTTCCAGCTTGTTTGCCGCGTCCACAAGGTCATCCTCGCTACCAATATCGTAGCGGTCAAAGACGGAACGTGTGACGTGGCCGGATATTCGCATGGCAACTTTCTCGCTCACACTTGAGCGTACCAAATTCCTCACCGCCGTGCGCCTGAAATCGTGCGGGTCAATATTGACTTTCGCTGCTTTGCACATTTTGGCCCAAGCCACTCGAAAGTCCTTAACCGGGTCGTCGTTCTCCCATGTGAAGACCGGGTCCTCGGGCTTCTTACCCTTCACGCATGGAGTCAGCTGTTGGTACACGTCCTCTGTCATTCTGACAGTGCGTCCCTTGTCGTTCTTCGTTGTTCCAGGAAGAAGTTGAATCGTCCGCTCTTTCAGGCTTACTTGCTTGACTCGTAGCCCTAGCAGTTCGCTTTTTCGAAAGCCGAAGTTGAAAGCAACCGCGAGAAAGCCGCGAAGCCATACATACTTGGCGTTGTCTTGCAGGGCTTCATACTGAGTATCGTCAAGCCATCCGCTTCTTGGGTCAGACTCCCGCAATTTCTTCGGGAACTTTGGAACACGGGAAACCAACGGAAGGCGTTATCGGGAAACGCAAGGACAGCTTGTATGCACCTGGGAAGCGCACAGGCGCATGGATTAAATACTGCGTCAACCGAGGCCAGGAGTTGGTCATAGGAGGATACATTCCAGGGCCGCACGGATTCGACTCTCTCATCGTCGGCTACTATCGCGGCAAGGATTTGGTCTATGTTGCTCGTGTGCGAAACGGTTTTGTCCCGGCGTCACGTCGGCAGGTCTTCGAGAAAATCCGTCCTCTGGTCTCGCCCACGATGCCGTTCGCCAATCTGCCGGACATGCACAAGTCACGTTGGGGCGCCGAATTGACGGCTGAGAAAATGAAGGAATGTGTTTGGCTTCGACCGGAGGCGGTCGCTCGAATAGAATTCCTGGAGTGGACAGAGGCAGAAGTTTGTCGGGCTTCGAGAAGACAAGAATCCTCGAAGCGTTGTCAAAGAGCACGTTGGCGAAGCCGCGTCGGACTAAGCAAAATCGGCGGAGCCTGGATACGTCTGGCGTTCTATGAAACAATCCGCTTCAAGCCAGGAGGCGTCCTCATGCGAAGTATTGTCTTTCTTGGTATGACGCTACTCGCGGCGTCAGTGGGCATCGGCCAAAATCACCCTTCACTGCCATCTAGCTTCCGCGCAACTACGATTCACAGCCCAGAAGGCGCGGACATCTTCGTGCGTTCGGGTGGGCGCGGGCCGGTCGTTGTTCTGCTGCATGGATATGCCGAGAATAGCGATTCCTGGGCGCCGCTAGCGGCGGATTTGATGAAAGACCACAGTGTGGTCGTTCCTGACCTTCGGGGCATCGGTCGTTCGTCGAAGCCAGAGAGTGGGTATGACAAGAAAACCCAGGCCAAGGACATCCGGGCGGTTGTCACGGGGCTGGGGTATGACCGCACGTTCGTAGTTGCCCACGATATCGGGAACATGGTGGCTTATGCGTACGCCGCGATGTATCCCGACAAAGTGAAACGCTTAGTCGTCATGGATGCTCCCATTCCCGGAATCGAACCGTGGAACGAGATTGAAGCGGAGTGCCGTAATTCCATGTGTGCCAAGATGAAGATACTTCTCAATCCCGGTGTTTGGGATTTGCATTTTAACTTTCATGGATATCAGGCAGCAACTGTTCCGGGAATTATTCCGCCCGGAAGTGCTTATGGACCTGCCGCGGAAAGGTTGGTCGCGGGCCGTGAGCGAATCTATTTTGACCGCATATGGGATGACTTCACAGGAGATCCCAGCAAGCCCGACGAAGCCACCCGAAACTTTTTCGCGGCGACCTATGCTCAGCCGGGAGGAATGAGGGCTGGCTTTGCGCAGTTCACCGCCTTTTCCCAGGATGCGAAGGACAACAAAATCTTCGAACAGACGAAGCTCCCGATGCCGGTGCTCGCTGTGGGCGGCGAGAAGTCCTTCGGCGCATTGCAAGCCGTGATCATGCGCCACGTGGCGACGAACGTTCAGGAGGCCGTGGTTGTCGGTTCGGGGCATTGGCTGATGGAGGAGCGCCCGACCGAAACCGTAGCATTGATTCGGAATTTTCTCGATGCCGGTGAAACGAAGCAATGAAGAGGACCCTGTGTTTATCCCGGCGGGTGGGCGCGCGTTAATCCCGAAAGACGCCTTTGGGTGGCCCATCCTTGCGGGTTTTGCAAGGGTGGGGCTGCTTTTCGCTAGCCTCTTTCTTTGAGGGGTTGCCGGTCGTTTCAGTCAGGGCAAAGAAGGGCGGCGTTTGGCGCGTGGCCCACCCTAAACGAAATCGCCTTCACCGACTATCACAAGTTTCGGGTAAGGGCGCGTCACCGACACCGTGGAATAAACGTTTCGTGACGCAGGTCAACGGCATTCGGCGGGATTCGCGTACAACGTTTGAAAGTCGTGCTATCGTTGCGCCCAGTCGTCACGGAGTAGTCTTTGGGCCCGTGATTTGGTGACCCACGCCATGAAGGGGTGCAGTATGGAGCGTAAGTCGATCGGCTCAGGCATTCAGAGTTCGTAGTATTTCGAGATGATAAAAATCCGCGAGCCGTGGTTAAGGAAGCGTAGCATTATAAGGATTAGGGAGGGGAAACAAGATGAAGCTTTCCGGGAGTGACCGCAGATTCCCGGTCGAGAAGCGGACAGATGTCCGCATTGACACAGCGTGGCAATTTTATTGTATAAGGTCCAGGAACGACAAGCGGACACGCTCTTGCGGACCTTTACCGCTCGAATAACCCAAACGCAAGCCGCCAGACCGACAGCGAGAGAAGATATTGCGCGTTGGTGTGAATGTACATGGATAGATTGCCAAACGACGGCGGAACGATTGATATCGATCTCAATTACGTCCAAAAACTGAGAAGGCTCCAGACTGCCGCCCTCCGAATAAAAATCTGCTGCTGCCATTTGCTCCGGGCATCGGGTCTGAGGTTCAGATCACGTGGCAAGATGGACTCCGGTTGAACACTGGTGCGTGTGAAGCGAAAAAGGAGCAACTGAGGAAGCTATTGTTTGGGAATAGCTAGTCGGCACTTGCTTTAGAAGCTGGACGGGCGTAGCGTTGCGAACAACAGGTGTGCAAGTGCAAGGCAAGGTGAAGTGGTTCGTAGATTCCAGGGGCTACGGCTTTATCGGGCGAGATAACGGTCCTGACGCTTTCTTCCATTACACCGACATTGCAGGCGAGGGCTACCGAACACTGAAGCCGGGAGATCGCGTCGCGTTCGAGATCGTGCGAGGCTCCAATGGTCCGCACGCAGCGAACGTAGTTGTTACCGATGACCCCGATTAAGCTGCTCGGCCTTGGGCTGGCGGCGATGGTTCGCCTTGTTGGTCATCGGCCCGAAGCTCAGCCCCGCACTGCCGACACTTCGGGTTCTGCTTCCATTCCACGACAGCGTAATGCTTGCCGCACTGCGGACACGTATAGCGCGTCATCAGCTTCCAATCTTTCTCGGCTTCCATGAGGCACACCTTCGGACGGCGCTGTGGCCACCGTCAATTAGGGCAACCGTAGACCCCGGAGCTGAACTCGTCAAGCCCCTGCCTTTGACGCCAGTCCATCTCTTCGCCACTCATCTCCATTTTGGAAACGTTTTTCGTGTTTATCGTTATGCTAATCAATCAGTGCGGAAAGCGCCGCTATTCTTGGAAATTGTCCCACTTTCTAAACGGTTTCCAGTCCGGCTTCACCTTCACGGACCCATCTTACTTGGCACCGCACCGTCAAGAGGTCGTCGTCAAACGTTACCTCAACAGCTTGTCCTCGTCTCAAGTAGAAACTCCCGCGCACCCTGAAACCGTCTTGCGACCTATCGACAACGACGCTTGGAAACCGCTCCACACGCCCTTTTAGATTGACCAGCAAACTGGCCCGTTTCTTCGTGACGATCCGTTTTGATCGACGGCGCTCGGAAGCGGGAGAATTACGCATTGACCGCTGACCTGGCTAATTGCGGGGGGGGGTGAGATTCCTGTGTGTTACGAAGGGTACTTCATCTCACCCCCTGGTGTATCGATAAGTGAACATCTTACTTGCTTATCCCAACGCACCTACAGCGCAATCAGGTGAATACGGTATTCACTTTAGGAATTGTGCTTAAAGGATCGGATCATCGATGCTTTCTCGCTCGTGTCCGCAACGGCTTTGTTCCGACATCACGTCGCCAAGTCTTCGAGAAAATCCGCTATCTCGTATCCCCAATGATGCCCTTTGTTAATCTGCCGGATGC
>Ga0209805_1002303_pt1 | contig 11147 bp, 10 predicted proteins | sample GraSoiAngelo_148_FD_185905 | JGI IMG/M metagenome (GOLD analysis project Ga0209805, IMG submission 185905) | Grasslands soil microbial communities from the Angelo Coastal Reserve, California, USA - 14_1009_09_20cm (SPAdes) (version 2) | ecosystem: Environmental > Terrestrial > Soil > Grasslands ... | reverse complement strand
TGGCCCGCCGGCAGTAGCGCTCGAACAGGCGTGGATAGTCATCGAGCAGGAAGCCACCGTGCGCCTGTAACCAGCGCGGCAGCGTGTAGTGGTGGAAGGTGACGATCGGAGCCAGTCGAAACTCCCGACAGGCGGCCAGTATGCGCCGGTAATGGTCGAGCGCCGCGACCGAGAATTCGCCTTCCTCCGGTTCGATCCGGGCCCATTCGATGCCGAAGCGAAAGGCATTGAAGCCGAGTCCCGCCATCAGGGCGATGTCGTCGCGGTAACGGTGATAGAAGTCGCAGGCATCGCCGGAGGGCTCGACGCATGGCGTGCCGTTGCGATGCTCCCACTCCCACCAATCGCTGTTGGTATTGCCGCCTTCGACCTGATGGGCCGACGTCGCAGTGCCGAAGAGGAAGCCTTCAGGAAAGGTGTTCACTGCTCGTAGATTTAGGCGTTGGTTAACGGACCTCGGCCAGAATATCCCCGCCCGAGTCTACGTCGGCGCGACTGGATCAACCTCAACGGTGAATGGCGCTTCGCTTTTGACCAACCGACCTTCGACCGCGCGATCCTGGTCCCCTTCGCCTACCAATCGGCGCTCTCGGGCATCGGCCGGCCGGATCTCCATGACACCGTCTGGTACGCTCGCCGGTTCGTCGCGCCGGACGCCGATTGTCTCCTGCTGCACTTCGGCGCCGTCGATTACCGCGCCACCGTCTTCATTAATGATGTTGAGGTCGGGCGCCATGAGGGCGGCCATACGCCCTTCAGCATCGACATCACATCGGCGCTGCGCCCTGGCGAAAACGAGCTAGTCGTCCGTGCGGCCGATCCGGCGACCGATCGCACCATTCCGCGGGGAAAGCAATTCTGGGGCGAGCGCCCCGAGGGGATCTTCTACACGGCGACGAGTGGGATCTGGCAGACGGTCTGGCTGGAGCCGCTGTCACAACTTCATATCACGTCGCTGCGGCTGCGGCCGACGCTGGACCAGGGCTCCCTGGACTTCGAGGTCGCCACGTCGGGCCCGGTCGCGCAAGTCGACCTCGCGATCTCGCTCCGTGGCCGATCGGTCGGCGGCTTCGGTGGCGTGCCGGGGCCGGGGCGCGTCACGCTGGCGGAGGTTGTGCCCTGGGCGCCGGAGTCGCCCGTTCTCTATGACGTGACCGCGAGGCTTCTCGACGAGGCCGGCTCAGAGCTGGACCGGGTCGAAAGCTATTTCGGGTTGCGGACGATCGAGGCGCGCGATGGCCACGTCCACCTCAACGGCGAGCCGTACACCCAGCGATTGGTGTTGGACCAGGGGTACTTTCCGGGCGGTTGGTATACGGCCGCCTCCGACGCCCACCTCCGTCGCGACATCGAGCTGGCGAAAGCCTTCGGCTTCAACGGGGCCCGCAAGCACCAGAAAGTCGAAGATCCGCGCTGGCTCTACTGGGCCGACCGGCTCGGTTTCCTCGTATGGGCCGAGATGCCGAATTTTCACGAGCACACCGTGGAGGCGGAACAGCGCCTGCTCAACGAGCTGACGGCTGCGATCGAACGCGATCGGGACCACCCATCAGTCGTGGCGTGGGTGCCATTGAATGAAAGCTTCGGGTTCACCCGACCCCTGAAGGACGATGTTCTGGCCACGCTGCTGGTGCGGCTCTATCGCTTGGCACACCACCTCGACGGCACACGGCCGGTGGTTTCAAACGACGGTTGGGAGCACGCCCTCACGGACCTGTGCACCCTCCACGACTACGGTCCGCCGGCGGACCTTCGGCAGCGCTACCGCTCGCTCGCGACCGCGCTCGATCCCCCTGGCCGACCGCTCCCACCGTACCTACCCGGCTACCAGTACCGGGGTGAGCCCGTGCTGGTAACGGAGTTCGGTGGCGTGGCGCTGAGGGCCGACGCCGGTTGGAATTACGGACGGGCCGCCAGCGCCGACGAACTGGTGCGGACTTACGCCGACATGATGAGCGCGCTGCTGCAAGGCCCGGTCGACGGCTTTTGCTACACGCAGCTGGCTGATATCCAGCAGGAACGTAATGGCCTGCTCAGCTTCGATCGCCGGCCGAAAGTCGACTCATCACTGATTCGCCCACTCACGCAACAATGCAGACGGCGTTAATAGTTCCTAATCAGGTGAAGGCAAACGGGGCCGACAATTGACAGGGGGGATGTGCCGTCATAGACTCGCGGCTATGGGGTCGGAGCCGGGGACCCCATGCGATCGCCTGGTGGCGTCCGGGTGTTCCTGGCAAAGGGAGGAGGCGTAATGGGAAGGCTGATCCGAGTTGTGGCCCTTGTTTCGTCCGCCATTTTGGGATTGTCCGCCTGCGGAACGTCGACATCATCGGGAAAGATTGGCGGCACCGTTCATATTCTGGGGACCTGGACCGGCACCGAAAAAGACTCGTTCGATGCCGTGATGAAGCCGTTCACGGATCAGACCGGCGTCAAGATCTCGTTCGAGGCCACTCGTGACCTCGATGCCATCCTCCAGACCAAGATTGCCGCCGGCAACCCGCCCGACGTCACCGGAGCCCCCGGCGTCGGCACGCTCATCAAGCTGGCCAGGGCAGGCAAGCTCGTCGCGCTCGACGATAAGCTCGACGTGAGTCAGCTCAACGCGAACTACGGGGCGGACTGGATCAACCTGGGGAAGATCGACAACAAGCTGTATACCGTCTACGCCTGGGCCGCGCTCAAGGGTCTGGTCTGGTACGACCCCAAGGCCTTCCAGGCGAAGGGCTACCAGGTGCCCAAGACCTGGGACGAGCTGATGACCCTCCAGAACAGGATCAAGTCCGACGGTGGCAAGCCGTGGTGTGTCGCCCTCGAGAGCAAGGCTTCGTCCGGCTGGCCCGGAACCGACTGGCATAAGGAGATTGTCCTGAGCCAGTCCGGCTCAACGATCTACGACAAGTGGTGGCAGGGCAAGCAGAAGTGGACCTCGCCGGAGATCAAGCAGGCCTGGACGACCTGGGGCCAGATCCTGGGTGCCGGCGACAGCAACGTCTACGGCGGCAAGCAATACATGGTCTCAACCACCTTCGGTGACGGGGGCCAGGGCCTCTTCACCAGCCCGCCCAAGTGCTACATGTTCAACCAGGGCTCGTTCATCACGAGCTTTTTTGACGCCTACACTCCCAAGCCGACCGCCGGGACGGACTATGCGGTCTTTCCCTTGCCCGACGTGAGCAGCGCAAATGCGGGCGCGCATGTGGTCGCGGGGGATGCCTTCGTCATTACGAAGGACACCCCACAGGCCCGGGCGCTGCTGAAGTATGTGGCCACGGCGGAGGCGCAGGACATCTGGGTCAAGAGGGGCGGCGGCAAAATCGCCATCAACAAGCAGGTCAGCCTGAATGACTATCCCGATGCGATTTCGAAATCCATTGCCCAGGTGGTGGTCGACACCAAGATCGCTCGGTATGACGCGGGCGACCTGATGCCGAGCGATATGCAACAAGCGTACTGGTCGGCTGCGCTGAAGTTCGTGACGGATCAGTCAAAGCTCGACTCAATCCTGGCAGACCTGGATAAAACGCAGGCAACCGCCTACGCGTCGCCATGACAGGAGCGGGCTGGACAGGATAACGACCGCATGGACGCCATGACGCCGTTGACAGTCACGCTGCCGATGCTGGCCGTCGACTGGGAAACGCTGCTGTCCGTCAACCTGCCGACGCTGCTGTTCGTGGTGATCGGCGTGCCCCTGGTGCTGGTGGGCTACATCGTGGGATTCGACGTACTGGTCCGGCGGCTTCCGAAGCGCAGCCAGCCGTCGGTTCGCCCCTGGGTGTGGGTCGCGCCGGCCATCTTCTTCGTCGGGCTGATCCTCGTCTATCCCATGGTCGGGACCGTCGTGCGAAGTTTCTTCGACCGCCGTGGAGACGCGTTCGTGGGACTCGGCAACTTCGCCAGGCTCCTCACCGACCATGGCATCCTGATCGTTTTAAGGAACAACCTTTTATGGCTGCTCCTCTATCCCGGCTTGGTGCTCCTCTTCGGCCTCCTCCTTGCCGTCCTCTCCGACCGGGTGAAATTCGAAAAGCCGGTCAAGTCACTGATCTTCATGCCGATGGCCATCTCCTTCGTGGCGATGGCCATCATCTGGCAGTTCGTGTACTACTACAAGGATCCGTCCGAGCCCCAGACGGGCATCCTCAACGCCATCGTCGTCAACCTCTTCCATGGCCTGCCGATCACGTGGATTCAGGACAGCCGATTCAATAACTTCGCCCTGATCTTCATCGGCGTGTGGGGGGCGACGGGATTTGCCATGGTCATTCTCTCCGCAGCGCTCAAGGGCATCCCGGCGGAACTGCTCGAAGCCGCCCGGGTGGACGGCGCCAATGAACGGACGATTTTTCGTCGGATCATCCTGCCGCTGATGATGCCGACCATCGTGGTGGTGGGCACCACCATGGTGATTTTCGCGCTCAAGGCCTTTGACGTCGTTTACGTGATGACCGCGGGCAACTACAACACCGACATCCTGGCCCGACGCATGTATGCGGAGCTATACAGTGCCGGAAACTATGCCAACGCGAGTGCCCTGGCCGTGATCCTGCTGCTCGCGGTGGTCCCCGTGTTGATTTTTAACCTGCGCCAGTTCAGAGCCGTGGAGGCGAGGCGATGAGCGTCGCCGCTGCGGCACCGCCGGCCACCCCTCCAGCCCGGTCCAAGGCCGCGAGGACCCGATGGTCCCAACGGCTGTCGGCCAACGTCTCGAGCGCCGGTCTGAACGTCGCCGTGCTGGCGTTGACCCTGGCCTGGATCGTGCCAACCCTGGGTCTTCTGATCAACTCCTTCCGGCCGGGCGGGGCGTTCAACACCAGCGGCTGGTGGACGGCGCTGGCACCGCCGTTCAACTTCACGCTGGACAGCTACCGCGCCGTCCTGGGTGCGAGTGACCTGGCGCCCAGCTTTTTCAACAGCTTCATGATCACGATTCCGGCCACCATCATCCCGGCGGCGGTCGCGGCTTTCGCGGCTTATGCGTTTTCCTGGATGCGGTTCTGGGGCCGCGACTGGATCTTCCTGGCACTCGTCGGATTGCTCGCCGTGCCGTTGCAGGTGACCTTCATCCCACTCCTGACTCTGGCGGTGCACATGGGACTGACCTCTGGCAACAACTTCTTCGGCCTGAACGCCGGATTCCTCGCGGTCTGGATCGCGCACACAGGCTACGGCCTACCCTTCGCGATTTACCTGCTGGCGAATTTCTTCCGGGTCCTGCCGCAGGACCTTTTCGAATCGGCGGAGATCGATGGCGCCGGCCCGGTGACGGTCTTCTTCCGCCTGGTCCTGCCCCTCTCGGTGCCGGCGATTGCCTCGCTGATCATCTTCCAATTTCTCTGGGTGTGGAATGACCTGCTGGTTGCGCTGATCTATGTTGGCGGCACCCCCGAAGTCGCTCCCCTGACGGTCACGCTCACAAACCTGGTCGGTGGCCTGGGGCAGCACGTCGAGTACCTGACGGCCGCGGCCTTTGTGTCTATGGCCGTGCCGCTGATCGTCTTTTTCACGCTGCAGCGCTACTTCGTTCGCGGGATCCTGGCCGGCTCCGTCAAGGGCTAGACACCCGGCCCACGCCGAATTTCGCCGTCAGCGACGGGTCAACACCGTCGCCAGCAGCGTCATCACAATCAGCAACGGGATCGCCATCACGGCCGCCGTGATCAACCAGAACAAAGTCTGGCTGTCGAGCGCCGCCCCTGCGTCCGCGGCCGCCGCCACCGCCTGGGGCGTGGGCGCAATCGCCACCGCCTGCGCCGACCCGTCGGTTGATGGACCGCCGGAAAAGGGCAGCGATCCCGCGCTATCGGCAGCCGCCGGCGCCAACGGTGCCGAGGCGGTGGTTGGCGCGGGAGTCGACGGTGATGGGTTGGCACTGTCCGAAACGGTCGGCCCCGGGGTTGGGGGTGGGGTCGGTGGTAGCGGAGGCAGCGTTGGCAGCGGCGTTGGCGGAGGCGGAGGCGGTAGCGTCGGTGGTGGCGTGGGCTGCGGGGTGGGCGAGGGCGACGGATGGTGCTTTGCCGCGTTGGCCGGAGAGGCGCTCGCGGCCCAGACGCTGCCGGCACTCACCACGCCGGCCAGTACGCCGCACGTGGCGATGACGATGAGCGCCCCCGTGAGCGCGAGCGCACGCCGACGCAGGACCATGCCTTCCCCGTGCCTCCTGCCCGGAATCTCCTCCGCCAAGAATACCGGGCGTCGTCGAAAAAGAACAGATCGCGAAGTCGCGGTCGCCCAAACTCGCCTCGCCTACCATTACCAACATGCCTGACACCGATCGGGTCGCGGTCGTCACTGGCGCGAGCTCGGGCATCGGTGAGGCGACAGCGCGCGCCCTGGCCGGCGCCGGGTTCCACGTCGTGCTCGGCGCCCGCCGGCAGGATCGACTGACGGCGATCGCCGGGGAGCTGGGCGGGCGCAGCCTGCCGCTGGACGTCAGGGATCCGGCCAGCATCGAGGCCTTCACTCGCGCCATCGACGCCGAATATCACCAGGTCGAGATCTTGATCAATAACGCCGGGCTCGCCGCCGGCCTCCAACCGCTGGCCGAGGGATCCGACGACGACTGGGTGCAGATGATAGAGACCAATGTCCTGGGCCTGCTGCGGGTGACGAAATCGCTGCTTCCGTTACTGCGCCGAGCGCCGCGGGCCCACATCGTCAACCTGGGGTCCGTCGCCGGCTTCGAGGTCTATCCCGGCGGCGTCGGCTACACCGCGAGCAAGCACGCCGTACGGGCCATCACCGGCACGCTTCGGCTGGAGCTGATGGGCGAGCCAATCCGGGTGACCGAGGTCGAGCCCGGCATGGTCGAGACCGAGTTCAGCCTGGTCCGGTTCAAAGGCGACGCGGCGCGGGCCGCGGGGGTCTACCAGGGGATGCAGCCGCTGACCGGCGCCGATGTCGCGGACTGCATTCTCTGGGTCGTAACCCGGCCGGCGCACGTCAACATCGATGCGCTGGTGGTCCGTCCCATCGCGCAGGCCACCACCCGGGACGTGGCGCGCAACCGCTGAGCCAATCTCGGGATTTGGCTTATGCACAAAACTTTCCACATATCCACATCGGCCTTGGCTTCGCTGAGTGACCGGCCAGTGTCAATATTGACGGCCGGGTATGGACTTGATATGATAGCGGCGGTATCAACTAAGTCATCAAGGTACCAGGGAGGTTAGTTCATGGCAGTCGTACACGAGCACGATGATGGCGACGGCGGCTCCAGCGCGGCGGTGGTGGCGATCTTCCTGATCGCCTTGATCGTCGTCCTGGCGATCCTCTTCTATGGCTTTGCTTTCGCCCACTGGTTCGGGGTCGGTGTGAACACGACCATCGTCAACCCGAGCACATCCAGCGCGCCGTCGATCGCGGCGTCCGCCTCGGCTTCGACCTCGGCGTCACCGTAATCCGGAAGTAGAGAGCGAATACACAGGCCGGCGCGTGCCGGCCTTTTTTCGTGCGTCCGTCTGACGACACGGCGGTGCGGCAGACCGGCGACGATCCTGTAACAGGGCGCGCAAGGTTGGTAACGGACAATCCGATCTATGCATATCGCCGGACTCATTCGCGCACTCATCGATCGTTTGATTCGTCACGAGCGTGGGCAGAGCATGGTCGAGTACGCCTTGATCCTGGTCCTGATCGCGGTGGTCGTGATCGCGGTGTTGATCATCCTCGGCAACCAGGTCGCGAACGTGTTTTGCAACATCAGCGGCGCAATCGGCCAGTAGGCCGCGCTACGCTCGTCCCATGGCGGACGGCTGCACCCTTCTCGTCCTCGCCGGAGGGCGCAGCCGCCGCATGGGCCGCGACAAGGCCCGCTTGCCGGCAGGTGACGGCACGCTGGTCGACCACCTGGTGCGCCGGCTCGCGCCGGTGGTTGATGAGACCATCGTCGCCGGCGGTGCCGCGAACCCGGGGCCGGCGGGGGGTCGCTGGATCGAGGATCGCTATCCGGGAATGGGTCCGCTGGCCGGGCTGCACGCCGGCCTGGTCGAAGCCGCACATCCCCTGGTGTGGGTGGTCGCCTGCGACCTGCCGGACGTAGAGCCGCGGCTCGGCGCATTGCTGCGCAACCTGGCTGCCGGCGTGGAGGCCGTCGTGCCCCGCGTCGGTGACCAGCCCGAGGGAGTCTGCGCCCTCTACCGGCGATCGCTCGCGCCTCGCATCGAGATGATGCTGCAGGCCGACGAACACCGGGTCCAGGATCTCCTGGCGCGGGTCGAGGTGCGCTATGTGACCGCGGCCGAACTTCGCCGGATCGACCCGGAACTGCGGTCCTTCAGAAACATCAACACGCCCGCCGATTACGAAACCTGGCTTAGCGGGCGCTGAAGGTTTCGAGCTGTCGTTGCAGCTCAGCTGGATCCGTGGTGGGGGACTGGCAGACGAATCCCTCGCACAGGTAGGCGGTCGCCGCCCCGTTGAGCGCGCGGCGCTCGGCCAGCAGCGGAATGCCGCGACCGTCGCCGTCCGGTGCGGCCGCCAGCAGGCGGTTGGGAAGATACCGAAGCCGAGCAACGTCGAGCAATCGTCGGGTCTTCGCGTCGGTCAGCGGACCGATGACCGCCAGCTCCACCGGCCGTCCCAGCTCGAAGTCCAGCGCGGCGAGCAACCGCCCGAACGCCAGCGGGGCCTTCGCGGCCGTGGGTGCCAGTCGCTCGAGGGACGATCGGGCGATCGCGATCCACGAGTCTTCGCCGAGCAGCCTGCCGCCGCGCAGCAGCACATCGACCGCCATCGAGGTGCCGGATGGGATCGCGTTGTCGGTGACGTCCTGCGGCCGCACCACCAATTGTTCCTGGTCGGCCGCCGTATCGAAGAACGCGCCGCGCGGCGCATCCCAGAACGCCGCCAGCGTTTCCCGCATGAGCCGGCGGACTTCATCCAGCCAGCGGGTTTCGAAGGTGGCTTCATAGAGGCTGAGCAAGCCGTCGGCTACGGCCGCCTGGTCCTCGAGGTAGCCGGCGAGGGTGGCGCGCCCGTCTTTGTAGCTGCGTCGCATCCGCTCACCGCTCCGCATCCGCGACAGCAGGAATCGCGCGTTCGCCTCCGCGATCGACAGCAGGTCAGGGCGATCGAGCACGCGGCCCGCCTCGGCGAAGGCGCGCAGCATCAGCCCATTCCATCCGGCAATCACTTTCTCGTCGCGGTGCGGCCGCACCCGGCCCGCGCGCGCCGCCAGCAGCCGTTCGCGCGCCCCAGCCAGCACGGCCGCAGCGTCCGGCGTCATGGGATGGAGGATGTTGCGACCGTCGAAATTTCCGGCATCGCTCACATCGAATGCCCGCGCCACGGCGGTGGCGTCATCGACGCCGAGCGCGAGTTCCAGTTCGTGCGGCGTCCACACGTAGAAGCGGCCTTCTTCGCCCTCACTGTCCGCGTCGAGGCTGGAATAGAAGCCGCCGTCGGGAGATAGCAGTTCACGCTGGACGAACGCGAGCGTCTCCTCCACTACCCGGCGGAAGCCGGCGTCGCCGGTCAGCTGCCAGGCATCGAGGTAGGCCCGCGGCAACAGCGCGTTGTCGTACAGCATCTTTTCAAAGTGGGGAACGAGCCAGCGCTCGTCCACGCTGTAGCGATGAAATCCACCGCCGAGCTGGTCGTACATGCCGCCAGCCGCCATCGCCTGCAGAGTCTGCTGGGCCATGGCCAGCACCGACGGGTCGCCGGTTCGCCGATGGCTGCGCAACAGGAAATCGACCAGCATCGGTTGCGGAAACTTGGGTGCACTGCCGAACCCACCGTGGGTCGGATCATGGTCACGGGCCAGTCGCGTGGAGGCCTCGTCCAGCAACGCGGGCGTCAGCGACCCGGCGGCCAGCGGAACCGCGGGCCGCTGGAGATATTCGCGCACCTGCGTCGCGGTCGCCTCGACCTCGCCGATTCGATTCGAAAACGCGTCAGTGACCGCGGCGAGGACGCGTCGGAACGACGGCATGCCGAAGCGATCGCTCGGTGGGAAATACGTGCCGGCAAAGAATGGCGTCGCGTCCGGCAGCAAGAAGGCGGTCATCGGCCAGCCACCCGAGCCGGTCATGGCCTGGACCGCGCGCATGTAGACCTGGTCCAGGTCCGGCCGCTCTTCCCGGTCGACCTTGATGGCGACGAAGTCTCGGTTGATCAGCGCGGCGATCTCGGAGTCTTCGAAGGATTCGCGAGCCATCACGTGGCACCAGTGACAGGCGCTGTAACCGATGCTGAGCAGGATCGGTTTGTTCTCGCGCCGGGCCCTGGCCAGCGCTTCCGGGCCCCAGGGGTACCAGTCGACCGGATTGTTCGCGTGCTCTCGCAGGTAGGGGCTGGTCTCCTGAGCCAGGCGATTGCTCACCTCTCCACTCTACGGCCGTCCTCCGAACGACCGGCGGAATAGGCCGAATGGACTACCGAGCTGAAACGAACGGTCCCTAGCATGCAAGCCATGCCACGGGCGGCCGCCGCGGTCGGGCCTCGAGCACTATCGGCCGCCACGGCCCTGGTCTTTGGCGGTGGGCTTGCCCTCTACCAGATGACCTCGCTGGCGCTCGGCCCCCCGGCCGGCCGCCAGCTGCACCTGTCGCTCAGCCTGCCGGCGCTCGAGGGGAACGATCGGGTCGAGCCGGCGGCCTCGAGCACCACCGTTGTGCTCGGCGTCCTGGCGTCGGCGGTTCGAGTGGGATCGACGGACGGCAGGACCGCGCATCCCGGGGCTCGAAACGCCGCCCACGCCGCCGCCGCTCCGATGCCCGCAGCTGTCACGGCCAGCGTGACGGTTGTGCCGGTCCCCGCGCCGGCGCCGCGCCGGTCGGACCATGGCCATCCACCGGTCGTCCCGATACCCCCACCGCCCCGGGAGCACGAACCCGACTAACTATGATGACCCCGATGAGCGGGGCCCTCGATTGGCTCGCCGTCGGGGATATCGCGGAGGAGCGGGGCAGCGAGGATCAGCGCCTCCTGGGTGGCGGCGCCGCCCGGCTGGTGGCGCACGCCGCGGCGCTCGGCGCGCGAACCGCGCTGGTGGCCAAGGTTGGTGATGACCCGGCCGGCTCGCGAATTAACGAGGGGCTGGAACGGCTGCATGTCGACCTGCGCTGGCTCCGCCGCGCGCCCGGGCAGCGGACCACTGTCTGGCACGACCCCGACGGCGAGGCCGCCGGGCGCCGGGT
>Ga0209805_1002302_pt1 | contig 11149 bp, 10 predicted proteins | sample GraSoiAngelo_148_FD_185905 | JGI IMG/M metagenome (GOLD analysis project Ga0209805, IMG submission 185905) | Grasslands soil microbial communities from the Angelo Coastal Reserve, California, USA - 14_1009_09_20cm (SPAdes) (version 2) | ecosystem: Environmental > Terrestrial > Soil > Grasslands ... | reverse complement strand
CAGCGCGCCACCGTGGTGCTGAATCATCCCCGTGAGAAACAAGCGGTCAAACTCGCCGTCCCTTGCCTTACGCAGCGCTTCCATCTGTTCCGGCCTAAGCATACCGGGCATAAGATGGATTGACCCGTGCGACATACCCGGCATATCCATGCCCGGCATTGTCCCTGTCGCCGGGGAAGAGGTCCCTATGGAAACTGGTTCCCCCCGCGCCTCCAGCCAGCGCTTCATAAACTTAATCTCGTCCGACTGCGAGCGGCTGATGCGCGCCCCGAGCTTCTGGAGCTCCTGGTTTTCCGTGTGTGACGCAATCAGCGCGGTCATCTCAACCGCCTGGGCATGATGCAGAATCATGCCTTGCATGAACTCGACGTCCGCCTGGGACAGCGGCGGCAGCGTAGCTTTCGTAGAGGGCGGCAGCGCCTTGCTCGGCTTGCCCGGTGCGCCCGGCTGCACCACTGCCGGCTTTGCCGGATCCCCCTTTTGCGCCGCGGCCAACGGGCAGAAGGCGGCAGCAGCACACAAGAACCCGGTAAGACAGGGAAATGTGGGTGTGCCCTGCACGATTGAGTGGCAGCATAGACCAATCGTACAGGCAATGGCAACGATTGAAAGGACGCTTTTTCGGGACTGTTTGCGAGCTGCCGACCAATCCAGAGTCGGCTCCAGGTAATACCCCTCCCGCGCTCGTGCTAAGATCGCTGAGGCGCAAAAGGGCGCATCCGGTCCGCGGAAAGGACAGAAGTCCACCTGATTCGCAACCATCCTAGTCGACGAACTTACTTTCTGCCCGGCAATGCGGACCTCGGGCGTAGGAAAGGAAGTTCGCCATGCCAGTACGACCTCTTCCGCCAAAGCCCAGCCTGGATCACCTCAAGTACCAGGCAAAAGATTTGCTCAGGGATATTGCCGCGAACGATTTAGGAGCGGCCCAGCGGATTCGCGAATTTCATCCAGCCTTCACCGATGCAACCGATGCTGAAATCTTCGGCGCTCCTCTTCGGCTTAGTGATGCGCAACTTGCCATTGCGCGAGAGTCGGGATTCCCGAGTTGGACAAGACTGAAACAGCACATTGAGAAGCCCACCCTTTCCGACCAGCTCAATTTGCCTCACCACGAGCGAATTAAAGACGCGATCTTTCGCCGCGGTGTGGAGCTTCTGGATGCCGGCGACGTAGCGGGATTGCGCCTTCACCTGAAGCAATATCCCGAACTTGTAGTTCGGAGGGTCGTTTTCGAGGGTGGAAATTACTTTCGCAATCCAACCTTGCTGGAATTCGCAGCGGAAAATCCGATTCGCCATGGCAAGCTTCCGCCCAATATCGCTGAGCTAGCCAAGGTCATTCTCGATGCCGGTGCGGAACTGTCCGCAATTAACGAGATGCTTACGCTGGTCGTGACAGGCAGAGTGGTGCGCGAATGCAACATGCAACATGCACTAATCGACCTCCTTTGCGATTACGGAGCCGATCCTAGCAGTGCCCTGCATGCCGCCTTGCAAGGCGGAAGAGAGGCGGTGAAGGATTTAATTCGGCGTGGCGCGAACGTAGATCTCCCCGTTGCGGCAGGTTTAGGAGACATGGACGACGTCCGGCGGCTGTTGCCAGGTGCTACTGCGCGCGATCGCCACTTGGCACTTGCCTTGGCGGCACAGTTTGGCGAGGTGGAAATCGTCCGCTCGTTGCTCGATGCAGGCGAAGATCCCAACCGATACAATCCGGTCGGGTGCCATTCTCATTCCACGCCTTTGCACCAAGCCGCTGCCGCGGGCCACCTCGAAGTTGTACGGCTGCTCGTCGAACGTGGCGCAAGGCTGGACTTAAAGGATACGCACTGGCGCGCTACGCCAGCCGGCTGGGCAAGACATGAAGGAAGAAAAGAAGTGGAGGCATTTCTGCTTGCCCAGGACCAGGACCAGGACATGGACAACAAGAAGAGGTGAACCCAGTTCCTAAGCACACGGACAACGAGCAATTCGGAAGGAATAGGCCGACAGCACGCCACGGCGCGGGAAGATGGCGAGGTAAAGTCGCCGCTACAAATTAATCGAGGGCGGGGACGGCGGAGCGTTCGGCGCGGCGGTGCAAATAGCGCATGGCGATGTTCAGGAAAATTTCGCCGCAAGGCGTCTCGATGCAAATGACCAGCGCTTCGGTATCCGCGCTGCCCGCCAGGCCCGCCTCATTCATGTGCACTTCGGGCGGAAACACTTTGAAATGAAAACCCTGGTCGTTGAGCAGCGTCACGGAGTTGCCGATGACCATGTTCGCGAGTTCGCAGACGGTTTCGCGCACAACCTGCTCGCTGGCTTCCATCTCTGTTCCCGCGAGCACGCTGGCGACTTTCACCGCGACTTCCGGCGAAAGATCGAGGATCACGCGGCCTTCAATGTCGCCCTTGATGAGAATCAGCGCGGCGACGCCCTTGCGGCGGTAAGCGTCCTCGTCCATCTCGACGTCGACGATTTTGGTCGGGGCTTGCAGCGATTCCGCAAAAACCGCGTCGGCAGCGTTGATAAACGGCTGAATCAGTTCCATTCTCATGAGCGGCTCTCCCCGGCCAGCGCTACCGGCGCACCCGCGCCGTTGGGATCGTCGCTGAGGACGTAGCGCAGAATTTCGTACAACACTTCCGGCTTCACCGGCTTTTGCACGAAATGCTTCGCGCCCTTCTGCAGTGCCGCCAGAATATTTTCCTGGTATCCCACGGACGACACCATCACAATGCGCGCGTCAGCGTGCTGCCGCACGATGCGCTCGACCGATTCGATGCCTTCCATCTGCGGCATGGTGATGTCCATGAGCACAATGTCCGGCTTGATGCGGTTGTATTCCGCGATGGCGGTCAGGCCGTCGCCGGCTTCCCCGGCCAGTTCGCCGCCGAACATCTCAATCATTTTGATGAGGTTCTTGCGCGCGAAGACGGAATCGTCCACCACGAGGTAGCGGACCGGTTGATTGTCTTTTCTCAATAGAGCGCCGAACTGTTTCATGGCTTTCTCCTTGTCCCCGCGCGCGTTTTCACGAGCGATGGGACGGTACAGGTGTCCTTTCCGGTTTTTCTGATTTCTCGTCTTTTTCAACTTTTTCACCAGGATCTCTTTCCACGCCGTAATGATTGGCCAAAAAAGTTCCCAGTCCTTCCAGCGGAATCACTTTGTTCGCGTAACCTTTCAGAATGGCGGCGCGCGGCATGCCGCTGACCACGCAGGATTCTTCGCTCTGCGCGATGGTCATGCCGCCGGCGGCTTTAATCGCGCCCAGACCTTCGGCGCCGTCTTCGCCCATGCCGGTCATCAAGACGCCCACGGCCATCAAGCTAAATTCCTGCGCGACGGAATGGAAAAGAACATCCGCAGAGGGACGATGGCCATTGACCGGCGGACCGTCGGAGAGAACCAACATGTCGCCGCGAGGCATTCTGCGAACCATCATGTGGCGATTGCCGGGGCAAATCAGCACGCGGCCAGCGAGAAGGAGATCGCCGGAGCGCGCTTCGTGGACTTCGAGCGGGCAGCATTCATCGAGGCGCTTGGCGAACATTTCCGTGAAGCCTTCGGGCATGTGCTGCACCACGAGAATCGTGGAAAGAAAATCGCTGGGAATTTGCGAAAGCATGTATTGCAGCGCGTTGGGTCCGCCGGTGGAAATTCCCACCGCGATGACGCGGCGCGGCGGGAGCGGGGCGCGGGTGCCTTTGGTTGCGCTAGGGGGTTCCTCCTTGACGGTGACCGGAGGGAGTTTGCGCTTTGCGGCCCACTTGGCAACTTTGATTTTGGCGATGAGTTGATCCGCGATTTCTTCCAGGTGTCCGGCTGCCGCATCTTTTGGCTTCTGCAGGAAATCCACGGCGCCGAGCGTCATTCTTTTCAGCGTGGCGTACCCGCCTTCTTTCGAATGCGTGCTGAAAAGAATGATGGGCAGGGGCGCACTGCGCATGATGAGGTGCAACATTTCTAAGCCGTCCATGCGCGGCATTTCGAGGTCCAGCGTGACGACGTCGGGCTGGAGTTCCTGAATTTTTTTGAGCGCGAAAGCGCCGTCCATCGCGGTGCCCACGACTTCGATGGAGGAATCGCGGGCAAGGATGGCCGGGATCAGCTTCCGCATGAGCGCGGAATCGTCGACGACGAGGACGCGGATACGTTCGCTCATGCAATCGCTCCCAGCGGCGTGGCGCGCGAGAGGCGCGAAAGAATCGCCGGAACGTTGAGAATCAGCACGACCGTGCCGTCGCCGAGGATGGAGGCACCGCTCACGAGATCGGTCGTGACGATTTCACCCGGCAGCGCCTTGATGACCAGCTCTTCTTCGCCGACGAGGCTGTCGACCACCAGGCCAAAGCGTTTCTCGGATGCGCCGATCACAACGACAAAATTTCTTTTCTTGGCGTTTGGCGAATCGACGCTGCGCAGGCGGCTGAGATGATTCAGGCGTACGAGCGTGAGGATTTGGTCGCGGAGGCGCAACACTTCGCGCTGGTCCACTTTATGAATTTCGTGGTCGGCAATGCGCGTGATTTCCACGACGGATGAAAGCGGCACGGCAAACAGCCGACCGCCGACGCGGAAAAGCAGCGTTTGGATACTGGCGAGCGTGAGTGGAGCACGAAGCTGAAACGTGGTGCCGCGGCCCTTTTGTGAAGTGACGTGAACGGTTCCTTTCAAGCGGTCCATCACGGTTCGAACGACGTCCATACCGATGCCGCGACCAGAAACTTCGGTGACTTCCGCGGCAGTGCTGAAGCCGGATTCGAAAATCAAGTTGAGCGCGTCCTGGTCGCTCAGGCGCTGCGCCTCTTCCGCTTTGATAATTCCCTTCTCGACCGCGCGTGCGCGAAGCAGAGCGAGGTCGATGCCGCGGCCATCGTCGCGGACTTCGATCACGACCTGGGTGCCTTGGTGGTAGGCGTTCAGATAAACGGTACCGCGGGCGGGCTTGCCAACGGCGAGGCGCTCATCGGCAGAGCCCACGCCGTGGTCCACGGCGTTGCGAACGAGATGCATGAGCGGCTCGGCGAGAGCGTCCAAAATGCCCTTGTCGAGGTCGGTGTTCTGCCCCGAAACTTCGAGAGCAACGTCTTTGCCGCACTGCTTGGCGACATCGCGAACGATGCGCGGAAAGCGCCGGAAAAGCTGCTCGACGGGCACCATGCGAATCTTCAGCACGCACTTATGGAGTTCGTCGAGGATGCGCGCTTGAAACGCCATGGCGTCGGCCAGTTTGCCGCGCACGGGGTCCCGCGCATGCTGCTTGTCGAATTCGGCGAGCGTGCGATGCAGCATGGACTTGCCGATGATCAGTTCGCCGACGAGATTCATGACCGCGTCGATGCGCGTTGCGTCGACGCGAAGGGTGCTTTCGGCGACGGCCACGGCTGCAGAGCCAGGCTTTGGAGATTTGGACGTTCGGTCGGACTCCGCGTGCTCGAGACTACCGGCAACCACTTTCGCCGCCTGGGCCTCGAGCATGTCGCCAAGCAATTCGTGCTCCGGCATTTGCGAGGGCGTGACGCGTTCGATGTGCACCTCGGAGACGATCGAAGGAATGCGGCAGCGGTGAAACAGCTTCTCTTGGGATTGCGTGCTGGCAAGTGCGGCTTCGACGACTTCGACAGTAGCTGCCGCAACGTTGTCTTCCGGACGCAGGGCGATGACCGTGCCGCTGCCATGAAGAACGTTGCGAATGAGCTGGAAGGCCGCGGCACGCATCAGACTGTTCGGGTCAATGCGAAGGGCAATGTTGTAAACCGCATCGCCGCGGTGAACGGCTTCGGAAATCATAAGCTGCTCGTATTCGGTCCAGGCAAAGTGCGCAGGCTTCTGAGCAGCTTCCGAAGAAGAACTCGCAGTGGATCCCGGCGTGTCCAGCAAGCGGCGGATCATGGCGTGAAGCTTGTGCATGGCCGGCGGTTTCGCATTTTTCTGATAAGCCGACAGCATTGCGCCAATACTGTCGGCTGCGGTAAGCACGACCTCCGGAAGATCCGCGCCATGGACGCGGGCCACTTCAGGAGTGAGCACATCTTCGAGTTCGTGCGCGAGTTCGCCGAGTTTGTGGAGACCGCAAGCCGCGGAATCACCCTTCAACGTGTGGACCACGCGGCGAACCCGGCGAATCACTTCCTCATCCGAGGGACGAGCCTCGAGCTGCAAGCCGGCTTCATTGAGAGACTGCAACAACTCTGCGGCGCTCTCAAAGAAGAGCGCGCGCAGCTCGCTGTTGCGATCGTCGGAGTTACGGCTCACGTGTTCGCCTCGATACGCTGATAAGCAGTGCCGTTGTTTTCGTGCAGCATGCGGAATTTCTGCGTCAGGCCAAAGAGGCTTTCGGCATGGCCGACGAACAAATAACCGCCCGGGTTCAAGCAGTGCCAAAACTTTTCAATCAAACGCTTCTGCTCGGCTTCGTCGAAGTAGATCATGACGTTGCGGCAGAGGATGATGTCGTTGCGGCGCGGGAGGAATTCGGTTTTCAGATTGTGAAAGTCAAACTGGATTAATTCCTTCAATTTCGACTTGACGGCGTATTTTCCGCCGGACTTTTCAAAGTAGCGAAGTCGGCAGGTGTAGTCGACGGGCTCCATCTGCTGCTCGGTGTAGAGGCCTTCCTGTCCGATGCGAAGGCTGGCGTAGCTAATATCGGAAGCAACGATTTCCACTTTCCAGGGCGGAGGAATCAGCGGCTTCGGCGAGGGCATGTCGAAAGGAAGCGGATTGCGCAGGTAGTAGTAAGCAAGGGCATCGCAAATCAAAATGGCGACGGTGTACGGCTCCTGACCGGAGGAACAACCGGCGCTCCAGACACGCAGCGTGTAATCGCGGCGTTCTTGCTTGCGGTGGAGCAGGCCTTCCAGGACTGATTTTTGGAGCAAGTCAAGCTGCGGCTTGTTGCGGAAGAAACTAGTCTCGTTGACGGTGAGATTCTCCAACAGGAGCGTCAGTTCGGCGCGGCCTTCTCTGCTAGTCAACAAACGATAGTATGAGTAAAACGAGTCGAGGTTGCAGGCCTTGAGGCGGCGCTGGAGCCGGTCCTTCAAGAAATGGGAGCGGCGCTCGTCGAAAAACATGCCGCACTCCTGATAGACCAGAGTCTGCAGGAGCTTCAGCTCCGCTTCCGTGAGTTGAATCGGGGCGGTGGTAATCGTTCCCATGGCGTGCGTATGCGGCGGAACCTTCAGGGAAAGTGAAAGAGAACTACCTGACGGTAGCGACGGGTTCCGCGACCTCCTCGAGGCGTCTGTATTCGGGACGTTGCAGGAGTTTCGAAATATCCAAAAGGATGACGAGGCGGCCCTTGAGTTTGCCGACTCCGGTCACGTAACCGGACTCGCCATCGGCAAAAACGGTTCCTGGGGCTTCGATTTCCGAAGGAGGAATTTTGAGCACTTCGGAAGCGGAGTTGACGATCAGTCCGACAAGCTTGTTTTCAAGCTCCACGACGAGAATGCGGTTCTTTTTGTCGGGCTGAATTTCCGTTTGGCCAAAACGCTTGCGCAGGTCCATCACCGGAATGATTTTGCCGCGCAGGTTTATGACACCCTCGATCAGATCGGGAGCGCTCGGGACAGCGGTAATCTCCGGAACGCGGACAATTTCACGCACGGAGCCGATGCGGACTCCATACGTTTCATTGCCGATCCGAAAACCCACTACCTGAAGATCCTTTTCCATCAAGAAGTCTCCGGCCCCTTAGGATCGCGTCAATTCCGCGTACTCGGGTTCCTGGTCGCGATCTTCTTCGTTGCCACGACGCTTCGCTGCTTCTCCACGTCGCAGGCGCTGTTGGGCGGCGCGATCCAAAACAAAACGGTCCATGCCGTCAAGCAGATTGCGCGAGAGTTTCAACATCTGTTCGGCAGCGGCAGAAAGCTCGGTAGCGCTGGAGGCGGACTGCTGCACCAGTTCACGCATCTTGTCCATGGCTCGAACAACGGCTTGCGCACCAGAGGCCTGTTCTTCGACCGCGGAGTTGATTTCCTGCGTAATTTCCGTGAGGCGGCTGGTGGCCTTGGCGATTTGCGCGGAGCCCACAGACTGCTCGTTGGTCGCCGCGCCGATTTCCTGGGAGAACTTGTAGACTTCGGTGACTACGTTCGAGATTTTGTGCAGCGCGGAACCAAGTTCATTGCCGAGGTTCAGCCCTTCCTGGACGATGCGCGTGCTGCGCTCCATGTTTTCGACGGCCTGGCGCGCTTCGCGTTGAATGCTCTGGATGAGGTCGGCGATTTCTTTCGTGGATTGCGTGGACTTTTCCGCCAGCTTGCGGACTTCGTCCGCGACAACTGCGAAGCCGAGGCCGTGTTCACCGGCGCGAGCCGCTTCGATGGCCGCGTTGAGCGCCAGCAGGTTCGTCTGCTCGGCGAGGTCGTCGATGACCTCAATAATCTTGCCGATGTCATCGGCGCGGTGGCCAAGGATGTTGATGATTTCCGCGGAAGACTGAATGGCCTGGTTGGTACGGTTGAGACCGTCGGTGGCCTTTTCCATGGTCTGGATGCCAGTGACCACTTCTTCGCGCGAGCGATTGGCGATGTCCAGCAAAACTTTTGCGGTGTCCGCGACGCGCTGAATCGAAGTGACCATCTGATCGATGGAAGCGGAGGTTTCCGCGACGCTGGAGGCCTGAATCTGGGTGTTTTTCACTACGTTTTGCACGTTGATGCTCATCTCGTGCATGGTGCTGCTGACTTCCTCAATGGCGGAAGAAGCCTGAACGCTGACCTTGGCCGATTCGTCGGCGGCGCCCGCCACTTGATTGGAGCCGGCGGAGACTTGACCTGCGGAATCGCGCGTGGTGCGCACCAACTGCTGCAAGCCGTGGGACATGCGCAGGAAGGCGTTGCCCAAGGTGTCGCGCTTGGAGCGCGGCACGACTTCGACGGTCAGATCGCCTTCGGCGACAGCCATCGAAACGCTGGCCATTTCCTTGAGGTAGGCCACCATATTATTGAAGGTGGTGGCGAGGGCGCCAATTTCGTCGTTGCGGTGAATATCAATGTTCTGATCGAGGTCGCCGGAGTCACCGATTTCGCGCGTGACGGTCATGAGGTGGTTCAAGGGCTCGGTGATCGAACGGGAGGTGTAGAAGGCGATGACGCCCCCAGCAATCATGGCCGCCAATGTGCCGAAGACGGTCATGAAGATGCTAATGCTGCTCGCGGCGCTCGCAGATTTCGTGCTTTGCTCCAGGAATTTGGTGATATCCGCATTGCTTTGATCGAGCACCGTCGAAGACTTGGCGAGCCAGGAGGAAGGATCCTTCTGCAAGTAAAAGATTTGAAGATCGGAAACTGTGGCGTCGCCGGAGTCGACCTGATGACGCTTGGCAATCAAGGGCTTGGCAAAATTGTCGGCCCAACTGGCTTCGGTGCTCTCGACTTGAATGAGGGCCGTGTGAACGGCATCGTTGGTGGCCTGAGCCTCGCCGCGCTTGATCATGTCGGACATGTCGGTGAGGCCCTTGTTGACTTTCTCTTCGTCGCGGGGATCGCCGCTGAGGAGAAAGTTGTTCATGTTGAGGCGGTTCAACATGATCTGGTACCGCACGGATTCAACCGTGCGAACACTCTCGAGCGCCATGCCGGCGTTCGTGCGTGCCGCCTTCTCCATGTAGCCGGTCACGAGGTTCACCAGAAACAGAATTCCGAGAATGGCCAGAATGAGCCCGAAACCGGCGTATAGCTTCTTTCCAATCGTCATTGCCAAGTGCCTCCACTCCCGTCAGCAGCCAGTGGTGCGCCGCGTCTTTCCCAAAACAAACGTTGATCGGCGGTCCCGAGGCCTACTCAGAGGCGCGGAACTCGAATTCCACGATTTGCGTGGTTTCTTCCGGAGCCGGCGCGAACTTCCATTCCCTAACAGCGTCCTGGCACACCTGAACCAGCAAAGGATGCCCGCCGACAACGCGCGTGGTCTTGACACGTCCGTCCGGACTGATGACCACTTCGATTTTGACCTTGCCTCCGATGTTCATCCGCTTGGCGAGTTCCGGGTACACGGGAGAAACCCTGGTCTTCACCTTGCGCTTCGATTCATCGGTGTTTCCAGATTGTGCCCGTCCCGAAGATGCGGACAAAATCAAGAGCGCTCCGCCGGCGAGCCCGAGCTTCTTCCACCTGCTCAATCTCATCGACACGTCCCCTTTGAGGAATAGAAATATCCGAGCAAGCGAAGGGCACGTCGGATGCCATGGCAAGAGCGATCGAAAGAGCAGCCGCGAAGAGTTCAAGAAACGCCCTAACCAATAGACAAATAAAAAGTTAGGCTGGTGCACCGGGAAACATCTCCGAGGTCACGAAGACTCTCATTGTCTCAGGGACCCAGTGCAGGAATGGCGAAGGTCTCAGGCTGAGACGAAGGCGAGGGTCAGTAGGCTTTCGAGCCATAGGCAATTTCGCAACATGGTACCCCACGCTCATTGACTCAGAATGAGACTAACAGGTAGGGTTGAAAACGAGGGTGCACGGATCACTCGCAAATTGAGACGCAAGGTACTTCCCTCTTGTCATTGAACCGCGCCAAAGCTACGCGCTCCCAAGCAGGGCGAACTCCTCCTGCTGCAAAGATGGCGGCGCGTTCGACAGCCTCCCACAACCCTGAAGAATTGATGGACCTCGCCGTCGAAGCGGCGCAGTCCCGGCATCTTCCCAGTTTTCTGCAACAATTTGCGCTGCGCTCGGCTCGGATGCTCGATGCCAGTTGGGGCGCCGTAGTGGTGTACAAGGGCCGCGACACCGAATTCCACGACATGCCCGGAAAACGCGGACCGACGTTTCCATCCGCTTCGGAATGGCTGCTTTCGAATGCACGCGAAATCCAAGACGAAATAGAGACGCGCGCCCTGCCGAAGGAGATTGCCGCGAGCTTACCCGGCGTCGAAGGGCCGCAGACTGCGATTTTTGTGCGAATCGCGTCGAGCGAAAAAGAAAAGCTGGGAACGCTGTGTCTGTTCCGAAAAAGAACAACGTTGCGGGCCAAGGAAAAGCGGCTTTTGCAGGCATTGGCGAGTCACGCGGCGCTTTCGCTCGAGAATTTTCAGCGCTTCTCGCAACTGGAGAGGTCCAAACGACAGTGGGTGGAGGACATCGACGCGATCACCGATTACATCGTGGTGCACGACCGGTCGTGCACCACGATGTAATCGGTGATCG
>Ga0209805_1002300_pt1 | contig 11155 bp, 12 predicted proteins | sample GraSoiAngelo_148_FD_185905 | JGI IMG/M metagenome (GOLD analysis project Ga0209805, IMG submission 185905) | Grasslands soil microbial communities from the Angelo Coastal Reserve, California, USA - 14_1009_09_20cm (SPAdes) (version 2) | ecosystem: Environmental > Terrestrial > Soil > Grasslands ... | reverse complement strand
GGCCATCACCCGCTCATCGTCGAACGGATGGACGAAGGCGCCGTCAATTCCGGGATAGCCCCGGTCGGAGAAGGTCTGCCACCAGCGATCGAAGGGGACTGAGAGCACGCGGCCGCCCAGGCGTTCGACAGCGCGGACCTTTGTCATGGGCGCCGTGTCGGGTGCGATGACCGTGCACGGAATGCCGAGCCGTCGCGCGTTCCAGGCCACGCCCTGCGCCATGTTTCCAGCACTGGCAGTGAGCACACCTCCCGCCAGCTCGGCCTTTGACATCAGGTTCATCGCCGTGGCCGCGCCCCGGATTTTGAAGGATCCAATGGGCTGCAGGTTCTCGAGCTTCAGGAAGATCTCGGCAGACGCATCCCACACGTTCAGGCGGACCAATGGCGTTCGGATGGCGGCGCCGGCGATCAGCTGGCGAGCTCGGCGAACCTCGTCGAGCGTCAACGGCATCGTTTTCACATCTGCACCGTCTGGCCGGTACCGGTTTCCCTGGCCCGGCGGACAATATAAGCGGCTGATGCGACGTCCTCGACTGCGAGCCCCAGCGATTTGAACAGCGTCAGCTCGCGGGCCGATCGGCGGCCCGGTTTCTTCCCGGTGAGGACCTCGCCCAGCTCGGCCTGCACGTGATCGCCCTTGACCGCCCCTTCCAGCATCGGGATCAGCAGGTCGCCGGCTTCCGCGAGCGCCGACTCCCGCCGGTCCACGAACAGGCGGGCCGCCGCCATGGTGGGCGTGTCGATCTCACGAGACGTTGGGATCGACGATCCAACCGCGTTGATATGCACGCCTTCCTTCAGCCAACCACGCTGCAGGATCGGTTCCGCGCTCGCGGTAACGGTGGCGACGATGTCGGCGCCGCGAACAGCAGCGTCGGCCATGGCCTCAGCCTCAATTGGAAAGTTGAAACGCGATCGCTGCTCCAACGCGAGGGCGGCGGCGCGATCGGGGTTGCGGCTCCAGATCCGCACCCGGCGCAGGGGCCGAACGGCGGCAATCGCGTCGATGTGGGTGCGCGCTTGCACGCCGGCACCAAGGATGGCGAGCTCCACCGAATCAGGACGCGCGAGCAGGTCTGTCGCTACCCCAGACACGGCCGCCGTCCGGATTGCCGTGATGGCCGCCCCGTCCATCATCGCGGACAGCCGCCCGGTATCCGCTTCGAAAAGCAGAACAGCGCCCTGGTGGGTCTCGATTCCACGTTCGGCGTTGGCGGGAAAGACCAGGACGGCTTTCAGCCCGAGGGCGCCGTCCCGGCGCTCACCTGGCGCGATGTAACCCGGCATCAAACCGACGAAGCCGCTCGCGCCCGGAACCCGCATGATCATCCGCAGGGGGACCAGGGCCTCCCCTCGCGCGAGCGCCGTCAGCGCGTCGCGCATCACCTGGATGCATTCGGACATCGGCAGCAGGCGCGTCACCTCCTCACCGTTGAGCACCAGCACTTCCATCAGGCCACTGCCGCCTCCATTCGCGACGCCACCGCCTCGCGTTCATCCTTGGTCAGATGAATCTCGACGGCCTCGAGCCAGGGCCGAAACTGCGCAACGGTCCGTGGGCCAATCAGGGCGGAAGTCACCGAGGGGTGACTGATGACCCAGGCGAGAGCCAGCGCGCTCATATCGACACCGCGCTCGGCGGCGGCCGACCGCAGCGCGTCAATCGCCTGGAACGTGGCTGGATTCATCAGGTGCCGGTAGGGTTGCGGTCGGAGCTCGACGCGCGACCCGGGAGGCGGTGGATCACCGAAGCGGTACTTCCCGGTGAGCAGGCCACCCGACGTCGGACTGAAGGGCGTGACGGCGATCCGTTCAGTCTCCGCGAGTGGAAGGACGTCGGCCTCGATGGCGCGATCGAGCAGGCTGTAGCCATTTTGGACCGACTGATATCGGTGGACGCCCAGCCGATCGCTGGCCGCCAGCGAGTCGCGTAGCTGCGAGGCTGCGATGTTGCTCGCCCCGATATGCCGCACTTTCCCCGCCTGCATCAGATCATTCATCGTCTGCAACGTCTCCTCGATAGGGGTCGCCGGGTCAGGTTCCATGGTCACGTAGAGATCGATGTGGTCGGTCTGGAGGCGACGCAGGCTTCCCTCTATTGCCTCCATGATGTGGCGTCGCGAAAGGCTCCGGTCCTGAGGACCCTCGGCAACCGCATAGAACACCTTGGTGGAAATGATCGGGTCGCGGACCTTACGCTCCTTCAGCCAATCCCCGATCATCCGCTCGGAGGCCCCGCCACCATAGCTGTCCGCCGTGTCAAAGTAGTTGATGCCCGCGTCCCAGGCGTGGTTCATCAGGGCGAAGGCCGTCTGTTTGTCCTCCCCCTTCCCGAAAAGCTCCGGGGCAGAACCAATCCCGCCGAATCCCCCGCAGCCGAGCCCCAACACCGAGACACGCATCCCGGTCCGCCCCAACGCGCGGTACTCCATTGTGCCTCCGCCGAGATGGTAAAGGTTTTGCCGTTGCTATCATCCGCAGGTCATGCTGGAACAGCATCGGGCGCGCCTGCGCCAGGAACGGGAGATCGAACGCCTTGCCATCGATGGGGGCGCCGTCCAGTGGCTAGTCGACCGCGAGCTCGGCGCGGAGCATCTGATGGCCTACCGGATGACCGTCGACCGGGACTCGGCGGCAGGCCACGTCCACCTTGGGGCGGAGGAAGCCCTCTATGTTGTCGAGGGTGACGGTGAGGTGCGTGTCGAGCAGATCGTCCACCCGGTCGGCAAGGGTCGGGCGGTGTTCGTGCCGGAAGGCGACGCGCACAGCTATGTCAACACCGGCGCAGCCCCCCTCGTGGTCGTGGGGGCCATGGCACCGGTCATCGATGTGGGCGACATTCACCCGGCGATGCCGGCTCTCGACCTTCGCGGCGTCCGGCAGTCGGCCCTCGAGCCGGCCGGGGTGGTGACGCCCACCACGATCGACGAGCGTCTCGTCACACCGACGCTGATGGGTGAACGCAGCTTCAGGCTGCTGGTCAGCCCGCAACTTGGTTGCCTACGGATGACGCTGTTCACCGGTATCATTCCGACGGGTCGGGCGCGGCTGCACGCGCACCCGCACGAAGAGCTCGTCTATATCCTTGCCGGCGACGGCCGCCTCTGGATCGAGGATGACCAGGTCGGTGAGCTGCGGCCGGGCTCAGTGGTTTTCGTCCCCGTCGGTGTACGCCACACCCTGGAGAACACCGGTGCAGTCGACATGAAAGTGCTGGGCGCCTTCTCACCCGCGGGCTCCCCGGAGGCGAAGCTCACAGCATCGGGCTGACGCATGAACACTTTCGAGATCGCGTACTCGCCGGTCTGGCGGATCTTTCTCTCAATTCTCGGTCTCACTCCGAGCCACTCCGGGATCACGGTTAGCCCGACCGAGATGAGCTGCTGGATGGGTTGGGCCTTTCGGCTGCGAGTCACGCGTGGGCAGATCCGGCGCGCGGCCAGGACGGCGGACATCTGGTGGGCCGTCGGGGTTCACGTCGCTCCGAACGCGCGATGGATCGTGAATGGGTCGACTCACAACATCGTGACGATCGAACTGGAGCCCGAAGGACGTGGCCGATGCCTCGGATTCCCCGTGCGGATTCGCGGTCTGAGCGTCAGCGTCAGGCGGCCCAAGGCCTTGCTTCAGGCATTGGCCGAACCAGTCCACTGAGGGCGGGCTCGACGGCCCTATTTAATCAAGAACTGCCGCTGGCCGGCGCCTCACGCCCGCACCGCTGGCATTGCCGGCGACCCAGCGCGCTGCCAGGCGGCTGTCCCCCAGGCGGATAGATCCGACCGGTTTTGACCGATCCCGTTTCGACCGGCACATAGTGGTGGCCCAATATGGGGCATAGAAATCCGGGCGTTTGTATCGCAACTATCCCGAACGGTCGCCATTTCCGAAGCATGGTTCAATCGTAGAGCCAAATGTTTGGCGTCGCCTGCCTCGGAACGGAACTTCTGGCATTCTATTCGGATGTCGCGGGGCATGACGTCGCAGAAGTCGCGGTCGTTCACCGAGTCGGTGATTCGAGAGATGACCCGGCTTTGCCTGGCCGAACACGGCGATGACTGCCTTAACCTGGCTCAGGGGTTTCCAGATTTTGCCGCACCTACCGCGTTGAAGGAGGCGGCGGTCGATGCCATCCGCAAAGACTTCAACCAGTACGCCACCACCTGGGGGGCGAAGGTGATGCGCGACGCGATCGCGGCGAAAACCCAGCACTTCCGGCAGATGGCCGCGGATCCGGAGACCGAGATCACGGTCTGCTGCGGCGTTACGGAGGCGATGCTCTCGAGCATCCTGGCTCTGGTCGACCCGGGCGACGAGGTCATCATCTTCGAGCCGTTTTACGAGAACTACGGGCCGGATTGCATCCTATCCGGGGCCACGCCGGTGGTCGTGCCATTGGTCGCACCCGACTGGCATTTCGACCGTGACCGGCTGCGCCGAGCCTTCAATCCACGGACGCGGGCGATCATCATCAATACGCCGCACAACCCGACAGGCAAGGTCTACAGCCGTGCTGAGCTGACCTTCATCGCCGGCCTCTGTCAGGAATTCGACGCGCTAGCCATCACCGACGAGATCTACGAACACCTTGTCTACCGAGGCGAGCACATCAGCATCGCCACGCTAGACGGGATGCGCGATCGAACGGTGACCATCAACGGACTTTCGAAGACGTACAGCGTCACCGGCTGGCGGCTCGCGTACGCCATCGCGCCTCCCCAGATGACCAACGCGATCCGCAAAGTCCATGACTTCGTGACCGTGGGGGCGCCCCATCCGCTCCAGGTGGCGGCCGCGACGGCGCTGCGGTTTCCGGATCAGTACTACGTCGACCTGCTGGCGGCGTACCAGGAGCGGCGCGACTTCATGCTCGAGATCCTCGACGGAGCCGGCTTCAAGGCTTACCCGCCCGACGGCGCCTACTACGTCATGACCGACATCTCGCGGTTTGCCGAGGATGACGTCAGTCTCGCGCACCGCATGGTCCGCGAGATCGGCCTCGCCACGGTTCCCGGGAGCAGCTTCTACCTCGAACCCGAACGCGGCCGGGGACAGATCCGGTTCTCCTTCCCCAAGAAGATGGAAACCCTCCGAAGGGCCGCCGATCGGCTCAAACGGCTCCAGCGCGTTGCCTGATGTTTCTCGCCTGTCCGAACCGGTGCAGCACGAACCGATTCGAGCTCTGGAATGCATCCGTTTTTGTCGACAGTCTCGGCCGCTATCTCGATTACAAGGCGGTCGATGCCCCGCTCTACCGCTGCACCGAGTGCGGCAGCCCGGCGGTGGACCTGGGCGAGGTCGCGGGGGCCATGGCGACCGACCGGGAAGAGCAGAAAAATCCCGTTCGCGAGTACGCCTGCCCGAGCTGCGAAGAGCTGTTCAGCGCACCGAAGGACCAGACGCTGGTGGTCTGCCCGAGTTGTGGGCAGACCTTCCCCGTGACTGACGCCCCCTAGAGCGCGGCGACCTGTCCAACGACCTGCGGCAGGATCTCACCGGCCTTGCCGTGGACAACCACGGCGGCGAGGTCGTCGAACGGGGTGGGTTCCGCGTTGACGATGCAGAGTTCTGCGCCGTGCTCGCGGGCCATTCGCGGAATCCCCGCAGCGGGATAGACCTGGAGCGAGCTACCCACGATCAGGACGACATCGGCGGCCATCGCCATCGCCTGGGCATCGCGCAGCGCCGCCACGGGAAGCGCCTCGCCGAAGAGGACGACGGTTGGTTTGAGGAAGCGCCCACCGCAGGCCGGGCAGCTCGGCGGACAGTGCTCGCGGTTCATCCGGTCCGCCTGGTCGCGAGGGAGGCGGGCCTCGCAATCCAGGCATACGACCTCGTGCGATGAGCCATGCAGCTCCACCACCCGGCCGCTTCCCGCCTGTTGGTGCAGGCCGTCGGTGTTCTGGGTGACCACCGCGCGCAGGTGGCCCAGTCGCTCCAGCTCGACCAGCGCGCGATGAGCCGGATTCGGCTCTGCGTCCATGCGCCGGTGGTTCAGGCTGTACGTCCAGTACTGCGCCGGATCCCTGCGGAAGGTGTCGATGTGGGCCACCTTGTAGGGATCGAACTTGGTCCAGAGTCCGCCTTCGCCGCGAAAGTGCGGGATCCCGCTTTCCACCGAGACGCCGGCGCCGGTGAAGGCGATGCCAGAACGGGCCCGGCTGAGCAGCGCGGCGGCCTCGGCCAATGCGGCTCCGGCGACGGTAGTCATCGAAGGCCGGCGAAGAGGTCGTCCTCCGGGACAGGCGCATCGACCGAGCTGCGCACCCGCTCGAAGGTCTCCATGGACCACGCCTTGGGCCCGAGCACCTCACTCAGCTTCAGGAACCAGCTGTCCTCGGGGATCTGGGTCCGATGGGCCCGCATCGCCCCAAGCTTCTTGTCGATGAACGGGCTGACGTCGAGCCAGGTTGTGACCCGGTCATCCGATACCGCGAACGGCGGCGGCTCGCCATCGGTGGAAAAACGGTTTTCGACTCCGGCCCGCTGCATGGCCTCGGCCATCTGCCGCATCAGCGATTTGGGGAAGGCGGAATAGTAGAGCTTGCTGGGGCGAAACGGCTCGCCCCCCGGAAAGCGCTCGGCGTCACCGGCGTAGTAAAAGGCGCCGATCGCCACCCGGTGCGTCATGATGTGGTCGGGGTGGGCATAGCCACCGAACTCGTTCTGGGTGACCATCACCTGCGGTCGGACTCGGCGCACCACCTGGATCAACCGTCCTATGGCTTCTTCTTCGTCGGCTCGCCAGAAGGTTTGCGGTTCCCGGTTTCGCGGCAGGCCCGCCATGCCTGAGTCCTCGTAGCCGAGGAAGACCAGCTCCTTGACGCCGAGGACCTGCACCGCGTTGCGAAGCTCTCCCTCCCGAATCGTCGCCAGCCTGGGTGCGGCCTCCTTGGGATCCAGGTCCTTGTCGAGGATTTCCCCGACCTCGCCTCGAGTCGCCGTTACCAGCGTCGTCCGTACGCCTTCCGCGCTGTAGCGCGCCAGCGTGCCGCCCATGCCGATCGACTCGTCGTCCGGGTGCGGCTCGACCGCCAGCAGGCTGAGTTCGCCCGTCCCGCTCATTTGCCCTTGCGGGAGCGGACTTCCTGGATCAGCTGCGGCACGATCTTGTGCACGTCCCCCACCACCCCCAGATCGGCGAGCTTGAAGATGGGCGCTTCGGGGTCCTTGTTAATGGCGATGATCGTCTTGGCGCCCTTCATGCCGACCGTGTGCTGCATGGCGCCCGAGATCCCAAGGGCAATGTAGACCGTCGGCTTGACGGTCTTCCCCGTCTGACCGATCTGGAACGCATACGGTTTCCAGCCGGCGTCGACGACGGCACGGCTGGCTCCCACGGCAGCCCCCAGCTCCGCCGCCAGCTCGTCGAGCATCTTGAAATTCTCGGGGGCTCCCAGCCCGCGACCACCGCTCACGATCACCGCGGCATCCTCGAGCTTCGGGCCGCTCGCCTTTTCCTTTTCGCGCCGGAGTACCCTGGCAACCGGCTTACTGGAATCAATCGGGTCGGTGAGCGTCTCCACCTGTGGGGCAGAGGCGTCCTGCGCGGGTTGCACGGCAACCGCCTTCGGTCGCAGCAGGACAAGGGCGGGGGCTTTTGACTTCGGCGCCGTCGTGACCAGTAGGCTGCCGCCGAACATCGGGGTAGTCACTGCCCAGCCGCCGTCCCGCCTGGCCACGTCGGTGGCATTGGCGATCAGCGCCGTTCCAAGACGAGCGCTCAGGCGGGCAGCGACGTCGCGACCGTCGTACGTCATCCCGAAGAGGACGAGATCCGGCTGATCCTTGCCGATCTGCTTGGCGAGCAGCTCCACCGCGGGCGTGGCGAGGATGTCGCGAAAGGCGGCGTCCTCGTGCACATAGACCTTCTGGGCTCCGTGCCTGGCGAGCGCATCGGCCGATTTTCTGGCCTCCGGGCCGAGAGCGATCGCGGTGGTTGGGCCCAGGGAGCGCGCTTTCGTCAGCAGCTCGAGCGCCACTGGCGACGGCGTTCCATCGCTGGTCTCCGCGAAGACAAAGATCCCGGCCATCAGATGACTTTCAACTCCTTGAGGAATTCCGCCACCCGCTTTGCGCCTTCACCCTTGTCATCGATGACCTCACCGGCCTTTCGTGCTTCCGCCGGGGCGGCGCCGATCACCTCCTGGGTGAGCGCCGCCTTGCCCGCTTGCCCCTCGAGTCCGATGTCCTTCAATCCGACCTGCTTTACTTCTTTGTTCTTCGCCTGCATGATGCCGCGCAGCGCGGGATAGCGGGCCTCGTTGATGCCGCCCGTGACGGTGATGAGGGCGGGTAGCGGAGCCTCCACCACGTCGTAGCCATCATCGGTCTGCCGGTCGATCACGGCCTTCCCGTCGCCAACCTCCAGCTTTTTCGCGAAACTGAGCAGCGGCAGCCCGAGCAATTCCGCCAGCTGGGCCGGGACCGCGCCTGATGAGCCGTCCGTGCTCTCCGTGCCGCAGATGATGAGCTCGTAGTTTTGACCCTTGGTGGCTGCCGCGATGGCGCGAGCCGTGCTTATGGCATCCGAGTTCTCCAGTCCGGGATCGGTGATCAGGATGCCCCGGTGGGCGCCCATGGCGAGGGCCCGACGGATCGCCTCGAGAGCCTTGGGAGGACCCATCGAGATGATGGTGACTTCTCCGCCGTCCTTTTCAACCAATTGCAAGCCGGCCTCGACCCCGTGTTCGTCACCAGGGTCCAGCACCAGGTCCACGCCTTCGCGAACAAGCCGCTTTGTTTGCGGATCGAGCTTGCCTGGCGCATTGGGATCGGGGATCTGCTTGACGCAGACGAGCACATTCATGGCTGGCTCTTCCCATTATGAGGAAGTTACCATGGATCGAACGGATGTTCTATCATGAAAAACCCATGCCCCGCACCGAGTACTTCGAGATCGTGGCGAAGTCCGCGCTCAACCGCGTTCAGCACATGGGATTCAACTGGTCGCTCAACCCGTACCAGGGTTGCTTCCATAGTTGCGTGTATTGCTTCGCCCGCGCCCACGCCAAGCTGGCCGACCGCGATCCGGGTTCAGGCTTCTCGGCACGGGTCGGCGCCAAGGTCAACGTGCCCGACCTGCTTCGGCTGGAGCTTTCCCGGCCAGGCTGGAAGCGCGAGATGGTCGCGTTCGGAACCGCGACCGACCCGTACCAGCCGATCGAGGGCAGCTACAAACTCACCCGTCGGTGCCTGATGGCGTTCCGGGATCACCGGACGCCGATCGGCCTGATCACCAAAGGCACGATGGTGATCCGCGATATTGATGTCCTCGTCGAGTTGTCACGCCGAGCGAAGACCACGGTCTCCTTCAGCATCCCGACGATCGACGAGGAAGTCTGGGCCCGCACCGAGCCGGGAACACCACCGCCTCGTAAGCGGCTAAAGGTGCTCAAGGCCCTGGTTGATGCCGGCATCGAGGCGGGCGTCGGCATGGCGCCCGTCCTGCCGGGCCTTTCCGACTCACCGCGGCAGCTCGAGGCAACCGTAGCAGCGGCCGCGTCGGCCGGCGCCTGCTTCCTGTGGGCCAACGTTGTGTACCTGAAGCCCGGCACTAAGGAGCACTTCATGGAATTCGTTAGCCGCGAGTACCCCGAACTGCTCCCGAAATACCAGGGCCTGTTTCCGGGTGCCTATGCGCCTGCCGCCGTCAAATCGCCGGTCGTGGAGGCGGTGGGCGAGCTCAAGCGCCGATACGGCGTTGGCGATCGACGGGCCTGGCGGGCGGAGCCGCCGCCGGAGCCGGTCCAACTCGGTTTGGCCGTCTAGCCCGCCGCGCCGAGTCCCCGCCCCGATCGCTCCCTGTATTCATTTGACTTCGCCGCCCCAGTGTTCTACCGTAGCCGCGAGTGCTCCGCTGGCTGAGCCGGCTGTTCCGGCAGCGCGACGAGGCTGAGATTGCCCCCGCAGCAGCACCACCACTAGCGACACCACCCCCTGCCGTGGTCGAGCCGACCCAAAGCGAAGCGGCAGCCACGGTGGAACCGGTTCAGGCGCTTGCCGTGGTGGAGCTGCCGACGGCGACGGCCGAGGCCGAGGCGAAGGAGACCTGCCCAACGTGCGGCCGCACCAGCGTCTTCGCCGGGCCACCTGGGCAACGGTTCTGCACCTATTGCGCGCTACGCGACGAGCTGTTCGAGCGGAGCGCGGCCGCCACCGAGTAAGCCGCGACCGTGACCGTCTACCCCATTCTGTGGGATGGCGGCGTCTACCTCCCCGACCAGGGGCTCTGGCTCGATCCTCGCCAACCGCGACCGCGCGCGGTCATCAGCCACGCCCACAGCGACCATGTGGCCGCGCATCCACTGGCGTATGCCACGCCCGCCACTCAGCGATTGGTTTCTCATCGGCGGCCATCCCTGGGCTCCGTTAAGGGCGTTCCATACGGCGAGCCGATCGCGCTCGAGCGATGCCGCCTGACATTCTTTCCGGCGGGCCACGTACTCGGGTCGGCACAGACGCTCCTGGAGACCGATTTCGGCCGCGTCCTGTATACCGGAGATCTAAAAACGCGCAGCGGATTCACGAGCGTGCCGGCGAAGCCGGTTCCCGCCGACGTCCTGGTTTTGGAGAGCACCTTCGGAAAGCCGCACTATCGCTTTCCCGCTGCCACCGAGGTGATCGCCGACATGGTTTCCTGGTGCCGGAGTGTGCTGGACGGCCACGCCACACCGGTACTGCTCGGCTACTCGCTTGGCAAGGGCCAGGAGATTCTCTCCGCTCTCGCCGCCGAGGGGCTGTGTATCGCCCTTCACCCATCGTTATTCGGCGTGACGGAAGTGTATCGAGAGCTTGGCTGCGATTTCCCTGCCTACCAGTCGCTCGCCGAGCTCGACGCGACGCCAACCGTCGTCATCACCCCGCCTTCGGCCCGCCGCAATGGCCTCAAAGCGCTCGTGGGCGAATTCAAAACGGCCGCCCTGACCGGCTGGGCGATGGACCGCAGTCTCAAGGACCGTCTGGAAGTGGACGCCGTCTTTCCCCTGTCCGACCACGCCGATTTCGAGGAGCTGTGTTGCTACGCGGAAGAGGTCGGGGCGGCCATGACCTATACCGTGCTCGGCTTCGATGAAGAGCTGGCGATGCATTTGCGACGACGGGGTCTGCGGGCGAAAGCGCTGACTGACTTCGACCAGCTGCGACTGTTTTGAGAC
>Ga0209805_1002298_pt1 | contig 11156 bp, 17 predicted proteins | sample GraSoiAngelo_148_FD_185905 | JGI IMG/M metagenome (GOLD analysis project Ga0209805, IMG submission 185905) | Grasslands soil microbial communities from the Angelo Coastal Reserve, California, USA - 14_1009_09_20cm (SPAdes) (version 2) | ecosystem: Environmental > Terrestrial > Soil > Grasslands ... | reverse complement strand
CCTGAACGTTCTCGGCTTGCCAGCCCTTCGGGCCCTTGGTCACCTCGAACTGCACTTGCTGACCTTCTTGCAGGCTGCGAAAGCCGCCAGCCTGAATTGCGGAGAAATGCACGAAGACATCCTCCCCGTTTTGACGGCTGATGAAGCCATAGCCTTTAGCATCGTTAAACCACTTTACTGTTCCTTGTTCTGCCATTTGATATTCCTATTTCCTTTTTTGAATTGTGCTGAGGAGAATCGCTGCGGGTGAGAAGGGGTGACGCTGGTTGGCGGTACCGACTTTCAACTGCGTGTGAGTCAAACTTAGCTTACCGGTATTATACACCAAAAGCCGCTTAAACCCGCGGCCGAGTCCGCCCCAATCGGCGATCACCAGAGCCGGACCAGAGGTAAACTAGCGTGCAATGCGCAAGCGCCTAATCACGCCGATTCCGCAGGATGCTCCGCCTCGCGACGAAGGCTGGCTGGACCTTGACGGCGCAGCCGTGGTGGAGGTCACATCGGAAGAAAAGGATTATCCGGTCGAGTCTGCACTGGTCTCAGGAGAAATGCGGGGCTGGCGTGCGGCCGATCCCGGCACTCAAACGATCCGGCTAATCTTCCATCAGCCGCAAAAGCTTAGACGTATCTCGCTAGTCTTTGAGGAAAACGAAATAAAGCGCACCCAAGAGTTCGTCTTGCGGTGGTCTCCGGATGGCGGACGCTCATTTCGTGAAATCGTGCGCCAGCAGTGGAATTTCAGCCCACCTGATACGGTACACGAAGTCGAGGAATATCAAGTTGAACTCTCGGATGTCACGGTGCTTGAATTGATCGTTGTGCCTGACATCAGTCGAGGAGCGGCTCGCGCCTCGCTCAAGAGTCTGCGCCTGTCTTGACTTGTTGTGGCGATGCTCTCTAAAGCAGGAAGCTAAGACAAACCACCGGGCGCACTCGGTGGTCACTCTGAGTAGCCCTCGTCGTCTTCTTCTTCTTCGCCCTCTTTTTCTTCGCCGTCTCCCTCTTCATCTTCTTCTTCGTCCGGCTCTTCCCGAACGAGGACATCGGCAGCTACCCAGCGATCAGAGGTTTTTGGGTCGAGGTATTCTGGACGTGTTCTGCGCATGCCCAATGGTACGCCTCGTACCCTTAGGCAACGGCACCGACAATATGTCAACGAGCGTACTAAGAGGCAGCAAACTGTTATGTAGATTCTGAAGGCAGCACGGATCGCGGCATCTGACATCTACGTTTTTGGCGTGAGTGCAGCGACGAGCGGGCGTTTGAGCACTTCTCGGCTGCTCTGCTCAGAAGCCATTCCAGCCGTATCATCAAACGGTGACATCATTCATCTCAGTGCTGAGACATTGGGGTGGGATTGGCGTGCTCATTTTGGCCGCCCTCGACAGTTCTGTGCTCCCCACCCTCGGTGGGGTTGACGCGCTGACGATATTGTTGGCCGCCCCGCGGGCGGCTTGCCTTCAGGAAATCTGAACTAGTGGGGTAGTGCGAACAGCAGGGGGCTGGTGGAATCGCCAAACATCAGCCCTGCTCCCTTGCTTCCTGACACTTGACGCAGTACCGCGCCCACGGAATCGCCTCCAGCCGCCTCGGTTCTATGTCACCGCCGCATTCAGCGCACTCGCCGAAACTCCCTTGGCGTATACGTTCTAAGGCTTGGCCGAGGGTTTTGAGCATCTGCCGGGCGGTATTGCTCTTGTGAACTATGGCCTGTCTTTCGTACTCAGCGGCAGCCTGATCAGCCGGATCGGCATGTCTCGCGGCGCTTGCTCGTGTCTCCTGCTCCGCCGTGGCGAGCACACGGTTCAGCTCCGCAATACGGGTTTCGAGAAGTTGCTTGAAGTGCTCGGCTTTCTTTCCTGACAGCACGAAATGAACCTTAGAAAAACTGCCTATTTATGGTACCCGGATTCGTTCTGATGGTTTCCATCGCTGCAAAGACGCTCCCCCCGCGATTCCCCCTTCATAGCTGCTGATGGTGTGGGACTTTTGTAATCTTCGTGCTGCACATTGGACACGGTACTCTGTTCCTTCCCGACCTCAGTCGGCATTATTCCAAATGATGAATTCCCTCACACGTGGCTTTTCGTGGGTTGCCTTACACTGGCGGACCAGCGCAGTGATCGCTTGTGCCGCTGTCGGAATCGCAGTTACGACCAGACGGTGTCTGGAAACCGATGAGGCCCGAGCCCAACGTGTGGAGCGTAATGGGAAGAAAGAACTGCGCAGACTCGCTGACAAAATTTCGATCTACGGGCGCAGTGTCCACCAACGCTACCCAACCGGGGACGTAGTCGTCAGCGAACGCGACTTAGCGGAACAACTTCGCAAGCACCCCGACATTGTTGCCACCGCACTGAACCTCCTCTTGGGTGAACAAAAAGTCCAGAAGGCTCCGCTGAACGGATATTGGAAGCTGAACGTCTGATTCTCCAGACAGAACCCTCTGGAAATGATGATCCTTTCCCCAATCTCATGACGTGCAACAACCCTGTCGCTGACCGTGCCTAAAGACCTGCTCCTAGACGTCGTTAATATTTTTTCAGCGGTCATAGCGTTCGCCTCGACTGGCGGGCTTTTGCAGGAACCCCGCAAAACTCTCATTCCGTGAACTTTGGGTGCAGGTCCCCGAAGGTCACTTGCATTCGCCCACACGGTCACGAAGTCCGTGGAGTCGCGGTTCGCGCTCGTCTAAGCTGCTGGGCGTTCTGGTCTGGGCCGAGCGTAATTCACGTCCAGGGTACGATCTCTCAGCATGCTGCCATTCAGAGCTTTGATTGCTTTCTCCGCCTCAGCTTCGTTTGTCATTTCCACGAATGCAAACCCGCGCGGCAGGCCAGTGTCGCGATCCACGATGATATGAACCTGCACCACCTGTCCGTAGGCTTCGAACAGCAGCCGAAGCTCCTCGTGCGTCACCTCAGGATCCAGGTTTCCCACAAAGAGGTTTTTCACGACGTTTCCCCTATCGGTAACTGTTTCATTGTGGGCTGTTCTCGGGTGATTGGGCAAGAAGGATTCGCTCAATACTGGCGCCTTTCTTGACGAAAGATTTCAGCGGTTTGACTTTGCGGGTTTCGAACAGGAAGCGTTCGGTGCGGTTTTATCGAGATGTGCTCGGTATGGAACTACTGTACGGCGGAGAAGGTGCGATTCTCTTCGCTACGTGCGACGGACGCGAACTCTGCCATTCCTCAATCTGGAGCAGGGTAAGCCGCTCGACGGCTGGGGCCGGCTAAAAACTGGCTTGGGATGCCGAACTGGACCTTAGGCATCGGTTGGGTTCCGCCACGCGAAAAAAGGCATGCAGGAGTCCGCGAACTTCCTTTCGCATTAGCAAGTAACAGCTCTCATGGGCGGGATTAGAATAGCGAGCCAGCACTAGCCGTACAGTATCGATGCCCATAATCGTCAGCGTTCCGAAAGAGACAGTCCCGGGAGAACAGCGGGTGGCGCTTGTTCCGGAACTGGTTCCAAGGCTCACCGAGGCTGGTTTGGAGGTGGCCGTGCAGTCCGGCGCGGGCGAGTTGGCCGGCTTTTTCGACGACGGGTACGCGGCAAAAGGTGCACGACTTGAGGCGGAGGTTCTCGACAAAGCGGACATCATACTCAAGGTACAGCCTCCCATGATAGAGGAGATCAGCCACATGAAAGAGGACTCGGTCCTCATCTGCTTTCTCCAGCCCTACACGAATGCCGCCGCAATCAGGGCCCTTGCTGCGCGCCAGATTACGGCGTTCTCAATGGAACTCATGCCGCGCATTACACGAGCTCAGCCCATGGATGCCCTGAGCGCCATGAGCACGGTTGCTGGCTACAAAGCCGTCCTAGTCGCCGCGAGTCGCCTCCCGAGGTTCTTCCCTCTGCTGATGACCGCTGCGGGCACAGTTACCCCTGCGCGAGTGTTCGTCATTGGAGCCGGTGTGGCGGGACTGCAGGCTATTGGCACGGCGAAGCGACTCGGCGCTGTCGTCGAGGCCTACGACACCCGCCCGGCGGTGAAGGAGCAGGTGGAGAGCCTTGGCGCCAAGTTCGCGGAATTGGGCCTTGCCGCGAAAGACGCCGAGGATAAGAGCGGCTACGCGAAGGCGCAGTCGGAAGATTTCTACCAGAAGCAGCAGGAAATGATGTCCAAGTATGTGGCCTCGGCCGATGTCGTCATCCCTACGGCCCTGGTGCCCGGGCAGCGCGCTCCCATCCTCATCACCGAGGAAATGGTTCGCGGTATGCGGCCAGGCTCCGTCATTTTGGACCTTGCAGCCGAGCAGGGCGGAAACTGCGCTCTCACCGAGCCCGGGCGGGAGATCGTGAGACACGGTGTAGTCATCATCGGTCCCATGAACCTGCCAAGCACAATCCCGTTTCAGGCCAGTGAGATGTACGCCAGGACCGTCACGAATTATCTCGCACATCTTCTCAAAGACGGGGGACTCCATCTCGACCTGGAGGACGAGTTGACACGCGGCCCGCTGGTCACGCACCGGGGAGAGGTTGTGCACGAGATAGTCAAGGCTAGGCTCTGCTCGGAAAATAGCACGCCATGACAACTGAACTCGAGATCGGCCTCTACATCTTCATTTTGGCGGGCTTCCTCGGTTATCACGTAATTACGCGAGTACCGCCGTTGCTGCATACACCCCTGATGTCCGCCACCAACGCGATTTCTGGAATCTCACTCATCGGTTCCCTGGTCGTCGCCGGCGCCAATTACAGTCGCTTGAGCACTGTCCTCGGGTTCATTGCGGTGACCTGCTCGTCGACCAACGTGGTCGGCGGCTTCTTGATTACCGACCGGATGCTGAAGATGTTCAAGCGGCGGGAAGAGGTCGGCATTCAACGTCGCCGGTTCAAGCCGAAGCTGTTACTCGCCTTCCCGGTTCTCGTTGTTGCTTTCCTGGTGGTCATGTATTGGATCAGGCGGTCTGGGACGGACACACATTCATCCAGTGCCGCCTTGTCGGTTGTCGCGCTGCGCTACTTCTACATCCTGTCGGCGGTTCTGTTCATCCTGGGACTGAAGGGTCTGAGTTCACCCAAGTACGCCAGGAAGGGCATGCTCCTGGCAGCCTTCGGGATGGTAATGGCCATTGCGGGTACGCTCTTCCATCCTGAAATTGTCAACTACCGATGGATCACTCTCGGGCTTGCCATTGGCTCTGTCGTTGGGGGCAGCATGGGACTGCGGATCCCGATGACTGCGGTCCCACAACGGACTGCCCTTTCCCATTCTCTCGGAGCGCTGGCGGCGAGCCTAATCGGAATTTCCGAATACGTCCGCCATGTAGCCGTTGGGCTCGACAGCGTGAAGATGACGACGATTGGTTTGGAGGTGGTCATCGGGAGCCTGACGTTTACGGGCAGCCTCATGGCTGCGGGGAAACTGCAGGGAATCCTCCCGGGAGCTCCCATCACCTACCAGGGCCAGAATGTTTTCAACATCGCGTTACTGGCAACAGTGGTGGGAACGCTTATCTATTTAGTCTTTGTACCGACGGCCAGCGTGCTGTTCTTCGCGATAGTGGGTCTGGCGCTGCTGTTTGGCTTTCTCCTGGTCATTCCCATCGGGGCGGCGGACATGCCCGTGGTCATAGCTTTGCTTAACTCCTACGGTGGCCTGGCAGACGCCTCCATGGGTTTCGTGCTGATGAACAAGATCCAGATTATTACTGGCTCGCTCGACGGCACTTCCGGCTTCCTACTCTCGCTGCTGATGTGCAGAGCCATGAATCGCTCGGCGATGAACGTCCTGTTCGGCGCGTTCGGCAAAATCGAGAAGCAGGAGGTCGGTCCGGCTGCGGAGGCGATGGGAACAGTCCGCAGCATCACTCCGGAAGAGCTGACGGTTCTGTTCGACAGCATCCGGTCAGTCATCGTCGTCCCGGGTTATGGAATGGCCGTCGCGCAAGCTCAGCACGGGGTCAGTGAACTGGCGAAGCTACTCTCCGTGCGCGGCATCGATGTGAAATACGCCATTCACCCGGTTGCCGGCCGCATGCCTGGCCACATGAACGTTCTGCTCGCCGAGGCAAACGTACCTTACGATCAGCTGTACACAATGGAGCAAATCAATCCATACTTCCCGGAAGCAGACATCGCCCTCGTCGTCGGGGCCAACGACGTGACCAACCCGGCGGCGAAGAACAACAAAAACAGTCCGCTCTATGGCATGCCGATCCTGGAGGTCGACCGTGCCAAGTCGATCATCGTGCTTAAACGCAGCCTTCGCCCCGGGTTTGCCGGAGTGGATAACGACCTCTATTACAATCCCAAATGCATGATGCTTTTCGGGGATGCGAAGGAGAGCCTCAACAAACTATTCGCCGCTTTGAAATCCTAGAAATGGCGACACATCCCCCCTCACAACCACGACGTCCGGGTGAGCAGACTAAGGTCACTCAGGCGGGGTACTGGCCGGTGATGTAGTGCTCAAGCTGCTCGATGGTTTCTTCCTGCTGTGAGATGATCCACTTCACCAGGTCACCGATCGAAACAAGGCCCACTACGTGGTCGCCGTCCATGACCGGCAGGTGGCGAATCCGGTGGGTTGTCATCACGGCCATGCACTCGTCGACCGTGTGCTGCCGAGTCACAAAGACCACGGGGCTCGTCATGATCTCTTGCACCGCAGTTTCTTTCGAGGATCTTCCCTTGAGAATGACCTTGCGGGCGTAATCGCGCTCAGAGATGATGCCCACAAGCTCGCCTTGGGCGATCACAAGCAACGCTCCCACTGCCTTGTCTGCCATCTTTTCAATTGCTTCGTAGACTGACTGATCAGGCGAAACCGACCAGACCTCGCCGCTCTTCTGCTTCAAAATCGAGTCAACCTTGTCTGTGAGTTTCATAATCGTCTCTCTCCCGGAGCACCGGCATTTGATCCTCCTGGTCGCACTTACTTCGCCGCGTGCTTAGCGAACTCTTCTGGCGTGAATTTGCCGCCCTTTACGTAGCTTTCGTTTATTTCGGTGTAGTGTTTCCACTTCTCGGGCAGATCGTCCAGCGCGAAAATCGCGGAGACTGGGCAGACGGGTACGCACGCGCCGCAATCAATGCACTCCACGGGGTCAATGTAAAGCTGCGAGACTTCCTCGAATGTTGGCCGGCCGTCGTCGTAGGTCGTGTTCTTCTTGGGGTGGATGCAATCAACGGGGCAGGCGTCGACGCAGGCGGTGTCCTTTGTCCCGATGCAGGGTTCGGCGATGACGTATGTCATGAACCACCTCCATCGTCTTTCACGGTATGCCTTCCGCAAAATGAATTCAACCTCCCCACAACTCCCGAAAACCCGCGACCCAATGATGCAAAACCCCTGACCCGCCTTGACAGTTCTCCGCCATGACGTCCGCAGTTTACCGCGCAGTCGGCGTCTTCGCATTAGGCGGCGTTTCGTGTGGGTTGGCGGCAGTCGCCGGACTGGCTAGAGGTTGGTGGGCAGTGGGCGGCGGCGCTATCGGTTATCGCGCCTTTGGCGGATTGGCCGCCGGTGGCTACGCTTACGCGGGCAATGGGGTCGCCTACGGCTAACATGAAGCCAGTGGCCGGCAGAAAGAGAGACTCTTTGGATAAGGGTGCCCGCTTTTATCAGCGTTGACCAAAAGTCGTGATAACCCCAGCGGGTCAGGGCAGAGAAACGGATGCCAGCGATCCGCCAATTCTCGTTACCCTAAAGCAAAATAACCACGCACCACTACGCAAGATTTGCGTCAGCGATTCCGCCGACGGCGATAACACCGATTGCGACGCCACCAATGGCGATCACGCCACGAGGGCGTGCGCCCACGGCCGCGACGGGCGAGCGGCCGGAGGCGAACAGGGGAAATCCGGCAATGCGGGTCGAAGACTCGTGGACCGGTAGCTCGGGCGGCGTGACTTGCCGGAACGTCATCGGTCCGACAACGACTATCATGACCATCAAAGCAATATACGAGAGCCAATAGCTGCGAGGCAGGGAACGGGAGCCGGACGGGTCGGCGGGACCGCCCGCTAGCCGCTCGCTTAGGTCTCTCATCCAACCAGAACCCGGGGTCGAACCTGGCCGAGTCAGCATGACATCCTCCCGCCCGACTATAGTCCTAGGGGCTCCCCGAGCAAGGGATTCAAGTCCGCTACGCCTTGCCCACGAATCTGAGCGAGCTGGCAAAGATCTTTTCCTTCCGCCAGGCCACGATGCCAGGGCCGAATGCGTGATCGTTCCATATCGGCATTCGCTGCTGCACGATGCGGCGGTTCGGACTGATGCCCTCCTGCCACAGCGCTTCGCAAATCTCCGCCACTACCTCCCGGGGAAGAGGCCGGTTCCTCGGCCACGTTGGCCCTAAGTCGGCCTGAATCCGGACGGCGATATCGTTGGAGGTCACTGAAGTGCTTCCGTCAGAATCGCGAAGTCCTCATCGATCGGTTTCCGTGGCTCACTGGGTGGAACCATCGCAAACTGCATCAACAGGCCCGGATCCTTCTTCACCTGTTGCTCACGCCGTTTCATAGCTTCGTGAATTGACTGGAGCGTGGTAGTGATAAAGTCTTTATCGCGCACCACGTGCTCATATGCTTTGAGCGTTCTCTCCGCCGTCTTCCACGCCATGTACTGGACCAGCTCCGTTTTGCGGCGGACCATTTCATTCTCATTGGCCGCGGTCCGCTCAATCGTTCGAAGCGCATTGGTTACGAACCAGTGCCGCACAATGTGTGGCGGGGCGACGATCCCGGCTGCACGCAGCGCTGGACTCCAGTAGTCGCTCCGGAACATCCGCGGAGTGACTGGATCTCCGCGCGAGGTCAAAAATAACCGGACGTTCGCCAGGCCGGCAGCGTCCATTTTCCCCAAGTCGCCAAGCGAGAGCCGTCCATTGGCCTGAGTCCCCATCTCCGGTCCCTGCTCCAACAGCACCTGCCCACACAGCCAGAACGCACTACCACTGATCGACTAACGGCTTGAAGGTGAGACCCTCGTGAACCCGGGCGCCGAGGCGTGCTTTAGCGCAAGTCTGAACCGTAGAAATGGCGCCGTTCAAACAGTGATAGGGGTATCTCGAAAACCCGCGTCTCACCAGCCTCGAACTCAAATTCTTTCCCACACTCCGGTGCCGGGCAGTTCGCCCGGAACTTTTCTCTGCTTGATCCAAGCTCGTTTGGCTGTGTGACGACAACCCACGTTCCACATTTTGGACAAGTGACGCACGAGCACGCAATGCAATCCGCCATTTCAAGATTATATTGTGCTTAGAACAGAGCACTCTGCATAGCACCGCAAGCGGGCGCAAGATTCTGATCCCCTTAAGCAGGGGAAACTCTTGTGTCCGTATGCACTTTGGGTGGTGAACGGTGTTAGGTCCTTTGCAGTCCTTAACAGTAAGGAGCCAAAACATGCCATTACAGAGGGTTGCTGTCGACAAACAGGACCTCATACCAGCCCGGCTCTGAATCGACGAGGCAGGATCCGCTGTCGCGACCACCGAGAACGCGCACGCGAGAAAGGGATCAACGTCGGAAACGAGTGCGGCAAATCGCAGGGACGTGGCTAGGACATATTCTTGCTCCCTGGAAGGAGGCCCACTATGGCATTGCACGAGGCGATGCCGCCCGACTCTCTACTCGGCCCCATCGAGCCTCTCCTCGACGTGGCGAGGGCTGCCCATTTCCTGGGCATTTCCGTGAAGACCTTGCGCGACTGGATTCAGGCCCGTAGGATCGACTACGTGAAAGTCGGCGCCCGAGTCATGATCCGGCCGGAAACCATCCGCCAGTTTGTGACCTCGAACACCCGACGCGCGGCAGGCTGATGAAAGTATTCAAGCGACCCGGAAGCTCGTACTACGCCTACAAGTTCCAGTACCGAGGCCGGGAATACTATCGTTCGACGGGCACGGAAAACCGGCGCGAGGCAGAATCGATCGCGGCGGCGGCGCGGGCGCGCGTCCTTCGCCAGGCGGCTGGACTCGAAGAACCGGAGCCGCTGCCAAGAGCCCTTCCCCCCGAAGAACTGCGCAAGCACATTCCGACGCTCAGCGAGTTTCAGGCCACGTTTGATGAGTGGGTTGGAACCGCCAAGGCGGAACAGAAGGGGACGGTCAAGTTTTACCGGGAAAGCTATCAGAAGCTTCTCGACTACGGGCCGTGGTCTCAACTGACGCTGGCCGAAATCGAGGAGCCGCAAATCGAAGCCTTCAAGACCTGGGCCCTAAAACATGCCGGCCGGCGCCGCAATGGAAAGCGCACGCCGGTTTCGAAGACCACGGTGAATCGTTATCTCGCCACCCTGCGCAAGGCCCTCCGTTACGCCCATCGCAAGCTGAAGATCATCGACAAGGTACCGGTGGTCGAGCAGTACAGCCGGGATGAAGGAGCCGAGCGCGAGACCGATTACGTCTTCAACCCGGCCGAGTACATCGACTGGATCCAGACGGCCGCCGAACCCTTGCGCTCGGCCTCGATTCTCGCGCGTCACTCCGGCATCTGCCGCAACGAGATGCTGCAGCTGATGAAGGACTGCGTGCGCCTCGATCCGGCGCGTCCAGGCAATGGGAAGACTTCGGGGCGAGCTCACCATCAAGCGTGGTTTGAAGCGCCGGGCGCGCAAACGCAAGCTGCTCATCGATCACGAGATGAAGGCGGTGCTTGAGCGGCTTATCAAAGAGTCAGACTGCGACTACGTGTTCACCAGCCCGCAGGATCGGGCCCAGCCGCTCGGACCCTGGGTGCTCGAAGAGCAGATGGCACAGCTGCGCAAAAAGATCAAGACACACGCGGACGCCGGCTTGCATGCGCTGCGGCACACGTTTCTGACCGAGGCTGGGGAGTACACGGATCCGTTCACGTTGCAGTACGTGGCGGGACACGATAACATTAAAACCACGATGCGCTACGTGCATCCCCGCGAAGAGGCAGTAGAGAGGTTGTTTGCGCGGCTCGGAAATCTGGAGCGGCCGGAGATGCGTGTAGAATGCAAAAGGTCGGTGCAAAATCCGGTGCAGTCGGGGACGCCCTCAAACGCTGATCTAGTTAAGTTATTGAATATAGGAAGGTTATAAGCTGCGGAAGTGGTGGAACTGGCAGACACACCATCTTGAGGGGGTGGCGCCGAAAGGCGTGGGGGTTCAAATCCCCCCTTCCGCACCATGGCGATCATCTAATAATTGACTGAGTTGAAATTTGCTTGA
>Ga0209805_1002295_pt1 | contig 11177 bp, 11 predicted proteins | sample GraSoiAngelo_148_FD_185905 | JGI IMG/M metagenome (GOLD analysis project Ga0209805, IMG submission 185905) | Grasslands soil microbial communities from the Angelo Coastal Reserve, California, USA - 14_1009_09_20cm (SPAdes) (version 2) | ecosystem: Environmental > Terrestrial > Soil > Grasslands ... | reverse complement strand
GACCTCGTCGGGCTCGAGCAGCTCGAGCAATTGGTCGCCGAAGAGAACGGTTCCACGTTGTCGCGCGGGCAGTGCGAACGCGTTGACGACGCGTCCGCCGGGGAAGCCGAATCGCAGCACCTGCGGGTCGGCCGCCCGCGCCCGGGCCACGATGGCGGCGAAGCGCGGCCCCAGATCTTCGCGCGATAGCGGGCGGGCGTCGAGGACGAGCCGCAGAATCTGTGCGTAGAAGATGTTCCACAGGACGAGCGCGACGGCGAGCAGAGCCGCTACGGGCCACCGCGCCGCGCCAGCCGCGGAGATGATCGCCGGCGAGAAGGCGAGCAAGGTCCAGATGCCGAACGCGGCGAGCCACCAGCGTGCCGACGAGAGGAGATAGCTGGCCAACCCCCGGCGCTCCTCGTGCAGGACCTTGTGAGCCGGAAAACCGCCCACGTACAAGCCGAGCAGCGGGAGAACCAGCAGCCAGGGGGTGTGCGGACTGACGAAGAAGATGACGCCGACTGCGGCCCCCATAACCTGAACAAGGCGGTAGGAGCGCGCGACGATCCGTTCTGGCAACGCCGGGTCATCGCGACGGACCAGCAGCCGGCGGCCGGTCCACCACGCCACGACACCGGGAAGGGCGGCCGCCATGAGGGACACGAACGTCCACATGTCTATCGATCGTAACGTGGTCGATTTGCAATCCCGACACGATCGGTGGGCTCGTTAGAACCGACCGGTGGGTCGCACACTTGCGCAACGCTTTATGGCGCAACCCAGCGGCTTCAGGCCTGCGGTCCCGGACCCGTTCTCGGATCATCACCTTCGTGATCCCGTGAGTGGGCCGCACGGGTTCGGGCGGGTGGTGAAGTCGTCGCGGTCGTGAAAAATCGGCCGTAGCGCTTTCGCGATTGCGCCCTAGCCGGTGTTGTGGCTCAGTCAAGAGCAGGGTGATGAGCAGAGCAACCTCAAGGAGCATACGAGCCGGGCGTCGCGCGGCTCTTTCGAGATCTTTGAATCTCGCTCTCGAAAGGTGGCATCCCACAACAGGGGGAATCCGCCATGTGTGGCCCCCGTTCGATACAGAGATCGGGAGGGTGTAGCCTGTGGCTGTCGACAAGCTGAACTCGGCGGTGGGCGTGCCTCACGGCGTCAGCGACCGAGAAGCAATACTGTTGCTAGACGCGCTCGCGCGCCTGAAGGAACGCCGGTTCGGCCGGCTGACCTTGACGGTCAGCGACGGAAGGGTGGTCGATGTCGAGGTGATCGAGAAGATTGACCATGACCTGCTGAAGAGGCTCTCAATGTAGCGAGAGTCGATCGTTTCAGGCGCGTGGGCCGACCTGACAGACAGGAGGCCGCTTCGGAGTCTTAGTGCTCCGAGCGGCCTTTTTTGTTTTTGCTGCGGTCTGCGCTCAGCCCGAGACCTAGAAGGTTCCGACACGATGCAAACCGTGCAAAGGAGACCGCGTATGTCCTACCACAGAATCCCGATCGTTATCACCACCGCGCTATTGAGCTTGATCGTAGTGGGTTGTGCCGGACCGGCGAACGAGAACCGGGCCGCTCTTGCAGATGCCACTGCTTCGTCACCGTCGGCCACCCCACTCTGCGGGACCTGGCAGGGCTATTTCTGGGCCGTGGCCGGCGACCATACGTCGTCGAGTGGGAGCGCCCTCACGCTTCAGATCGCCGGGGATTCCACCTATACGCTCAAGTGGGGGAATCGGGCACCGAGTACGGGCACCCTCTCCGCTCAAGGGAATCGCGTCATCCTCCAGGACTCGTCGGGATCACAGATCACTCTCGCTCACTCCGGCGACACACTCTACGGACTGACGAAGGACAGAATGAACGGAAGGACGACCATGCTGAACCTGGACAAGCAGGAGTCGGCCCCTGGCCGGCTCGCCGCGACCGGTCCTGGGTGCTAAGCCGCCGGTGGCGGGGCAGACCTCCTCGAGGAGGTGCAGGCGCGACCCGTCACCGCGGCGCTACGCCGTCGGAGGCCTGGTTCAGATCGGGCACGTTACCGGCCGAGGCGGCCAGCAAAGGCGACTTCGTCACCTTGAGCGCGGCAGCCGCAGCCGGGTTCTCGGTGATCTTCGCCATCACGGCCTCGCGAGCGCGGTTGAAATACTCGCGGTTGCTGGCGACGAATTCGCGGGACGTTCGCAAGCCGGCGAGATAGCCGTTGATCTCCGGCACCACGTAGCGCGCCACCATATCCCAGCTTCGCCTCGTGTTCTCCGGGTTGGCCCAATCGTGGACGAAGCCGACGACCGTCCCGAACCCGCCGGAGATCTCGAGCACCGATTTGATCCGCTCGACGAGATCGTCCGGCGTGCCGATCGTGGCGACGGCGCCGGGGACGAACGCGGTCTTGTCTACGGCTTCATCGGCGGTCTTGTAAGGGCGCGCGCCGGGCCGTTGCAGGGTCGCCGTGATGTACTCGTTGTGGTGCCGGAGCAGGCCCTCGCGAGCCTCGGCGCGGGCCTGCTCGCGGGTCTCCGCGATGTGCCAGCTCATCAGCACGCGCCAGTTCTTGCGATCGACGGTCTGGCCGTGCTCGGCGGCGGCGGCTTCCGCGAAGCCCCATTGCGTCGGCAGGGCGTTCAGACCTTCCTCGGACAAGGAGCCGATCGAGATGATGCCGATGCCGTGCTTTCCGGCCAGCGTCATGCCCGAGGGGCTGATCTGGGAGGCGACCGCGAAGGGCATGTCCTCCTGCAACGGCAGTAGCTGCAGGGCGGCGTCCTGCAAGGTGAACCAGTCGGACTTGACGCTCAGGCGCTCGCCGCGCATCAGGCGGCGGATGACGCCGATGGCCTCATCCTGACGATCGCGCAGCAGCATCGGATCGATTCCGAGCGTGTGGGCATCCGACGCCAGCGCGCCCGGTCCTGAGCCGAAGATCACCCGTCCACCAGTCATGTAGTCGAGCTGCACCATCCGTTGCGCCACGTTGAACGGATGGTGATATGGCAGCGAGACGACCCCGGTAGCGAGCTTGATGCGCTTGGATCGTTCGCCCGCCGCGGCCAGGAACATCTCGGGCGAGCCGATCATCTCCCAGCCGCTGGAATGATGCTCGCCGCACCAGAACTCGTCGTACCCGAGCTTGTCGAGGTGCTCGACGAGGTCGAGATCACGGCGGAACTGCAGCATCGGATGCTCCCCGATGGGATGGTGTGGTGCGAGGAACGCGCCGAAGCCTAAGCGTGACATGAGCAGACAGTACTCCTTGACACCTCCGCTTCGCCAGCGGAACATCCGGCCCATGCGACAAATTGCGGAAGACAAGCTCTTGCCCACCGACATCGATGCGGAGCCTCCGGTGCAGGTCGCGGCCGCTCTGCGCCCGGTCATCCGCGGCTATCGCGACGAGATCGAGCGCGAGCAGCGCTTGCCGAAGGCGCTGGTCGAGCAGTTTCACACCGCCGGCTTCTACAGCCTGGTGATGCCGCGTGCATTGGTCGGCTGGAATGTCGCCAACAGCAGCATCGGCCAGCTCGTCACGCTCGGGTTGCCGGACGAGGGCGTGCACGAGATCTACGCGCGCGGAGCCGACACCGTCATCGCCGGCACCGCCGTGATGGGGGGCGGGCGGGCCGTGCCTGTCGCTGGTGGCTACCGGGTCACCGGTCGCTGGCCCTTCGGCACCGGCTGTCAGGAGAGCTCCTGGATGCTGGGCAGCTTCCAGATTCTCGACGGCGACCAGCCGCGCCGGAGCCCGGACGGCTCATCGGTCTACTGGCGAGGGATCTTCCAGCGTTCGGAAGCGCAGATCGTCGAGGGAAGCTGGGACGTATCCGGGATGCGTGCGACCGGCAGCTTCGACTGGACGGTCAACGATGTCTTTCTGCCGGAGCGGCGAACGATGGTCCACGCCGGCGTCCCGCTCGACAACCAGTGGAAGCGCTGGCCGGGGATCTCGTATGCCCTGCCGGCCCAGGCCTGGGTCGGACCCCACCATAGCGCCGTGATCACCGGAATCGCCCGGGCCGGCATCGATGCGCTGATCGAGCTGGCGGGCGAGAAGACACCGCGAGGCCGGACCGGCCGGCTCTGCGAGAACCCTCAAGTTCAGGACGCGGTCGGTCGGGCCGACGCGATCCTGAATGCCGGTCGCGCGTACCGCAGCGCGATGATCACCGAGATCTGGAACACCGTCGCGGCCGGCGGGGACACAACCCTCGAGCAACGGGCGCGTTGCAGGCTGGCCGCGGTCCACGCCGCCGACAATGCCCGCGAGGCGATGGATCTGATGTACCGGCACGGTGGCAGCACGTCGTACCGGCGCGAGAGCCGCCTGGCCGAATGCTGGCGTGATCTCCAAGTCGTCGGCCAGGCGGCCACGCTCGCGCCGGAATGGTATCCGATGGGTGGCCGGGTCTTCCTGAAGATGGACCCGGGTCCGCGGCTGCGCTAGCGCTCCGCCACTCACGAAGACCGGCCATCACCCCTGCACCCGAAGTTCCGCTGTCCGCCGAGGTCAAGCTCGCCCCTGAAGTGCGCGCAATGAGCTGGTCGAGATGATTATCGTCGTGCCAGGCCATGACAGAGAAGAAGCCGTCGAGCGTGATCCGTCCGAGGGCTGGTGAGCTGTTGCTCCTGTGGCATCGTCCACGCGGCCGGAGAGGCAATCAATTACCCTAAATGTAATGTGATCAGCCGAGTCCTCCCATCTCGTAGACGATCCGCCACTCGGCGTCCGTCACCGGCTGAACCGACAGGCGCCCGAGCCTGACCAGCACCATGCCTTTGAGGCGCTTGTCCGTTTTGATCTGGTCGAGGCTGACCGGTGTCGGGAGCGCCCGAACCGCGGCGACATTGATGGCGCTCCAGGCAGAGTCGGTCGAATCCGGATGCGCCTCCGCGATCACCTTGACGATGCCGACGATCGCGCGCTCCTTTCCGGTGTGATAGAAGAATGCCTGCTCCCCCTTCTTCATCGCGCGCAGGTGGTTCCGGGCCGAGAAGTTGCGGATGCCGGTCCACTCCGCCCCGCCACGCCCTTCCGCGACCTGCTGGGTCCATGACCACTCGTCGGGCTCGGACTTCAGGAGCCAATGTGCCATGTGCGCTCCATCCTCTTTTTCTCGGTATGGGAATCACCGCCGCGGCGCCTCGGCCACACAGTAGCCGACCTGGCAAGCTTCGTCGATGAGACAGGAGATTGCCACGCATCGCGTCGGTGTGTGCCGAAAGCCGCTTGACGGGCAGGCTCTTTCGGCAGACTCTCGGGCGTGTCGAGTGCAAGTCGGGGCCTTGAAGGAGACGCACGATGTCGAATGCGATAGTGAATCCCCTGGCGTCGGCCCAGCCCCCCTCACACTGAGCGCCCGAAGACTGCGCCTCGCGTGGCGAGGCAACAGGCGTGTTCGTCGGCGGCTCGAATTGGTTCCTCTCCTCGAGTCTCGACCGCCGCACGGTCCTCAAAGGTGCGGGCAGCGCAGCGCTCGGACCATCCAGTGCCTCGCAGACGAGCTCGGCCCCCGCGCAATCGGCAACCGCCGGCGGCGCAGAAGGCCGCGAGACGGTGTACGTCTTCAACGTTGGTTCTAAAGATGTCACGCTGATCGACGTCGCCAACCGCCAGGTTCGCGAAACCCGACCGCTCGGCGCCTCGGTGCGCTGGTTGTCCAACGAGCAGACGTACTGGGACGGGGCGCGCATCTGGACCTACGACTTTCCCAACGATCAAGTCCAGGCGATCGCGATCGATCCGAGGCAGGTGGCCGTCACCAGGACGATCGGCGGGCTCGGCAAGGGACCCGGCCACAGCCTGGTCGTGCTGCCCGACAAGAAGAAGGCCGCGGTCAACGTCGCGGGGGACAACCTCATCGCGTTCCTCGATCTCGAGCACGGCAACGTGGACGCCACGCTCCAGACCGGAGCATTTCCCTGAGACCTCCACTTGACGCCGGACGGTCGGTTCGGCTACACCCCGGAACGCGAGGCGGACACGGTCTCGAAGATCGACATGGCGAGCCGAAAGCTCGTCAAGACTGTTCCCTTCCCCGCTCGCAGCAAGCCGCACATGCTGCGGGTGTCGCCGGATGGGAAGGAGGTTTGGGTGCAGACAGCCGACGCCAATACGAACGTGGTTCTCGACGCCGCCGATCTGGCGGTGCTTGCGACACAGCCGACCGGAAAGCAGCCTGTGACCAACGCGTGGACCCGCGACCGGCGCTACGCGCTCGTGACAAATGGCCAGGACACCTTCGCCCAGATCTTCGACGCGCGGACCTTCAAGGAAGTGAAGCGTCTGACGATCGGGCAGGGGGGCTCCAACATCGGGTTCAGCAAGGACGGCAGGACGGCGTTCATCGCGGTGCGCGGTGCGAACAACGTTGCCGTGATCGACATCGAGAAGCTGGCGCTGACGAGCCGGATCAAGGCGGGGACCGAGCCTCAGGGTCTGATCGTTCGTTGATCGGCCTGGTCCCAGGAACTTCGGCGAAGAGGAGAAAGACGAGATGAAACTCGGCGTGGTGTTTCCCCAGACGGAGATCGGCTCGGACCCTTCGGTGATCCGCGATTACGCCCAGGCCGCCGAGAGCGCAGGCTATGATCACTTGCTCGTCTTCGATCACGTGCTGGGCGGCAAGCTGGAGCGCTTCGACAAGCTCGGTCGCCGTCCGCCTTATACCGACGAGAGCCCCTTCCACGAGGTGTTCGTTCTGTTCGGCTACCTGGGCGCCTGCACTCAGCGCCTCGAGCTCGTCACCGGCATCGTCATCCTGCCGCAGCGCCAGACTGCGCTGGTGGCCAAGCAAGCTGCCGCGGTCGACGTCCTCACCGGCGGGCGCCTGCGCCTCGGGGTGGGCATCGGCTGGAACCATGTCGAGTACGAGGCGCTGAACGAGGACTTCCACACGCGGGGCCGCCGGGTCAGCGAGCAGATCGCCGTCATGCGGAAGCTCTGGACCGAGCCCGTCGTGAATTTCAAAGGTTCGTATCATCACCTCGATCGGGCCGGCATCAACCCTCTGCCCGTCCAGCGTCCTATCCCGGTGTGGATGGGCGGCATGGCCGAGCCGGTGCTCAAGCGAGTAGCCCAGATCTCCGACGGCTGGTTTCCGCAGTTTCAGCCCGGTGACGAGGCCAGCCACACGCTCGAACGCGTGCGCGCGTATATGAAGGAGGCGGGCCGCCCGCTCTCCGCCGTGGGGATCGAGGGCCGCTTCGGCTACGGGATCGGCGGCCCGAGCGAGTGGGCGAAGCGCGCCCGGGAGTGGCGCGACCTCGGTGCCACCCACTTGTCGGTGAACACGATGGGCTCGGGCCTCTCGCCACGCGGCCACATCGACGCGATCCTGAAAATGAAGCCGGCGCTCGACGGCGTCTGAGCACCCATGCACACGCTGCTCTTCCTCGACCCGGGGCACTTCCACGCGGCCCTGACCCTGCGCTCACCGCAGGCGCGCGCGGCCGACGAGGTGTTCGTTTACGCGCGCGAGGGCGCCGAGCTGCGCGACTTCCTCGCCCTGGTCGAGCGCTTCAGCCGGCGCTCGCCGAACCCGACGCGCTGGCGTCCCGTCGTGACGACGTGCGATGACCCGCTCGAGCGGCTCGTCGATGAGCGACGTGGAGACGTGGTGGTCCTCGCGGGCAAGAATGGGGGCAAGGCACGCACCATCCGACGGCTGCACGAATCGGGCTTCCACGTGCTCGCCGACAAGCCGTGGCTCGTGCAGCCGGCGGACCTCGAGCACGTGCGGGCGAGCCTCGAGGGCTGGCCGCTGGCCGCGGAGATCATGACGGGGCGTCACGACGTGGCAGCCGGACTGGTCAAAAGGCTCGTCGGTACTCCAGCGCTCTTCGGTGCCTTCCGCGACGATGGGGCGGCCATCGTGCAGGAGAGCGTGCATCATCTTGAGAAGCTCGTCGATGGCGCCCCCCTCAGACGTCCGTGGTGGTTCTTCGACGTGCGCGTGCAGGGCAGCGGCCCGGTCGACATTCCCACCCACGTCGTGGACCAGGCGCAGTGGCTCGTGGACGGTGACCGCGCGGCGCTGGTGCTCCTCTCGGCTCGCGCGTGGTCGACGCGGGTGCCCGTGGAAGCGTTCCGGCGGATCACAGGAGAGGCGGGATTTCCGCGGGAGCTCCAGCCTTTCGTCGATGGCGACGATCTGAGCTATCGATGCAATGCCGAGCTCGTGTACCGGATCGGGCACGTCACCGCGAGCGCCGCGACGCGCTGGAACCTCTCGCCGTCGCCGGGTGGGGGAGACGCCTCCCACAGCGTCGCTCACGGGACTCGCGCCGACATCCGCATGGAGCAGTGCGCCCGCACGGGCCACCGCCGCAGAGTGTTCCTCGAGCCCCGCGCCAATGCCGCCGGGGTCGCGCGTGCGCTCCGCGACACGGTCACGGCGTGGCAGGCGGAGCTCCCCGGTGTCGAGGTCGTGCCCGCCGGCCCGGAAACGTACGAGGTGGCCGTGCCGCCCCAGCTCGACGGGGGCCACGAGGCTCACTTCGCCAGGGTCCTCGACGAGTTCCTGAGGATCGTGGACGATCACGCATGGCCCACCGCGCTCGCCGAGCGCACGCTGGCCAAGTACGCGCTGCTCGCCGAGGCCGCGGCCAAGACGGGGGAACCTTGATGACCCAGCCCGAGACCGAACCCTTCACGAAGTCGCTGGAGCGCATGAACCTCTTCCAGGAGCCCGAGGCGCGCGTCCTCATCGCCGACCTCGGCTTGCCCGAGGGCTCACGCGGCCTCGACGTCGGCTGCGGCGCCGGGCTCTTCGCCCTCTGGCTCGCGGAGGCGATCGGGCCACGCGGGCGCGTGGTGGGCATCGAGCCATCGACGGAGCGCGTGGAAGCGGCGCGCGCGCTGGTCGGCCACGGGCCCCTCGCCTCGCGTCTCGAGTTCCACGAGGGTGACGCCACCAAGCTCGACGCGCCGGACGCGACGTTCGACTGGATCTGGTGCGGCGACGTCCTCCACCACGTCCAGGAGACAGGCCGGGCGCTCGGCGAGTTTGCGCGCGTCGTTCGCCCCGGAGGCCGGATCGTCGTGAAGGAATCCCAGCTGCTGCAAGGAGTGTTTCTGCCCGGACATCCCGCCCTCGAGCGTCGTCTGCGCCAGGCCGAGATGGAGTGGAGCCGCCACGAGGGCGGTGAGTTCTCCTTCGAGGAGCGCCGCCAGCGTACCCTCGCGTCGCTGCGCGCGGCCGGACTGTCGGTGGAGGGCTTCCGGACGTACCTGCTGGAGCGCCGGGCGCCGCTGCCCCACGCCGCGCGCGACTACATCGAGCACGTCGTCTTCGAGCGTAACTGGGGCCCGCGCCTGCGCGATCGCCTCGCCCCGGACGACTGGACGCGCCGCTCAGCCCTCTGCGAGGCGGAGTCGGCGACCTTCATCCTGGACGATCCGGACTACTACTGTCTCTATCCCATCAGCGTGCTCGTGGCCCGCCGCTGATCCCTCGACACCGAGGAGATCACGCGGGAACAACGGCTAACCGGCTCGCTACTTGATCGCGAGGCCGAGTCGCGCAATGTCGTCGGCGGGACGCTCGCCGATCGGCGCTATCGCGAGCTCGCTCACGCCGGCCTCGGCGTAGACCTCCGCCTGCGCCAGGCATTGTTCCGGCGTGCCGGCGATCGCATACTCCGCGAGCAGCCCATCATCGATCACGTCTTCCGGGGCCTCGCCGCGGGCGAGGCGGCTCATCGCACGCGCAAAGTCCTCCGGCCGGCCGTACTCGCTGATCGCCGCGCGCGTCGCGGCCGATGCGGTCTGCGCGTAGGCGGTGAGCATCGCGGCGACGCTACGCTTCGCGATCCGCCGCGCCTCGGCCCCGTCGTCGCGCACCGCGCCGGGCACGTACTGGACGATCTCGCGCGGCGTGCGGCGGTTCATACGCGTCGCGGCCTCGTGGATGATCGCAACGGCGCGCCGCGTGAACGCCGTCGGCACGAGGTTGGAGATGATCACGCCGTCGGCGATCTCACCGCACAGGCGCAGCGCCTGTTCGCCCATCGCCGCGGTCAGGATCGGCAGGTTCCCGCGCCGTGGCGTGAAGTCCAGCCGCACGCCGTCGGCAGAAAACGCCTTGCCGGTGTAGGTGACGGTCTCGCCGCGCAGCAGCGCGCGCGTGATCGTCACCGCGTCGCGCACGGCGGCGATTGGCCGATCGACGGGCGCATGCGTCTTCTTGATGCGCGACGGGATCCCCGCGCCGATGCCCAGCACGGCCCGTCCCTCGGACAGCTCGTCGAACGCCGCGATCTCCATCGCCATCAGCGTGGGGTGGCGCTGGTGGGGATTGAGGACGCCGAGGCCGATCCGTACATGCCGGGTCGCCACGGCGCACGCCGCCGCCCCCGGCCACGCTCCTCTTCCGAAGGGATTCTCCGCAAACCAGACCGTAGAGAAGCCGGCGTGCTCGGCGGCCACGGCCTGTTCGACGCACTGCTGAGACGTCAAACCGCCATGGCAGCGCAGCGCGAGAGCCGGCCGGGTCGGGCTAGACATTCCCCGGACGGGGCGTGTCGCGGCCTTCGGAGAAGTGGGCGTGGACCGTCTTCCACTGGCCGTGCTGTTTCAACAGCGCCATCGTCGAGCGGGAGATGAACGACTTGTCCACGTGTCCAACGTCCGGCTTGCCCGTCTCCGGCTTCCAGCGCGACGTCGTCTTGCGATGGCACGTCACCACCGCCATGTCGCCCCGCACGATCACCTTCACGTCGAACGGCTCCCACCAGCCGCTCTCCTTGTGCTCGGCGTAGTACTGCCAGAGCCGGCTCCAGTGCTCGAGCCCCACGTAGGTGTGGCCATTCATGTTGAAGAAGACGCTGGTGGGATCGTCGCTCCAGATCGGCTTCAGGGCCGGCCAGTCGAAGGCGGCGTTGGCGCGAAGGTAGGCGTCGTGGGCGGCGAGGATGGCCTTGTGGTCGGCGTCGGCGCCGCCGTCGAAGTGGATAGGGCTTGGCACGCTGGAAGGCTAACACTTCCTGCGCCCCCACGGGACGCTCACGTTCACCAGCGCGCCCAGTTGAGGGCGTCGATCAGGCCATTGGCGTCCGCGACGAGCCGGTTGTACTCCTCCGCGAACGCGCCGCGCCGCCCGGCGAGGGCGTGGTGCTGCGCGACGAGGTCCGCGCGCCCGGCGTCGACCTGACGCCGAAGATCGGCGAGCTCGGCGTCGAGGCGGCGGATCTCCGCGTCCACGGGC
>Ga0209805_1002292_pt1 | contig 11186 bp, 6 predicted proteins | sample GraSoiAngelo_148_FD_185905 | JGI IMG/M metagenome (GOLD analysis project Ga0209805, IMG submission 185905) | Grasslands soil microbial communities from the Angelo Coastal Reserve, California, USA - 14_1009_09_20cm (SPAdes) (version 2) | ecosystem: Environmental > Terrestrial > Soil > Grasslands ... | reverse complement strand
AGAGCGTCGAACGAATCGAACTGGCCCGAAAAACGTAGCAGACTCGTCCCGCCTACTTCGACGCTCCATCCTCGACGAGTTTTTGGAAGCGCGGATCATTCCGGAGCGGATCGAACATCGGATCGAGTCGGAGAAGTGCAGGAGTGAGCGGCACGCCTGAGGCCAGCACATCCCCATAAGGTACCGACAAGAGTTTCTGTAACGCGGCGATGGCGCGGTCGGGTTCGCCCATCTGCGCCGCCACCCGGGCCAGGAACTCGATCGGAGCGGGACCATCCAGTGCGTCTTTCTCGATCGGCACCGCGGCCATCTCCTGCTCGATCAGTTTGAATGCGGCGGCTTTGTCACTAAGACCCATATTAGTCAGCGCGAGATCTCCAATCAGGGCATAATTTTCTGGCTGTTCTTTGAGAAACGGTTCCAGTTCGCTGCGCGCCTGTCGCCAACTTTCCTGGGCAGCGGCATGATCGCCGGCGACTTCTTGCGCCCAGCCTAACCAAAAGCGCAGTTCGCCATTGATAAAACCCAACGCTGGATCAGGCTTGGCCAATATTTCCTTTAGCCGAGCGATGATTTGTGCGGGGCGGCGTTCCAGGATCGCTTGGTACACTTGTGTTTCCAACGCGGTGGTGTCGTCGGCCGCCGGGTGGAGTGGAGCGAGGAGCGCCGACGCCCGCGGCAGATCGCCTTCCGCTTGTGCGATAGCCGCCTTTTCCACGAGAGTATCCAAGTCATCCGGTATAATATCGAGAACCTGATCAAGCTTTCGCAGCGCTTCGGGGAAGCGCCGGAGCGAAATGTAGGATTGTGCATGCTGTCCGAGTAGGTAAACGTTGCGCGGGTCGAGCCGCTCGGCTTCGTTGAAGTAGGATTCGCTCCGGTCCCACTGGCCTCGCCTCCGCGCGACATAGGCCAGCGCTTCAGGAATCCGGCTGCTATTCGGCAGGAGCTGACGTGCCTGCTCGAAGTAACGCACCGCGGTGTCGTAATCCTTCAGGCAGGCGTAGTGGTACTGTCCTTTGGCCAACAGCGCCTCGCCAAGATTGGGCTGAAGAGTGAGCGCGGTTTCGGCTGCCTGCCGTATCTCTTCGCGAAGGGCGACCGTTGGTTGAAGATTCAGTGTGCGGTAGCCGACCGCTTCCACGTATGACAGCAGCGCCCAACTAAGGGCGAACTTCGGGTCCAACCGCACCGCTTCCCTGAGATATTTTTGTGCAACAAGGGAGTTGCCGGGTGTGGGTACCGTTTTCAGTGTAAAAGCCAGCCCGCGCAGGTAGGCATCGTAAGCCTCAACATTGTCTGTCGGTCTGGCGGCGATGACTTGCTCTTCCCGACCGGTGAGGTGCGCTCGCAACTGATCGGCGATGGCTTTGGCTACCTCGCTCTCGACCGAAAAGATGTCGGTCAACTTGCGATCAAAGGTATCAGCCCAAAGATGGGAATCATTGGCCGCTTTAATTAGCTGGACGTTCACCCGTACGGCGTCGCCGCTCTTTTGCACGCTTCCTTCCACAACGTGGGCGACGCCAAGTTGCCTGGCGATCTCGGAAAGATTGCCGGGCTTGCTCTGATATTGCTGCGTGGATGTGCGTGAGATCACTTTTAGATCAGCGATCTTGGATAGGCGGGTTAGAATTTCGTCCTGGATGCCGTCGGCAAAGTAGGCGTTGTCCGGATCCCGGCTCAGGTTTTCAAACGGCATCACTGCGATGCTCTTTTCGGAAATGGAGGGTCGAGCACCCGCGAGACCGGCAGAGTTTGGCGTCGCAGGAGCTCCGTCCTCCAGAGGGGAATGTGCATGCGACCGCAGATAGAGGAACGTGCCCCCAATCAGCGCGGCAATTAGAACAACGGCGACTGCATTAATCCAGCTTCGGCCCTTCTTCTCTCGAACCACTGGAGCATTAGCTTTCCTCGCTTGCCGAAACTTCTGCGGCATCTCGGGATTCCCGAGGTCTTCTGTGTAGAGATTCGCTACCGAAACGCGCACCCCATGCTTCACCTCGCACTCACCTAAGTCGTGCAGATGGCGCTTCCAATGGCCGTACTGTTCCAAGTCCTCGGCCATATGTTTCGAGATCAGGACATGTCCGGCGTCACCACAATCCATCACTCGCTGCGCGATGTTGATTCCGGCACCCGCTATGTTGGAGCGACCACTTACGTCCACCACGCCGCTGACCGGTCCGCTGTGCATCCCCATCCGCAGCTCGAGCTCCGGGTGTTCCCTCGCGGCACGACCGACCTCCAGCGCGCATTCCACCGGCGCTTCCGGAGTGTTGTAGAAAACCAACGCCATGCCGTCTCCAGTCGGTACCGTGATGAGCCGCCCATTTGCCTCCGCGGTGTGAAAATGTTCCGCTTCGCGAACGATCCGATTCAGCAACTCCAGCAACCGTCGCTGCTCGGCCGTTACCAGCTTGGAATAACCGACAAGGTCGATGAAGAGCACATAGGCAATCTCCAGCTCGATCTCTTTCTTAACTTCGGCGGCCATTTGTTTGATTATAACTGCAGCCGACACGGCTGCCTCTACAGTTTCGGCATGGGCGAAGCGGCGAGTTTTTGAAAGCGCGGATCATTCCGGAGCGGATCGAACATCGGATCGAGTCGGAGCAGCGCGGGAGTGAGCGGCATAATTGTACTCAGTGAGCCGGCGTACGGTATCGAAAGTAGTTTCTGTAAAGCGGCGATGGCGCGGTCGGGCTCTCCCATCTGCGCCGCCACCCGGGCGAGGATCTCGAGCGACCAAGGACCAGTCAAGGGGTCTTTCTCGATCGGATTCGCGGCCATGGCCCGTTCCGACAGAGCCAACGCGGCGGCTTTGTCACCGAGACCCATATTGACGAGCGCGAGATCTCCAATGAGGTAATAATTTTCCGGCTGTTCTTTAAGGAAGCTTTCTAGTTCGCTGCGCGCTTGTCGCCAACTTTCCTGGGCGGCGGCATGGTCGCCGGCGACTTCCTGCGCCCAGCCTAAAAAAAAGCGCAGTTCGCCATTGCTATAACCCAACGCTGGATCGGGCTTGGCGAGTATTTCCTTTAGCCGAGGGATGACCGGTGCAGGCCGACGCTCCAAGATCGCTTGGTACACTTGTGTTCCCAAGGCGTCGAGGTTGTCGGCGTTCGGATGCAGCGGAGCGAGTAGTGCAGCAGCACGCGGCAGATCGCCCTCGGCTTGTGCGATAGCCGCCTTATACGCGAGCGTATCCACGTCGTCGGGCGTGATGTTGAGGACCTGATCAAACTTTCGCAGTGCTTCGGGTAAACGACGATGGTGGAAATAGGTAACCGCGTGCTGGGTGAGTAGGTGAAGGTTGCGCGGGTCGAGCCGCTCGGCTTCGTTGAAGTACGACTCGCTCCGGTCCCACTGGCCTCGCCTCCGCTCCAAATAGGCCAGCGATTCAAGAATCCGGCTGCTATTGGGCAGGAGCTGGCGTGCTTGCTCAAAGTAACGCACCGCGGTGTCGTAATCCTTCAGGCAGGCGTAGTGGTAATATCCCTTGGCATGCAGTGCCTCGGCGAGATTGGGTTGAAGAGTCAGCGCGGTTTCGGCTGCCTGCCGCGCCTCTTCCCGGAGGGCGACCGTTGGTTGAAGAGCCTGGTTGCGATAGCTGGCCGCATCAACGTATGACAGCAGCGCCCAACCAAGCGCGAAGTTCGGGTCCAAGCGCACCGCTTCTCTAAGATATTTCTGCGCGCCGAGGGCGTTGGTGGTTGTGTCGGCAGTTTTCAGTGTATAAGCCAGCCCGCGCAGGTAGGCATCGTAAGCTTCAGGATTGTCCGTCGGTTTGGCGGCGATCTCTTGCTCTTCCCGGCCCGTGAGTTTCGCGCGTAATTGGTCGGCGATGGCTTTGGCCACATCACTCTCGACCGAAAAGATGTCGGTCAGTTTACGATCAAAGGTATCAGCCCACAGGTGGGAATCATTGGCTGCTTTGATTAGCTGCACGTTCACACGCACAGCGTCGCCGCTCTTCTGCACGCTGCCTTCCAGGATGTGAGCTACGCCAAGTTGACTGGCGATCTCAGGCAGGTTTTCTGGCGCGCTTTTGTAATGCTGCGTGGATGTACGCGAGATCACCTTAAGATCGGCGATTTTCGACAGGCGCGTCAGAATTTCGTCCTGGATTCCATCGGCAAAGTAGGCGTTTGCTTTTTCTTCGCTTCGGTTTTCAAACGGAAGCACCGCAACACTTTTTTCAGGCGCTGTCAGCACTGATCTGACGCGATTGCGGGAAAATATTACGATACCGGCGACAATTGCCGCGAGCGCAAGCAACGCTGCCGTCATTGCCGCCCAGCGCAGACGCGTTCGGCGTTTCTGCGCGGTCTCGAATTTCCGCGGCAGTGTCGCATTGCCGAATCGATCGTCATAGAGGTTCACGACCGAGAGGCGCACTCCGTGTTTCACTTCACACGTGCCGAGATCGTGCAGAAGCGGCCGCCACTGTTCGTATTCTTCCAGATCTTCGGCGACGTGTTTGGAGAGAAGAATGTGCCCGGCGTCGCCGCAATCCATCACCCGCTGCGCTATGTTAAGGCCGGCGCCGGCGACATTCGCTCGTTCGTTGACATCAATAACGCCGCTCACCGGCCCACTGTGCACGCCCATCCGAAGTTGTAAGCGTGGATGTTCCTTGAGGGCACGGCTGATCTCCACCGCGCATTGCGCAGGCGCTTCCGGGCTGGTGTGAAAGACCAGCCCCATGCCGTCGCCCGTTGGAATCTTAATTAACCGACCGGCGGCTTCGGCTTTCTGATATTGATCCGAACTGCGGACGACTTTGGTCAGCTCGTCAACCACCACCCCCTGTTCGTTAATCGAAAACTTCGAGTAGCCGACGACGTCGATGAACAAGACGTGCGCGATCTCAAGCTGGATCTCTTTTTTAACTTCAGGGGGCATCAGGCGATTTCACGAATAGTGCGCAAATCATTGTCTTACATCAAGCAAGGACGTCGCGAACTGCCGGCGCGCTAAACTGTTGATCTGTTTCACGATTTCGAAGGCCTTTCGATATTGTCACGCGCCGGACGTGATCGCTTCGTTCGCGCGCGGGATCACGGCCCATTAGCTATCGAGAATTGTCAGCGCTCAGGCCGGAGCCCCTTAATTCTGAATCCGTTTGCCGGATTCGATGTATCCTATGAGCAGCAGCAGAGGCATCATGTGATCCAGGATTTTCGGTTCGCGTTCCGCCAGCTCATCAAGGCGCCAGGCTTCACCATCGCGGCTGTGCTCGTGCTGGCGCTCGGGATTGGCGCGAACACCGCCGTGTTCAGCCTGGTCAATACGCTTTTCTTCGCTCCGCCGGCTTACGCCAAGTCGCATGAAATGATGCAGATTTTTTCCCAGGACAAGAAGGATCCGAAGAAATTCCGCGGTTTTTCTTATCCGACATACCGCGACATCCGCGAGCAGAACACGGTCTTCAGCGACGCCATGGCTTTCAATCTCGCCTTGATCGGTCTCGGCCAGAAAGGCGATACCCGCCGCGCCTTCGCCTCCGTCGTCAGCTCTAACTATTTCTCCGTCCTCGGTGTCCCGCTGGCGCGTGGCCGCGCATTTCTACCGGAAGAGGAAACACGCAACGCGCCGGTCGCGATCGTCAGTTACAATTACTGGCAGAGACATAACCTCGATCCAGGTGTGCTCGGCTCGCAGTTCCTGATCAACGGCCGGCCGTTCACGATCGTTGGAATCACGCCGAAAGGTTTTGCCGGCACGATGCAGATTTTGTCGCCGGAGGTTTGGCTGCCGATGAGCGTTTACGATCAGGTCGCGAACGATTTTGGGTCGACGAACAAGACCACCATGGACGATCGCAACGGGAGGCAGTTGCGCGTCATGGCAAGGCTTAGACCGGGGACGGCTGCGGCCGCGGCCAAACCTGCGCTGGAAGGGCTCGCGGGCAATTTGGAAAAAGCGTATCCAGTCGAGCAAAAGGACCAGACATTCATAGCGGCACCGGCGCCTCGCAATACGGTAGGCACAAGCCCGTCGCCCGATCGCGCGCTGAAATCCATCGCGCCATTGTTGCTCGGGATGGCAGTAGTAGTGCTCCTCGTGGCATGTCTCAACCTCGCGAACATGTTGCTCGCGCGTGGCACAGCGCGTCGGAAGGAAATCGCGATTCGTCTCGCACTCGGCGGCAGCCGCTGGCGCATCGTCCGCCAGCTGCTGAGCGAAGGATTTGTGCTGGCGCTGCTCGGCGGCGTGGGTGGGCTCATTCTTGGACTTTGGTCGTCGGGTCTGCTGGTGGGCTCAATGCGCAAACTAATGCCGCTCGACATTGTGTGGTCGAGCGGACCGAACCTCGCAATCTTGGCGGCGACGTTTGGATTTTGCCTGCTCGGTACGCTCATGTTCGCGCTCGGACCGGCGTTGAAAATCTCGCGCACCGCGCTGGTGACCGATTTGAAGGAGCATGCCGGGGAAGACGTGGTGCGCCGTCGCTGGAAATTTTTACCGCGCCACCCGCTCGTCGTTGTGCAAATCGCCTTCTCGCTCGCGCTGCTTACTGCTGCGGCTTTGTTCGTTCGCGGCGCAAGCAAAGCCGCATCCGTCGATACCGGGTTAAAGCCGGGCGCAAGTTACCTTCTCGAAATCGATGCCAGCCTGGCTGGTTACGAACCGAAACGGGCGCAGGAACTTTATCAGACCTTGAGCGCGAGACTGGCGGCGCTGCCGGGCGTCGAGCACGCGAGCATTTCTGCCGCGGTTCCGTTCGGAATGATTTCGTCAGAAAAGAATGTCCAACGCGCCGGTGTCCATCCCGGCGCCGATGCCAAACCGGCGACAGCAGTCGAAGGGCTCGCTTTCAAGGCAGCGTGGAACAGCGTTGGCGCAGATTATTTTTCAACTGTGGGATTGCCGGTGCTGCGTGGTCGCGCGTTTACCGAGGCAGAAGCAACGCGACCTGGTCCGAAAGTGGCAATCATCGATGAGCCTCTGGCCAAAAAACTCTGGCCGGACGGTGACGCACTTGGACAACGCATTCAATATGCGGGCGAAAATACGCCGGCGGGCGAGCATGGCAGAAGCGCCGCCGGTGGAACGGGCGCCGATTTAAGTGAAAAAGAGAAGCAGGAAGAGACGATCGAAATAATCGGGATCGTGCCTGTAACCCGCCACGATCTTTTTGCCAACGAAGAGCCGGAAGGCTCGATCTACCTGCCTTTTGCACGTGGATTCCAAAGCAATGTTTCCTTTTTTGTTCGGTTCCGTTCGCTCGCCCCCGGGACCGAAGCCAGCACGGCCGACTTGCTGCGTCGTGCGGTGCGCGATGTCGATCCCTCACTCCCAATCATTTCGTTGCAAACATTTGCCCAGTATCTCGATTCGAACCTGGACCTTTGGCTTGTGCGCGCCGGCGCGGCCATGTTCTCCATTTTCGGGGGACTTGCCCTTGCTCTGGCGGTCGTTGGTCTCTACGGAGTCAAAGCTTATTCGGTCGCGCGGCGCACACGCGAGATCGGGATTCGCATGGCGCTGGGGGCGCAGCCCGGGATGGTGTTTCGATTGATCATGCGCGAGGGCTCTGTCATGCTTTTGAGCGGGCTAGCTCTCGGTCTTCTGCTCGCGGCCGCGACCGGAAAAATACTTAGCGGAATCCTGTTCGAAGTTGGCGCGTTCGATCTCCCGGCCTTCGCCAGTGCTTTCACCGTTCTCGCAGCCGCCACCCTGCTCGCAACCTGGCTACCAGCTCAGCGCGCAACTCGCATTAATCCGATGGTCGCGCTCCGGACGGAATAGCAGATGAAAGGCCCGGGCGTTTCAGTTATCGGTTATCCGTTATCTGTCGTCCTGGTCCGTGATCTGATCTCTGACTTCTGACTTCTGACTTCTGTCCTCTTACCTCTGATCTCTTACGCATGTCTCTGGAACGATTTCACGAAGCGCACGCCACGCGGGCGGCCGACGCGGCCCTCGCGGAAATTCGGGCTGGCGGTAAACGTAGCCATTGGATCTGGTACATTTTTCCCCAGATCGAAGGCCTCGGTCGTTCGTCGACCGCGCGCGCCTACGCCATACAAGATCTCAGTGAAGTTTGCGCTTACTTACGTGATCCGATCCTTCGTGCGCGCTATGAAGAAATCGTCGCCGCGGTTAGCGAACAGCTTGTCCGCGGGATCCGCGTCGAAGATCTTATGGGCGGCCGGACTGACGCCCTGAAACTGGTTTCCAGTCTGACTCTTTTCCGCGCCGCGGCCGAACAACTTGCGCGAGAGGATCCGGTTTACTCCTCGCTGGCGGAACGATTGGCAGCCTTGCTCGAACAAACCAGCGAGCAAGGTTATCTCGCGTGCGATTTTACGCTCGCCCGGATCGCCGATGAATCATCCAAAGAATAAGGTAGTGGCGGAGTAAGCGGGTGTTCTAAACTCCGCAGGATGTCGACTGGAGACACGCGACTGGAGATCGCACGTCCTTTTCATCGACATTGTCGGTTATTCCAAGCTGCTCCTTAAGCAGCAGAGCGAACTACTGCGCGAGTTGAACGAAATCGTTAGTAGCGCAAATCACTTCGCACAAGCTTAAATAACCAATTGCAACGCTCAGTCATCTCGCCATCAGTGTCGTTACCTTACAAGCGGCCAGACCAATGTCGGACAAGCTTTAGTATTGCGGGCGGTTTTTACCCTGCTGATATTTTGCCATGACTATTTTTTGGCTTATGCGCTTTGCCATTTTCTTTTTTGCGACAATCGCGGTCACTTCCGCGGTCGCTGAGGCCGGCGCTTCCGGCGACGTTTTCACACCAGTGATCGCCTCCCCCCTTTCGCCAGAAACCCACGCGGTTCGCGGAACCGACAACGTTTACCATATCGTTTATGAGCTTCAGCTCACAAACACGAGACCGCTTCCAGCTACAATTCGCAGCATCGATGTGCTGGAGGCCCCGAATGCTGCGAAGCTCATCACCAGCTTCTCCGGACCGGACGTTGTCAAGCGCATGCGGACTCTGGCGCCGGCGCCGGCAACCGACGCCAAAATCGGGCCTAACGAAGTGCGCCTTTTCTATATCGAGTTAGCTTTCAAGGACGCTGCCGATATCCCCCGTGCTCTCGAACACCGTCTCCATCTCCTCGCTGCCGCCACTCCGGGCCCAGGTGAGCCGAAACCGCTCGATTATGTTGTCGCCCATCTAAAAATCGCGGAGGACAAACCGGTGGTCATCGGAGCGCCGCTGGCTGGCGCGGGATGGGTAGCCGGCAACGGTTGCTGTAACCCGGAAATCATCCACCGCGGCTCGGTGCTAAGCGTTAATGGCGCCCTCTACGATGCACAGCGTTTCGCGATCGACTGGATGCGATTGGATGAACAAGGCCGACTCGTCCACGGCGATCTCGCCGACGTGCATAACTACACCTGCTACGGCGCGGAAGTGCTGGCCGTGGCGGACGGTAAAGTAGTAGGCATGCTCAACGATCTCGATGATCAAAAGCCCGGGAAATTACCTGACCCGGATACCATCACTATCGATACCGTCGATGGCAATCACGTTGTTCTCGATATCGGCGGCGGATACTTCGCCTTCTATGCGCATCTGCAAAAGAATTCCGTCAGGGTGCGTGTTGGCAATCAAGTTAAGAAAGGTGCGGTGTTAGGAAAATTGGGAAATTCGGGGAACACCTCGGGGCCGCATCTCCACTTTCACATCATGACGGGCCCGTCTGTTCTCGGCTCGGACGGCATTCCCTATGTGATCGATACTTTCAATCTTGCCGGACAAATAGATATCGCGGCATTCGAGGCCGCGCCCGATCTCACAGGGAATTGGGGAAAAGGACCGCTGAGCAAACCGGAGCGTCACGAACGCGAGTTCCCACTCAACCTCAACATCATCGATTTTTCAACGGCTCAGAATTCCAGGTAATTTGCGCGGCTTTGCATCGTGCAAAAAGACCTGGTATTCCGTGCCGTTCGTCGGAGCGGCGAAGTTTTAATTCCCTCGCTTGTGCTGGACCATAAAACTAGAATCGGATTTTGAATTTTGCTTCCCACTTCGTGACACCGCCTTGGGCGATGAAGCCCTAACTCAAAAATGAGCGCTGACGAACAACGCAAACTCGCCGCCATCATGTTCACCGACATGGTGGGCTATAGCGCCCTGAGCCAGCGCGACGAAAAGCTTGCCCAGGAACTGTTGGAGGAACATCGCCGGTTGCTTCGGAAAATCTTTCCGCGGTTTAACGGCACTGAAATAAAAACCATCGGTGACGCCTTCCTGGTCGAATTCGGGAGTGCGTTGGAAGCAGCGCAATGCGCCATTGAAATCCAGCGCACACTGGCCAAACGCAACGCCGACATCGCGCCTGATCGACGCATCGAGCTTAAGATTGGTATTCACATTGGCGACGTAGTGCATCGCGGTGGCGACGTCTACGGCGATGGAGTGAATATCGCTTCGCGGATCGAGCCGGTAGCGGGCCGGGCGGGATCTGCGTGTCGATGGACGTGGAGCGCCAGGTTCGCAACGCGTTGGAAGCACGCTTTGAGAAGCTCGCGACGACCGAGCTAAAGAACATTTCGGTGCCGATGGATTTGTTTCGCATCGTGCTGCCGTGGGAGCGGGATACTCTGTTAAAGCCAGAACGCCAAAAGGCGTTTCCCAAGAGCGCAATTCCAAGATGGACGGCGATCTTGATCCTCGTTGCCATTGCTGTCGGCGGTTTTCTTTTATGGCAACGAGGGAAACCGAAGAGCTCTGCGGCCGGCTCAGCGATTCCGGAAAAATCGATTGCGGTGCTTCCGTTCGAAAACTCAAGCGAAGACAAAGCGAATGCCTACTTTGCTGACGGCATTCAGGACGAGATCCTGACACGCTTATCCAAGATCGCCGATCTGAAGGTGATCTCACGCACATCCACGCAGCAATATCAGAGTAAGCCGGGCAATCTTTCCGAGATCGCCCGGCAACTGGGCGTGGCGCACATCGTAGAAGGAAGCGTGCAAAAGAGCGGCGAGTCTGTGCGGGTGAATGTGCAGTTAATCAAGGCAGCCAATGATTCCCATCTTTGGGCCGATACCTTTGACCGAAAACTAACTGACATTTTTTCGGTCGAGAGTGAGGTCGCTAAAGCCATCGCGGATCAATTGCGGGCGAAACTCACCGGTCAAGAGGAGCAAGTCATCGCCGCTAAGCCGACCGACAATCCTGAAGCTTACGATGCCTATCT
>Ga0209805_1002288_pt1 | contig 11200 bp, 9 predicted proteins | sample GraSoiAngelo_148_FD_185905 | JGI IMG/M metagenome (GOLD analysis project Ga0209805, IMG submission 185905) | Grasslands soil microbial communities from the Angelo Coastal Reserve, California, USA - 14_1009_09_20cm (SPAdes) (version 2) | ecosystem: Environmental > Terrestrial > Soil > Grasslands ... | reverse complement strand
GGATCGCCGTCGACAGACCCATAGTTCCCCTGGCCATCGACCAGCGGATAGCGCAGCGAGAACTCTTGGACCATGCGGACGAGGGCTTCGTAGATCGGGGCGTCGCCGTGGGGATGGTACTTGCCCATGCAGTCGCCGATGACGCGCGCCGCCTTCTTGTAGGCGCGGTTCCAGTTGAGCCCGAGCCCCTGCATCGTATAGAGGACGCGGCGATGGACCGGCTTGAGGCCGTCGCGGATGTCCGGTAGCGCGCGGCCGACGATGACCGACATGGCGTAGTCCAGATAGGACTTCCGCATTTCCTCTTCGATCGGGACCGGAACCTGGCGCTCGTTCGGCATCGCGGGACTCCGTCACTGCTCAACACCGACGGCCGAAGCCGCCGACGGGGTTAAATATCGAGGTTCGCGACGTCCAGCGCGTACTTCTCGATGAACTCGCGGCGAGGCTCGACGGCGTCGCCCATCAGCACCGTGAACATCTGATCGGCGCCGACGGCGTCTTCCATCGTGACCTTGAGAAGCGTGCGCGATTCGGCGTTCATCGTGGTGTCCGCCAGCTCCTCCGCGTTCATCTCGCCGAGGCCCTTGTACCGCTGGAACGTCGCGCCGGCCTTGGCGTGCTCGAGCGCGATCCGGTGCAGCTCGTCGAGCGACGACACCGCGGTCTCGCGATCGCCCTCGATGATCGCGGTCGGGCCCTTGGCCACCGGAGCGACCTTCTCCCACAGCTCGGCGAGGCTCGTGTAGTCGGGCGACTTGAAGAGATCCGTGCTGAACGAGCGCGCGGGGGTGCCCGCGATCGTCACGGTGTGCCCCTCGTTGGCCTCGCCGGCCTGGACGGTGATGTCGTATCCGTCGACCGCCGCCGCAGCATGCACCACCGCCTCGGCGATCTCGGCATGACCGATCCCGCGCTTGGTGCCCCGGAACTTCGAGCGCAGCAGTTCGCTCAGCACCGGGGCCGGCACGCCGCGTTTAGTGAACTTCGCGAACAGCGCCGCGACCTCGGACACCGAGCGCAGGAGCTCCCGGAGCGGCTCGCCGGTGATCGGGACCTTCGCTCCCGGCACCCTCACGCCCGCGTCCGCGACCCACGTCGTCAAGAAGAAGTCCTCGAACTCGCGGTCGGACATCAGGTACTTCTCGACCTTGCCCTTCTTCACCTTGAACAGTGGCGGCTGGGCGATGAAGAGATAGCCCGATTCGATGACCGACACCATGTGCCGGAAGAAGAAGGTCAGGAGCAAGGTCCGGATGTGGGCGCCATCCACGTCGGCATCGGTCATCAGGATGATCTTGTGGTACCGGAGCTTGTTGACGTCGAACTCCTCCGGACCGATGCCGGTGCCGAGCGCCGAGATGAGCAGCCGGATTTCATTGTGGGACAGGACCTTGTCGTAGCGTGCCTTCTCCGCGTTGATGATCTTGCCGCGCAGCGGCAGGACGGCCTGCGTGCGGCGGTCTCGTCCCTCCTTCGCCGAGCCGCCGGCCGACGCGCCCTCGACCAGGAACAGCTCGCGATACTGGGGGTCGCGTTCCGAGCACTCGGCGAGCTTCGCGGCCAGCCCCTCGTCGTCGATGCCCTTTTTGCGGGTCAGCTCGCGCGCCTTGCGGGCGGCCTCGCGCGCCTGAGCGGCCCGGACGCACTTGTCGGCGATCTTCCGCGCGGTGGTCGGGTCCTCCTCGAAAGCCTCGGCGAGCTTGTCATTTACGATCTGCTGGACCAGGCCTTTGATGTCGCTGTTGCCGAGCTTGGCCTTGGTCTGCCCCTCGAACTGCGGCTCCGGCAGCCGCACCGAGACGACCGCGGTGAGCCCCTCCCGGACGTCGTCGCCGCTGACGCCACCCTTGAAGTTCTTGAGGAAGCCGTTGGCCTGCGCGTAGGTCGAGAGCGTGCTGGTCAGCGCGGCGCGGAATCCGGTCAGATGCGTTCCGCCCTCGCGCGTGTTGATGTTGTTCGCGAACGAGAAGACGCTCTCCTGGTAGCCATCGTTGTACTGCAGCGCCACCTCGACCTCGATGTCGCCCTTCTTGCCCTCGAAGAACAGCACCTTTGGATGCAGCGGGGTCTTGTTCTGGTTCAGGTGCTTGATGAACTCGATGATCCCGCCCTTGTAGAGGAACGTATGGCTCCGCGTGTCGCGCTCGTCCTCGATGACGATCTTGAGGCCGCGGTTCAGGAACGCGAGCTCGCGCAGGCGGTTGCTGAGCGTGTCGAACGAGAAGGTCGTGTCCTCGAAGATCGCCGCCGCCGGCTTGAAGCGGATGATCGTCCCGGTCTTCTTCGTGGTCCCGGTCGCCGCGAGCGGACCGGTCGGGACACCGTTCTCGTAGCGCTGGGTCCACTCCCTACCGTCCCGGCGGATCTCGACCTCGAGCCACTCACTGAGCGCGTTGACGACCGAGATGCCGACGCCGTGAAGACCGCCGGAGACCTTATAGGCGGAGTGCTCGAACTTGCCGCCGGCGTGCAGGACGGTCAGCACGACCTCGGCCGCCGACTTGCCGCTTTCCTTGTGGATGTCGACGGGGATGCCACGGCCGTTGTCGCCGACGGAGCAGGTGCCGTCGGAGTGCAGGATGACCTTGATGCTGTCGCAGTAACCGGCGAGCGCCTCGTCGACGGAGTTGTCGACCGCCTCGTACACGAGGTGGTGCAGACCGTACGCGCCCGTATCGCCGATGTACATCGCGGGGCGCTTGCGGACTGCCTCGAGCCCCTCGAGGACCTTGATGTCGCTGGCGGTGTAGGACTCGCCGCTCATGCGAGGCCGAGGCTCCCACCGTTGACGTGAAACACCGCGGCCCCGTCCACAGCCGCGATATCGGGCGTCGTCAGAAACACCTGCTCGGCGGATTGAATCTCGTGGAGGACGTGGCCTCTCACAGTCGGATCGAGCTCCGACAGCGCGTCGTCGAGGAGCAGGATCGGCGCGGTTCCCGCCGCCTCGGTCACCGGCAAGATTTCGGCGAGACGGAGCGCCAGCGCGGTGAGCCGTTGCTGACCTCGAGAGCCGAATGCGCGCGCGTCGACGCCGTCGATCTCGATCGCCAGATCATCACGGTGCGGACCCACCAGTGTCTGACCTCGACGAATCTCTTCGCGCTGACGCCGCTCGAGCGCCGCGAGAAGCGCCGTCGGCTCGGCCGCTTCGCCGAGCGCCGTTCGATAGCGAATCTCGATTTTGGACCTCGCCCCTGACAACGCAGCGTAGACTCGCGCGAGCTCGGTCTGAAACGCGGCGACCGCCTTCCGCCGCCGGCCCAAGAGCTCCATCCCGACCGTCGCGAGCTGCTCGTTCCATGGCCCGAGGCGCGCTGACAGTCCGGCGTCGACCGGGCGCTGCTGCAAAAGACGGTTCCGGCGCGCGAGTATCTGGCGATACCGAATGAGGGTTGGCACGTGGTTCACGTAGAGCCGCGCGGCGAACCCATCGATGAAGTTCCGGCGCGCGGCCGGCCCACCGTTCACGATCTCGAGATCCTGCCACCCGAACGCGATTGCTCGCGCCCACTCCGGGGATGCTTCGCCGGTCGTCTGCCACGTGCCGTCTTCGAGCTTGCTCAGCCCTCGACGGATCGTGCGCCGTGTCTCTGCCCGGATGAGGTCGCCCGAAAGGGTCGCCGCTTCCGTTCCCCAGCGCGCCAACTCAGCGCTCCGGGAGGTGCGGAAAGACCGCCCGGTGACGAGAAAACCGAGGGCCTCGAGGAGGTTGGTTTTGCCCTGGGCGTTAGGCCCGGTGACGACGTTCAGATGGGGTGCTGGCGACCACGATAGGGCGCGATAATTGCGAAATTCCAGCAACTGGACGCACCCTATCTGCAACCCTGTAAGCCTCTGTTTTTAAAGGATAAAACAACGTCTATATCCGCATTGGCATTATAACACAGCAGTAACCTTCGCCCTCGACGCTTTTAATCACGCCGGGACTCTGGGCATCCTTAATTTCGAGCACGACCTGGTCCTTCTCGAGAGCCGCCATGGCCTCGAGGAGATAGCGCGAGTTGAAGCCGATCACCATCTCTTCACCGGCGTACTCGACGTCGAGGATTTCCTCCGCCTCACCGAGCTCCTGACTGGATGCGCTCACCTTCAGTGACGCCGGGCTGAGCGCCAGTTTCACGGGCTTGTTGCGTTCCTCGGCCATCACCGCGACCCGTCGAAGCGCCGACGAAAGCGCGCCGCGGCCGGTCGTCAGGCGTCCGGGATGCGTGCGCGGGATCACCGCTTCGTAGTTCGGGAACTGACCTTCGATCAGACGCGCCGTCATCACGAAGTTCGGCATCTGGAGCACGAACTGATTGTCGGTGATCGCGAGCTGGACCTCTTCACCGGCCCCGATGACACGCATGATCTCGGTGACCGCTTTCCGTGGAACGATGCCGGTCGCGCTCGCGACGGCTTGACCGAGGCTCCGCATGGAAAGCGCCAGGCGATGTCCGTCCGTCGCCACCATGCGAAGGTCTTTGCCCTGAAACGCGAACAAGACGCCGTTGAGCGCGTAGCGTGTTTCGTCGTGCGACACAGCGAAGCTCGTCTGAGTGAGCATCTCGCGCAGCGTCTTGGCCTCGACGCTCACCCACGATTGCGGTGACGCCGGTACGACCGGCGGAAAATCGTCGGGCGCCAGACCGACCATCCGATAGGTCGCACCACCGCAGCGCAGGCTCACCGTCACGTTGTCGGTCACCTTGACCGCCACCGCGGCGGCCGGAAGCTCCTTCACGATCTCGGCAAGCTTCCGGGCCGACACCGTGATCGCCCCTTTCGACCCGACCTTCGCCGGAACCGCGACCCGCGCGCCGACCTCGAGATCGGTCGCCGTCAGCCGAACATTTTCGCCATCGGCTTCGAGCAAGACGTTGGCGAGGATCGGCAGTGTCTGGCGCGGTTCGACGATGTTCTGGACCATCTGGAGGCCTTTGAGGAACGCGTCGCGATCAATCACTACTTCCATGAGGTTCTCCAGTGTTGTCGTAAAAAAGAAAGAAACAACTTCGTAGCCGTAGTCACCGTCGAGCGGTGTGGATCGGGAGGATCCGCGAGAAACGACGACGTCAGCGTCAGTTGGACGACGCTCGTGACGGGGATAAGCGTGTGGAGATCGTGGGGGGCGGTGGGGATCACAGGTTGACGCTCTGGACAAGCCCGTCGATCGTCTTGCGGAGTTTGGGATCATCCTGCAAGAGCGTCTGGATCTTGTCCACGGCGTGCAACACGGTCGTGTGATCCTTCCCGCCGAACGCGCGGCCGATCTCGGAGAGCGACGAGTGCGTCATCTGGCGGGCCAGAAACATGGCGACCTGCCGCGGAAACGCGATGGCCTTGGTCCGGTTCTTGGCCTTCAGGTCCGACAGCTTGAGGCCGAAGAAGTCGCAAACCCGCCGCTGGATCTGATCGATCGTGATGATCTTCTCGTCCTCGCCCCACAGCTCGCCGAGGACTTCCTGGGCCAGGTCGACGGTCATCTCGCGGCCGGTGAGGGCGCAAAAGGCGATCATCCGCGTGAGCGAGCCTTCGAGCTCGCGGATGTTCGACTTGATCCGGCTCGCGATGAGATACGCGACGTCGTCGCCGAGGCGGATGCGCTCGAGCGCGGCCTTTTTCTTGATGATGGCCACGCGCGTCTCGAAGTCCGGTGGCTGGATGTCGGCGATCAGTCCCCACTCGAACCGCGAGCGCAGACGCTCCTCGATCTCGGGAATGTCCTTTGGCGACGAGTCGCTCGAGACGATGATCTGCTTGCGCGACTCGTAGAGGTCGTTGAACGTGTGGAAGAACTCTTCCTGTGTCCGCTCCTTGCCCGAGATGAACTGGATGTCGTCGATCAGGAGCAGATCGATCGTCCGATAGCGCGCCCGGAACTCCGCGGTCCGATCGTAGCGGATCGCGTTGATGAGCTCGTTGGTGAAGCGCTCGGACGAGAGATACGCCACCGACATGCCGGGGAAGAGACGCACGCACTGGTGCCCGACCGCGTGCAGCAGGTGCGTCTTGCCGAGGCCGACTCCGCCGTAGATGAACAGCGGATTGTAGGCGCGCGACGGGAGCTCGGCGACCGCCTGACATGCGGCCTGCGCGAACTGGTTGGACGAGCCCACGACGAATGCGTCGAATGTGTACCGCGGATTGAGCCCCTCGACGGTGCCACCGCCCACCGCGCGTTCTAGACGCGGCGGCGGCGCCGGCTCGACGGGGACGACCTCATCGACGATCAGCGTGATACGGGGATGTCCGCCGACAACCTCGCGGGCCGCCTGGTGGAGCGCGTCGAGATAGTTCTGGGCCAGCCAGTCCCGGGAGAACTTGTTCGGTGCGCCGATTCGGAGGTGATCCCCTTCGACCGCGACGAGCCGGCACGGGCGAATCCAGTTGTCGAGAACCGGCGTGGGGAGCGTCCGAGAGAGGGAGTCGACGAGTCGCGCCCAGAGGTCTTCTTCCAACACGGAGTCGCCCTCACTTACACACAGAGTTATCCACAGCTGTGGATAGCTCGGGGCATCTTGTACAGCCGGAGTTTTGCGCCGCCAGGCGCGCACATCAGGACAAAACTCCTCGCGCCGATCCGTCGCACGATGGATGGCGGACTCTAGCACGACGGTGAAACGCGTCGCAAGGGGCTTTGCAAGGCGACAGCAAGTTGACTCACCTCTGAGCGATGTCTACACTTGGTCGATTCGACGACCTCAGGGGGAATACGGTTCATGAAGCGGACGTTTCAGCCGAATGTGCGCCGACGGAAGAAGACTCACGGCTTCCGCGAGCGGATGAAAACCAAAGGCGGACGGAAGGTGCTCAAGCGTCGGCGCGCGAAGGGGCGGAAACGGCTGACCGTCTGACGGGCCGGTTTCCTCGGCGCGAACGGTTGACCACCGGCGCTGATTTTCAAGCGCTCTTCCAGCGGGGCAAGCGGATTGACCGGCCGTCCATGATCGTCCTCTGGCGTGCGACCGAAGAGCCGCGGCGCGCCGGGTTCGCCGTGAGTCGGCAGATTCGAGGCTCAGTGCAGCGGAATCGGGCGCGGCGGCGCCTGCGTGAGGCATATCGCGCGATGCGGAGCGCGGCGCCCACTCACGCCGCGCTCGTGATCATCGGCCGACCGGCCGCACTCCGACAGCCGTTCGCGGTGCTGGCGGGCGAGCTACATGACGCGCTCACCGCCATCCCGGGGCCGCGCTCGTGAGCCTGCAGACGCGGCTCGCGCTTGGAGTCGTCGCGGCCTATCAAGGGCTGATCTCCCCTTTTTTGCCGAGTGCCTGTCGCTTCGCGCCGACCTGTTCGGAGTATGCGCGTCTCGCGCTCGTGGAGCACGGCGTGGTGCGGGGCGTGGCGCTCGCGGCCTGGCGTCTGGCCCGCTGCCATCCATTCCACCCGGGCGGATATGATCCGCCGCCCGCCAGGGCGCGTCAGGCCTGACGATGGAAAAACGAGCGATTCTCGCGGCGGTTCTGATGGCGGCGGTCTTCATCGTCTACCAGACCTTCTTCTTCCCTGAGGCGCCGGTCGCGCCAAAGCCACCTGCACCAGCCGCGACACAGCCGATAGCACCGGCCCCGCCGGTGCCCTCAGCTCCAGCGGCGGCGGCTCCCGCCGTGCCCGGCACACGCGCGCCGCAATCGCCCAGGCCGCCTCAGCGGCTTGCGCCGGTGGAGACGCCCCTCTATCGCGACGTCGTCAGTAGCGAAGGAGGAAAGCTCCAGGAGCTGGTGCTCCGGTATCGCGGCGAGAAACCGATGGTCATCGTCGGCGACCTCGGACCACAGGGGCTACTTCTTTCCCCGGACGGTAACGGCCCGGGCGACGTCATCTCGATGAACCTCGACAAGGACGTGGTGACCGCGACGGACAAACCCGTAGACCTGGTGCTGACGGGCGAATCCGATGGGCTCAAGATCCGCCAGACGCTGCGGTTCCATCCAGGCGGGTACGCGATCGACGCGCTCCTGCGTGTCGAAAACGCAAGCGGGGCCTCGCGCACGATCGGGCTCAGCCTTCCGTGGTTCACGCGTCAGGCGTGGCATGCCGTGCCGGAGAAATTCCAGGGCCAGCACCCGACCGAGATCGTGTGGGCGTCGCACGGATCGGTCAATAGAATCGATGATTTGGGAGCCGCCACCAGCATCGTGGTCGACGGCGACTGGGTCGCACTGGACAGCGTCTGGTATCTGGCGGCTCTGGTCCCGAGGAGCCCGGGATTCAAGCTGGTGATCGCCACCGAGGGTAAGGTGGCCGATCCCAAGAACGGCGACAAGACTCCAGCGGGTCGCGCGACCGTCGCCTTGAAGGCGACACCCACGATCGCGCCCGGCCAGGCGTGGGAAGGCAACGTCACGCTCTACGCCGGACCGAAGGAGCACGAGCGGCTCAAGGCCTTGGGCCTCGAGGGCACGATCAACTTCGGCGGGTTCCCCTTGCCTCGAAAATGGGGCGGGCTGCCGATGGAGTGGCTCGGCGTGCCGATCCTGTTGCTGATGAACTGGACGTACAAGCACGTCGGCAACTACGGCGTCGCGATCATCCTGCTCACGGTCGTGTCGAAGGTCTTGTTCTACCCGCTCACCGTCAAGAGCATGCGGTCGATGAAGGCGATGCAGGCGCTTCAGCCGCAGGTGAACGCGCTCCGCAGCAAGTATCAGAAGGATCCCCAGACACTCCAGCGCGAGACGCTGGCGCTCTACAAGAAGCATCGCGTGAATCCGATGGGCGGGTGCCTGCCGATGATCGCGCAAGTGCCGATCTTCTACGCCCTGTACCTGGCGCTGTCGGTGTCGGTCGAGCTCCAGAACTCGCCATTTCTGTGCTTCGGACGACTCTTCGGCGTCGACCTCTGGATCTGTGACCTGGCGGCTCACGATCCTACGTACGTGCTGCCCGTCCTTATGGGCATCACGATGTTCGTGCAGCAGAAGCTGACGCCGACGATGGGCGATCCCCGGCAGGCGAAGATGATGCTGTTCATGCCGATCATCTTCACGTTCATGTTCCTCAATCTGCCGTCCGGCCTCGTGCTCTACTGGACCGTGTCCAACGTGCTCCAGATCCTGCAGCAGAAGCTCATGGACCGACCCGCGCGCACCCGCGCGACGCGCGAGGCCAAAGACGCCGGCCGAGCCTGAGCCCCCGCGCGCCGACGACACGATCGCCGCCATCGCGACGGCGATGGGCGAGAGCGCCATCGGGGTGATTCGGGTGAGCGGGTCGGACGCGGTTGCGATCGTCGGTCCCCTGCTCCGCAGTGCGATCCCGCTCGCGGAGTTTCCCGCGCACACACTTCGCCGGGTCGGAATTGTCGACGCGAAGAGCGGCGAGCGCGTCGACGAAGCGCTCTGCGCCGTCATGCGCGCGCCGCGCTCGTACACCGGCGAGGACGTCGTCGAGCTCTCGTGTCATGGCTCCCCCGCGTTATTGCGAATGGTGACGCAGTGGATCGTCGCCGGGGGCGCGCGATTGGCGGCGCCGGGCGAGTTCACCCGCCGGGCATTCCTCAACGGCCGCCTCGATCTCGCCCAGGCCGAGGCCGTCGCGCTGATGATCGGCGCGCGGACCGATCGCGCTGTCGCGCTCGCGGCGCGCGCGCTCGCAGGCGGCCTGTCCGAACGGGTTCGCACGTTGCGCGATCAGATCGTCGAAGTCATCGCCGGCCTCGAAGTCGTGCTGGATTTCCCGGACGAGCGTATCAGTCACGATCTCGAAGCGGCGCGCGCCGCGATTGCCCGCCTCGCTGCCGACGTCGAGCGGTGGCGGGCCTCGGCCCGTCACGGCCGCATCGTCCACGACGGGATCACGGTGGCTCTCGTCGGCCCGCCGAACGCCGGCAAGTCGAGTCTGTTGAACGCGCTGCTGGGGCGCGACCGCGCGATCGTTTCTCCGGTGCCCGGCACGACGCGGGATATCGTCGAAGGAACGATAGGGATCGCGGGTGTTCCCGTGCGACTGCTCGACACCGCGGGCCTGGACATCCCGCGAGACGCCATCGAGGCGGAAGGCATCCGCCGCAGTCGGCGCGCGATGGAGGAAAGCGATCTCCTCCTCGTCGTCCTGGATGCGAGCATCCCGCCAGATCTCCGCGCTCTGGCCGAAACAGCCAGCCACGCGCGGGTTCTCGTTCGGGCGAAGAGCGATCTCCCCATTCACCCGGGTGCCCTCGCAGTGCCTGACGCCGTGGAAGTCTCGACGATCAGAGCCTCGGGCGTCGAAGCATTACTCGAGCGCTTGGCGCGGGAAGTCGAGCTTCGAGCGGGCGCGGCCGGCGACGAGGGCGGCATCGTGGCGTCGCTCCGCCAGCTCGAGCTGATCGACTCCCTTGCGAACGCGCTCGCCGCAGGCGAAGCCGCGCTCGCGGACAGGCCGCTCGAGGCAGCGCTCGTCGACTTGAAGCGCGCGCTCGAGCATGCCGGCGCAATTCTGGGAGTCGACGTCGGCGACGCGGTGCTCGACCGGATCTTCTCTACGTTCTGTCTAGGCAAGTGACGCCGCTCGAGGCCCTGGAAAGCGGGGCAAAGGCGATCCTGGGACGGATCCTGGACGAGCGCGAGCGGGACAATTTCAGCAAATACTTGACGTTACTGCTGAAGTGGCAGAAGTCTCACAGGCTCGTGGGCTCCAACGACCCGATGTGGATCGTGGAACATCTCTTTCTGGACAGCCTTCTATTCCTCCGCCTCCTTCCCTCTTCGGCCCGAACTCTGTCAGACTTGGGCTCCGGGGCCGGCCTTCCCGGCCTTCCGATCAAGATCGTGTGTCCTGATATCGATGTTGTGCTGATCGAGTCGCGTCGGCGTCGCGCGATGTTCCTGACGAGCGCGGTCCGGGCGATGAAGCTCGAGGGTGTGCGCGTTCTCGAGGGCCGAGTCGAAGGCTTCGTCAGCGAGCTCAGAGGAGCCTTCGACGCCGTCGTGATGCGCTGCGCTGGAAACATCGAAGTGATGATCCCGGTCGCGGCCGATCTGGTGGCCGATCACGGCATCGTCGTCGCCTCGGGTCCACCGAATCCGAAGCCGTTGTCGATCGGTGATTGGGTCACAGTCCCCGGGCTGAGACGAGGCATGTTCCGTCGGTTCGCGACCTATACCAAGGGGTTCGCTCCTGAACGCTGACCAATGGGGCCCGAATAGCGCCTGGCGACATCGCCTCGAGCCGCGGCCTCAATGCGGTATCACGAAATGACCGACGCGAATTTACGGAAAGTTTGACTGTA
>Ga0209805_1002285_pt1 | contig 11202 bp, 7 predicted proteins | sample GraSoiAngelo_148_FD_185905 | JGI IMG/M metagenome (GOLD analysis project Ga0209805, IMG submission 185905) | Grasslands soil microbial communities from the Angelo Coastal Reserve, California, USA - 14_1009_09_20cm (SPAdes) (version 2) | ecosystem: Environmental > Terrestrial > Soil > Grasslands ... | reverse complement strand
TTCGATTCGGACTTCGCCAAAGTGCCGGTCGACATCTACGCCAAGGGACCGAACCAGCGGGCCGTGGTCGCGCATATGGCGAGCGGCGATTCCGCCACGGTCTACGACGGCCGCGAAGCGTGGATCGCGTCGCCGAAGGAACTGTCGCCGCTGCCGGTGATCCCGCTGCTCGGCGCCGATCTGACCGGCGCGCGTCTGGATGCGCAGCTCACGTTCCCGACGATGATCAAGACGCTGCTCACCGGCTGGCGCGCGGACTTCCCCGCCGCCACCATCGACGACAAGCCCGTGTACGTGATTCAGGGAACCATCGATCGCGTTCCGGTGAAGCTGTATTTCGACAGGATGTCAGGGCTGCTCGTGCGGCAGACACGGTACGCGCCGACCGTTGTCGGCACGGTTCCCACGCACGTGGCGTATTCGGATTACCGCGAGGTGCCGGGCACAGGCGTCAAGATTCCTTTCACCTGGCAGATGACGTGGGTGGACGGACAGTACACGATTAACCTGGAGTCGGTGCAGCCGAACGCGCCGATCGACGCCGCGCGGTTCGCGAAGCCGGCAGCACGCTAAGGAGAATTGCCATGTCAGCAAGAGCGTCTCTGTTCACGGTTCTCTGCCTGGTTGGTTGCGCCGCGCTCGGGGTGCAGGCGCAGGGACGCGAGGGACGGCAAGGGGGCCGCGGGGGCCGCGGCGGTGGACAGGAAGCCGCGACGGCGCCCGCCACCGACAAAGTGACGCCGGAGATTCCCGGCGTGGTGAAGGCCGGAACAAAGATCGAAATCGTCGCCTCCGGCCTGCGCGGCTCCGATGCGGGCGTCGGGCTGCCCGACGGCAGCTTCATTGCGACCGCCAACGGCGGCGTCGTCAAGTTCGATGTCGATGGAAAGATGACGACGCTGGTCGAGGACTCGGAGCAGGCCGCCGGCCTCGCGATGGATCCCAAAGGGCGTCTCATCGGCGCGCAGTACACGAAGAAGGTCAGCGTGCTGTGGCCCAAAGGGAGTGAAGAGACGCTCACCTCGAGCTACGAGGGCAAACCCTACATCCGCCCGAACGACATCGTCGCCGACAACAAGGGCGGTGTCTACTTCACCGATTGCTATCAGATCGGCGCGACGCGATCACCCAACGATCTGCCGCAGGCCGTCTACTACATCACGCCGGGCAAGAAGACCATCCGGGTTGCCGACGACATCCGTCGTCCCAACGGCATCGTGTTGAGCCCTGACGCGAAAACGCTCTATGTCAACGACTGGGACAGCCCGAATATCGTCTCGTACGACGTGCAGGCTGACGGCACGCTGAAGAACCGGAAGAACTTCGCCACGATGGATCTGAAGCAGGAAACGGATCACGGCCTGGTGAGCGGAGCCGATGGCCTGTGCATCGACGGCCAGGGACGCACCTATTCGACGACGCCGGCCGGCGTGCAGGTGTTCGACGCGAAAGGCAAACACCTGGGCAACATCGAAGCGCCGTACGACATGCCGCCGCAGAATTGCGGCTTCGGCGGCCCGGGCAAGGCATATCTCTACGTCACCGGGCGTGGCGCCGTGTGGCGTGTTCGCATTCTTGGATCAGGCATCAAGAACCGCGGCAAGTAGTTCCTGATTTCCCGTCTCGATTCGGAGGCATCGCATGAAGACGTGGATAAGTGTGTGTTCGCGCGGCGTGTTGATCCTTCTGCTGAGTGCGGGCGTCGCCTGGGCGCAGGGGACCGCACAGCTTAGCGGTACGGTTCGCGACGAAAGCGGCGGCGTGCTGCCCGGCGTGAGCGTCACTGTGACGCAGACCAACACGGGCCTCGTTCGCACGACCGTGACCGATGCGACCGGCGGCTACCTGCTGACGAACCTTCCCACCGGGCCCTACCGGCTCGAGGTCGCGCTCCAGGGATTCAAGACCTACGTGCAGACCGGAATCGTGCTGCAGGTGGGCGGGACGCCGACCGTCAATGCGGTGCTCAACGTTGGGACGCTCGAGCAGTCGGTCACCGTGGAGGCGGCAGCGCCGCTCGTTGACGTCCGCAGCGCGGGCATCAGCTCGGTGGTCAATAACGAACAGATCCTGGAGTTACCGCTGCAGGGACGCCAGGTCACCGACCTGATCGTGCTCGCCGGCGCCGCCGTGCAGACCGGCACGGCGAGCACCCGCAGCATCTCCGGCGGCGTGTTGATTTCGGTGGCCGGCGGCCTGCCGTTCGGCGTCGCCTACACGCTCGACGGGGCGGCGTACAACGACCCGCAGTCCAACTCCAACCTGCCGCTGCCCTTCCCTGATGCGCTCCAGGAATTCCAGGTGGCGACCAGCGGCCTCTCCGCCGAGAACGGCGTCAAGTCGGGCGCGTCGGTCAACGCCGTGACCAAGTCGGGCGCGAACCGCTTCACCGGGAACGGCTTCGAGTTCCTGCGCGATCGTCGTTTCAACGCGCCGGATCATTTTGCCCCGTTCGGCGCCGACGGCAAGCAGGTCGATGACGGCCTCAGGCGCCACCAATATGGCGCCACGCTGGGTGGCCCCATCATTCACGACAAGCTGTTCTTTTTCGGCGCCTATCAAGGCACCATCCTGCGTCAGGTTCCGGCGAGCAACATTGCGTACGTGCCAACGGCCCAGATGCTCGCGGGCGACTTCACGGCGTTCACGTCGCCGGCGTGCAATTCCGGAAGGCAGGTCAACCTCAGCGCGAGCGCCGGCTTCGTCAACAACACCATCGCTCCGGCCCGCTTGAGCCCGGCGGCGTTGAACCTCGCCGCGCGGCTGCCCAAGACCACGGATCCCTGTGGCCAGGTCACGTACAAAGTCTCCAACGACGAGAACCAGTATCAGCCGATCACCAGGATCGACTTCCAGGTGACCCACAACCAGTTGATCTTCGGCCGGTATATGGGAAGCAAGACGAAGGACCCCGCGCCGTGGAGCGGCCCCGGCGACAACATCCTCAAGACGTCGGGGGTCGGTACCGACAACATGCTCCACGCGGTGGCTCTTGGTTACACCCAGGTGCTGAGCGCGTCGGTCGTCAACGCGGTCCATGGCACGTACAATTACACGCGGCTGCAACGGTTTCAGAACCCGGGGTTTTTCAGCCCGGTCGATCTCGGCGTGAAGATGTACGTCTATCCGCCCGCCAACCAGACCTCGTTGAGCGTCACCAACGGTTTCAACCTTGAAGCCGGAGGGACGACGCAGCGGAAGACGTTCAACAAGCTCTATGGGTTTGCCGACGACCTGACGCTGGTGCGGGGGCGCCATCAGTTCGGTGTCGGCGCCAACGTGCAGCACTGGAACCTTGACAGCCTTTCGACCTCACGCACCGGCGGCGTCTGGACCATTGACGGCAGCATTACCGGGCTTGGCCTTGCGGATTTTCTGCTGGGACGCGTCAAGCAGCTCGAGATGGGCGGCCCAAACGTCCTGCAAGTCAGCAACACGTACCTGGGAGCGTATGGACAGGACGTGTGGCGCATGTCGGACCGGGTGACGCTCAATGCGGGCGTGCGGTGGGAGCCGTACTTCGGCCAGAACGTCAGGAACGACGCGATCGTGATCTTCAAGAAGGAGAACTTCGACCAGGGCATCAGGAGCAAGGTGTTCGTCAACGCGCCGCCGGGACTCATCTATCCGGGGGATGCCGGCTTCCCGCCCGGGAAGACCGGGTTGAACATCCAGTGGTGGAACCTGTCGCCGCGCGCGGGCGTGGCGTGGGACGTCCATGGGGATGGCCGTCTCGCCGTGCGGTCGTCGTACTCGATGGGCTACGACTTCATGGCCGGCGAGTACCACAACATCAACGCCGGGGCGCCGCCGTTCGGCAACCGCTCGCTCATCAACGATCCGCCGGGCCGCATGGACGACCCCTGGGGGGCCCTCGGCGGCGATCCGCACCCCATCGTCCTCAGCACCAACGTCAATTACATCCCGTATGGCGCCTTTGGCTCGATGGATCCCGGCATCAACTCACCACGGGCGCAGCAGTGGAACGTGATGATCGAGCAGCAGCTGGGGGCCAGTTGGGGCGTGTCCGCGAGCTATCTGGGCAGCTACTCCGACCGGCTCTGGGCGCAGACGGCGCTCAACCCCGGTGTGTACCTGGGCCTGGGCCCCTGCACGCTCAACACAGCCACGGGTGCGGTGTCCTATCCGGTGTGCTCGACCACTTCAAACCTGGACCAGCGGCGCAGAATGTCTCTGCAGGATCCCATCAAGTCGGCCCAAATCGGCGCGCTCGATCTCAACTCGGACGTCGGCTGGCAGAAGTATCGTGGCCTGAAGCTGACCGCCCGGAATCGGACCGCGAGCGGCGTAAGCCTCAACGGCAGCTACACGCTGTCGAAGTGCACGGGCACAACTACCGCCATTGCCTTCAATCAGATCAGCTCCGGCTACACCGATCCGGACAACCCGAATCTCGACGCGGGCTACTGCGATCAGGACCGCAAGCACCTGGGGTCGCTCAACATGGGGTACCAGACACCGACGGTCAATAACCGGGTTGTGCGCGCGCTTGCGTCGAACTGGCGGCTGTCGGGCATCCTCAACGCGCGCTCGGGGGACCGGCTCAACATCACCAGTGGCGTCGACCGCGCGTTCAACGGTATTACCAGTCAGCGGCCCGACAGCGTCCCAGGAGTGGACATCTATGGTCCAGGCAAAGACGCCTCCGGCGACGCCTTGAAACCCGGGGTCCCGATTCTCAACTACTTGAACCGGGACGCCTTCACGCTGCCGGCGCCGGGCACCGTGGGCAATGTGACGCGCAACATCGCGGTGGGGCCGACATTCTGGCAGATCAACCTGGCGATTTCGAGGCTCGTTCCTGTCGGGATGCAGCGGCTGGAGCTGCGGCTCGAGACGTTCAACCTGCTGAACCACTTCAACTGGGGCGCTCCGACGACGAACTTCAACTCCTCGAACTTCGGGCGCATCACCTCGCAGGCCGGCGATTCGCGAATCTTGCAGTTCGGGATTAAGTATGACTTCTGAGTCGACAGTGCGCTCCCTCGCGGCTTCGATGGTCGTGTTGTTCGCAGCGGTCGCGTTCCTGGCGACGGAGGAAAGCCCCGCTGCTCAACGAGGCCGCACGGGCGGCGAGGGGCTGGTGGCCGAGGGCGTGCCGCGGATGCCGAACCCGCCTGGACCCGCGCCGAAGCGGGATCTGTCGGGCGCGTGGGTCGGGCCGCAGAACAACAAGCCCGAGCCCGTGCCGCCGATGACGCCTGCGGGGGCGGCGGCGTTCAAACAACGGAAGGCCTACGGAACCGCGAGCAGGACCCAGGGCCTGGGGGCCTCGAACGATCCGTTCATCACGTGCGATCCGCTCGGATTTCCGCGCGACCTGCTGGCGCATGCCATCAGCAGCCGCGGGGGCACGCTCTTCGGATCGGCGCCGAACCGCATCCTCATCGCCTACGAGCAGCAGCGCGTCTGGCGCGAGATCTGGATGGATGGACGAGCGCTTCCGAAAGCCGTCGACGTGCGCGACGCGCCGGAGTCGCGCTATTACGGATACTCGAGCGGCCGCTGGGAGAACGACAACACGCTCGTCATCGAGACGACCGGACTTGATGAGCGCGCGTGGCTGGACGAGGAGGGGCACCCGAAGAGCGCCATGGCGCACATCACGGAGCGCTACACGCGGACCGATCAGTACAACCTGCAGGTGGCGGTGACGGTCGACGATCCGAAGTACTACACGAAGCCGTGGACGTTCATGCGCGCGAACTTCTACTGGATGAAGGCGCAGGACTTCTCCGAGAGCCTGTGCGTCCCGTCCGAGGCGATCGAGTATCGCGACACGCTTTCCAGGCCGTCGGGGATCGACGCAAGATAGAGGGCCATGACAATGCGACGTCGATCTTTCGGCGCAATCGCAGGCGCAGCGACCGTTCTCGTGCTGACGGTCCTGGCCGCCGCCCAGAACACTCAACAGAACGACGCGCCGCGGTCTCCGTGGAGGTACTACCCGGCGGACAGAGCGGTCGGCGACGGCGGTCCCGCTCCGAAGCGCGATCTGACCGGCACATGGGCCGGACCGGCATCTGGCGCGGATGCGCCCAGGAGCCGCGTCAATCCCCAGAATCCGCCCGCGCCGCCGCTGACGCCGCTGGGCGAGCAGTTGTTCGGCCGGAACAAGTCGCTCTCCAAGTACAGTCCGGCCGGCACCAACGATCCGCATGTCCGTTACTGTGATCCGGATGGCTTTCCAAAGAACATGGCCAACCAGATCCGCGGGATGACGATCACGACGTCGCCGAACCGAACCTTCATCCTGCTTCAGTACATGGATCTCTGGCGGGAGGTCTGGACCGACGGACGAAGCCTGCCGACCAATGTCGGCGGCAGGGGCCGGGACACCCTCGATCCGAAGTACAACGGCTACTCGGTGGGTCACTGGGAAGACGACTACACGTTCGTCGTCGATACCACCGGACTCGCCCCGAATACCTGGGCGACCAACAGCGGCTATCCCCATAGCGTCGACGCCCACGTCACGGAACGCTTTCACCGGGACAGCAGGAACGACCTGACGCTGACCATCACCATGGACGACCCGAAGCTCTACACCCAGCCGTTCTATATCGGGGACGTGCATTTCCGGTGGATCCCGAACCAGCAGCTCGACGACTATACCTGCATCCCGTCGGAGGTTCAGCTGTACTTGAAAGAGATGGGCGATCCCGCCGGCAGCGACCCGAGTGCTGCACGCTAGGCTATTTCCGCCCCGCGACGTCCGTCACCACCGTCCAGACGTACTGCACGAACGGATATAACGACGGTTCGGCGAGCCGCTCGACGTCGCTGTGCGCCCCGTAGTCGCGATCGTCGGCTTCCGTTGTCGCCGGGCCGATGCCGTAGGACTGAATCCCCTTCGCGCGGAGCTGCGCCATGTCGCTGGCGCCCGTCGACATCGACGGGATGACAGCTGCACCCGGATAGATCGTCTTCGCCGCACGTTCCAGCGCCTGATACATCTCCGTCCCCAGCCTCGACGGCGGCGACGGCGGGCGTGTCTGCGGGAGACGCTCGATGCGGACCGCCGGGTCGTTAATCACCTTTGCCAGCGCCGCATAAAACGCTTCGATGTTCTCGTCGGGCAGCGCGCGGATGTCGAGCGTGGCTTCCGCTTCCGATGGAATGACGTTGGCGCCCACACCTGCCTTCAGGATGGTCGGCACGACCGACGTGCGCAGCGCCGAGTAATCGTCGGGCTTGTGCTCGCGCAGATATTTCTGCGCGCGGGCCGCGGTCTTCGGATCGAGCAGCGCCTTGTACACCGCCGCGCGCTCGGGCGTGCTGATCGTCGCCATCTTCTCGAAGTAGGTGCGCGTGGTCTCGTTCAGCCGCATCGGCGTTTCCCACTGGCCGGCCTTCTCCACCGCGGCACTCAAGTGAATCAACGGATTGTCGAGCCGCGGCACCGAGCCGTGTCCCGACGTCCCTTTCGCCACGAGGCGGACTCGCGCGGGAATCTTCTCGGCCGTGCCGATGTCCATATGCTTGAAACGGCCGTCTTCGATGAGCACTCCGCCGCCTTCGGTGATCGCGAACTCGGCGTCGATGTCGGCAAAGTGCTCGCGCACCATGTAGTTGATGCCGACGCCTTCGAGGTCCGCTTCTTCGCCCGATTCGGCAAGAAAGACGACGTCGCGATCGAGCGCGACGCCCGAGCGCTTGAGCAGCAGCATCGTCATCAGGTTCGCGGTCAGCACGGGTTTGTCGTCCACGGTGCCGCGGCCCCAGACGTAGCCGTCCTTCATCACCGCGCCGAACGGATCGACCGGCCACTTCTCCCGCTGCACGCCGACGACGTCGGTGTGCGCGAGGATGAGCAGCGGGCGCCTGGAGCCGTTGCCCTTGAGGCGCGCAACCAGGTTGGCGCGAGCGGGGTTGAGCGCAAAGGTCTGCGTGGGAATCCCTGCGCCCTCGAGCACTTTCTTCAAGTAGTCGACGGCGCGCGTCTCATGGCCCGAGGTCGTGTCGAGCTGCACGAGCGTGCGGTAGTGCTGCAGGATTTCCGGACGCAACTTGTTCCAGTCAACGGCAGCGGGACGCTGCGCCTGCAATGCGCAGACGCCCGCGACCGCGAACGCGAGGACGGCAAATCGCTTCATGCTACTGGGTGCCTCCGGTCGCGTGCATTTCCATCACGGAATGATCGGCCGTCGCCTTTCCCGGCGCGTCGGCGAATCCGCCGCCTTCCATCTTGCCGCTGACCGTGTGCAGCTTGTTGCCGATGAACGCCACGGCGTTGCCGTGGACGGCGCCGGGGAGCGACGGCAGGATGTCCCAGCGATTGGCAACGGGGTCGTACGATTCGAGCGAACGGAACGCCGCGCTGTAGCGCTCATTCTGGACTTCGCCGCCCGCCACGTAGATCTTGCCGTTGTATGTCGCCCAGCCGCCGCCGCTGCGCGGGCTGATCATCCGCGCCTTGGCGACGCCCCAGAGATCCTTCGCCGGGTCGTATTCCTCGACGACGTCGGTGTTGCTCGAGGTCGTGACGAAGCCGTGACCGATGCGGCCGCCGATGACGTAGATCTTTCCGTTCACCACGCCGGAGAACGCGTGGTTGCGTCCCGTCGGCATCGGGCTCTTCGTCGTCCACGTGTTGGTCGCCGGGTCGTACACCTGGTTGACGCCGAGGACGCGCGCCGTTGAACGCCACGTCATTCGTGTTGTCCATCGTCGTGACACCACCGATGACGTAGATCTTCCCGCCGACGTTTTCCGCGATCGCCGAGCAGCGCTTGATGGGCATCGGCGCGAGCGGCTTGTAGCTGTCGGCAGCCGGGTCGTACTCCCACGCGTTGTCCACCGGCGCCCAGCCGTTCGTGCCGGGACCACTCGTCGGACGCTGGCAGCCGCCGAAGAAGTAGATCTTGCCGTTCATCGCGGTCTGCGCCTGATGATGGACGGCGACCGGCAGGTTCTTCTTCCGCGTCCACTTGTCCGGACCCGGGTCGTACTCCCACACCATCGCCGGCGCGGCCTGACCGGTCACGCCGTATCCGCCGATGACGTACACCTTGTTGTTCGCCGAGACGCCGTAGAGCTCCTCTTCGGGAACCGGAAACGGCGCGGCCTTCACCCAGCGGAGCGTCGGATCCTGCGCACGAACGGCCTGCGTTCCGAGGGCAGCGATCGCCGCGATCGCCAGCGCTGCAACCGACAGTGTCTTCATCTGCGCCTCCCTCAGTTGGTCCGCGCCGCAACGGCCGGAATGTCCATCACGCTGTGATCGGCGGTGGCGGGCGCCATCTGATCCGGCAGGCCGCCGTTCTCCATCTTGCCGCTCACGGTGTGCAGCTTGTTGCCGATGAAACTCATCGCGTTGCCGTGCACGGCGCCGGGAAGCGCCGGCAGCAGCTGCCACGTATCGGTCGCCGGGTCGTATGCCTCGAGCGCGCGGAACGACGCCATGACCTCGCGCGAGATCCACTCGCCGCCGCCGATGTAGATGCGCCCGTTGTAGGTCGCGTAGCCGCCGCCGCTGCGCGCAGTGGGCATGCGCTGCTTCACGCCGCCCCACTGGTTCGTCGCGGGGTCGTACTCCTCGACGACGTCGGTGTTGCTGCTGTAGGGGATCATGCCGGCGGCCTGGCGTCCGCCGATGACGTAGATCTTGTTGTTCACCACGCCGACAAACGCGTGATTGCGGGTCGTCGGCATCGGACTGAGATCGCGCGCCCCCCACGTGTTCGCCACAGGATCGAACACCTGGTTCCTTCCGCTGATGCGGCTCCCCTGGCCGTTTTCAAACGGCTCGATGCCGCCGATCAGGTACATCTTGCCGCCGACCGTTGCGGCCACCGCGGAGCAGCGTGGGCCGGGAATCGGCGCCATCGCGCGATAGTTGTCGGTCGCCGGGTCGTACTCCCACACGTTGGTGACCGCATCGGTGCCGAAGATCCCCTGTTTGCAGCCGCCGAAGATGTAGATTTTGTTGTTGTAGACCGCCTGCGCCTGATGATGGACGCGCTGCGGCAGGATCTTTTTCTTGGTCCACTTGTCCGGGCCCGGGTCGTACTCATAGACGAGCCCCGGCGGGTTGCCGAACGGCATGTAGCCGAAACCGCCGATCACGTACATTTTGCCGTTGACCGTGACGGCGTAGAGCTCCTCTTCGGGCTCGGGGAACGGCGCCGCCTTCACCCAGCGCAGGCCCGGCGCCTGCGCCGCCAGGCGCGTCGTGCCGACGGCTGCCGCGATGAGCGAGACAGCCGCGATGAATGCGAGTAAACGCCTGGACATCCGACTTCCTCCTGTGCGGGCGCGATTGTAGCTGAAGGAAAGTGGAAAAGTAGAGAAGTGGAAAAGTGGAAAAGTGGAAAAGTAAGTTGAAAGTTGAAAGTACAACCTGGCACGCCGTCGCAATTTCCGCTTGAGCGCGCGCAGACGCTTCATATTGTTCGGCAGTTCCGTGCGACCAAACTCCCAGCAGGTGCAGACGGTATCCGCGAAGTTCGTGTCGCGAATTGCCAGTTCCTCTACGCGATCGATGTACTTTTCGAAATGATGCTCGAGAAGATGTTCAAGCAGGCACGTTGCAACGGCTGCCCGCAGATCCGGATCGCGATGTCGACCCCACTTCGCGATGAATTTCCACACGGTCTCCGGTGCACGTTGATTGAACTCACCGACCTTGATGATCGCCTGCCAGCGAGGGTCTCGCCTTCCCTCGCGCGCGGCGCGCCCTGGCAGGATCCGCTCGGCGGCGGCAATAGCGTCAGTAGCGCGCATGACGCTTCGGCTACAACAGTTGTTTGAATTGCTCGACCGTCAAGCCGGCATCCTGGACGATGCCGCCCATAGTGAATGCGTTGACGGGATCGTGGCGGGGAATCGTGACGATCCGCTGACCATCCGTCATCACGATGTGCTTTCCCTCGCGGGCGATACGAAAGCCTGCCTTCTGCAATGCGCGAACGGCATCGCGATGATTGACGCCTGGAATTCTCGGCACGTCAACCGCCGACTTCGACCTCCCGCACCTCGCCTTCCTTCATGAGCTCCTCGCGAACGAGGAGAGCCGCCGCACCGTCGTCATGACGCTGGTGAGCACCGCCGCCAGCGCCTATGTCCAGCTGCGCGGCGCGCAGCTGCGGTTGTCGATCACCGAGAAAAACCTCAAGAGCCAGCGCGACACGCTCGATCTGACCGAGCAGCGATTCAAGGCGGGGTTGACCAGCGAGCTGG
>Ga0209805_1002280_pt1 | contig 11211 bp, 11 predicted proteins | sample GraSoiAngelo_148_FD_185905 | JGI IMG/M metagenome (GOLD analysis project Ga0209805, IMG submission 185905) | Grasslands soil microbial communities from the Angelo Coastal Reserve, California, USA - 14_1009_09_20cm (SPAdes) (version 2) | ecosystem: Environmental > Terrestrial > Soil > Grasslands ... | reverse complement strand
TTAATCGTTAGTTAGTTCTACCCCCTCGGTCTTACGACCTTGGTTACTTTCGAGCCGCTCCGCGCGGGGCTAGCATCCAAGTTGCGCACAATTGCAGGGCTGTTAGGGATGCCGCCGAATAGGAGCAGAATCAGGCGGGGAAAGCCCCGCGCCTCAGTCGGGGAGCCTGCGAGAATCCTTCGCTCGACCAGAAACAGCCCAGATTTTTTCTCCCTGCGCCCACGCGCAAGCGGAAGCTGATTTCTCGGACACGATCTTGCCCCTGTGCCCCTGCTCCATCTCCGGAAGCCAACTCTACAACAGCGCCTTCACCTCTTTTTCAAAGACGGAAATGTCGGTCGCGCCGATGTGCTTCGCATAGATGCGTCCGTCTCGGTCAATGACGAACCCGATGGGCAGACCGAGAATCCCGCCGTATAGATCGCCAGTCTTGGCGCCGCCCAGGGCCACGGGATAGTTCATCTTGAACTCCTGGTAAAAGTCGCGGACAGGCTGCGGGCTGTCGTCCAGGGAAATGCCGATGATCTGCAGCCCCCGATCCCCATATTTGTTCTGCAATTCGACGAAGCGAGGAATTTCTCCACGGCAGGGAACGCACCAGGTAGCCCAAAAGTCCAGCAGAATTACCTTTCCTAGATAACTGGAAAGGCTTAGCCTCTGGCCATTGATATCGGGAAGGGAAAAGTCTGGCGCCAGCCGGCGGTTGTCGGATCGCTTCGCGCCATGGACTTTGACAGGGACCCAGTCTCGACCTACGCGCCTCGCCACCACCGCTAGCACGACTATCACCGTCAGTATCAGCAATACTGCCTTTTTCACTCGATCTCCACCACCTATCCGCCCTTGGCTATTGGATAACCTTTATCGACCCAATCTGTGCCAAAATTGCTGGCGATGTAAAGCACCCACACCTTGGTGAAGCCCATCGCCCGGAGTTCCTGGTACGCGGGATTCACGTTAGGACAGTGGCTCCAGGGACAACAACCGCAATAGAGGACAATGAGTTGGTTGCGAGGCAGAGCGTCTACCCGCTTGCGCAGTTGTTGCCGTCCGCTCTCGGTGGAGCCGGCGCCGGCGTACTCGCAGCCTGGAATGTGGGCTTGTGCGTACAGGACGTTCGAGCCGACTTGAAGGATGAGCGGCTTCGCGCTCTTGCCAGATTGAACGATGCGGACCAGTTCTTCCGGCTGGATGAGCGCTTCTGTGGGAATGGATGAGGCCGCGCTTCCTGGCTGCGCACGGGCCGCCAGGGCGAAAGCGCAGGATAGAAGGCAGGATAGAAGGAAGAGAGCGAAGGTTCGGACAGGTTTGAAACGGTCAGCTACGTTCTGCATGTCAGTTCCTGGGCATGGTTTGAAGTCTCCGCCAAACAAGGCAGCATCACCGCTTCATTATCAGCCCAAACGACTATCTCCGACAATTCCCTTATAATCGTGGGAATCCGCTATGGCCGCCAGTTTGGACCAGATCGTTGCTGCCACGCGCCGGCGTGTATCTTCGGCTTGGACGAACGCGCGCGAACTGGAGAAGCGGGCCCGGGAGCACACGCCGCGCGGGTTTCGGCGTGCCCTGGAAAAGGCTGCGCAAGGCGGTGTCGCAGTCATTGCGGAGTTGAAGAAGGCTTCGCCGTCCCGCGGAGTGATTCGTGCAGATTTTGAACCGCGGCAGTTGGCGGTGGAGTTGGCTGAAGGGGGAGCAGCGGCGCTCTCGGTTCTAACGGACGAAGAGTTCTTCCAGGGATCGCTTGTACATCTGAGGGTGGCTTCGGAAGCGACTCGTCTGCCCTGTTTGCGCAAGGATTTCATTGTTGACGAATTGCAACTGGTGGAAGCGCTTGCCAACCGTGCCGATGCCGTGCTGCTGATTGTGGCGGCGTTGTCGCCAAGCGAACTGAATTCGCTGGCAAAGCGCAGCCGGGAATCCGGACTGGATGTTCTCTGCGAAGTCCATGACCAGGCTGAGTTGAAACGTGCCCTGGATGCGGGATGCGACTTGGCCGGTGTCAACAGCCGCGACTTGCGGACGTTTAAGGTAGATCTGAACACCACGTTGCGTATGGGGAAGGTGATTCCGAAAAATGTGCTGGCGGTGGCGGAGAGCGGAATTGAGTCGGGAAGCGACATTGCCCGGCTTCGAGCCGAGGGGTACCGGGCCTTCTTGATCGGCGAGTCGCTAATGAAGGCGCCCTCTCCTGGAAACGCGCTGCGCACCTTGCTGAACGAAGTACCCGGTACGCGGTGCCCGGTGCCTGGTACGTCGAGAGACGCTTTGTGACCTGGGTCAAAATTTGCGGAATAACGAGCCTTGAAGACGCACAGGTCGCAGTGGAGGCTGGCGCCAACGCGGTGGGGTTCGTGTTTTATGAGAAGAGCCCGCGGAAGGTTGGGATAGATGCAGCACGGAAAATTATCGGTTCCCTGCCTGCCAATATAGAAAGAGTTGGGGTGTTCGTGAACCCGGGGCCGGAGACAGGCGAAATAGTTAGACAAGTCGGATTGACAGCCATACAGCTGTGCATAACGTTTCCGACAATCCCGTCGGGAGAAGCTGCCGCCAGTGTTCCGCAAAAACGGGTCGCAACCGGAAGTGGGCACGCGTTCGGCGAAGTAAATGTCTATCTCGTCTTACCGGTGGCCGGGTTCGTCGATGGTACGGCGCAATGGAGTTCATCCGGTCAGCGGTTAAAGGGCATTCGCGCTGTCTTTCTCGACTCCAGCACGCCGCAACACCCGGGGGGCACAGGCAAAACATTCGATTGGGCAAGTGCGGCGGAAACCGTTTCGGCGATTGCTGAACAGACAAACGTCGTGATCGCTGGCGGCCTAACCCCCGCAAATGTGAGGGAAGCGATTCGCATCCTCGATCCCTGGGGCGTTGATGTTTCGTCCGGCGTGGAGCGCGAACCGGGCAAGAAGGATCCTGAAAAAGTGCATGCATTCGTGAAGTCAGTCCGCCAAGCGGAGCAGAACCGCTAACCATGGCAACCGCAAAGGTCGATCCCGCCGGAAGGAGCAGCGGGTCCCGCGACTCGCGTTCCCGTTCATCGCATGAACGAGAGGGCTCCCTCAGGATGACGATGACAGGGAAGAGTCATAAGGCACAGACCCCGGGGCGTTTTGGTGTTTATGGCGGACGCTATGTTCCCGAAACGCTGATGGCTGCTCTCGAGGAACTGGAGCGCGAGTACGGCAAAGCGAAGCGCGACCCCGAGTTCAAGCAGCAATTAGAAGACCTCTTCCGCAATTACGCGGGACGTCCGACGCCGCTGTTTCTTGCCAGGCGGCTGACCGAGAAGCTGGGTGGCGCCAAGGTCTATCTCAAACGCGAAGACCTGCTGCACACTGGCGCACACAAGATCAACAACTGCCTGGGACAGGCGCTGCTGGTCGAGCGCATGGGAAAGCACCGTGTCATCGCCGAGACCGGCGCCGGCCAACACGGCGTGGCGACGGCCACGGTGTGCGCGCTTTTTGGTTTCGAGTGCGTCGTGTACATGGGCACGGAAGACATGCGGCGTCAGGAACTCAATGTGTTCCGCATGCGGCTGCTTGGAGCGGAAGTTCGCGGCGTGGACTCGGGTTCGCGTACCTTGAAGGATGCCATCAACGAGGCCATGCGCGACTGGGTCACCAACGTGCGAACCACGCACTACCTTTTGGGAAGCGTGCTGGGGGCGCATCCCTATCCGACCATGGTGCGTGATTTTCACGCGGTGATCGGGCGGGAGGCGCGGGCTCAGATTTTGAAAGCGGAAGGGAAGTTGCCGACGGCGATTATCGCCTGTGTGGGTGGCGGCTCGAATTCGATCGGAATCTTCCACCATTTCCTCAAAGACAAGAAGGTGCAGCTGGTCGGGGTGGAGGCCGGTGGTCGAGGCGAACGGCTGGGCGAGCACGCGGCCCGCTTTCACGGCGGAAAGCCGGGCGTTCTGCACGGAACTTATTCCTATGTGTTGCAGGATGATGCCGGGCAGATTGCGACGACTCACTCCGTTTCTGCCGGGCTCGACTATCCTTCGATTGGGCCGGAACACGCCTGGCTGAAGGACACCAGCCGCGCCCAGTACGTCGCCGCCTCCGACCGGGAGGCGCTGGCAGCTTGCACTCTGCTGGCACAAACCGAAGGAATCATTCCGGCGCTCGAATCGGCCCACGCCGTGGCCGACTGCGTAAGACGCGCCCCGCAAATGAAGAAGTCTGAAATCGTGATTGTGAACGTGTCCGGGCGCGGCGATAAAGATATGGGAATCCTGAGAGAAAACCTGAAGAATTGCTGATTTTTGTGGTTGGTTGGAACGCGGCGCACCTTTAAATCGACAATCGAAAATTCGACAATCTCGCCATGCCACTTTGCTTCCAATCACGGCCAACCCTCGTCGCGTACGTCACGTGCGGCGACCCGGACCTTGCCACCACGCGCGAGATCGTGCTGGCGGCGGTTGAAGCCGGGGCGGGCGTTATCGAGCTCGGAGTTCCATTTAGCGATCCGCTGGCCGATGGTCCAGTGATTCAGCGAGCCAGCGAGCGGGCCTTGCGGGCCGGGACAACACTGGAACAGGTTCTCACCCTGGCGCGAGAGATTCGGCGTCGCTCGCAGGTCGGGCTCATCATCTTTTCTTATTTGAATCCGATTTTGCGGATGGGGCTGACGCGTTTCTGTAATCAGGCCGAAGAGGCTGGAGTAGACGGCGCCTTGGTCACCGACTTGCCGGTCGAGGAGGCTGACGAGTACCTGCGGGAGATGCGCATGCGGCGCCTGGCGACCGTGTTTCTGGCCGCACCCACGAGCACCGATCAGCGTTTGCGACAGATCGCCAAGGTGTGCAGCGGCTTCCTATACGCTGTCTCGCGCACAGGCGTAACCGGAGCACAACAGCAGCTTCGCGACGATGCACGGACCCTGGTTTCGAGACTGCGTAAATTCAGCAAGCTGCCGGTCGCGGTCGGTTTTGGCATTTCAACCCCGGAGCAGTTTGCCGCGGTCGGCGAGTTCGCCGACGGGGCTGTCGTGGGCAGCGCCCTTGTGCACACGATTGAACGAAATCCAGGGAAAGAACCCGAGTCTGTGGCACAATTCATAAGAGAGCTACTGGTCATCGGTCGTCGGTCATCGGTTCTTTCTGCCCGCAGCTGACGGGGCAGCCACATTGGCGATGCTTTTTCCCGAATCGCCACGAGGCAGAGATTATTTGAAGCCAGCGACCAACGACCAACGACTGAAACATGGACATCGCAGACTGGCGTAAGAAAATCGACGAGATCGATCGCAAGCTGGTTCAGTTGATCAGCGATCGGGCGCGGGCCGCCCACGAGATTGGTAAGCTGAAACGCGGCCTGGCGATGCCGATTTACGAGCCGGACCGGGAGCAGACAGTATTCGATCAGGTGCGGAAAGTCAACCCCGGGCCTCTGCCTGATCGCGACTTATTGCGGATCTACGAGCGCATCATGGACATCATGCGTCAGATTCAGCAGGAGGAGATCGCTCCCGAGTCGCTCGCAGCGGAAGCGACGCCGCCAGACCCGGGGGGAACGGAGTTGGATTCGGACGTAAACGACTGAAAAAGTCATCGGTCATCGGTCGTTGATCGCCGCCCAGGGTTGAACCAGCCGGGGAAAGCCAACGACCAAGGGCCAACGACTGACGACCAAGCCATGATTGTCGCAATGCAAGAAACCGCAACCGAAGAGCAGATCCAGCAGATCATTGAGCATCTGGTTCGGATGGGCTTCTCCGTGCACCGCACCACGGGCGTGCGGCAGAGCATCCTCGCCGCCGTAGGCGCGCGTATTGATTTCGACACCCGCAACCTGGAGGTGCTTCCTGGGGTGCAGGAAGTGCACCGCATCAGCGCACCTTATAAGCTGGTGGGGAGAACTTTTCGTCCTGAAGGTACGGTGGTGAAGTTCGCCAATGGGCTAGCCATCGGGAATGCCGAAGTCGTGGTGATGGCGGGGCCGTGCTCGGTGGAGTCGCGGGAACAGCTCTTCACGGTGGCCCAGCAGATTGCTCAGGCGGGCGCACGCGTGCTGCGCGGCGGGGCTTTCAAGCCGCGTAGTTCTCCTTATTCCTTCCAGGGCCTCGGACTGGAAGGGCTGAAGCTGCTGCGGGAGGCCGGCGACAAGTTTGGCATGCTAGTCATCAGCGAGGTCATGGAAATCTCGCAGATCGAAATGATGCTGCCTTACGTAGACATTCTCCAGGTGGGTGCGCGCAATATGCAGAATTTCAATTTGTTGCGCGAGCTAGGAAAGGTGAAGAAGCCCGTGTTGCTGAAACGCGGCATTGCCGCCACCTTGGAAGAGCTGCTGCTTTCGGGCGAGTACATCATGGCCGGCGGCAACTACGACGTGATTCTGTGCGAGCGCGGCATTCGCACCTTTGAGACCTACACCCGCAATACCATGGATATTTCCGCAATTCCGATTGTGAAGAAGCTTTCTCATCTGCCGATGACCGCCGATCCGTCCCATGGAACCGGGCGTCGCGACAAGGTGGCTCCTATGGCGCGTGCTTCGGTCGCCGCCGGCGCAGATGCTTTGCTTATCGAAGTCCACCACGACCCGGATAAAGCTTTGTCCGATGGTGCTCAGTCATTATTCCCGCAGCAATTTGCCCAGCTGATGGGTGAACTCCGCATGATTGCTCCCGCCGTGGGCCGCAAAATGGCATAGCCTCATCTTTCCCGACCGATTGTCATTGGGAGAGTTTCTGGCTTCTTCGTTTTCTCGCACGGGGTGATGCCGAAAACAAGCCGCTTACGCGCCGGAAAAACCGCTTCCATCCAAGTAAGTCACAAACTCTGAGCCAGGGCTCCAGCCCGAGTCGAAGGCTCCCTATCCTGCATGCTCAATCTGCGCCGCAGCAAGGCATTTGCGCGAGCTGATGCTGCCCAGGATCCAAGATCCGGGGTCCCCCAGCAGTTCGCGGCAATAAACACTTGGAACCCGTGCTTCGCTGAAATAATCTAACTCCCCATGAAGAACTTCGAAACGTTGTCGGAGCGGGAGGTTTTGGGGTTAGCCATTTCGCTAGAAGAGGAAGACGAACGGGTTTACGCCGACTTTTCCGAAGGCCTGCGCCAGGATTATCCTGCGACGGCTTCGGTGCTGGACGCGATGCGGGCCGAAGAGTCCGGCCACCGGCGACGCTTGATCGAGCTCTACCGGCAGAAGTTCGGTGAGCACATTCCTCTTATCCGGCGCCAGGACGTGAGAGGTTTTGTGCAGAGAAAGGCGGTGTGGCTGGTGCATCCGCTGCGGCTGGAGGAAGTGCGCAAGCAGGCCAGCGCCATCGAAGTCGAGACACGTCGTTTTTACGAGCGCGCCGCTTCCCGGGCGCAAGACGCCAGTATCCGGCAACTGCTCGACGATCTGGCGCAGGAAGAGCGTTCGCACGAGTACCGGGCGCAGGAACTGGCGGAAGAAAAGCTGCGCGCCGACGTTCGAGAAGATGAAGAGAAAGCGCGGCGGCGGCTATTCGTGCTGCAGGTCATCCAGCCCGGGCTTGCCGGGCTAATGGATGGTTCCGTCTCCACGCTGGCTCCGGTGTTTGCCGCGGCGCTGGCCACGAAAAATACCTGGGATGCTTTTCTTGTCGGCATGGCCGCCTCTCTGGGAGCGGGCATCAGCATGGGTTTTGCAGAAGCCTTGTCGGACGACGGCAGTCTGACCGGGCGCGGACATCCCTGGGCGCGCGGACTTATCGAAGGCGCCATGACAACGCTGGGAGGAATCGGACATACGTTGCCCTTCCTTATTCCCAATTTTCGATTGGCCCTGACGATCGCGGTGATTGTCGTTCTCGCCGAGCTCGGCACCATTACCTGGGTGCGCCACCGCTATATGGAGACACCTGCCCTCGCGGCGGCGATGCAGGTTATCCTGGGCGGGGCGCTGGTGTTCATTACCGGGATCTTGATTGGCAGTTCGTGAGAGCAGGAATGAATTCTCAGGCCGCGTCGGCAGCAGACATAGAAGACGCACTTCCGATCGGCAACCGAGCCTTCACCACAGTGCCTCTGCCATTGGAGTGAATCTCCATGCTTCCGCCGAGTTGTCGAAGCCTTTCCCGCATTCCTCGGATACCGACACCCGGAGTCCCAGGGGAAGCGACCTCATAATGCTTCTCCGGCGGGATGCCCTTGCCCTCGTCCTCAACTTCGACACGAACCTCGCCGCCGTGGCGGGCAAGGCGAATCTTGGCAGTTGGGCTCTCTGAATGCCGGTGAATGTTGGTAAGGCATTCCTGGATGGTCCGGAAAATCGCCGTTTCTAACTCGCGGGAGAGACGCCCGAAATCCTCCGGGAAATCCAATTCCACCTGGATATTGCTGCGTTCGGCAAAGCCTTCAATGTACCAGCGCAAGGCGGAGTCCAAGCCGGCCTCGTCAAGCAGCGGCGGATGCAGCAAGTAAGAGATCGTCCGGATCTCCTTGGTCATTTCCTGGACCATGTTCATGCTGCTGTTCACCGCATTGGAGGTGTTGGTCAGCCGTTCGATGTCGGAATGCACGGCCGACAGGTTCATGGCGAGGGCGGCCAGCATTTGTCCCACGCTGTCGTGCAGTTCACGTGCGATGCGGCGACGCTCGTCGTCCTGCAACTGCAGCAGCCGTCCCGTGAGCTCGCGCAGGCTCTGATTGGCCTGGTCCAGCTCAATCGTGCGTTGCTGCACCCGCTCTTCCAGTTCGCCTTGCGCCTTGCGGTAAGCTTCGTTCCGTCGGCGATTCGATTCCCCCATCACCATGACCAGGACAGCAACCAGTACGAAGGCGAGTGTGCCCGTCAGCTGGGCTGTATTGATGGAGCCAAGAGATTGGGGAGCAATGACGAACCAGTAGTTGGCGCCCACGACTGCCGAGGCGAGAGTCAGAAGGGAAGGGCCGATTCCGCAGTACCAGGCGGCAAAAACTACGGCTGGATAAAGGGTGACAAACGGTGCATAGGTGGCCAGAAACGGGTTCAGAAGCCAACGAAGGAGCAAGGCAACTGCGGTGAGGACCAGAGACAATAGGTAACGGGCTGGTGTATTCCTGAGAGCGCGATCAAATAGAGCAACGTCGTTGGCCATACTTTGCCTTGAATATCGGGAGCAGTCGGCAGTCTACAAGAGAGTCGCGGGAAAAGTGATTCGGGTCCATACAGTATTTCCTGTAGACGCCGGGCTAAGGGCGTTGAGATTTTATGAGTTACCGAGAAGCGCCGTAAGCACGCCCCGTACACAAAAGGTAATTTCCAGTTCGAACGGACAGTTGCGGGATGGCGAACCAGGTACCCTTTGCTTGATCTTCGTCTTAAGAGGTAATACATTTATGGCACATGACGCGCTCGACCAAAGCGGAAAAGGCTCAGCAGCTGAACGCAGCTCGCGTCCTACTTCAGCGTCATGTTGCACTCCCCGAAGCGGTGTGGCGGTTGTCACGCGAGTTCGATTTGTCAGAGCGTCAAGCATATCGCTACCTGAAGGAAGCCTCCCAACTCGATCGACCAGTCGAAGTTCCCGAGACCACGGTGCCGGTCACGTTGAAGCTTCCACCACGCACCGCGGAACTGCTCCGAAAGTACGCGAGAAGCAGCGGTCTGACTATCGGAGCGATCGTAAGCGGCGCGTTGAATGCGTTTCTACGCACTCTAAAAAGGCATGGCTGAGCCGCGTCGAAAAAGCGGCCCATTTCAAATCCACGCTTCCTATTCGTTTGATCGCTTGCTCGAGCCGAAGCTCGCGCAGGCCTACGATATTCTGGTGCCCAGTCGCGAACGCCCCGTCGGCGTGCGCGTAAAGGAGTTCGATGATGAGGATGGCAGCGATCTATGCACGAGTCTCGTCCGAGCAGCAGCGCGAGGAGAACACCATCGCGAGCCAGACGGCATCGCTGATCGAGTTCGCAAAGAGCCACGATCTGGAAGTACCAAGAGAGTGGGTCTTCGAAGATGAAGGCTATAGTGGAGCAACGCTGGATCGGCCGGGCTTGGAGCGCGTGCGGGACCTTGCCGCGGAAGGACAGATCCAGGTTGTGCTCGCCTACGCGCCGGACCGCTTGAGCCGGAAGTACGCGTACCAGATTCTGCTGCTCGAAGAGTTCGCCCGCCACGGAGTCGAGACACTGTTTGTGAAGTCGCCGCAAGGCGACAGCGCGGAAGATCAACTTCTGGTTCAGTTCCAGGGCATGATCGCCGAATATGAGCGCGCGCAGATCCTGGAGCGATCCCGACGTGGCAAGCGACACCGCGCGCACTTGGGCGAAGTCAGCGTGATGAGCGGCTCTCCTTATGGCTACCGTTATGTCCGCAAGACCGACGAGGCGCCCGCTGCTTACATGGTCGACGAAGCCGAGGCCCGTGTAGTCCAGCGTGTGTATGACATGTATACAGTGGACGGACTCAGCATCGGCGAGATCACCCGACGGCTCAACGCCGAAGGCATACCGACTCGCAAGCGGAGTGCTCGCTGGGAACGCTCGACGGTCTGGGGTGTGCTGCGTAATTCTGCTTACCGTGGCGTCGCCTGCTTCGGCAAGACCCGAATCTCTGCACGGACGCGCGTTATGCGTCCTCAGCGTCGGCGGGGTGTGACTACGCCCAGCACGACGGCTGGTCATGAACGCCCGCGGGAAGAGTGGATCGAGATCCCCGTGCCAGCTCTGGTCACCGAAGAGAGCTTTGCTCGTGCCCAGGAGCTTCTCCAGGAAAATAAGATACGCTCGCGCCGGCGCACCATCGCGCCAAGTGTGGTGCAGGGGCTGGTCAGCTGTGCGAAGTGCGGCTACGCCTTTTCGCGAACATCGACACAAACGAGCGCACGCAAGATTCACTACTACAAGTGCATTGGCTCCGACAGCTGGCGGAAACTCGGCGGCCCGGTTTGCGACAACGGCCGCTTCGTGCGACAAGAGCTCCTGGATCAGATCGTCTGGGCCGAGGTGATCCGACTGCTGGAAGAGCCAGCTCTGATCCAGCAGGAACTTGATCGTCGGCTGGCAGCAGCGCGCTCGTCTGATCCAACCAGAAAACATGAGCAGAGTCTGCAGAGAGAGTTGACCCATGTTGGCAAAGGTATCGAACGACTTCTCAACGCCTATCAGGAAGGGCTCTTGTCGATCGAGCAGTTGCGTGAGCGCATGCCGATGCTGCGTCAGCGCCAACAGGCGCTCCGTGCTGAGCTGCAGGCGATTGCCGACCAGACTAACGATCGGGCTGCATTCCTGCGCTT
>Ga0209805_1002277_pt1 | contig 11216 bp, 10 predicted proteins | sample GraSoiAngelo_148_FD_185905 | JGI IMG/M metagenome (GOLD analysis project Ga0209805, IMG submission 185905) | Grasslands soil microbial communities from the Angelo Coastal Reserve, California, USA - 14_1009_09_20cm (SPAdes) (version 2) | ecosystem: Environmental > Terrestrial > Soil > Grasslands ... | reverse complement strand
GGCGGGCGCGGCACTCGGTTCAGCGAGGAGACGGGGCTCAGGCCCAAGCCGATGGTGGAGATCGGCGGCCGTCCGATCCTCTGGCACGTGATGAAGCTGTTCTCCGCGCGCGGGGTGGACGAGTTCGTGATCTGCCTCGGCTACCGGGGCTACGTGATCAAGGAGTTCTTCGCGAACTACTACCTGCACTCCAGCGACGTCACGTTCGACCTGAAGGCAAACCGGATGGAGGTCCATCAGGAGAGCGCGGAACCGTGGCGGGTGACCCTGATCGACACCGGCGAGGAGACCGCCACGGGCGGGCGGCTGAAGCGCGTGCTCGGCTACCTCGGGGACGAGGACTTCTTCTTCACCTACGGCGACGGGGTGACCGACCTCGACCTCGACGAGGTGGTCCGGTTCCACCGCGCGCACGACTCGCTCGCGACGGTGACCGCGGTTCAGCCGCCGGGGCGGTTCGGCGCGCTGGACATCGAGGGTGACGTGATCCGCAGCTTCCACGAGAAGCCCCGCGGCGACGGCGCGTGGGTGAACGGCGGGTTCTTCGTGCTCTCGCCCGCGGTCGGCGACTACATAGACGGCGACGCGACGATCTGGGAGGACGAGCCCGTGGAGCGCCTCGCCCGCGACGGTCAGCTGCGGGCCTTCCGGTACGGCGGGTTCTGGCGGGCGATGGACACCGCGCGCGACCGCGACCACCTCGAGGAGCTCTGGCGCTCGGGTGACGCTCCCTGGAAGGTGTGGGAGTAGCCGTGCCGGGGCCTGACCCCGCCTTCTGGCGCGGCCGCCGCGTGCTGGTCACGGGCCACACCGGCTTCAAGGGGGCGTGGCTGGTCCTGTGGCTGCGCGACCTCGGCGCCGCGGTGACCGGGTTCGCGCTCGATCCGCCCACCGATCCGTCGCTGTACGCGGCGGCGCGGGTGGGCGAGGGGATCGAGGATCTGCGCGGCGACCTGGACGACCCGGGCGCGGTCGATCGGGCGTTCGAGGCGGCGCACCCCGAGGTGGTGGTCCACATGGCCGCGCAGCCGCTCGTGCGGCGGTCGTTCCAGGACCCGCTCGGCACCTATGAGACGAACGTGATGGGAACGGTGCACTTGCTGGAGGCGCTGCGCGCGGCTCCCGACGCGCGCGCAGCCGTGGTGGTGACGAGCGACAAGTGCTACGAGCCGCGGCCGGATGGAGCCGCCTGCCGCGAGGACGACCGCCTCGGCGGCAGGGACCCGTACTCGAGCAGCAAGGCCTGCGCCGAGCTCGTCACGGCCGCCTACCGGCGCTCTTTCCCGGGCGGCGCGGCCACCGCGACTGCGCGCGCCGGGAACGCGATCGGGGGCGGTGACTGGGCGCCCGACCGGGTGGTTCCCGACGCGATGCGCGCGGGCCTCGCCGGGGAGGAGCTCGTGGTGCGCAACCCGGACGCGGTACGTCCCTGGCAGCACGTCCTCAGCCCGCTGAGCGGCTACCTGCTCCTCGTGGAGCGCCTCTGGGACGATCGCTCGGCCGCCGGCGCATGGAACTTCGGCCCCGATCCGAGCGACGAGCTGCCGGTTCGCGAGGTGGCCGACCGGACCTGCGAGCTGTGGGTGGAGGGGCTCCGCTGGACGGCGGCAGCCGACGGCGGGCCGCCGGAGACGGCCGTCCTCCGGCTCGACTCCACCAAGGCCAGGGAAGAGCTTGGGTGGCGCCCCGCGTGGCAGCTGGACCAGGCGCTGGGCGCGACCGTCGAGTGGCACCGCGCGGTGCGCGACGGCGCGGATGCGAGGGAGTTGTGCGCCGCGCAGATCGCCGACTACGCGGCCGCCCTGACCCGGAAGAACCGGGCGAACGTCTCGATCACGTAGTCGAGCATCGGCTCGCTGAGGCCGGGGTACACGCCGATCCAGAACGCGCTGGTCATCATCAGGTCGCTCTCGTCGAGCCCGCCCGGAGCGCGGTGCTCGATGCCGGCGTAGGCGGGCTGGCGCAGCAGATTGCCGCCGAAGAGCTGCCGCGTTCCGATCCGGTTCTGCTCGAGCCACCCTACGATCGCGTCGCGGTCGAACGGCGCCTCCGGCCGCACGACCAGGGCGAACCCGAACCAGCTCGGCTCGCTGTTCGGCGTCGGCTCCGGCAGCACGAACGCGTCCTCGTAGGGGGCGAGCGCCTCGCGCAGGCGCGCCCAGTTGCGGCGCCGGGCCTCCACGAAGCGGGGGAGCTTCTCGAGCTGCGCCACCCCGACCGCCGCCTGGAGGTCGGTCATCTTCAGGTTGTAGCCGACGTGGCTGAAGATGTACTTGTGGTCGTAGCCGGCGGGCAGATCGCCGAGCTGCATTCCGAAGCGCTTGCCGCAGGTGTTGTCCTCCCCCGGCTCGCACCAGCAGTCGCGGCCCCAGTCCCGGAACGACTCCACGAGCGTCTTCAGGCGCCCGTCGTCGGCGAGCACGCAGCCGCCCTCCCCGGTGGTGATGTGGTGGGCTGGATAGAAGCTCACGCTGGCGAGCTCGCCGAACGTGCCGGTCAGCCGCCCGCGGTACAGCGACCCCAGCGCGTCGCAGTTGTCCTCGATGAGCCACAGGTCGTGCTCCTCCGCCAGCTCCGTGGCGGTGTCGAGGTCGAACGGGTTGCCCAGGGTGTGGGCCAGCAGGATCGCGCGCGTGCGGGGGCCGACCGCCTCGCGCATGAGCTCGGGGACGACGTTGCCGGTGCGCCGGTCCACGTCGACGAACACCGGCACGAGCCCGGTCTGGAGGATCGGGTTGAGCGTGGTAGGGAAGCCGGCCGCGGCGGTTATCACCTCGTCGCCCGGGCGCAGGCGGCGCTCGCCCAGCTTGGGCGAGGTGAGCGCCGAGAGGGCGAGCAGGTTGGCCGAGGATCCGGAGTTGCAGAGGATCGCGTGCCGCCGGCCGGTGAAGCGCGCGAGCCCGCGCTCGAGCCTGCGGGCGAAGCGGCCCGTGGTGAGCCAGAAGTCGAGCGAGGCGTCCACCAGCGCGACGAGCTCCTCGTCGTCGAAGACGCGGCCGGAGGTCGGGATCGGGGTCTCGCCCGGGCGAAAGTCATCAGCGGGGAACCCCGTCGACCGATAGCGACGGACCAGGTCGAGGATCTCGGCTCGCAGGTCGCTGCCGGTGTCCAGTCCCTCGGCGATACGTCCATCGTAGGCCTTCGGGGCGCTACTCTCGGCCCTTCAACGTCCGCCCCGCCGCAGAAACTTCCGCGCTCTCGTCGCGTTTCCATCCCTGACTCGGTGATCTCCGAACGCGCCTGCCTTGCCGTGGTGCCCGCCTACAACGAGGCGGCGACGATCGGGGGCGTCATCGACTCCCTCCGGGAGCACGCACCCGCGTTCGACGTCGTTGTCATCGACGACGGGTCCACCGACGCCACCTGCCGGGAGGGGCTCAATCGCGGCGCGCGGGTGCTGCGCCATCCGTTCAACCTCGGGATCGGCGGGGCCGTGCAGTCGGGGTTCAAGTTCGCCCTCGAGAACGGTTACGACTACCTGGTCCAGGTCGACGCCGACGGGCAGCACGACCCGTGCGAGATCCCCAAGCTCGTGGACGCCATGGAGGAGCATCCCGACGTGGACGTGATCTGCGGGTCGCGGTTCCTGGCCGACCTCCGCTACGTCGGCCCGGTCAGCCGGCGCGCAGGCATCCACCTGTTCGCGTTCATCCTGTCGCGGATCGTGCGCCAGAAGATCACCGACCCCACCTCCGGCTTCCGGCTCTACAACCGCCGCGCGATCTCCCTCTTTGCGCGCGACTATCCACACGATTACCCGGAGGTCGAGGCCGTGCTGGTCCTGCACTACCACCGGCTCCGCATGCGCGAGGTGTCGGTGCGCATGTTCCAGCGCGGCGGCGGCCGTTCCTCGATCCGGTCGGGCAAGTCCGTGTACTACATGATCAAGGTGCTGCTGGCCATCTTCGTCGGCCTGGTCCGGGCCAAGCCGGTCGTGGAGCCGGGCGACGAGGCGCCGGTGGTGGCGAGCCACGGGATCTGATGGAGACGCGCGTACAGATCGTCGCGATCGTGGCCACCGGGGCCCTGTTCCTGGTCCTGCTCGAGCTCGTGCGCCGGCGCCGGCTGCTCGAGCGCTACGCGATCCTGTGGTTGGTCTGCTCGGTCGCGCTGCTCGGCCTGTCGGTCTGGAAGGGCCTCCTCAACGACCTAGCGCACGCGGTCGGCATCTTCTACGCCCCGTCCGCCCTGTTCGTGATCGCGTTCGCGTTCGTGCTCGTCCTCCTGCTCCACTTCTCGGTCGCCGTGTCCCGGCTCGCAGATCAGAACAAGGTTCTCGCCCAGCGCGTGGCGCTGCTGGAGGAGCAGCAGCGGGCCGCCGCGAAGGCAGCGCCAGGCCGCTTCCGCCAGCCGGAGGACGAGGGCGAGCTACGGGAGCGCGAGCCCGCCGCGACCTCTCCGGGGGGGTACGAGTGACCTCCGCCTTCCCGGGACCCATGGCCGGCGCGGTGCAGCCCGATGCGGACGTCGCGGCCGGCGACACCCGTGAGATCCCCGTCGTCGCCGACCACAGGCTCCCCAGCCCGCGCGAGATTCGCACGCGCAGGATCATGGGCATCCCGATCGCCATGACCGACTACGAGATGGCGATGGACGTGATGGACGGGATGATCGCCCGCGGGGAGCGCGGCTACGTGTGCTGCGTCGCGGTCCACGCCGTGATGGTCGCCCAGTCCGACCCCGAGATGCGCGCAGCGCTGATCGGGTCCACGCTGACCGTCCCGGACGGAATGCCGCTCGTGTGGACGGCGAACCTGATGGGCGAGACGCTCCCGAATCGCGTCTACGGCCCGGAGCTGATGCGGCGCTACAACGAGCGCTGCCGGGACCGCGGCCACCGCGTGTGGCTCTATGGCGGGCGCGACCAGGGGTCGCTCGCCCAGCTTGCGCTCAACATGCACCGCGCCCACCCCGGGATCCAGGTGGTGGGCGGCTACTCGCCGCCGTTCCGCCCGCTCGCCGAGCGCGAGGAGGAGGAGGTGGCGCGGCAGATCGACGCGGCGCGCCCCGACGTGCTGTGGGTGGGGATCGGCGTGCCAAAGCAGGAGAAGTGGATGGCCCGCCTGCGCGACCGGCTCGACGTGCCGGTGATGTGCGCGGTCGGGGCGGCATTCGACTTCCACGCCGGGCGCATCTCGCAGGCGCCGGCCTGGATGCAGCAGCGCGGCCTCGAATGGACCTATCGCATCGCCCAGGAACCGCGCCGCCTGCTGCCCCGCTACCTCTACTACAACCCGCGCTTCCTGAAGGCCTCCGTGCGGCAGTTGGTGAGCGAGCGCCGCAGGCGGTCCGTGCTCACGCCCACCCGCGCGGGTCGCTAGCCCCGGGTCGCCCCGGGCGGTAGCCTCGGTCCGATGGCGGACACCGTCGCGATCGTCGGCCTCGGCAGGATCGGGCTTCCGCTGGCGCTCTCGTTCGCCGACCGCGGCCTGGAGGTGATCGGCGTGGACCGCGAACCGCGGGTGCTCGACCAGGTGCGCGACGGCCGGATGCCGTTCCAGGAGACCGGGACCGAGGAGCTGCTCGAGCGCATCCTCCCTACCGGCCGGCTCCGGCTGACCGAGCGCATCCAGGACGCCGCCGAGGCGAGCCATCTGCTCCTCACGCTCGGCACGCCGACGCACGTGCACATCGAGATCGACGTGTCGCAGATCCGCGGGGCGATCGACGACCTGCTCCCGCTGCTGCGCGAGGGGCACACGATCATCCTGCGCTCGACCGTCGGGCCCGGAACCACCGAGTGGGTGGCCGGCTACCTCGAGCAGCGGCGCGGGTTCATGGTCGGCGAGGACATCTTCGTGGCGCACGTGCCGGAGCGGATCGCGGTGAACCACTTCCTCGAGGAGATCGCCACGCTGCCGTGCGTCGTCGGCGGCGTGGGCGCCGGCTCCGGTGAGAGCGCCGGTCGGCTCTTCGAGGTCTTCGGGACCGAGATCGTCCAGACCACCCCGGTCCAGGCCGAGCTCGCGAAGATCTGGACCAACATCCTCCGCTACACGCAATTCGCGCTCCCGAATCTCCTGATGATGGAGTGCGAGCAGTACGGCGCGAGCGTCTTCGACGTGGTCGACCTGATCAACCACGACTACCCGCGCGGCGGCATCGCGCGGCCGGGCCTGACGGCGGGGACCTGCCTGCGCAAGGACTTCGCGTTCTCCGAGGAGCGCTCGCGCGCGCCGGGGATGCTGCTCGCCGTCTCGCGGGTGCACGAGTCGGTGCCGCTGTTCCTGGTCGAGGGGCTCAAGCGGCGGCTGGGCGGCTCGCTCCGGGACTGCAAGGTCGCGGTCCTCGGGCTCACCTTCAAGCGCGACTCCGACGATGTCCGCGACTCGCTGTCGATCAAGCTCATCCGGCTCCTGGAGCGCGAGCTCGCCCACGTCGCGCGCCACGACCCGTTCGTCGCCGAGGGCACCGAGTCGCTCGACTCGGCCCTGGCCGGCGCGCGCGCCGTGATCGTCGCGACCAACCACTCCGAGTACGACGACCTCCTGCCGCGGCTCCCGGCCGACGCGCTGGTGGTCGATCCCTGGAACGTGACCGGCACCGGGCAGGTGTTCGCGCAGGTCCAGGAGCTCGCCCGGGCGCGCGGCTAGCGCGTGACGACCGCCACGCAGAAGCGGTACACGCTCGTCGCCGCGATCCTCGGCACGGCGATCGTCTTCGTCGACGGGACGGTGGTGAACGTCGCGCTGCCCGCGATCAGGCGCGACCTCCATGCCGGCCTCGCCACGCAGCAGTGGGTGATCGAGGCCTACCTGCTGATGCTCAGCTCGCTGATCCTGATCGGCGGCTCGCTGAGCGACCTCTTCGGCCGCCGCCGGATCTTCCTGCTCGGGGTTACCGGCTTCGGCGCCACCTCCATCCTCTGCGCGGTCGCCCCCACGGCCACGCTCCTGGTGGTCGCGCGCGGCCTGCAGGGCGCGGCCGGCGCGCTGCTCGTGCCGAGCGCGCTGGCGGTGATCGTGGACACGTTCGACGAGGACGAGCGCGGCGCGGCCATCGGGTCGTGGACGGCGTGGGGCGGCGTGTCCACGCTGGTGGGGCCGTTCCTCGGAGGGCTGCTCGTGCAGACGGTGTCCTGGCGGCTGGTGTTCGCCGTCTCGCTCGTGCCGGTGGCCGGCGCCTTCTACCTGATCCTCCGGCACCTGCCGGAGCACCTCGACCGCAGCGTGCACCGGCACGTGGACGTGCCGGGCGCGGTCCTGTGCGCCCTTGGGCTGGCGGGCATCGTGCTCGGCCTGATAGAGGAGCCCACGCGCGGGTTCGGCAACCCGGTCGTGGCCCTGCCGCTCGTGGTCGGTGTCGCGGCGCTCCTCCTGTTCCTGTGGCAGGAGCGGCGGGCGCTCGACCCGATGCTCCCGCTGTCGCTGTTCCGCAGGCGCAACTTTGCAGCCGGGAACGGGGCGACGCTGATGGTGTACGCCGGCCTCGGGGCCGCCACCTTCTTCCTGCCCGTCTACCTGCAGCAGGTTGCGGGCTACCGGCCCATCGCAGCCGGGCTCGCCCTCGTGCCGGTCACAGTCGTGATGTTCGCGCTGTCGCGGCGCTTCGGCGCGCTGGCCGATCGGCTCGGGCCGCGGCTGTTCATGAGTGTCGGGCCGCTGGTGGCCGGGGCGGGCCTCCTGCTGCTCATGCGCGCGGGCCGCCACACGCCCTATGTCGGGACGGTCCTTCCGGCCATGGGCCTCTTCGCGATCGGGCTGTCGATCACGGTGGCGCCGCTAACGGCCGCCGTGCTCGCGGGCGTGGACGAGGAGCACGCGGGCGTGGCGTCGGGGGTGAACAACGCCGTCGCACGCGTGGCCGGGCTGCTCGCGATCGGCGCCGTGGGCGCGCTCGTCGCCTCGCAGTTCGGGTCCACTCTGGACGATCGCGTCGCCGGCGTTCCCCTCGATCCCCAGGCCAGGGCGGCGGTCCATCGCGCGCGCTCGCGTCCACTCACGACCGACGTCGCCCGCGGGCTGCCCACCAAGGAGCGGGCCACGGTGGCGCGCGCGCTCGAGGACGCGTCTGTGGATGCGTTCCGCGTCGGGATGCTTGCCTCGGCGCTCGTCACGATGCTGGGCGGCGTGGTGTCCGCGTTGGGCATCGAGAACCCGCGCCGCGCGCCCTGGGCGGCGCGCTGCCCGGGCGGCGCGATGGTCGGCGCGCACCGCGACGTGGGCCGGCGCCGTACGCCGGTCGCGGAGCGGGCGTAAGGCCAGGGCTAGGGCTAGCCTTCGGCCATGGGGCGAGTGCTCGTCACGGGCGGTGCGGGGACGATCGGCGCCGCCGTGGTCAGGCGCCTGATCCGGGACCCCGAGTGGGAGGTGCGGGTCTCCGACCAGCTCGAGGCGCCGGCCTGGATGCGCGAGTCCTGCGAGATCCACACCGGCGACCTGCGCGATCCGGACGAGGCCGCCGACGCGGCCGCCGGCTGCACCCACGTGATCCACCTGGCGGCGATCGTCGGCGGCATCGGCAACTTCCACCGCTACCCGCACACGCTGCTCGAGGCCAACACCGCGCTCTACAACGCGGTCTTCCACGCGGCGCTCGAGGAACGCGTCGAGCGGCTCGTCCACGTGTCCTCGTCGATGGTCTTCGAGCGCGCAACCGAGTTCCCGACCACCGAGGCGCACATACGCGACACGGGCATCCCCCAGTCCGCGTACGGGTTCTCAAAGCTCGCCGGCGAGGCCTACTGCCGCGCCCTGCACGCCGAGCACGGGCTGCCGTACACGATCTGCCGGCCGTTCAACGCCTACGGCCCCGGCGAGATGCCAGAGGACGAGCCCGGGCTCGCCCACGCCGTTCCGGACCTCATCAAGAAGGTGCTGGACGGGCAGCGCCCGGTCCAGATCTTCGGGTCGGGGCGGCAGACGCGGACGCTCACGCATGTGGACGACATCGCCGAGGGGATCGTCGCCGCGATGTCGCATCCGGCCGGGGAGAACGAGGACTTCAACGTCTCGGCCCGGGAGGAGCTGACCGTGGAGCAGATCGCACGGCTCGTCTGGGAGGCCTGCGGCGAGCGGCCGGAGGACTTCCTGCTCGAGCGGCTGCCGCCGTTCGAGGTCGACGTGCAGCGGCGCTGGCCGTCGGTGGAGAAGGCGCGCGAGCTTCTCGGCTTCGAGGCGCGGATCGCCCCGCGCGAGGGGATCGCTCAGACCGTCGAGTGGCTGCGCGGGCAGCGGGCGACAGCGGCGACCGCGTGAGCGGCGAGCCGAGCGCCGCCGCCGACTTCTACGACGCCGCGTACCGCTCCGCGGGCGAGCGTGGCGCGCGGTGGCGCGAGCTCGGCGCCGCGGGCAAGGCCGACCATGTGGAGCGGCTGCTTCGGGTGCGCCCCGATCAGCTGGTGGAGATCGGGTGCGGGGACGGTGCTCTGCTCGCGGAGCTCGGGCGCCGGGACGCGGCTAGATCGCTCCACGGCTTCGACGTATCGGAGGAGGCCGTGCGCGCGGCGCGCCGGCGCGGATTGCGATCGGTGGACGTGTTCGACGGCCAGCGCGTGCCGGTGGCCGACGACGCGTTCGACGTGGCCGTCCTCTCGCACGTGCTCGAGCACGTGGCCGACCCGGTGGCGCTCCTGCGCGAGGCCGCGCGCACCGCGCCGACGATCATCGTGGAGGTCCCGCTCGAGCGCAGCCTCTCGGGCCGGCGGAGGTCGCGGCAGGCGCTGTCGGAAAACGCCGGCCACATGCACACGTTCGGGCGCGCGGCGGTCAGGCGGATGGTGGACACGGCCGGGCTGCGGCTGGGCGCGGACCTGATGGACCCGCTGCCGGCGGCGGTTCACCTCTTCTTCGCCGAGACGCCGGGCGCACGGGTGGCCGCGAGGGTCAGGTCGGCGGTGAGGCGCGGCGTGTTCGCGGCCTCCCCCGCCCTCGCGGCACGGCTGTTCACCCTCCACTACGCCTGCGTCTGCACCCGCCCGTAGAGCGCCAGCAGATCCCTGGTGTAGCGCTCGGCGGAGTGGCGCCGGCGAGAGCGCGCGCGGAGCGCATCGCCCTCCGCGCGGCGAAGGGCCGGATCGCCCCACAGGCGGGTCATGGCAGCGGCCAGCGCGTCCGGGTCGCGGCGCGGCACGCAGCGGTCCTCGCCGAGGATCTCGGGTAGGGAGCCCGTCAGCGAGGCCACCACGGGGACGCCCGCGGCCATGGCCTCGAGCGCGGCGAAGGGCATCACGTCCGGACCCACAGACGGAACCACGACCATCGCGGCACTGGCGATCAGATCGGCGGCGTCGCCGCTCGAGACCCGGCCCAGCAGCTCCACCGGGGCGCCCGTGCGGGTGGCCAGGACGCGCAGCTCGCCGCGGAGCGGGCCGTCACCCGCGACCCGGAGCGGGACCCCGGACCGGGCCGCGGCCTCGATCGCGATGGCGGGCCCCTTCTCGGTCGAAAGGCGGCCGGCGAACAGCGCGTAGGTCCCCGTCCCCGGATCCGACGGCGTCCCGTCCGGCACGTAGTTGGGGATCACGTCGAGCCGCTCGCCCGGGACCCCGAGGCGAACGAGCTGCTCGGCGGCGAACCGGCTCGGAGTGACGAAGCGGTCCACTGCCCGCATCACGGCCGGCTGGTGGAGCGCGAGCCCTGCCGTGTACGCGGCGGACTCCGGCAGCGAGCCGCGGCAGTTGAAGGCGAGGCCAGGCAGCGTGAACCGGCGACGGCACCGGAAGCAGGTATCGCCGTCGCGGAAGGCGACGGCGATCGAGCAGAAGAGGCGGAAGTTGTGCAGGTGCAGGACCACGCCGGCGCCGCTGGCCCGCGCGGCCTCGAGCGCGCGCGGCCCGAACAGCGGGTTCATGTTGTGGACGTGGACCACGGTGGCCCGGAGCTCCCGGGCCGCGGCCGTTACGTCGTCCGGCCGGTCGCCTCCGCGCAGGAGCGCGCTCGCGGCGCGAAAGCGGGTGGCCTCGCCGGAGTCGCGCTGGAGGGACGCGTGGGTCACCCGAGCTGCGCGCAGGGCCGCGAGCTGCAGCTCCACGGCCCGCTCCTCGCCACCCGCGAGGCGGTAGCGGTTGTGCACCACGAGCACGCGCGGCTCGCTCACCGCGCCTCGATCCCGAGCGCCGGCAGGACCTGCTCCGCGACGACCCGACCCACCGCCTCCTCCCTGTAGGGCCGGAGGAGCTCGAGCGCGCGCTCGCGGTAGTCGCGCCGGCGCTGGTCCTCGAGCGCGAACCCGGCGCGGATTGCGGCAGCAAGCGCCTCGGCCGACCCGTCCTCGGC